>Ga0105352_1000175_pt1 | contig 37935 bp, 38 predicted proteins | sample EN8Hudsemesocosm_FD_83507 | JGI IMG/M metagenome (GOLD analysis project Ga0105352, IMG submission 83507) | Methane-oxidizing microbial communities from mesocosms in the Hudson Canyon - EN8B Hudson Canyon | ecosystem: Environmental > Aquatic > Marine > Cold seeps | place: Hudson Canyon...
TGTGGTGGTTTTACCCGCATCAACGTGTGCGAATATACCTATATTTCTGTATTTGGATAAATCTGTCATTGCTTTACTCGATAAGTTCATGGCGGAAAATTGCGCTGTAGTATACAGGTATTTCCGAAAAAGTTAGAAAAAAACGTCATAAATTGTGGAAATAATACGATAATCACCAAATAGAACGTTTCGTTATGTAGTTAATCTTATATTTAACTAGTTATTACTCAGTATTGTCAGTGTTTTTTTTCCAAGGGCTTGTTAGCATTTGGATATATAGTTCCTCAACTTTTGTTCTTGCCCAAGGCGTTTTTCTTAAAAATTTTAAGCTTGATTTTATACTAGGATCGCTTTGAAAGCAGCGAATGGGTATTAGATCGCCTAATTTATCCCATCCATAGTGAGCATGAAGCAATTCTAAAATTTTTGCCAAGGTAATGCCGTGAAGTGGGTCGTGTGATTGATCATGCATCACTGTCAGTTTCCGTTAAACGTATGCCATCTTCACTGATAGTGATCATACGCTTTTTGTAAAGTGTTCCAATGGCTGTTTTATACGATTTTTTACTAATACCAAAAGCTTGATATATCGCTTCTGGTTGACTCTTATCAGAAAGCGGTAAAAAGCCTTCGTTATGCTCAAGTTCTTTTAAGATACGAGCGGCTAGGTTGTCAATTTTAGCGAAACCGGGGGCGTGTAGGGAGAGATCAATTTTACCATCCTCACGAATTTGCTTGATATATCCTTTAATTTTTTGGCCAATGTTAAGCGGTTTAACCACATCACTAAAAAATAAAACGCCCCAGTCGCTATTATTTATAACAGCGCTGTAGCCAATATCTGTTATGGCATTAACCATAAGATTAACTTCTTGGCCTTTTTCATAGTTTTCAGGGTGCCGCTCCATAAATTGATTTAATTTGGCTGAAGCTGCGATTCGATGTGTCTCTTCATCAGAATAAACATAAACCAGATAGGATTTACCTTCCTCCATGGTAGATCTTTGCTCATTAAAAGGCACGAGCAAATCTTTGGGTAAGCCCCAGTCTAAAAAAGCACCCACATTGTTGACGGCAACGACTGGTAGGAATGCAACTTCACCCACCTGCGCTCTTGGTCTTTGAGTGGTGGCGATATATCGATCTTCAGAATCAAGGTATATAAATACATCAATAGGGTCGCCGACTTCACAGTCTTCGGGTACAAAACGGTTAGGGAGTAATATTTCTCCTAGCCATCCACCTTGCAAATAAGCTCCGTGTGGCGCAATTTTAACCACCTCAAGTAGGTTTTTTCGTCCGATTTTCGCCACATTTGCCTCGTATTTAGATAATGATCATAGGTAAAAGCAAGAAGTGTAGCGATGATGTAGGGCTGCGCCAACTCCTTTATGGTTTATCTCTCGTTAATTTGTGTTTTGATTAGGTTAAGCGCTTAAGTATGACCTATATTTAAAGTACCGTCTGATTGTTTTGAGGGAGACGCGATATGTTTATAAGCACACTTGATCTTTTTAAGGTTGGGATTGGCCCTTCGAGTTCGCATACGATGGGGCCAATGACCGCTGCTTATCAATTTCGTGAACTTATAAGACTCAACTTATTAAAACAAATAAAACCTTCATGGCAAATAATATGTATTTTGAAGGGTTCGCTGGCACATACAGGTAAAGGGCATGCTACTGATCGAGCGATAGTGATGGGTATTAATGGGTATTTACCAACAGAGTTGTCTCAACTTGATATTAATCAGCTTTTTGCCTCATTAATAAGCAAAAAACAAATAATTTTTGATGGCGGTTGTTCTGTAGGGTTTAGTGCTGACGAAAGTATTATTTTTGACAAAACGAATACCTTACCTCAACACCCTAATGGAATGGTCTTTCAGTTAATAGATGGGCATGGTGTAGAGCAATTAAGTGAAACTTACTTCTCAATAGGCGGAGGGTTTATTCATACACTTGATGAAATCTCTAAGCTTGAAGCACCCATAAATATGCAAGCCCTAGAAGATTATCCCTACCCATTTGACTCAGCAAAAATAATGTTGGATATGGCTGGTTCTTCAGGGTTAAGTATTGCTGACATGAAAAGAGCTAATGAGCTTTATTTGGCTAGTGATAAGTCGATTACAGGTAAAGAACTTGATCATCAGATTTATGCTGTCTGGCAGGTAATGATAGGAAGCATTACACGTGGCTTAGAAACTGATGGGGTGCTGCCAGGAGGTTTAAATGTAAAAAGAAGAGCAAAAAATTTGTATCAGTCTCTTCAACTTAAACCTGACCTTAGTAGTATGAATGATTATTTATGTGCTTATGCCATGGCGGTCAATGAAGAAAATGCTGCAGGGCATGTGGTCGTTACAGCGCCCACTAATGGCGCGGCAGGCGTTATACCAGCAGTATTATATTACTTTCTAGTTAAAGAAAATGGTCCACACCGGTGTATTCAGGATTTTTTTCATACCGCGGGTGCAATAGGCGGACTAATAAAACATCGAAGTTCTATTTCAGGTGCTGAAGTTGGCTGTCAGGGGGAGGTAGGGGCTGCTGCATCTATGGCAGCTGCTGGATTATGTGCAGTTAAAGGAGGAACAGCTAAGCAAGTTGAAAATGCAGCAGAAATTGCTTTGGAGCATCATCTTGGAATGACTTGTGATCCCGTAAACGGCTTGGTTCAGGTGCCCTGTATTGAACGAAATGGGTTTGGAGCAATAAAAGCTTATACAGCCGCTTCACTGGCTCTAAGAGGTACTGGTGAGCACTTTATGCCGTTAGATAGTTGTATAGAAGCGATGAAACAAACAGGGTTGGAAATGTCTGAGAAATATAAAGAAACTTCGCTCGGAGGTTTAGCGCTTAGTCATACCGAGTGTTAGCTTTAAAAGGTTGGTGTGAAAATGTCTTTATTGAACAAAGAATTAAATGATGATCAAAGGGTGCAAAAATGAGTGCGCCATTGACGATAGATTATTACTCCGATGCGCTGTGTATATGGGCGTGGATTTCACAACGTCGTATTACTGAATTAAAAGAACAGTGGGGTAGAAAAATAGAAATAAATTACCATTACCTTAACTTATTTGGGGATACAAATGCTCGTATCGCTGAACATTGGGGAGGTCAGGGTGGTTATTTAGGCTTTAGGCGGCATACAATCGAATCAGCGGCTCCGTATGACAATGCGCCAGTCAATAAGGATATCTGGAAAAAAATCAGACCACTTACTTCTGCAAATGCACATGTGGTATTGAAGGCAGTAGCATTAATGTACTCTGCTGAAGTCTCGGAAAAGCTTTTTAGACTCATTCAGAAAAGTTTTTTTGTAGATTGCTTAGATATTGGTCAATTAGAGGTGGTTATAGCGCTAGCAGAAGGGGTAGGGCTTGATCGTCATAAAATTAAGTTATCGATTGATAGTGGTAAAGCTACTGCGGCGTTAATGCAGGATTATAAAAACGCCAAAGATTTAAATATTCAAGGAAGTCCTTCATGGTTAATGAATAACGGAAGGCAAACTTTATTCGGTAATGTCGGGTATCGAATTTTAAATGCAAATATAAAAGAGGTTTTGGAACACCCAGCCCAAGAAGCGAGCTGGTGCTGATAGCGTTCGATAACGCCACTCCGGCTAAATAAGCAGGACTGACCTTACTAACAAACTAATCAATATCTGTACCTGCTTCATCTTCACCAATCACTTCTTTTTCTGTTAATGCTGCTTCGTACCATCGTCTCATCGATGGAAGGGTTAGCAATCGGTCAATGTATTGCTGGCTAGTAGCTGAAACATCTATTTGATAGGTCGCGAAGCGAGAGGCGACAGGTGCAAACATGCAGTCCGCGATACTGAATTCACCAAAAAGCCATTCTCCGTCATGCCGATTAAGTGCGTCTTGCCACATTCCATCTACTCGGTGAATGTCTTTTAAGGTTTGGTCATCTATATGGGCGCGCCGGGTGGCCCGACAATTCATTGGTAATGCGCTTCTTAGCGCTTCAAGTCCTGAGTGCATTTCAGAGCAATAAGAGCGACAAGTCGTTCGATCGTGAAGCGCCTCAGGCCAGCCCTTACCTTTGAGATAAACCTCTGATATATATTCACAAATAGCTAATGAATCCCAAACTGTGATGTCATTATCAATCAGTACAGGTACTTTAAATGTAGGTGAATATTCAGCTAGACGTTGATGAGTATTTTCTTCAAATAGTAGTACTTTGATTTCTTCAAATGGGATATCAAAGTGTGAAAGCAATAACCAAGGGCGTAATGACCAAGAAGAGTAATTTTTATTTCCAATCACGAGTTCCATAAGATCCCTCACTTTTGAATGTGAAAATTAGCATGAATATGCACTGAAAAATATGTATCAGCGTGCTTTATTGTCTATGAAGCACGGAATAGTCGCAATAGTTATTTACCTCCAGAGCGTTTAACTTTGAATTTCTTTTGTTCTAATAACGTTATTAATAAATCACGATGATCGCCTTGTATTTCGATACATTCATTTTTAACAGCTCCTCCCACGCCACACTTTTGTTTGAGTTCTTTTGCTAGCTTTTTCATGTCACTGGGGGCTAAAAGAATACCTTTTATCAATGTGACCCCTTTACCTTTTCGGCCTTTGGTGTCGAGACTTATTCTTACGATACCATCACCTTCTGGCGTTGATTCGTTGTTGCATAAGCAACGTTCTATTGGTCTTTCGCACTCAGGGCAAAGGCGTCCAGCATCGGTAGAGTAGACGAGGCTATTTGTATTTCTAGGCATGATATTCTCGATTTTAAACTGTATTAAGATTGAGTGAGTTTGAGTCGTTTTATCCAAATGTAGGCTCCGACACCTACAATTATATTTGCTATGGCCCCCGCTAAGTAAATCCCTAGAAGGTTGAAAAAGTAGGCTAAAGTCAGAGCAAGAGGAATGTATAAGGCGATTAAACGTAAAAATGACATAATTAAAGAGGGTATTGGGTTGCCCATACCATTTGCTGTCGATGAAGTAATCATGATGATGGCAAGAAAAATATAGGTGATCGGCATTAGTCGTAAATAAATAGCAGCTGAGTCAATTACACGTTGATCCGCTGAAAATAAACCTGCAATTGGAGCAGCAAGAAACCAAAGAAGTATAGCGCTACCTATTCCCCAGAGGCTTGTAAACCGAAAGCTAAGTTTAAGTGCCAGTCCCACACGACTATGTTGACCCGCTCCCCAGTTTTGCCCAACAAATGGACCCATGATTGAAGATATTCCCATGACCACAACAAGAAAAATTGATTCGACTCTAGAGGCTACGCCAAATCCTGCTACGGATTCAGGGCTGTATCGGGCCACTAGCCAGGTTGTAATAGCGATAGATATAGGAGCGATTAAGTTAGTACCAATAGCGGGAATAGCAATACGCAAAATAGCGTACCAGCGTATAAAAACTTTATGGTAACAGCTAGACCAACTTAAAAGTCGGAACTTAAAGGCTAAGAAATAAAGTCCAAGAAAAAAAGCAATGGAGTATGATATGACAGTAGCTAGAGCAGCGCCCGCGAGCTCCATTTTTGGAAAGCCGAATAATCCAAAAATAAGAATTGGGTCTAAGATAATATTGACGAGTGCAACACTCATCATAACAATGCTTGGGAGTTTTGTATTTCCTGCCGCTCTGATTGCAGAATTACCAACCATAGGGATTACTACAACAAAGCTACCCATAAACCAAATGTCCATAAACTGATGGATCAGAGGCATTAAGTGTTGAGGGGCTCCAAGTAGCAAGAATATCTGATCCATTGCCTGATAACCTGATATGGCAAATGTAATGGCTATGGTCAGAGCAATAAATAATGACTGTGTGGTGTAAGATCTTACTAAATCATGTTCTTGTGCACCGATGGCTCGAGAAATAACCGATGAAGTGCCAATACCTATACCAAAAGCTAAGCTTAGTAGAATTGATACGACAGGTATTGTGAAGGACATTGCTGTTAGGGGGGCAGTGCCAAGCTGGCCTACATAATAGGTGTCGACGATATTCATCGACATAATTGACAAAATACCCCATATCATAGGGCCTGTCATTGAATATAAATGTTTACCGACGTCGCCTTGGGTTAAATTATGTTTAATCACTCAGTCTAATCATTTTTATTTTTGTGGGCAGAATTTGTACCGCTTAACTCAGCGTTGTCATCTTGCTGAGTACTTGTGGGTTTACTTTCTCCAGCATATTGCGCATTATTTTTTTCGCTACGCTGTGATAATTCTTGTTCAGATGCGAAATGTAACGACATATTAAATGCTTGGCGTGTAAATTCCAGAACTTTACTAAACCCTTCGTCAGAAAGTTGTCTAGCTTGATCTTGTGAACGGTATATATTAATAAACTCACGTTCCCGCTGGTATTGAAGTGGCAAGCGACCAGCTCCCCAGTCGTGGAGTAATTTCCATGTGTCTGGTGAGTAGGTACGGCTGTATTTTAATATGAACGGTATTGGGTCATTTCGCGCTAATAGGGCAGAAAGTCTTAAAATTAATTCAAAGGAAAGTGTCGCAGTGCCATTTTCGACAGCTTCTAAAATGGACTGATCTTTCAAGCTAATTGCATCGCTTAATTCATTAACCGTTAATCCTGCGACCTCTCTCATGTCTTTTAAAGATTGACCTGCAGAGACCATTAATTTCAACTGATCTTGAGATTGAATGATTGCTTTACCTACTTTGTAGGAAGTATCGCTGGTTTTTTTTGCAATTTTGAACGCGCTTGACGTAACTTCACTTACACGGCCTAAAAAGTTAGATATTTTGTCGTCAGAAACCCATGAATCAATTTTACTTTTGTCTGACGAGTTTTTATCGCGAGCTGATGACTTGGTAATTTTAGTCTCAGAAGAAGCGGGGGTGTTTGGTTTATCGTTGGTCATTGGTTCAATCCCCGGCTTAAATTACTTACTTGGACATTGTTTTTAGTGAAGGTTGATTCTTCAATGTCTAATCTTTAGCTAGAAACTAAAGATTAGACATATAAAGTGGATCAGCGCTTAAGCGGCTTTAGCAGTTAGAACTTCTTGTAGCTCTACAAAATCTAATAATACTTCAGCGCTTTCTTTTATGACAAAGTCAGCTTTTTCTTTTTCTTTATCTTCTTCAGTTTTGCTAGATTGTTCTTTTAGAAACGCTGTCCAATCATCAATGTTTTTAAATGGATCAAGTTTATCTAATTTTCTACGCTTGTTAATGATTGTGAGTTGCGCTTTATCAAATTTAATATTCTCAAGCTCACGTTCCTTTTTATTTAGAGTAACGCGATCTTTAGCTCTTTGGGTTTCCATTAAAGCAATTTCTTCTAGTAAAATATTATATGCAGGTTGAAGTACGATGCGCTTCATATGTTGCTTATTAAGAGACTCAGACACTCCTGAAACATAATTTAGGTTTTGAAACTTAGCTGATTCAATTGAATCCCATTTTAGTGCATGCTCAAGGGAATCTTCTCCAACTTTAGTTTTGTCGATCAGGGCCGGCATTATAATGTCTGGAACAACACCTTTGTGTTGGGTGCTTGCGCCAGAAATACGATAGAACTTCGCTTGTGTGATTTTAAGTTGACCGTGGTTTAAAGGGCGAACAGATTGAACGGTACCTTTTCCGAAGGTTTGTGAACCCATGATAATACCGCGACCATAGTCTTGTATTGCGCCAGCAAAGATTTCTGATGCTGATGCGCTCAGTCGGTCAACTAAGACTACGAGAGGGCCGTTGTACACTAACTCTGGGTCAGGGTCTTCGAGTACTTCTACGCGATCATTTGCACTTCGAACTTGTACCGTAGGGCCTTCTTTTATAAATAAGCCTGTTAAACGATTTGCTTCGTCTAAAGAACCGCCTCCATTGCCTCTAAGATCAATCACGAGGCCGTCCATAGAATTCTCTGCTTGAAGTTCATTTAAAAGACTAAGTACATCACGTGTTGTACTTGTATAGTTAGGGTCGCCTTGCTGCATGGCTTGAAAGTCCGCATAAAAGGTAGGTAGGTCTATTACGCCAATGGTGTGTTCTTTTCCATCACGCTCTATAATGACTTTAGAGCTACTAGCTGCTTGTTCTTCTAGCTTAACCTTGTCGCGAATGATCGGAATGATTTCAGTTTCAGTGTCTAATTTACTTTCGGTAGGAATTACTTCTAGTCGAACTAGGGAACGCTTGTCACCGCGGATTAACTCTACTACTTCGTCTAATCGCCATCCGATAACATTAACCATTTCTTGGTCGCCTTGTGCAACGCCGACGATACGGTCTGCTGGGCTAAGTTGACCTTGCATTTGTGCAGGTCCACCAGGAACAAGTCTGACAACCTTGGTAAATTCATTGTCAGATTGAAGTACTGCGCCTATACCTTCAAGGGATAGGCTCATATTTATATTGAAATTTTCAGATGTTCTTGGCGAGAAATAAGTCGTGTGTGGGTCGTATACACTAGTAAATGCGTTCATGTAAATTTGAAACGCATCTTCACTTCGTGACTGAAGTGTTCGCTTTAGCTGGTTTTCGTATCGTTTTATCAGCGATTCTTGTGCTTCTTCCTCTGACTTACCGTCGAGTATTAATGACAATACTGCGCTTTTAATACGACGTCGCCAAACATCATTTAATTCTTCTTCGTTTTTAGGGCGTGATGTCTCAGAGCGATCTGTGAGAATATATTCTTCTTTCTTAAAGTTTAAATTACTAAAACCTTTTTTTAGATCTTTTATCTGTTGTCTCAAACGATCAATAACCCGTTCCTGGTATCGATTGAATATTTGGAAGCCTGGCTCTAATTGCCCTGTTTTTAGGGCGTTGTGGAGACGGAATCGATACGGTTCAAATGCTTGAATATCGGACTCTAATAAATACAGGTGCTGGCTATCGAGCGAATCTAGATAAAAGTTATAAGCTTTTTCCGATAACTCTTTATCAATATCTTGTTTACGATAGTGACTCAGTAGTAATGAGCGAGCTATATGAATACTTGCTTCACGCTGATCTCTTGTTGGTGCTAGCGGGCTGAATTCAGCTGATAGGTCAACTTCTTGTTGGGAGTTAGTGATAGCGAATGCGTTGTGAGTAAGCCCAAGTGAAAGTATTACTAAGAGCTGTACAAAACGTAAACAATTTTTTAACAGGTTAAGTTTAATCATATTTAAAGGGCTTTGTTATATTAAAGGGTGGCGTTATATTTCAAGACTTTATTGTTAAAAGAAAATAGTACTTATTTTGATTGTATGTGATTGCTAGCAGCCTAGCCAGTTGTGTAGCGATTAATTATTGTTAATTACGTAACATCTTGATAATAATTGTCTCTGAAAAGATAAAGTAGCTTTAGTGGTTGAATATATGGGTGTCCTTAACTAATGTTCTAATTATGATCTTTAACTTGGGTTCGTATTATTTGCGAGGCTACTTTAATGTCACTTTCTTAATTTAAATGGGGTACTCATGTCACTTTTAGACAATATTCAAAATTATTATGAAACCTTAGTCATTGAATCTTTAGCAAATCAGGTTAAAGGGCAGAATATTGATGAAGATATATTAACGGATGTTATTTGTATTGCGATCAATCATTTGCCTCCGCGCTATATTCGGCATGAAGTAGACTTGGTTTATTATACTTCTCCTATTGAAATGCAAGAAATACGTGATAAAGCTAACGAAGCTGTTAAAAATGCACTTGCCCACATTAAAAATGCTCAACGTTAATTCAATACTATATCTATCATGCTTGGGTTGCGGTTAGTATTTTCCTATGTGTCATTAGAGTTAATACAAGCGATAGGAGCTATTAATAGATGTTGATGAAAAATACATCGCTGAATTATGGCTTTGTGGCCATATTTTTGCATTGGTTGATGGCGGTGGGCATTTTCTTTTTGTTTGGTTTGGGTCTATATATGGTAGAGCTAAGCTATTACGATGCTTGGTATAAAGGCTCCTTGGAATTGCATAAAAGCATCGGAGTCGTGCTCTTTATATTTTGGTGTGTACGTTTACTTTGGCGCTTGGTAAATGTAAATCCAGCTTTCCCGGAAGCAAAAAATGATTTTGAAAAAATTGAACTGCTCGCGGCACATTGGGCGCACCTTCTTCTATATTTGATGATGCTACTGTTGATGTGTAGTGGTTATCTAATCTCTACAGCCGATGGTCGGGGTATCGTGGTGTTTGAAGTTTTTGAAGTTCCTGCCGTATCCGCTTTGATAGAGAATCAAGAAGATATCGCGGGAGATATACACTGGACTTTAGCATGGTGTTTAATAGGTCTGGTTGTGGTGCATTCTGCCGCGGCGTTTAAACATCATTTCATCAACAAAGATAATACTTTAAAAAAGATGCTTGGTTTTAAGTATTAAAATCACGATATTTTTTAACAGTAGAAATAGCAATTGATATAAAAACTAAAATTAGGGTATTACTATGAAAAAAGCATTGCTTACAACAATTTTGGCGCTATCGACTTCTTATGCAGTGTTCGCTGAGGCCGCTGATTATGAAATTGATGTTAAAGGAGCGCATGCTTCAATCAATTTTAAAATAAAACACTTGGGTTATAGCTGGTTAACGGGGCGCTTTAATGATTTTAATGGAGGCTTTTCGTATGACCCAGCTTCGCCAGAAAAATCGAAGGTAAGTGTTGAAATTATTACTGCTAGTCTCAATTCAAACCATGCAGAGCGAGATAAACACTTACGAAGTGATGATTTTCTAGATGTTAAAAAATTCCCAAAAGCTCAGTTTAAAAGCACTAGTTTTAAGGTAATAGGTGACAATCAAGGAACTATAACAGGTGACCTAACATTGCATGGTATAACGAAGTCTATTAGTTTTCCGGTACATAAAATTGGAGAAGGGAAAGATCCTTGGGGTGGATATCGTTCTGGTTTTTCTGGGGTAACCAGTCTAAAGTTAGCTGATTATGGAATCACTACCGACTTAGGGCCAGCATCAACGCATGTTGAATTAGAGCTGAACATTGAAGGGGTTAAGCAGTAAACAGTTTGTGATTTAGGATTCAGATTTAAATTAATGTGGCGTATATTGTACTATACAACGCCACATTCATTTTAAATCTCGTAATTTAAGCGCCTAATAAGTGTTTAGTCGCGGTTTCAACTCGAGCTTCTATGCTTGTATAATCTTCGACACTAGGTCCAACTTTTAAATACCAATCTAGTAGTAATTCATTAAGTTGTGATTCACGGCTTTGGTGCTCGCTAGATGAAGACATGCCAATAGTTAAACGATTAACTTGAAGTTGCATACGTAATTTCTTATCTTGTTCAGGTGAGTCTAAACCGGCAGCTACCTCACATCCAATGCATAAAGACCTCGCTTGTTCTAGACTCACAATTGTGTCATTTTTTAATGAGCCAGCTTTAATTGAAATCCAAAGTGATTTAAGTGCTGTTTCAATAGGCTTAGGTAGGCTTACTCTTGAAACGTATGAGGCATCTAAAATACTTTGATCCTGCTCTATACCACTTTCAGTGTTTGTATAATAAGCTCTACAGATTGTTGATTTTCGTTGTACTTCTTCCCATTCTAAAAGTACTTGTTTGTTCTCTTGTATTGCAATGGCGTGCTTGATTACACTTAACGCGGCTTCATATCTTGACTGTTGTTGTTCCGTTTGCGTTCGTGGCAGTGTTGGCAGTTGTTTGTATTTTTGGCGGAATTCCGACAAACCCGAAGTCATCGCCTCGAATGAGAGTGAATCGATTGTCGATGCAAAGTTTTCGATTTCATTGCAATACAACTCAGATTGTTCGATAGAGGCGTTAATTTCTTGCTTGCGCTGATTTTTAGCTTCATCACGACGAGCAAAAATTTGATCGCAGACAGCGCGGTATGTTTTCCAGATTTCACGATCCTGTTTATGAGGCGTAATTCCAATTTTTTGCCAATCATGTTGAAGTGCTTTAGCCTGATTAATGGCTTCATCGAGATTTTCATGGATCAATAAAGCTTTTGCTTTTTCAATTATGTCATTCTTCAGTTCGATATTTTTATTTCGCTCACCATTGAGTCTCTCATCAAATGCAGTGAGCAGGGTGTTGAACTGACTTTGAAGTGCTTTATTTATTTTAAAGTCTACAGGGTACGCTTCTTTCCATTCAAGGCGGGCTTGGCGGTTTATGGTTTCAACCGCCTTCCAGTCGGCGAACTCCCAATCATTATTCTGAATAAATTCATTCAATTGTGAGATTAGTTTTGTGCGCTTTTCAATATTTGATTTCTTAAGAGTATTTTGTTCATCAAAAAAAGCTTGGCAAGGAATGTAAGCACTGTCTGATGCCGCTTTAAATCTTAGCCAAAGAGCTTGATCTGATGCACCACCTAGTTGCTTCCATTCTTTTTGCATTGATTTTATTTGGTCAGCTTTATCACGAGGCTCCATATTTTGATCTACTAAACGCTCCATCGCTTCACAAAGTTCTTGCTGACGAGGGCTAGAGGCATAACCTTGCCAATCACGTAACTCGTTTAATTGTTTAACGCGTAAAGTTAGCTGATTATGAAATGATTCACCTTGTTTTGCTCCCATTTGGCTGAGTAAGCGCTGTATATCTTTATGAATTTTATGGGATTGTTTTATTTGACGATCTTCTAGTGCCTGATCCATTTGTTCAATTAACTTACTTACTTTAAGTTGAATTGCCTTCGCATTATCTGCAAATTGTTGCTTTACTTCATCAGAGTAGCCGAGTGCTTCTTTGCAGGTTATTAGCAGTGCTGGAGTGGAATAGGTTTCTGGCCAATCAATTTGACGTAACATACGTTTTAACGTGTTAGCGTTTTGTTCAAAGCGTTTTTGATCTTTTGTCGGAGATTTCACATCTGTAATGAGTTTTTGTATATCGGTTGTATGCTCATTAAATTTTTTCAATGCGGTAAAATACTGCCTTAATTCAGTCATTAAAAGCTGATAATGCTTATTCTGGTTTTTTTCAACTTTTACTTGCCGAGTTGCTTCTATCCAACGTGTTTCTTGTGTTTTGATTAGTGCATCAAGCGCAGAGATATCAAGGCTTGTAGCTGGTGTATCACGAAATCGATTTAATGTACTAGATAGAGTAAATAGTGTTGCTTCTTGTTCATCACCGCCCGTTTGTATGATTTTTTCATTTTCTTCTAGTTGTGATTTTTCGTTAATAAGCTGTTGCTTTTTTTCGGCACAAATCGCACTAGCGATATTAAAGCGCTGTTGTTGTGTCGCATTTGCATTCATTTTTAGTGGCTCCCAACGAGAGACTAAACTGTCGAACGTTGATTCAAATAACTTGCTGCTTTCAGTTCGTGCAAGCTCTTCAATTGTGTGTAGTAGCTTATCTAATGACTGAGTAAGTGCTTCTTGTGCTTGATGATTAGCTTTGTGCTTAGCAAGTTTTGCTTTAACGGTTTGGTAAACAGATTTATCTTTAGATTTAGATGCTACAGCTAAGCGGGAAAGGAGCGGTTCAGACTCTATTAATTCGGCTGCAGCTTGGCGGAGTTTAATTGTTTTACTTGAAGTCGCTATTTCGTATAGTGCTTCAGGGTCTTCGATGCGGGCAAGACCACGAATAAATGCATCAGGACTATCAGACTTAATAATCATCTCTGTAAGTAATTTAATGTCGAGAATAAGATCAAATAAAGTGAGTGACTGAGCATTTGCCAGCTCGTATATTCGTTGCTCGATAGCGGGTAATGTCTCTGGCTTCGATTTTTTGTGTAAGCCTATAAGTTGAGCGCTATCGTTTAACTTTGAAATGATTTTTGTGCGTACACTTAAATCTATATCATTTTCGGCAAGGTTAAGCAGAATAACTTGATCTGATTCTAAATTAATATCTAGTATATCAATGGCTTCAAGACGTATGTTTTTATTCTTATTTTGCCATTTTGGTTTAAAAAGTTTTGATAAAAAAGTGGCCATGGGTGTTTCCTGTGTATCTGTTATATATCTCTTGTGAATAGGTTTTCCATGTCAGCCAAAGTTTAAATACCTTGCATGGATCATTAGGGTCTATTTATACAAATAGATCTCAATATATTTAGTGAGATTATTCTGAGTTAGGATAAAAACTAATTGTTTTATCTCGCTCCAAAATTGCCTTCAAGTAACAAAGACAAACGCTATAATAGGCCTACAGTTTAACGCTGATGAAGATATTACGGTATACTTTTGATGTGTTTATTTTGAATTTATTTAAGTAATAACGCGACTTTAACGTAGTAACAGGCTGTGAATGTGAAGGAAGAATATATTCAAGTAAAAAAAAAGGCCTTTTCGTTTTTAGCAAGACGAGAGCATGGTGTCGAAGAGTTAAGAGTAAAAATGATGCTTAAGGGCTATAACGACCAAGTCTTAAATCAAGTTCTTACAGACTTAATACAAGAAAATAATCTGAGTGATGAACGTTATGTTGAGATGATGTTTCGGTATCACTTTGGTCGTGGCCAAGGCCCGCGTAAGATTATAAATTTAGTTAGACAGGTAAATGTAAATGAAGGTTTGATTCAAAAAGCTTATCATGAATTTGAGGGCGACTGGTTTGAGTCTGCAGTGAATGAAAGACAAAAAAAGTTTGGCGATTGGGGTGGTGATATAAAAGAAAAAAGCAAGCAAACACGCTTTTTAATTGGCAGAGGCTTTGAGTACGAACAGATTGAGCCAACATTTAGTGATTGAGTTAATCATTGAAATACTTGGGTAGGATGAAAGTTGACTTAACTCGTGATTAAACTATATAGATAAGGTATGTCTTATTGGTTTAGATAGGTTAATAAATGATTCAAAAAATCATCATTATTTATGTTTTAATTTTCTCACAGACACTTTCAGCACAAACAAAAGTGATTATTTATGGTGATGATAGTTACCCGCCTTATTCTTTTCTAGATAGTGATCGACTTACCGGAATTTATACCATCATATTAGAACGGGTATTTGATCAAATGCCTGATTATGAGGTTGAATTAAGAGGTGATGATTGGAAACGTAGTTTGGCTCAAATTCAAAGAGGGTTCATATTTGCCTTATACCCTCCATATAAAAGAGCCAATAGGCCATATATGGAGTTTGAAGTGCCGATTTTGGACGAAGAGCTTGTAGTGTATTGCAGAAAAGAGGTTCTTGAGTCAGCTCGTCCAAATTGGCCAGAAGACTATTACGGACTAACGATTGGCAATAATACAGGTTTTTCTGTAGGCGGACCACAGTTTTGGACGGCGGTAAAAAATGGCAAAATTAAGGTGGAGGAAACTAAAGGTACACCAAGAAGCTTATTGAGGTTGATTAATGGGCAGGTTGATTGTTATATGAATGATAAAATTTCAATCCAATGGGAGCTTAAGAAACTAATAAAAGAAGGGCGTTATGATGATGATAGCCTTAAGCAAAGTGCAATCATTAGCCAGGAACAAGGTTTTTTAGGGTTTTCAACAAGAGGAGCTAGATACCCTTTTAAAAATGATTTTAAAAAACAATATTCCAATATTCTAGAAAAAATGAAAAAAAGTGGTGAAATTGACGCTATTGTAGAAAGATTTCTAGAATAATTATGGGGTAATGTTTATCCTTTCAATTGCCTTAGTAATGCACTTTTGTATATGTCTAATACAGACCTAATTTTAATTTGGGGAATAATATGCATCACTGGGTAAGTCAGGCTGTTCTGAAGCTAGAAGCCGATTTTCAGCGTTCTTCCGATACACACTTAATAAAAATACCGTTACCCGCTGTAAACGATATTCATCTGTATGTAAAAGATGAATCAACACACCCTACAGGTAGTTTAAAGCATCGATTAGCGCGCTCATTATTTTTATATGGTTTGTGTAACGGTCTTATAAAAGAAACTACACATGTCGTAGAGGCGTCTTCAGGCAGCACTGCAATCTCTGAAGCTTATTTTGCTCAGTTACTTGGCCTACCTTTTACAGCGGTTGTACCCGAAGGAACTTCACAGAAAAAAATCGATCAAATTACTTTTTATAATGGGCATTGTCACTTTGTAAAGGCTTCTGAAATATATAAGGCGTCAGAAAGGTTAACCAAGAAATATAATGGCCACTATATGGATCAATTTACGTTTGCAGAGCGCGCGACAGATTGGCGTGGTAATAATAATATCGCTGAATCTATCTTCTCACAAATGAAACTTGAGCCTTACCCAATCCCTAGCGCAATTGTAGTCAGTGCTGGAACGGGTGGTACATCAGCGACAATTGGGCGGTTTATCAGATATAAAGGCTTTGAAACGGAGTTATGCGTGGCAGACCCTAGCAATTCCGTATTTTATGACTTCTTTAATACAAAGGATAAAAACCTAACGATAAAAATACCTTCAAATATTGAAGGTATTGGTCGACCAAGGGTAGAGTCTTCTTTCGTTAGTTCAGTTGTTGATAGCATGGTAAAGGTTCCTGACGAGGCGGCTTTTGCGACACTCCATTTTTTGTCAAAAATTATGAATAGACGATGTGGCGGGTCAACAGGTACTAATTTGTATGCAGCTTTTCTTAAAATCCATGAAATGCAAGTGAAGGGTCTTAAGGGGAGTGTTGTCTCGATGATTTGTGACTCTGGTGAACGATATATCGATACCTATTACAATAAAGATTGGCTTTTAAAGAGTGGTTATACGTTAAAAATGGAGCCTTATGCTGTTGAACTGAAAAATTTTTATAAAACTGGCATTATGAGCTCGTTTGATTAACCGTATTCAGCATTAGGAGGTATTTATGGCTCATTCTACAACGATAAGTGTTAGAGGTTACCATCTAGATGTTTATGGTCACGTTAATAACGCTCGTTACTTAGAGTTTCTTGAAGAAGCGCGATGGCGATTTTTTGCTGAAAAGGGCGTTATAAAAAAAATTACTGGGGAAGCGCTTGGTATGGTCGTGGTGAATATCAATATTAACTATCGACGTGCTGCCTTGATTCATGAAGAGTTAGAAATAACAACAGGCCTAACTCGCGTAGGTAATAAAAGCTTTATCATTCACCAAGTGATTTCTTTAGTCTCAACTGGGGATACCATCGCCGATACAGATGGAACCTATGTGCTTTTTGATAACAAAAAAGGTAGAAGTGTTGTAATTGAGGGGGAGTATAGGGATCTACTTGATCTTTTGATTAGTTAATACTGGCTTATTTTACTAAATTCCATTGAATTGTGCTGGCTAAAGCTCCGTTGACATACTGAAACTGTTTAATCGTGAATGTGTTGTTCTGAATATCAAAAATTCGAACTAACTCATTCCTTACGCCAGCAGTAGGGAAGTTCTCAACCCATAGTTCAATGTGGTTGTTTGATTCATTTAATAATACTGTCTCATCAGATTGATAGTGCGAAAAAGATAAGTGTTCGTCTGACAAAAATAACTCAATATTCTCATGTGTTGTTATCCTATTTTTAGAGGAATACATTTCAAAGCTAATCGTCAGATCTTTAAAGCGTTTTAATCTGATGTCGGCAGAAATGGTGTATTGTTTTTTTTTAATTTCTGGGGTATTAACTTGCCCCTTACAGTCAAAATATATCGCCTGTCCTCGCCATAAACCTGCCATATCACTTAATAATAAACTTAGTGACTTATGCTGTGTTTTGGTTAATTTAACTCGACTTAGTGTTGTGTCATTCGCTATAGGGGATGGCCCAAAGCAACTTGTAGGGTAGAGTTTGGATGTTGCCTTTTCGAGTATTTGAGAGGTGGCGCCATCTGCTTTATCAATTGTATTCATTTTTTTTGTGTTCGTTGTTTCAATATTTGTTGGGAATGAGTTTTCAAAACTATTTAAAGGTTGAAGTTCAACTTCTTCTACTTGATGAGATTTTTCAGCTGGTCGTTCATCCCCATAATGGATGTTGCCATTCTCATCGACCCATTTATATAAATTACCCGGAAAAACAGATGACGAATACAGTAATGTGACAAGCAGGTAGTAGTTTTTCAGACTCTCGCTCATTCTTTGTTCCTGTTATTTAAACCGAAAAAAGGCCTCTAAATTAACGGGTAATGTTAAGCAAAGGTTGAACTTCCACTCATTTCTCCAAATCGTATTAAGCGACTCGTTTCAACGGCAGCTTGGCGATGATAAACAGAGGCTTGGTATTCTTGGTCAGTCACCATTTCTAAAAAGGCTGAAGCAGAAGGATAGCGAGCCATAAACGCGGTATCCCAGAGTTCTTCTTGGGGACCAATTAAAACACTTTCTGGCTTGCCTCGCCAAATGATACTGCCACCCACTCTAGAAAAAATTAACGCGGTAGCATCACCGTAACGACGGTAGGCTTCAATACCTGTAGCAGAGCTTCCGTCAGCGTAACTTGCGCATGCTTTAAATTGAATAAGGTTTAGCATCATAATCGGCGTATCTCTAGGGAGCTTTTTAAATGCCAAAAATTGTTCGGAATTGGGGTCAACGTAACAAGTCATAATAAATCTCTAATTGAATAAACCAATACACTCTTTACTTAAGATTAGATGAGCTTTTACTAACTTTAAAGTTATGAGTTAAAAGTATGTTTATGCTGTGTTTGTTTAACCTATGGCATAGTTGTATCCATTACGGATCATGGCGTACTTTTCTCTGTGATAGAGAGTCTTGTTATACTAAAATTGAAGATACATGAACTCGGAAAACACAATGAATAACATTATTTCACCATGCGTAAGAAATTGTTGTTTAAATGAACAAGATGTTTGCCTGGGGTGCTTTCGAAGCTTGGAAGAAATACGTCAATGGAATGCTTCTACAGAAGAGACCAAAATTAAAGTACTACAGTTAGCCAAAATGAGAAAAAAAGCATACAAACTTGAATTTTAATTAACTTATAAATGGTTCAAATAAGTAAGGTCAAAGAGTCATTATTAAGTATTGCTGTCTATTTAAATCTGTATAAGCCAATTATAAAAAGGTTTTAATTGCTAAGCTTGGTACATCAGTAATAATGCTATTAACCCCCAGCTCTTTTAATTCACTCATTTTCAGTAAGTCATTAACAGTCCAGCATGACACGTGGAGACCCGCTTCAATAGCTCGTTTAATGTTACTTTGATTTGCAATCGAGATACTCATAGCAAGCATTTTACACTTTAAATTTTGAGCTATTTTGACTGGGTCAATAAACGGCAACTCAGCAACATAACCGATCGATATTTCGGGGTGTAAAGTTCCCATTTGTTTAAGAAACCAGCGGTTAGAAGACGTGACCGTTACAGAGTCTTTTAAATTATTATCGACAATAAAGTGACATAAATATTGAAGGAGAATACAGAGCCTATAACGGCTGTCGCTCTTGACTTCAAACTGCCAGTGTGAAGTATGAGGTGTGGCATTAACGACGGCTTGTAAACTCGGTATTGGGCATTGAACGTGCCAATTAGGCTTGGTGCGACTGGCATCTAACGTTTGAAGGTAATGATAAGGAAAATCACCAACCTTGCCACGTTGGCCTGTTGTTCTTTTTAAGCTTGAATCATGGAAAACGACAAGCTCATGATCAGTTGAAAGTTGAATGTCTAATTCAAAATGTTGGCAGCCATGCTGTTGCGCATGCACAAAACCTTCAACGGTGTTTTCAGGCGCTTCATTCCGAGCGCCACGATGACCAAAAATAATCATGCTAACAACACCTATTTTATAGCTTTAAATACATTGAGTGAAATGAGAGGCCTCAACGCAGAAGGTTTTAAGTGCTTAGTTATTTTGCATTTCAGAAGCATTAAGCTTGGCTTCAATAAATTGAACATGCGGAACATATATTAGATCAGCAATTTTACGGATTAAATGTTCTTCATAGCGATCAATTTTACTATCAGCATAAGCCACTCGCCACATGGCGAGGATTAACTGAAATTTTTGTTTCTCAGAATAATGCTCGTTGACCACTGATGTATATTCATACAGAGAAGTTGAGCTATTAGCGACTTCTTTAGCTTGAGCAATTAAGGTTTCTTGTTCAGATGATGAAATACCAAAGATCTTAATGGCTAATTTAACAATTTCTTCAAGCTCTACAGGGCTAATGTCATGATCAGACTTCGCAACTTCAATCAACAAAGCTAAGCTCGCAAGCTCGATGCTATGCGGGTTTGAACTTTGGCTGTCTTGCTTAGACACATCTTCAAAAAAAGAGAGAATGCGTTTTATCAAGCGACGTGCTCCTTTAAAAGTGTTTCAAGTGCTTCTTGGTCAACTGCAAACTTTCTAATTCCTTCAGCCAGTTTTTCAGTGGCCATCGCATCTTCATTAAATTCCCAGCGGAAACGTTGTTCAGTCATACTCGCTTCAGGTGTGTTTGAGCTTGTCGAAGGTAATAATTGTTGTGTTAGCGCACCTTCATCATCGGCAAGTTTTGCGAGTAGGTCTGGGCTGATTGTTAATCTATCACAGCCTGCAAGTTGTTCAATTTCACCGGTGTTACGGAAGCTAGCACCCATCACAACGGTTTTATAACCAGACTGCTTATAAAAGTTGTATATTTTTGAAACAGAAACAACACCAGGGTCTTCTGCTGAAGTGTAGTCAGTTTTACCTGTGCTTGCTTTATACCAATCTAAAATTCGACCAACAAAAGGAGAGATTAAGAAAGCACCTGCTTCTGCAGCGGCAACAGCTTGTGTGAAACTAAACAATAAGGTTAAGTTACACTGGATGCCTAATAGTTCTAGTTGCTTAGCGGCTTGAATACCTTCCCATGTTGACGCTATTTTAATAAGAACTCTGTCTTTTTGTATGCCTAATTGAGCATATAATTCAATGAGCTGTCTTGCTTTATCGACAGTTGCTTGCGTATTAAAAGATAAACGTGCATCAACTTCAGTTGAAACACGACCAGGAACATATTTAAGAATCTCTTTACCGATCGCAACGGCTAAATAATCAGAAGCTTTTGCAAGCATCTCTTTTTCATGACTACCCTGATCCCTACCGTAACTCATTGCTTGCGCTAGCAAAGGTTGATATTGCTCCATTGATGCCGCTTTTAACAATAATGAGGGGTTTGTCGTCGCATCTTCAGGTTGCCACAGTTTGATTGCTTCAAAATCACCGGTATCTGCAACAACAGTGGTCATTGTTTTTAATTGTTCTAATTTATTTGTCATGTAATTCTTCTTAATAAAAAATAATGGATATTTGAAAAGAATAGCGCATAAATTAACATCTGGCTTGATGGATTGTGTGATCAAACGCAAGTCGTTGGGATATTGCTGCTTTATGAAAGAGGCTCGTCCTATATCTTTTCAGGTACAAGCTTGAGTGCAGCTTCAACTACGCTTCCGTTTGCGCCGGGTTTATGGGCATTTTCACTGATAAAACGCCTAAATTGTTTGCCGCCGGGCTGCGAATGAAAAATGCCTAATATGTGGCGAGTAATATAATTAAGTCGCTGGCCCTTACTTAATTGATCTTCAATATACGGAAGCATTAAGCGCACAATATCATGTCGAGTTTGACTTACTGCTTCAGAATCTTTGTATACGTCTTTGTCGATATGAGAAAGCAACCAAGGGTTTTGGTAAGCTTCACGACCCACCATTACACCATCAACATGCTGAAGATGTGCTTGAATCTCATCAAGCGTTTTAATACCCCCATTAATAATCACTTCAAGTTCGGGGAACTGATTTTTTAAATCATAAACACGGTCATAAATTAAAGGCGGGATATCTCTATTTTCTTTAGGGCTTAAACCCTGAAGGATCGCTTTTCTCGCATGGACAATAAAAGTAGAGCAACCAGATTTTTTGACTTCATCGACAAACCCAAATAAAAATTCAGGGCTGTCTAAGTCATCAATACCTATGCGGTGTTTAACCGTGACGGGAAGGGATGTCGCGGCTGACATTTCACTCAAACATTCATTAACGAGACTAGCATGACCCATTAAACAGGCGCCAATCATATTATTTTGGACGCGATCACTCGGACAACCTACATTAAGGTTAACTTCGTTATAGCCATGGTCTTCAGCCATCTTGCAACATAAGGCGAGTTCTTTCGCATTACTGCCGCCAAGTTGCAGTGCAACAGGCTGTTCTTCAACGTTGTATTGTAAATGTCGTTGCTTGTCACCATGAATCAATGCACCGCTCGTCACCATTTCTGAATAAAGCAGGGTGTGCCGACTAATTAAGCGAGCAAAATATCGATAATGGCGATCAGTCCATTCCATCATGGGCGCAACAGAGAATTTTCTAGAAATAGAATCTATAGTGTTATCAGCGGTATAGTGTTGTTTATTAATGTTATTCATTAAGTCTCTGCAATAAAATAATAACCTTTAATAGTATCAATTGTTGGGTGTTAAGTACATGGAAAATTACTAATTGGGCTTTTTAGAAGTACGTATTTTGAGTCTATTTGATTCTGCACATTTTCACCAAATTAACCTTAGAATTAATTATACAGAACTCTTATCTATAATGACTCCGTCATAATTATATTAAGTTTTGACTATTTTTGTTAACCACTGATAAAAGTCTAGTAAGACCACTTTTTTAACAGAAGTTTTTCTAAATACAAAGTAATATTGTTCGGGAATCATTACGGGCTTATTAAGTGTTACCAATCGACCCGCCTCCAACCATGTTGAAAGCAATGGTAATTGCCCAATTGCAATCCCTAAACCCTGTTCCGCAGCTCTCATGGCTGATAGATAGCTATCCATGACTAACTTAGTGTTGTGCTCAACGGTACTTCCATTAAGGAACTCAGTAGTGCGTTGCCAATCATTCATACTTCTTTGCATATAAATTAAGGTATGGCCCGAGAGCTCTCTAATATTATCGAGAGGGTTGTTCGAAATATATTGAGGTGAGGCCACCAATGCGCAATAGCAGGGTGAAATGGTATGAACTTCAAGGTCCGGCCAATTTCCATCGCCAAATCGAATAGCGGCATCCACGGGTTCTCGTTCAAAGTCTGTGAGGGACATACTCGTTTCTATGCGAAGTTCAATATTGGGATGCAGGGACTTAAATTCATGTAGTGCTGGAATAACAATTTCATAAGCAACAAATGGAATCATACTTATACGTAAAATAGGGTTTGACACTTGGTATAGAAAACTATCGTGACAATTTCGATACGTTGTTAATGTTTGTTCAGCGACGCGTAAATAAGCTTTACCGTATTCGCTTAACTCCACTCGACGGGTCAACCGCTTAAACAATATCATATTTAAATGTTGTTCAAGTTGCTTTATTTGCTGGCTGACTGCAGAAGGGGTTATGCATAATGCTTGTGCAGCCAATTTAAAGCTATGTTGTTGTGCCGCAGCTTCAAATGCGATTAGTAAGTGAATGGGAGGTAAGTCTCTATACATTAGTAATATTATTCCTAATCTTTAATCAAAGCATAAATAATCACATTATATTCAATAAAGTAAAGCAGTTCATGCCCATTTTAATTTTATATAAGTAAGTATTACTTACTCTTAGATTAAAATAATTCGTTTGTCGAAGGCTTAGGTATTTCATAAGCTGGCTGCTTATCACGTTATGGTCCACAAACGTTCTTGCGAGTTTCTAGCTTAAAAAAGGTAAACAATGACGACAATATCTACGGTTTCATGGACGCACGAAAAAATACAAGCGAATGGGATTCAGTTTCACTATGTGACAGAAGGTAGTGGACCTTTGATGATATTTCTTCATGGGTTTCCTGAGTACTGGTATAGCTGGCGGCACCAAATTTCAGAGTTTTCGAAAAACTATAAAGTCGTTGCGCTTGACATGCGGGGCTATGGTCAAACGGATCGTCCTCAAGGAAGAGAAAGTTATACGATTGATATTCTAGTCAATGATGTTAAAGAGGTGGTGAGTGCGCTTGGGTACAAAAAATGCGTTTTGGTGGGGCATGACTGGGGAGCCATTATCGCATGGTATGTCGCGATGAATTTTGAATCTTATATTGAAAAATTGATTGTAATGAACGTTCCTCACCCACAATGTTATATGGAAAATTTAAACATCAATCAAGTACTAAAAAGCTGGTACATTTGGCTGTTTCAATTACCTAAGTTACCCGAGCTATATCTTAAATCAAGAGATTATAAGTGGATTACAGATCAGTTTCTAGGCGCGGTAAATTCAGAGGCGTTTTCACAAAAAGATTTAAACAAATATAAGGAAAATGCGGCACATCCTGGTGCTTTGACGGCAATGTTGAATTACTATCGGAATTTACCGGCTGAAATGATGAAGAAGGATGTTACGCCGATAATTCAGATTCCTACGCTTATGCTTTGGGGGGAAAATGATCCGTATACGGGTAAAAATTCAACCCTAGGAACCGATCAGTACGTTAAAAATTTAGATCTTAAATTTTTACCGAACTGTAGTCATTGGACACAGCAAGATTGTCCTAGAGAAGTGAATCAATATATGAGCGATTTTTTGATGTAAAGATGTTTGATTATATAAAATATTGTTTCTTAATTATAACCGGAGAATTTATATGCTGCCCATTATCATCGGCGCTGTATTGGCAATCGTGATGGCATTCTTAGCAAGAGTCACAAACTTTGATCGTGATCGCAGCTACTATGCGGTCGTTTTAATTGTAATTGCCACTTATTACGTACTATTTGCTTGTATCGCGAACGAAGCGATTATCTCAGAAATCATTGTAGCCTCAGTATTCTCAATTATAGCCATCGCTGGCGCACTGCGTTGGCCTATACTGCTAGGATTGGGGATTTTCATGCATGGTGTTTTTGATTTAATGCATGGCTATTTCATCACCAATTCTGGCGTGCCAGAATGGTGGCCTGCATTTTGTGCTGCAATAGATATTGTTCTCGGTGCATGGGTGATTTATCTCGTAAAAACGAAAAAACTCGCATCAATGAGCCTAGCTACACCTAATTAAGTATAAAGCTATCTTTTTACTCGACCAAAATACTCAGGAGTAATGCCTAAATAAGCAACAATATGATGCGCAGGCGTTTCAGTCACAATTTTTTTCGGCATTTCTTTAATGAAGTGGTGATAACGTTGTTCTGCGGATTTATATTGAATGGTGTGTAGGCGTCTTTCCTTTGCTAGATAATGTTGCTCAGCCATAATACGTTCATACTCTATAATAATAGGCAATTGACGGCGCTAGGTTTTAATATGGCCTAAAAAGAGCATAAATCCTTCACAACGTTCCAAGCATTGAATACTCTCGACAGAGAGGGCTATGTAATAAAACTGGAATAAGCCAGTACGACACTTTGGTCGCAGAACAGCCTTAAGTTTTCGTCCTTACCTTCTAAAAAATAGCCCCGCTTATATCCTTACAGTACTTTTCTATCTCTCCTTTTAACCATTTCACAAACAAGTCTACGTGTGGCTTTTCCAATAGCGCTTGGTTCTGAGAGACCAAGTAATATGAACTGCCTATTGGTATCGGTTTTGGCAAAGGAGCCACTAAAGTTCCCGAGACAATATCGTTATAGATCAACGCTATAGGCGCTAAAGCTATTCCTAAGCCATCTTTTGCTGCCTGTATTGCCGCAACGGGATCGTTGTATCTTATAAATCGCGTACTCTTTGGTATTTCAAGGTCGAATCTCTTAGCCCAAAGAGACCAATGATTTTGAGAGATATACATCTCGATTAAGTTCTGTTTTAGCATTTCCTGTCCATTTCTGCTGCTCATGCTATTCGCGATACGGGAACTACATACAGGAATAACAGACTCATCCATTAGTTTTTCAGACGTTTCTCTTGGCCATTCACCATTACCCCAGCGTATTGCTAAATCGTTACTACCACTGGTAACTTCTTCAATCCTATAGCTATTAATTACCCTCAGTTCAATGCTTGGATTTGCTTGAAAAAATGAACCAAGTCTGGAGCTAAGCCAGTTGATTGAGAACACAGGTAAGACGTTAATGGATACAACATCATTTAAATGACTCTGGTGAATTTTATTAGTTGCATCTTGAATCAGACCGAATGCTTTTGTTAAGTCTTGCTGTAATTGCCTCCCCAACTCTGTGACTTCAATTTTTCTGACACTTCTTTGAAATAGTGTCACCCCGAAATGCTCTTCCAAGCTCTTTAGTTGATGACTAACTGCTGAAGGCGTGACATGCAGTGCAGCCGCGGCTTTTTGTACCGAGCCAAGTCGAGCACAACATTCAAATGATCTAAGGGCATTAAGAGAGGCTGCTTGAGTCATGATTTAGTTTATCTCATCTATGCTGATAATTTTATTCAATTGTCAGCATTATATTAGCCCTATAGAATATTTTATATATTAGTTTTAATAAATTATTAATTCAGTAAATAGAGATATTTTTCGATGAAAAATAAAATTATCAAGTACGGCATGTCAGCCGTTCTAAAAACTTTCTCGCTAATTGCGTGGAGCCCAAAACTATCACGACTCAACCAGTCATTATCACGGAAAGCAGCAAGGCATGTAGTTAGTAGTAAGGGTCTAAAGCAGTGTCAGGAACTAGAAGGACTAGGTCAATCCTGGCAAAAAGTGTTCCCTTCTCCTAAGCAAGTACCGTTGGTCAACATTACTAATGATACCGTATATGCAGAAATTCATACGCCTTGCCCTTTGAGAGGAACAGGAAATCTAGATGCATGTTATCGCATGATGGAGTTTGACCGAGAAGTACTCAGAGCAATTGGTGGAACATTTACCGTCCTTTACTCTCAAGCTGAGCCAGGAAGGTCATATTGTGAAGTAGCGATGAATTTTGGATCCTCGTCTGAATCTGAACTAGTAGCCGCTCATCTGCGCTAACCCCAAAATAGTAATTTCTTGAGGTATCAAAGAATGTTACGCACAAAGTTGCTAGTTTTAAGCCTTATTCTCGCTATTGTTCTCTTAACCGTGGGAACACTTATCTCATTGCAGTTCAAACTCCCCAAAGCTCCTGTAGCCGTCAGCGAAAATTTTGTCTTGCAGAATGTGACCATCATAAATCCAAAAGTGAACATACTGAAAAACACTGACCTACATATTAAAGAGGGTGTAATTAAGGCTATTGGTAATGACATTCAGACAACCCGTTATTTCAAAGAATTTGAGGAAAGCTTTGTCTTGCCAGGTTTAATAAACATGCATGCCCATAACCCCGCTCGCACCCCGCTTAGACTCACGCCACTTTTTGGTCTTTTAGCCGTATCACATGGCGTAACGACATGGAGGGATGTAGCAGACCCAGATGGAACATCTGTCTCGGAAGTGCGCTTTCTGATCAAAGAAAATAAGTGGCCTGTGCCTAATGTGTTTTCCTGTGCACTTGTTACCACTGGGCACGCTCGGTGGGCAAACTCGATTATTATGACATCCGTGAATGAAGCCTCTAAGATCGCCACGGATATCAGAATTCAAGGCCACTCATGCATCAAATCATACGAAAACCTACCCCCAGAATTTATAGCGGCCCTGAAAGATGCCGCGACAAAAGAAGGACTTCAGGTGGCAGGCCACGTGCCCGCACCTCTGACATATGAGCAGGCAGCGCTTCCTGACACCCAGCATTTTTTTGGTGTTCCTCCTGTAACGCAAGACTCCGTAGTTGAACGAAATGGTAATTGGGAGGCCGTCGAACCAGATCGAATCGATGAGGTAGTGAAATTTGTACTTGATAGCGGCCTTATCAATACACCCACGTTGGTTACGCTATTAAAAATTCAGGAGTATGGAGACTATGAAAGTGCGAAATTGAGCAAAGAATATTCCTTGTTACCTAGTTTTTACATTGAAAACGTCTGGCATCCGTATACAGGCCTACCTGTATACCGATACCTCAATACTGAAGCTCTTAGTCGGGCTAAGAACGCTCTTAAAAAGAAACAAAACTTATTAATCAAACTCAGCAACGCGGGAGCGACCCTTAATCTCGGAACCGATACTCAGCAACCATTTGTTGTACCGGGTGTTTCATATTGGCATGAGATAAAGTTATTTTCCGAGGCAGGCATTCCTATTGAAGATATCTGGGCAAATGCCACGTGGCGCGCTGGGAAACAGTTGACAGATGCCAATTTGGGGGCGATAAAAGTTGGAGCTCAAGCCGACCTGCTGATTTTCAAAGAAAACCCCACCAAGTCTTTAAGCGCTTTGCAAAGTCTTCAGGCTATTGTCGTTAGAGGCAAGTTATATCGCAAACATGACATTGAACGCGCAATTATAGCAATACAGAACCACTTCAACTCATGGCCTTTAAAACCCATGGCTGCCTTCTTTGCTGAGCGAAAAATGCAAGAAATTGCCAAGAACTTTACGCACTGAATTATTTCAAACCTATACAAAACACATTAGGATAGACCCAATATGAGTATCACTCCGACAATAAAATTTTTGTTGATCACAGCAGGCTTGCTTATATTAACATATTTATTTGTGCTTCCATTGAATACCGAAAAATATTTCAGTCCAGCCGAAACACTTAATCAAACTATTCCGACAGCCAAACAAAAGCTATTACATCAGGCGTACATGAGTGCAGATATGCACGGAGATACACTACTCTGGTCCAGAGATATTTCTGAGCCTTCAGACAGGGGGCATGCTGACATATCAAGACTTCTAGCAGGAAATATCGCTTTACAAATTTTTATGGCTGTCGTTGAAGCTCCAGATGATGTCATCAGTGATGCAATTGAAGATAAAGGCGACAAAATCAGGTCTATTGCGTTTTGGGATCGTTGGCCGCTGAATACATTGATTAGTTATAAAGCGCGAGCAATCTATCAAGCCAAAAAACTAAGGATAACTGCGAAAAAATCAGCCAATAGCCTTTTTGTTATTGAATCTAAGCAAGATCTGAACGATTTTCTGGAGCAAAGAAGAACCAACCCAGAGTCAATGTCTAGTATTCTAGGTATTGAGGGGGCACACTCAACAGAATGGAACTTGGATAATGTTGAGGCACTATTTGAAGCGGGCTTCAGGTCGATGGAACTAGCTCATTATACAGATACTGAATATGCAGGTTCTTCATCTGGCATGACGAAATACGGCATTACACCCAGAGGAAAGAAACTTGTCAGACTAATGAATGACTTAGGGATGGTCATTGATGTCGCACACCTATCCATGAAGGGCGTGGAGGAAATACTTGAACTATCCAGTAAGCCAGTTTATTTCTCGCATGGCGGCGTTTATGAAACTTGCCCTAAAGCTCGCAATTTAACGGATGAAATTATAAAGAAAATTGCTGACAAAAAAGGAATTATCGGGATTGGATTCTTCGAGGGAGCTATTTGCGACGTATCAATTCAGGGGATTGTGATGGCACTTCGCCATGTTCGAGATTTAGTCGGTGCCGAGCATGTTGGTCTTGGGTCTGGCTGGGATGTATCACCCTTGCCAATTGGACCAAATCAATTAGCGCTATTATCTGCGGCCCTAAGAAATGATGGTTTTTCAGATACTGAAGTAGCAATGATAATGGGTGGAAACGTTATTCGATTTTTTGCTGAAAATCTACCCAACTAGCATGCTTCCATTTGCCCTGTCACTGCGATTCTGTAGTTTGATTCAAAGCGGGTACAGTGCAATCTCCAAATCAATATACTTGGACTTAATCCCATGAAAAAAATACTTTTAGCCACTTTTCTATTTTTTGTATTTGGAATTTTTGCGCTTAATTATTCAATTTATCCCAACAAAGAATATAGCATAGCTCCGGCAAACACTCCGCCGTCAAAGAGCGCGTTAATTAACCCTTCTGAGGCCATCTCGCGTTTATCCAAAGCAATCCAGATTAAAACCATTTCTACCGCAAGTGATGATCTAATCGACCAAAAAGTATTTATACAATTCAACCAATTTCTCTTAGAGAATTTTCCTTTAACCATGCGAACCCTAAGTTTGAAATATCAAGCCGGACATAGTTTACTGCTGAGATGGAACTCCAACAATAATCTAAAACCTGTGCTATTTCTCTCACACAGCGATGTAGTGGATACTCAGGAAAATGTCAGCAGCTCCGACTCTAAATGGATGTATCCACCCTTTTCTGGTCGAATTGATGAACAGTATATATGGGGAAGAGGTGCTCTAGACGACAAACCAATGACTCTCGGAATACTTGAAGCTGTAGAATCACTCATTAAACAAGGTTATACAAACCCCAATAGAGATATTTATATTGCGATAACACATGACGAAGAAATTGGCGGTCTTCAGGGGGCTAAAAAGATAGCCGAATACCTTAATGTAAACGGTGTGTCTCTAGGGGCTATATTCGATGAGGGTCAGGCAGTTACTGATGGCGTTATTCCCGGTATTGAATCACCGGTCGCTCTAATCGGTATTAGCCAAAAGGGCTATTTGACCTTAAAGCTCGAGGTCGAAGGTGAGTCAGGACACTCAATGATGCCGCCAAAGGAAACCGCTATATCGATTCTAAGTGCAGCACTTACTCGATTAACGAAAGCACCTATGAATACTGAGCTTTCTTCCCCAGTGCAACAAATGTTTAAACGCTTATCTAGAGAAGTATCATTTCCAAAGAATGTCGTTCTTTATCACAGCTGGTTAACAGAGCCCCTAATAAAACTAGGACTGGAGCAAAAAGCTTCAACGGATGCATTAATCCGCTCTAGTATGTCTGTGAATATTGTACAAGGCGGCATTGCGGAAAACGTCTTACCAAAAAGCGCTCATGCCATAGTAAACTATCGGATTGCACTTCATGATACAAGCGACAAAGTTATTGAACATGTTCTCGAAAATATTGATGATGTTCGTGTAAAGGTAACTGTCGTATCTGCAATAGAAGAACCCGCACCCGTTACCTCCACAGACTCTAAAGTCTATCTAACGCTTCAAAAAACAATTGAACAGACATTTCCCCGCGCGGTGGTAGCACCATCTATTACTCTTTCAACCACCGACTCAAGGCACTTTTATCAGGTGTCAGAAAATATTCTAAGGTTTAGCCCGCTATTTTTGCGAAAGGAAGACCTATCGCGTATTCATGGTATTAACGAGCGAATTTCTATTGAAAACTATTTAAAGGTTATTGAGTTCTATCACAGCCTGCTTCAAAACCTATAAAATTCAGGATTATTGAAAGTAATCTGTGTGATCGTAACTTCCAAGGGTGTCTCCAATATCATGTTATAGTGCGCAAACGACGAATTAATCGTCATCTCCCGCTTTTCAAAGTTTCGTTTTTGCTCAATGTGAAGTTAAGAATTTTGGGTTAAATAAGGAACGCTTAGTGCTAATTCCTAGTGCTTTACCATTACCCAAATAAGTATCACTTCAACTCCATTTAACTCATTTTATAAGAAAGCGAAATCATGATAATTAGTCCATATTGACCATGATTTTAAGAGGCTGCTAAGTGCGATTTTGAGTCGTTCAATTATTAGATTACTTGTGGGTGGGAATTGCCACAAATCCGCCTCTTAGTAGTCTTGCGGAATCTAGGATAATTGAGCCAGTTTAAAAATCGTGCTTACGAACGAAAATGAGCAAAAGGACTACCTTTTTAAGTGCTGAAAAACCGCAGGCTATAGAGCACAAAGCGAACCTTCCTGCCTTTTGTCTTCAGTTCGCTAAGCGCTCTAGCAATCGGACAGCCGCCACTATTTGATGGCAACGACCTGCTAGTAACAGCAAAGAGCATCATTCTATACTCGGGTTCAAATATCGGCAATCGACTCTCATGTGTCAATATGTATTTTGACCTCAATGACCCTCTTACTTGTGAGGCAATAAACGAACTCTAACCATGACTTTATTAAACGGGGGCTCGCCCTCGTTTTCCTCAGGCACAAGCCTCTCACTCAAATCACGCAATAACACCTACCAATAGGCAAATTAACTACTATATTATAGTCAGACCAATAATATTAAACTCTAGTTGGTATAAGGCTATGTCAAAGATACTCTATAAGGTATTCCTTCTATTCTTACTGCTCCCAAGATTTCTATTTTCAGACGAAATTACCATAGTTGCCGATGAATGGTGCCCCTATAACTGTGTACCAGGGTCTGATAAACCGGGTTACGTTGTAGAAATAGCAAGTGTAATTTTTGCCAAAGCAGGCCACCGAGTAATTTACAAAACAGACTCTTGGAACAGGACGCTAGATGGGGTGAACAAAGGAATCTACAATGGTGCAATTGCCGCCACCCCAGAAGAATTACCTGAGGGGATTTTCTCGGAAGAGAATCTGGGCTACTACGGTAATTCTTTCGTCGTCAAGACTGGATCTGAGTGGCACTATGAAGCAGTTTCCTCACTAGAAAAAATCAGGCTGGGTGTAATCAAGGACTATAACTATGGAGAAAATATCAACGCTTATATCAAGACATCTACCAATATATCTGCTAAATCAGGTAGCGATGCTGTTAAGAAAAATCTAGGGGATTTATATAAAGGCAAAATCGATGTCTACCTAGAAGATCATAATGTGGCCTATTACGAGTCAAAACAAATAGGACTTGAGGGCAAAATTAAGATTGCAGGGTCAGAAGGAAAACCAATCGCGCTCTTTATTGGATTTACGCACAAAAACCCGAATTCAAAACGACATGCACAAGTGCTTTCCGATGGCATTAAAGCATTGCGTGCAAGTGGTAAGCTAGAAAGTATACTGAAGAAATACGGGTTAAGCGATTGGAAGTAACTAACAGCTAAGAACGAAACGAAGAGGCCTCGTCCAAGAGCAGTCGATAAGTCTGATATAGATAGTTTGGCCAACGCAGCCCCGATCGTCAGTGACTTGTTCTGCCACTTATCAGACTCTTTAGGTTAGGATCAATATGGCCTAATTGTCTTGATTTAGCTTACTCATCGAATGAGTGGAAAGGAGTTAAAGCGATACATATTCAAGTGACGATAAACCGCTAGCAATGAAGTTAAGCGTTACTTTTCAATTCTCAATAAATATCTAAAATTAGCCCTACAAGTATAAATTAGACGGTATCACTCCAAAGCAAGAGTGTAATCGAGTTATCTAAATAGATTATTTTTATGCCGATATAATCTAATGTTTGTTAACTACTCTTCTAAACTTATGGGTATCTAGTAGTCCCCAGAGAACTCTATACTGAATAACGTTAGATTTTGTCATTTCATGCGATGGTAACCTTAAAAGGTATACTGTTATGAATAGCACTCTTCGTAGACCAAATTCTCTGAATTTTCTTAAGCTTGTTCCTTGGCTATTTATCTCCTTCACTGACATTGTGAATGGAAGCCCCACGTCACTTTATGAGATGTCCTTTGATCAATTGATGGAACTTGAAATCACTACCTCTACATTATCTAATATACCCTTATCCGACACCCCGGGCTCAACCACTGTCATCACTACTGAGCAAATGGCCAGAAGCCCTGCCAGAAATATACGTGATTTACTCGAATTTTATATACCTGGACTGCTGGTTTTTGACAATAGTGCGAATGGTGGCAATATTAAAATTCGAGGTTTAGGCCAGCGTAATCACAACACAATATTACTCATCAATGGCAGGCCGGTAAACCAGAAAGCATCACAAGGTTCAATGGTTGAATTAAATAACTGGGACATGAGTGATATCGACCGAATAGAAGTGGTCAGAGGCTCAGGGTCAGTGACTCACGGTGCAGGTGCCATCTCTGGGGTGATAAATCTGGTCACAAAAAAAGCTGGGTCGATGGAAGGCTTGTATGGGGGGGTTAGTTATCATCACAAATATCAAAGCAAAGGCGCTTATCTTACCTATGGCAATGTAGCCGAGAACATTCAATGGTTAGCCCATGCCAGTCTCTATCGTACTAAGGGTTATGAAGACGTTAATATCTTCCAATTCTCCGTCAATGGGGAGTTCGGTTATAAGGGGGATAGCTCTGTATTCAGTGGCAGCGATAGTAATCCTGTCACTAATTTCTATGCCGATACCGACGACAAACCTCAGATCAAGCTATCTTTCGATATGTCATTTTTGGACGATTGGCGATTTTGGACGCGTTATACCAGCGCCGGTAACGTTGCCACAGTGACCGAAAAAGAGTACAAGGACGGTGCTCACCCCACCCATCAGTTTAGGATCCAAAACTTTATCGCGACCTTAGAAAATGAGCATCTAATTAATGAGCAGATGCTCGTAAAATCAATCTTCAGCTTTGATTCTGAAAACTATTACGCGACCAACTCCAAACAAACACAACTGAATCACAATGACGAATTGAATCGAGTACGTAATTTTTCAGAAAATGAATTATTTTTACGCTCTATATTGACTTATGAACAGTCACCAGATCTATCACTAGGTGTAGGGTTTGAGTATTCTCGTGACAGCATAAAGAAACCATGGGGTGGATCTGCCGATACTTTTCGGGCTGGTACTTCCAAGCGAAGTTTTATTTCTGAAGACTCGATTTACAGAGGTGACGGTAAGAATGGCACCATAGCAGATAGCAAGGTCGTCGAGTTTAACGACGGTTGGTCTGCAGACACCTATTCTGTAATGGCGGAATTGGAATATCGGTTATGGGGTAAAACCCGCGCTTTATTGTCAGGCCGTAGCGATAAAAATGACTTCGCTGACAGTATGTTTTCTCCAAGAATAGCGATAATTTCCCATATCGATGGTGAAAATATTCTCAAAATAAGTTGGCAGAGTTTGTTGCGCATGAATACCATGGAGGAGCTGTATACACAACATTTAAATAATATTGAAAACGAGCCTGAAAAAAATACAACACTGGAGCTTTCACTCACACATTTCTACAATAAAAAACTACTTTCAACTACGACTGTTTATCATACTAAGTCGGAAGTCATCACATGGGATGGTATTCAAGCGGTGTTGGTAGGGGAACAAAAGGTAACGGGGCTTGAATTCGAACTGGCCTACCAGAGTGATCAAGTTACCGTAGGCTTTAATCACTCGTATCTAAAGCTAAATGACTGGACTTTTTTCGTTAAAGAAGCTGATGGCTCCAAATTTCAAAAAGTCAGTCTTTCAGACTTTTTAACCACACGTGATTATCTTACCCTGAGCAGTACCGGTGACAACCTTATATTCTGGTCAAATAACACAAGTAAATTATGGACAGACATTCGCCTTAATCCCCGGCTGACTTTGCATATGAATACCCAGATAAAATGGAAATACGAATATGGTGATGACTTATTTAAGATGTATGACAAGGCTTATGCCGCAGTTGATGTGAACACATTATCTGTAGATCAACTGGATAAATACAATACCAACCTACAACACTTGAGCAACTACAAACAAGCGGTAGCCGATTTAAAAGGCTTTGATCGCAACATCCAATTTAATGCCGCTCTGATCTGGGATTTTCCTTATATGGAGGAGACCAAGATAAGCTTTTATGGCCAAAATCTAATTAACTTTAACGATAATAAACGACAAAAATCCATAAATTACGCAGATGTTCCCGTCAGTAGTTGGGTGGAAGAACCACGTACTTTTTGGTTGACAATGGAAAGTAAATTTTAAGTCATATTTGAAACACTAAATGTTAGCTTTCCCTTTTTATTCGCCATGTAAATCGTACCAGGCATCCCGTCCCATATTGCAAACTGAGACCCGAATTTTTTTTGTAGCGCGCATTATTTACGTAATTTTATTGTAATTTCACTATATCTATCACGTTGGTGACGCACATGTAACTCAAATTAGCTGGAGAAGGATTTGACGGGCATTCTGATGCACGATTTGAAACAGCAAACGCTTATTTTTATGGGATAGGCGTAGTAAAGAATATTGAAGAAGCTGAAAATTTGTATCAGCAAATATTAAAATATACCCATTTATATGATGGCCACCAGCTCTCTGAAAGCTACTATAATTTGTGGACATTATTAACAGCCCCTGGAAAACCACTAATCAGTTTCCCAGAACATACTGACCTTTTAAATAAAGCCGTGCTCCTTGGCAATAAAAGCGCTGAATTAAAACAATATGAAATTATATCTAGTGAAGAATGCCCGAAGTATTTCAGCACAAAACTATTTAGCTTTCATAAAAATTGCATGGATAGATCTATTTTTGCAAAAGCCGCTATTGAATCAGGAGCACGACTAATAAATGAAGATAAAGACAGACAAACAGACACATTCGATAGTTCAAAGCTGTTAGACGGCTCAGAAACTCTTATAGCTAATTAAATGAGTAATAAAATTGCACAACTTACTTACAAGTTTCCTTCTAATTTTGATGCTAATCAGGCCAACAGCGTTAAAAACATGATTTCATCTAAATATGGTGCACCAGACTACTCTAATGGACAAGTTGGCCTAGGTAAAGTGACGTATCGCCGGTTTACAGTCGATGGAATTATAATAAGCGTTTATCGTGAATGGCGAAGTACCACGACATATATTGAGTACATTCACAAGTATAACTATAAGCTTAGACAGAAAATGTTAGCTGAAAATAAAAAACGGAAAGAGCAAAAAATATGATGCCCAAAAAACCGCTTTTTGATATCGATTCTCTTTACCACAATTAAGTGCTTGGCGAGACGTTTACATTGAAGGGGGTCGTGCACGCCCCCCTCATTTAAATTAACAGAGCTGAGAAGGTAGTGCTTTGTGGTGTAAATCTAGAGGTATTAAATGCGTCTGAAAGGTAGTGCTTTTGCTCAGGAACCCTCATTCATACGATGCCAAAAATGGATGTATTCTTCCGAAAGAATAAGCCACTGATGTGCCCGTAAAGCAGGCTGACACTCTTAGTTTAGATCAACTCCAGTTGTCTACCTGCATTCTTCAGTAGACCTAAAGCTGACTTCTTTTCTGGCGAACTTGATGTGCTGTGTTAGGATAAAAAATTTCGAAAGCATACATAGTCTGAGGATTAAAATGGCAAAATTGTGCGACTATATTGACCCTAGTAGTCATGGCTGCATTGGCCTAAATATTTTGATTGGATATGCTTCTAGTACGCTTGCAATGGAGTTAAAAATTAGGAGTTGACGCCATAGTCACTGGTTATATTTAATTTTCGATTAAGTATAAGGCTACCGATACTGCTAAAAAGCCAAATATAAATATTAAAATACTTCTGTCTTTGAGTTTGTCGGCAGCCCTTTGTTTTGCAGAATAAACATTTATGGGATTACGTTTTGTGTCCCAGATATAAGAGAACAAACGAATTGATTTAATTATCTCTGAGTACTTTCCTCTGTAGACTTACCAGATGCAGCCTTGCTTCTATCATTACGAGCAGACTTATTATCTGAGTTTCCTTCGTTATTCCCCATAATAAATAGTGTAAAAGCAAAGGTTTTATATTCAGCACTTACAGCAAAAATCTAGCAAGCGTTCTCACTAGCAAACTGCAAACCTTCTCGCATATATCTAACAATTCTATGGGGATTTACTTTAAATTCATTTGGAATAGTGGGTCGAAGGTCTTCAGGCTCCTTCCAGCTACCAGCATTTAAGAATAATTTATAGCCGTTGCTATGCTGTATTTCTTTATTATTTATTACGAACCATCCTGACATTTTGAAACCCTGTGATTAAAGATAATACCGGTGCAGTGCTTGCCGAGTCACACTTACTTTTTAATTTTGAAGATATTTCTGGTCGAATAGATCCAATCTGAGTAGAAGCCTGCTTTTTAAATTTGAATCAAAAGAGCAATAATGAGCTTTGCATGTCATTGCCCGCCTATCCATCACTTCCGTTGTTAGACGTCGTTAAAGTTGCTAAGACTTCTATTTTTAATAGATCGTATATTGTTTGCTTAAACAAACACTTGCTCTTATTAAGTATATCGAGCAGATTATATTTAATTAGGTATCTTCAAAACAAACGAATATAATTAACATTATTTGCGAATATTTTTCACAAGTAGTTATTTATGAATTCATATCACATGTTTATTAAAGTCGTAGAGTTAGAGAGTTTTTCTGCCGCTGCGAAAGTGCTTAACCGGACGCCATCCGCCGTTAGCAAA
>Ga0105352_1000196_pt1 | contig 36320 bp, 36 predicted proteins | sample EN8Hudsemesocosm_FD_83507 | JGI IMG/M metagenome (GOLD analysis project Ga0105352, IMG submission 83507) | Methane-oxidizing microbial communities from mesocosms in the Hudson Canyon - EN8B Hudson Canyon | ecosystem: Environmental > Aquatic > Marine > Cold seeps | place: Hudson Canyon...
AGCGCCAATATTCCACACACCCGCTCTAAAGCCAATTGACAAGCCAAGTGCTATCATCATTAAGGGTGCCGCTTTAACCAGTAACTCTGAGATATTGTATTTTCCAGTTAGGGGCTCAACAAAGAGCACATAAAAGGCATTCCAAACATCTAGACCTGCCCAAAGAAAAATAATCATTGCTGAAATAGCAGTTAACGCAATGGCAAGTGCTGGAGCATAAACAACCATTTTTGTTGAGTTTTCAGAGCGCTCCTGTAACTTAATCATTGTTTTCCTCCTCCTACCATTAGCTGTGATATTTCTTCTAAACTGTTGTCTTGCATATTGACAGGAGGGGATAAATTACCCTCAGTCAATACGTGTACCTGCTCACACAAAGTAAGAACCTCATCCAAGTCTTGAGAAATAACCAATATGGCGGTACCTTGCTCAGCTAGTGTAATTAAAGCCTGATGTATGTTATTTTCAGATCCGGCGTCCACTCCCCAAGTTGGTTGGGCAATAATTAGTAGATCGGGTTGTTGAATTAATTCTCTACCCACCATAAACTTTTGCAGGTTTCCGCCGGATAGCGATTTAGCGAGTGTCTTGCTAGATTGTGTTTGCACATCAAAATCATTAATAACTTGTTCTACAAGTGTGTGAACTGTTTGCCAGTTGATAACACCGTTGTTTGTCATACCACTCGCGCTTGGCCGACTAAGCAGCATGTTTTCGTTTAATCCCAACTCAGGAACTGCACCATGTCCTAGGCGCTCTCCAGGTACAAAAAACATTGACAGCTGTCTTCTTTCGTGTGCGTTAAGTTGGCCTATATCTTGCCCTTTGAAGGACAACGTGCCGGAGACAGAATTGCTCTCACCGATGAGCACTTCCATGAGTTCGTCTTGGCCATTTCCAGCCACTCCAGCAATTCCGACAATGCTACCTCGTTTAATTGAAAGACAAATGTCTACAAGATCAATACCAAACATATCCTGTCGAGCCCGATTTAAGTTGTTGATACAAAATATTTCATCGCCAAGAATGATATTATTTCGAGCCAATTGAGTAAGTTTCTTGCCAATCATCATTTCGGCCAATTCGCTTTTAGAGTGCTCTTGAGGAATGCAGCTTTGCACTAATTTTCCGCCACGCAAAATGGTGGCTTGGTGGCAAATTTGACGAACCTCTTCTAACTTATGAGAAATATATAAAATAGCACAACCATCTTCAGCTAACTTTCGTAGCGTAATAAACAAATCAGATACTTCTTGTGGGGTAAGAACAGAAGTTGGCTCATCCATAATTAATAACTTTGGATTCTGCATCAAACAGCGAATAATCTCTACGCGTTGTCTTGCTCCAACGGACAAATCTCCCACCGTTTGGCTAGGATTTATATCCAAGCCATACTGTTTTGAGTGCTTGATAATAACTTGCGCTAACTCATCACCTAAGTTTGTATTATCAAGGCCTAGGGCAATATTCTCAGCAACAGTTAACGACTCAAACAGTGAGAAATGCTGAAACACCATTGCCACACCATTTTCTCTCGCCTCAAAAGGATTGTTTGGTTTGTAACTCTGTCCACACCATTGCATTGAGCCACTATTTGGCTGTAAAGAGCCATAAATTACTTTCACAAGGGTCGACTTGCCAGCGCCATTTTCGCCCAGTAGGGCGTGAATACTTGCAGGGCGTATGCCAAATGAAATATCCTCGTTAGCTTTTAAAGCGCCGTAAGACTTGCTGATATTTTGAAGTTCTAATTGGTAATTCATACTGTAATCATTTTTTGTTTATTGTCTATAAAATTTAACAATTCTGAAGTTATGGATACTGCAATAGAAATCGGCGATTGCAAAAATGCACGCTTCACGCCTATTGGGCAAATCAGTTGACTGACTAAATTGTCAGACCAGCCTTTGTGGCGCAAGCGATCTCTAAATCTTTTGCCTTTAATCTTTGAGCCAATAACACCTAAATAACAAAAATCATTTCTATCAATAATCTTTTCGCATACTTCAAAATCTATTTGATGGCTATAAGTGATTACCAGACAGTAAGTGTTTTTCGGTAAATCATCTATCGCAAGTGTGAAGTCATCACATATCTGTTTGATACTTCCAAGGTCACCTAAATACTCATCAAACTGAGACTGCCTATCGTCTATCCAGTAAACTTTTATTGGTAGTTGAGTCAAAAGAGGCATTAATGATCGAGCAATGTGTCCCGCACCAAAGATTGCCACCGCTTGCAATTGACTACAAGTAAATTGCTCGTAGCACATATCAATCTTTTGTTCATCAGGCAATGTGTATTCTTTCATAGTGGCTTTTGCATTACTCTGAAGAGCCTGTAGTGCATCATCATGCATCTTTTTCAAGAGATAGTTTTTATTGAGATCAGAGTCATCTTGATTTGCCGAGTAAACAAATTTAGTGCCAACTAAGATATTGTTGGACTGACTTTGAATAACGGTTGCCAGAATAAAGTCTGACTCTTTGTTGGTTAAATGAATGCAATTTTCAAGCCATGTGTTATTGTCTTTAGATTCTGAGTTTTGACAAACAAAACTCTCAAACATAATCTTTACAAAGCCACCGCAACACTGACCCAAAGTTGCGCCCAATGGATATTTCTGGGTTGTAATACTGTTGGCTTTTTGGTTTAGTAAATTTTTAGCTTGCTTAAGTGCTTGATACTCTAAATTGCCTCCACCAATACTGCCAAACATTGGACTTTGGCCGGTATACACTATCTTATCTCCACTTCTGCAAGGAGTAGAACCTTTAGTTTCTACAACACTCAGCACAACATAGTCAAGTTTTTGATTATGTGTAATCTCTAGTGATTGCATCCAGTTCATCGTTCCACCTCATTGAATTGATTCACCTGGAAAAAAACCTCTTCAAAAGTGGCTGGCGCATTCAGTGATGGCTTGCAGTTTTTATCAGCATTAAAAATAGCATTTTTTATAGCCAACCATGCTGAAATAGCCAGCATTAAAGGTGGCTCACCAACAGCTTTAGATCGGTGAATCGTATTTTCATGGTTGGATGTATTGGGTTGAATTTTTACTTTAAAGTGTTTTGGTGTATCACCAATGGCTGGAATTTTGTATGTGGAAGCGCCAGTCGTTAACAATGCGCCTTTTTTATCCCATTTCAAATCTTCTGAACAAAGCCAACCCATGCCTTGAATATAGCCACCGACTATTTGCCCCATATCAATAGCTGGATTAAGTGAGGCACCAACATCGTGCAAAATATCAACCCCAAGCAGTTTGTATTCTCCGGTTAGGCAGTCAATGACAACCTCGCTCACACAGGCGCCGTACGAATAGTAATAAAAAGGTCTGCCTTTGGCTGTTACTTCGTCATAGAATACTTTTGGTGTCTTGTAAAAACCATTGCTAAATAACTCTACTCGATTCAAATATGCCAGTGAAACAAATTCAACAAACGTCATCTGTTTCTCACCAAGATAAACTTGAGCACTAGAAAATGAAATGTCACTTTCATTCAAGTCAAAATGCTTGGCGGCGAAATCAATCATGTTTTTCTTAATACGAATACAAGCCTCTCTTGCTGCCATGCCGTTCAAATCCGAACCTGATGAGGCAGCTGTTGCTGATGTATTGGGTACTTTTGCTGTGCTGGTTGCTGAAACCTTGACATAATTCAGTTCAACGCCAAACTCATTGGCAACAACTTGAGCAATCTTGACAAACAAACCTTGCCCCATTTCTGTGCCGCCATGATTCAAGTAAATACTGCCATCTTTGTAAATGTGCACCAAAGCACCTGCCTGATTTAAAAAGCGCTTGGTAAATGAAATACCAAATTTGACGGGTGATAGTGCCAACCCTTTTTTAAGATATGTATTTTCTAGATTAAACTGCTTCACAGCTTGGCGACGCTGTTGATAATTTACGCCAGCAGCCAGTTCGTCAGTCAATTCATTGATGATATTATCTTCAATGGTTTGTCCATAGGGGGTTACATTGTTTGTTTGTTGTTGATAGAAGTTGGTTGTTCTTACATCAAAAGCATCCATTGACAAGTGATTGGCGATTTCTTCAATGATATTTTCAATTGCCAACATACCTTGAGGGCCGCCAAAACCCCTAAAAGCTGTGTTCGAGGCTGTATGCGTTTTGCAAAGAAAACCTCGAAAACTCGCATTGGGTAGATAGTAGGCATTATCTGCATGAAACAAGGTGCGTGATATGATGGCTTTTGATAAATCAAGTGAATAGCCACAACGTGCGGCAAAGTCAATAACAACGCCTTGAATAAGACCTTGATCATCAAAGCCCACCTCATAATCAACGATAAAGTCGTGACGTTTGCCTGTCATCAGCATATCATCTACGCGAGACAATCTAGCTTTTACGGGACGCTGTGTTTGCTGTGCAAATAAGGCGCAAACGCACGCCAGTTGTGATGAATCAGTTTCCTTGCCACCAAAACCTCCGCCCATTCGACGCGTAATTACTTCAACATTGTGTTGTGGAAGGCCCAAGACGTGAGCTACTAAGTGTTGCACTTCAGTTGGATTTTGAGTCGATGAATACACAACGACTTCCTTGTTTTCAGTTGGTATAGCAAGAGCAACTTGCGATTCCAAATAATAATGCTCCTGTCCACCAATGTTCAAGTTGCCCGATAAGCGATGCGTTGCAGATTCAATAGCGCCTCCAGCATTGCCCTTATGCACCTCAAGCGGCTTGTCCAAAAAGCTATTTTGTGCCAAAGCTTGTTCCACAGTGACAATGGCGCTAAGCTGCGTAATGTCTGTTTTAATGAGTGTTGCAGCTTTTCGAGCATTCTCATGACTATCTGCCAATACCGCAGCCAACGCTTGACCGCAAAATAAAACCTCATCTTTAGCCAACAATGGCTCATCGTGACGTATTGGGCCGATGTTTAAGTGGCTTATGTCTTCTGCCAGCATTATGCTATGCACGCCTTTTGCCTTTTGTGCAAGAGAAATATCAATCCCATTAATCTTTCCATACGTAATTTTGCTTAGTGCAAAAGCTGCATGCAATGTATTACTGTGTATTGGCATATCATCAATATATGGCGCACTGCCTTGTACGTGCATGTGTGCGCTATCATGAACAATTGCCTGGCCAATTGGACTGTTGGACTTACTGGTCGATTGTTGATTGAATGTACTCACGTTAGTTAACCCTAATTTGTGATTCATATTCGCATACATTAGCTAAGTTCGGAACGAACTCCCCCGAGAGGTTTAGCATGGTTTTTTGCACCAAATTTGCCGAAACCTGAAGTCGATATTTAGAGGAAGCTCGCACATCACTTAGAGGAGAAAAGTCTTCCTTCAAAGCCTTAAATGCAAGGCTCGAGAGATTGGCGCTATCCCAATTGTCCAATAGTATTTTTTCAAGGTGAGAGGCTCGCTTGGGCGTAGCAGCCATGCCACCAAATGCAATGCAAACGTCTGTTATGCGACTCGCGTCCATTCGCACCTTAATCGCCATACATACTGCGGAAATATCGTCTTCAAATCGCTTGGATATCTTGTGCAGGATAAGTTGTTCTTCACTGGATGGTTTGGGAATGATGATGCTTTCAATGAATTCGCCTTCTTTGAGTAGGGTTTGTTTGTAACCAACAAAATAATCCTCCAGTTTTACTAACCGAGTTTTTGGACCTTTTCTAAGTCTTAAGCTTGCATTTAGCGCAATCAACACTGGTGGCATATCACCAATAGGAGAGGCATTGGCAATATTGCCACCGATTGTCGCCCAGTTTCGAATGGGTTTAGAGCCAAAACGGTGCAAGAACGACTCCAATGAAGGCCAATATTTGATTAAATTCGACTCAGCTGAATGAAAACTGACTGCTGCGCCAATTTCTAGCTCCAACTCACGATTTTCAATCATCTGTAATTCACGAACCCCTTGAACATTTACAATGTGCGCAAACTCTTGTAAGTTCTGAGTAATCTCCAAACTCAAGTCACTGCCGCCCGCAATAATTCTCGCTTTTGGATTGTCATTCAAAATATCCGACAACTGATCAATATCTGTTGGCGAATCATAATGAGTGCCTTGATATGAACAACGAGCAGTATCGGTGCAGCTCAACTCTACCAACGCCTGAATTATCTGTGTTTGAGTTCTACTATAGTAATCACTATCATTGCCATCTTTGTTAGAAAAAGCTAAAAAAGCGGCATTAATAATGGGTTGATAGCCCGTACATCGACATAAATTACCTGACAAATTGTTGTTGATTTTGGCTAGGTCTATGGTTGTTTCATTGTGGTATAAAGCAAATAATGACATCACAAAACCAGGTGTACAGAAGCCGCATTGCGATCCATGTTCAGATACCATTGCCTGTTGTACAGGGTGTAATTGATTATTCTCGCTTAGGCCTTCGACTGTAACTAAGTGCTTGCCAGCCAAACTACAAGCCAGAGCGATACAAGTATTAATACTTTTATATTCCAAAGTGTGTGTACCATCAACCTCGATCAATTCGCCTACAACCGCTGTACAGGCGCCACAATCACCTGAGGCACAACCTTCTTTGGAGCCGGTTAAGCCATTACCCCTAAGCCATTGCAATACGGTCGTATTGGGGTTTATTTCACTCAACGATACAGCTGATAGATTTTGATTAAGTAAAAGTCTCACTAACTGCCTCGATAGGTTGAATAACTGAATGGAGAAATCAGCAAAGGCACGTGATAACTTTCACTGGCATCACTGATGTGAAAACGAACCACTACATCTTTTAAAAAAGGACTATCAATCCCTCTGTTATTGAAATATTGTTCAATATCAAACTCAATTTCATAGCCGCCTGCCAATAAGTGGGTGTCGGACAATAATGACTCATCACAACGACCGTCTGCGTTGGTTTGTGTTGTTTTTATTAAAACCGATCGCCCATCTTTTCTTCGGTGTAAATTAATAGTAACGCCTTGGGCTGGGATGCCTAAGCTTGTATCCAGTATATGTGTTGTTAGTTTTCCCATAATAATTAATGTGCCTCCATTTTTTGATAGGCGCATTGGCCCAATATATACACTCGACTGACAAGCCTGGCATCACCAAGTGTCATTAAACAAAACAAAATGTCGTCAATGCTGTTTGCGCTCTTTAATCGTTGTTTGATTAATTCGCTTGCATTTAAATCCAGGACTACAAAATCTGCTTCTTTGTTTGTTTCGAAATTACCAATGCAGTCGTCCATATTAAGCACTTTGGCGCCAGCTAGAGTCGTTAAATAGAATGCCTGAACTGGGTCCAAATTATTGCCGTTCAGTTTGCATATTTTGTAAGCCTCATTCATCACAGAAAACATTGAAAAACTGTCTCCACCGCCGACGTCTGAAGCAAGGGAGGTTGTTATTCCATAATTATCAAACCGATCTAGATTAAACAAACCGCTACCCAAAAACAAGTTAGACGTTGGGCAAAGCGCGACTTTTGAATCGGTATCTGCCATTCGCTGATATTCGTCCTGTGTGTTGTGAATACAATGACCAAAAACAGAGTTAGAGCCTGCCAATCCACAAGAGTCATAAACATCAAAATAATGCTTACTTTGTGGGTAAAGCTCTTGAACCCAGCTTATTTCATCAGAATTTTCATTCATATGCGTTTGTAGTAATACGCCTTTCGTGCCTTTACTGTTGGGGTATTCTATCAATAATTTTCCTGCTTGAGTTAATTGAGCCTCTGTCGAAGTAAGGGCAAAACGTGGTGTTATTGCATAACTTAGGCGATTTTTATTGTGCCATTTCTCAATGAGCGCTTTAGAGTCAGCATAACTGCTGTTGACATCATCACACAGTCCAATTGGTGCATTTCTATCCATCATAACTTTGCCTGCCACCATGCGCAGGTTGCGGTTCTGGGCGGCGCTGAAAAATACTTCAACCGATTCTGGGTGTGAAGTGCAAAACGTCATTGCCGTTGTGGTTCCATTTCTGATGAGTTCATCTAAGAATAATTCAGCCACTTCTTCAGAGTAATCACGGTCATTAAATTTCTGCTCCTCTACAAAGGTGTATTTATTAAGCCAATCCAACAAAGTAGCACCATAAGATGCAATGATTCTATACTGCGGATAGTGTAGATGTGAATCAACAAAACCTGGAATGATTAAGCTGTCTTCAAAGTGTGTTACTCGAGCATCAATGCCAAACTGACCAATCAATTGATCATAACACCCTAATTCAATAATCTTGCCATGCTGAACAACCATTAGACCATCTGCATAATAATCCGCTTCAACGGTGCTGGTATTTTCTACACAATGAAAAATTGAGGAGCGGTATAGGCTGTAATCACTCATTACCGACCCCCTCAAACCAAGCTGCTAAAATATTCCTCTCTGCAACAGTCATATTGGTTTTATTATTTAACGGCATTGAATTGGTTGCCACAACCCTTTGGTAAATTCTATTTTTATTGTCATTTATTTGCATTTCAGTATCTAGTGCAAGCCCATTAGGTGCTACACGGAAAGCGTCATCAGTTGGGTTGGCAGAATGACAGCTAGCACAACGCTGTTCAATAATTGTTTCAACTTCAGAAAAGTTTATTTTGGTTATATTTGCATTATTGGAAGAGCTTGGAGCCAATGAAAATATCAACATTAATAAGGCTAATACAATTAAACCAATAAGACTATTTTTCGCTTTGCCCACACCTTTTAAATTAAAATAATGACGAATCAGTATTACCACAACAAAAACACCTATCAAGACTAACCAGCTGTATGTGCTACTGTAGACCATCGGATAATGAATACTCATCATCGTGAACAGCACCGGCAATGTGAAATAGTTGTTGTGGCGAGAGCGAATATAGCCTTTGACGCCTAACTCGCTACTAACTTCAGCCTTTTCTATGCAAGCTGCCACCAGTTTCTTTTGTACTGGAATAATAACAAAAAAAACATTTGCTGCCATAATCGTGCCAAGCATTGCACCAATTTGCATATAGACCGCCCTTGGGTTGAAGATGGTGCTGTACAAAAAAGCACTGAGAGTGACGAAAACCAGAATGATGCCGATAAAAATAACGGACTTGTCTACAACTGTTGACTTGCATAAAAAATCGTAAATAAGCCAAATAGCACCTAAGCCGAAAACGCTTAAACCAACCCCATAAAGAGGATTCATTGTGCTGTCGTTAATTAACAGAGTAGAGCTGGCATTTAAGTAGTAGACGACCGACAGCAATAAAAAGCCAGATATCCAGGTAAGATAGGCTTCCCATTTGAACCAATGCAGTGGTTCTGGCAGGGTTTTCGGGTATTTATTATATTTCTCGAGATAGTAAAAACCCCCGCCATGGACTGCCCACAAATGTCCAGCAATACCGTCTCTGTTGCCAGCCCTTTGAAGTTTATTTTCCAACCAATTAAAATAAAAAGAGGCACCGATCCAAGCAATACCAACAATGATATGCAGAAATTTTATAGAGAGGCTGAGCCAGTCAATTAGGTAAAGCTTAATCATGTGCTTGCCCTCAAATTAATCTCTACTTTATTAATAGGGAAAATAACGCATTGCTCGAGAGTATCACTGTGTCCGTTGTGTTTTCTATCAATAGTAATAAATTGATTATCATTGCCTAGACTAATCAGCGGAAAATGCCAAACGCCACGAGCATAATTAACCCCTTGCTCTCCATCTGTAATAAACGCTTGAATTTTTTCAATATTTGGCGTTTCACTGGGAGGTGCAACAACGACCACAAATGGTTGAGTGCTTCTCGGTATAAATGCTTGTGAGAAAAATGGGTGTTTTTCCAGCATATTTATCCGCAAAGGAAATTGCCGTTTTCTGGCGACAAAAATATGAACTGCAGTTGTTCCGTCAGCTTCTTGTGTGTCTATGGTTGCCAGATTTGCATATTTACGAGCATAGCCATCATTAATCGTCATAAAGCTACCTCCTCTAGAATCAACCACTTCACCAAATAAAGAAAAGTCTTCTGATGTCAGTGGAATCGGAGTGAGATTAATGGTTTTCATGATCTTACAAACGACCCTAATAATTTCAGCCTTGACACACCCCCATCCGGGAAAATATTAATGCGAATATGAGTAATCGGATTTTGGTGTTTGATATCAACTTGAGTAAACACATGCTCTTGATTCATCTCAAGCTTTTGCTTGTCAATTAATTCAGGCCAAAACATACTTTGGGCAATTAGCGCCTTATCTGAAGCAACATTCGTGCTATCAGCACAAATCGAAAAAGTATCTGGAAAGTTGCCTTTAAAAAATTTGGTGTCAATGATGACGCCACTGATAATTGCAGGTCGAGCCAATTCTATCACACCCCAGTCATTACCCGGCTCACGGCGACGACGTGTTTCCCAGCCATCGCCCATATTTAGGGGAATGTGCTCTGCCAAAATGTTTTGTAATTTACCAAAATGCTCGTCATTTGCGTACACTGCTCTAGCGCCAGTATTTGCCGCAATGACGTTGGTTTGCTCTACACCATAAAGCATATTATCAAAGCAAATATTACCGTAAGCCCGGAGTCGGGCAATACCACCATCAGGGTACATTGTCACCTTAAGGTGTGTAATTTCTTCCGAACTGATTGAGGAAAAAACATTATGTGAGTCGCCATTTAGGCCTTGAGAATCTAACAAGTCAAACCATGAGCTGTTATTTGACTGAGCGATTATTTCTCCTTCATTGAGATTATCTGCAAAGCAAGCACCTAAAATTGACACGCCTGGAGCATAATTCCCAGTAAAGTTTCTGGTATCAATATCAAAACCATTGATTATCGATTTTTTACCCAGCTTTATAAAGCAATAGTCATTTTTGCCATCACGACGACGACGTGTTTCCCAGCCGTCCATCCATTTGCCATGATCATCGAACTTACCCTCAATCCACACAGGGTCGCTGGATTGTAACATCCGTTTCGACGGGGCAAAAAATTCATCACTACAATGAATAACCTTACTGCCTAAGTCAGCACTTGCAACATTGATTTGTGCTTCAAATTCCATATATTTCCTTAATTCTCAACCAAGCAATTTTGTTAATTTCTGCTAATGCATTTTGTTTTTCTTGTTCAATAGAGTTGTTTTGTCGAGCGTTAAAGCCAGCCTCTATTTCTACTTTGTTTTTTTCTTTAATGGCCATAATAAAGGGAAAGTCAAACTTATTTATATATTGCCGATTGAGTTTTTGGAAAAGTGTTATTTCTTCATCGCTACAATTATTCAAACCCGCAGATTTCTGTTCCGAAGCAGAAAACTGAGTGAGTTCATTTTTTTGTGCTTTTTTGCCTGTTAACATTGGGTGCGCTTTAATCAAGGCATCTTGTAAGCCTAAATTGGCAGTCAGCATATTACTACTCAACAGTGCGTGAAAATATTCTAAGTTGTTGTAAATGCTACTTTTTATGACACTGTCATAAACGCTCTCAGCCACCCAAGGAGAGTGTTCGTACAAGTTTTCAAAAGTCTGTATATAGTCCTGCTTAGATTGTTTTGCCATGTCATAAGGTAATTGCATATTCAGTCATTCCTGAGAAAAATTCTCATACCAATGTGCTGCAATTTGACTTCGGCTACAAAACCACACCTGGTCAAAACCTCGAGCATAGTCTAAAAATCGACGCATTGCCATGATACGTCCAGGCTTGCCTAGTATTCGCGCATGCATGCCTATGGACATCATCTTGGGTTGCCTCTCACCCTCTAAATATAATGCATCAAAGCTATCTTTTAGATAATTAAAGAACTGGTCGCCTGAATTAAAGCCTTGTGGCATGGTAAAGCGCATATCGTTAACATCCAAGGTATATGGAATAACCAAGTGTTTTTCTTTGCCCAGCTCAACTGGCGCCCAGTAGGGGAGGTCGTCGTCATAAGCATCACTATCGTAGAGAAAGCCACCTTCTTCCATAACAAGTCTTCTCGTAGATTGACTATTCCTCCCTGTATACCAACCCAAGGGCCTCTTACCTAACACCTCTTCAAAAATAGACATGCAGTTTTTTAAATGCTCACGTTCTGTGCTTTCGTCAACAAATTGATAATCAATCCAACGATAACCATGTGCGCAAATATCAATATCTTCATCAACTAGATAGGCTGTTAATTCAGGGTTGCGGGCAATTGCAACGGCAACTGCAAAAACAGTAACAGGAATATCGAATTCCTTAAAAAGGCGCAGAATACGCCATACGCCAGCTCTGGAGCCATACTCATATATTGATTCCATACTCATGTGCCTAGCGCCATCATACGGCTTAGCGCCAACTATTTCTGAAAGAAATGCCTCTGATGCTTTATCGCCATGAAGCACGCAGTTTTCGCCACCTTCTTCATAATTCAGGACAAATTGTAATGCAATACGCGCCTTTTTAGGCCAACGGGGGTGGATTGGTTGGCGACCGTAGCCAACCATGTTGCGAGGATACAAATTTAGGTTTTTAATGGCCTCTTGCATACAAGTGTTTAATTGAAGATGTGGCTGTAGCTTGTTTTTTGTCTGGCTTCAGCTCCAAAATCTAAGGATTGCACACAATGATCTAAATGGGCATTCATGGCTCGAATAGCAACTTCAGGGTTTTTGCTGTTTAGCGCAGAGATTAGCTCCTGATGCTCAGTGTATGAGCAGAAATGAGAATCAGAGCTTGCGTAGACTGAGGCAGCTAATGCACTTAAAGGAATTAGAGGTTTCAAACTTTCAACCAAATACTCATTGCCGCAAAGTTCGGCTAAACTAATATGAAAGTCACAAGACATGCGGGTAAGTTTTGCAAACTGATCGGATGCGTGTAATTTTTCTTCTTTGGTAATTAAATCACTCATTTGTGACATATTGAGATTGCCATTAATGTGCTTATCAACTAAGATTAGAATAACACCGCTCTCAATAGCCTTTCTGGCCTGATATATTTTTTTTGTTTGAGTTTCACTGGGACAAGCTACACGCACACTTTGATTCTTTTTATGAATCAAAATGCCAGAGTCAACTAATTTAGAAAATCCTTCTCTCACCACATTGCGGCTAAAGCCAAATTCTTCCTGAAGAGCAATTTCTGATAATTTAACTCCGGGATTTAATTTTTTTGACAAAATAGCCTCGAAAACGAGTTCTACTATTTCATCAGGGTTTTTCTTTTCAACTAGCTCCATTTCTTCCAATCCCCACTAAAAAAGATTTCTGTTATTTTGATTGTATGCTTGTTTTCAAAAATTGTCAACAATAACTGTACGCAAATAACTATTGTGCAAATTTAGACTTTGCATATGAAATTCAATTCAAACAATTTTGTATAATCGACATTTATTTGGCATAATGGCGCCTACACTTAGTCTATTAATAGTAGCTCAAATTGAAAAAAATATACATATCTGCCGATGAACTCCTTTTAGATTCCTTTAAGCTAGGAGTGGAGATTTACAATAGTGGTTTTAGACCCGACTTTATAGTTGGGGTCTGGCGGGGTGGTGCGCCTGTTGGTGTTGCTATTCAAGAGATTTTGTCCTATTTAGGTGTTGAGACAGACCATATTGCTATTCGTACCTCTTCTTATATTGGAATAAGCACACAGTTAAAGCGTGTGCGCATTCATGGTTTGGAATACCTTGTGAAAAACATGAATGCTGAGAATAAGTTGCTCATAGTTGATGATGTTTTTGATTCTGGGAGAAGTATCAAGGCTATTTTGGATACCTTACATGCTAAGTCAAGAAAAAATACACCTCAAGACATTCGAGTTGCAATGCCATGGTACAAGCCAGAGCGGAACAATACAAAAATAGTCCCTCAATACTATCTGCACGAAACGGATGACTGGCTTATTTTCCCCCATGAGATGGAAGGCTTGAGTAGGGAAGAGATATTTGCAAATAAGAAGGGCATGAAAGATATTTTGTCCAGTGTGAAAGATGCTAAATCAACTTAATTGCAGAAAAATACTTCCTTCATTTTTGAAAAGGACGGCTGTTTTTATTTGATATAAGCAGCCAATAATACTTTTTACCTTGTAGCAAATCCTTGGCGCTAATCAAAAAGCGCACACTCGACTCCCTCTTAACTGATTGCTCTGGAAGTGCCTTTTTGTATCAGAGCCACATCTGCTTGGTTTGTTTCAATGATCGGTAATTATTAACTCTAGTCGCAAAAGCCAAAATAGCTAGCCATTTGAAGTGTTTCCATTTATTGGTGGGGGTGCCTTGCATTGGTGAAGGGTGGACTTTTGCGTTAATCACTTGCGGCAATGAGTGCAAAAAACATTGCGGGATGATGCTCAAGACCCTCTCTTTCCGCTACAACGGCCTTCTTACTTATAGCTGTTGTTATACATGACAATCCAACAATAGGCAGGGGAGGTGAGGGGACGGGTATTTTGGCAAAGCGCGCCACCTTCTGAGCAACACGCTTTAGTAAATCAGGCAGCAAGTTTAAGTCATAATTGTCTTTACCCCTTCCGTCGACTCGCCTCCTAATGACAAACGATCTCACCCCTTGTCTGTAAACTCTTCACTTTTTCGACGTGGTAAGTTTCTCTCTTCCCAATTTGAGCTGTAGGTAGATTATCAAGTATTTTTACTGTAAAATTAGCCACTGCTTATAAATTTAGCTTTCTTGTTTAACATTTCGGACACAAAAAGACAAGGAAGTATCGCGTTAGAGCTTTGCAGATGTGTAAGGCCTTTTTTATATACAAACCTAGGAGAAAACCATGAAGGTAGAAAATGGAAAAGTAGTTACTATGCATTACACGTTAAAAAACGATGCTGGTGATAAACTTGATTCGTCAGAGGGTAAGGAGCCATTACCATTTTTACAGGGTTGCGGCAACATCATTCCTGGCCTAGAGAGCGCTCTAGAGGGTTGCTCTATTGGCGATAAGCTTGATGTTACTGTTGAGCCAGAAGAGGCTTACGGTTTAAGAATTCAAGACGCCATTCAGCAAATTCCAAGCTCTGCATTACAGGGTGTTGATAATGTGGCGGTTGGTATGCAGCTTCAGTCACAGGATGAGCAGGGAAATCCATTTGTTGTGGTTGTTACCAAAATTGAAGAAGAAACAATTACTGTAGATGCTAATCACCCACTTGCTGGTGAAACATTGCATTTTTCTGTAAGTATTGAGTCTATTCGAGATGCACAAGAAGAAGAGATCTCTCACGGTCACGTACACTAAAACACCTTGCAATAAAGGGCAATATGAAATCACATAATTGCCCTTTATGTTCATCAAAGAAAAGCCAGCTTTACCACACCGATAACATTCGCGAATACCACCTGTGTTTGGCCTGTGATTTTGTTTTTGTACCTTGTATTTTTCACCTCAGTGAGAGTGATGAAAAAGCTCGCTATGATCAACATCGTAACGACCCAAACGATCTCAGTTATCGCAAGTTTCTATCGCAAGTTTCAAAACCTTTGTTAGATCGACTGTCTATAAAATCAAAAGGTCTTGATTTTGGTTGCGGACCCGGGCCAACGCTTTCAATTATGCTTGAAGAGCATGGCTATACAGTCGACTTGTTTGATAAGTATTATGCCCAGAATAGCGCAGTCTTTAATCGTAAGTACGACTTTATCACGGCAACCGAAGTTCTGGAGCACTTGTCTCAACCTTCATTTGAACTCAACCGTTTATACAATATGTTAAATCCTGGTGGTGTGCTTGGAATAATGACTGAAATGCTGTCAGATAATACGAGTTTTGTAGATTGGTATTATAAGAATGACCCTACGCATATTGGTTTTTTTAGTCGAGCAAGCTTGCAACGACTCGCCAGTACATGGCATGCTGAGATAGAAACTCTTTCCAGTCGAGTAATTTTAATTACAAAAACGTCGACCTAGTGAGTGCGGGATTAGTCTAAACGCTGTCCAAATGTTCGACGTACAGGCGGCCGTAATATCGAATGGATTTGGCGTGATGTGCGTGCAAAATATTGACAACTTTCTCTCTTGCAACTTTGTTTAAAGTGGGCACGCTAACAATGGCATGACCCTCTTTAAGGTCTTTTGCAATCCTCTCAAGGTATTCATGCTCTTCCCCTTGGGCAAGGTGTTGCCATTTTCTAACAAGTTTGGTCCAAAGGCCGTGTTGATCGCCAACTGGATCAAGGAACGCTAATCCGTCATCGCCAACAGATTCGTCGATTTGTGAATCATCAAAGCCGGCATTGATCAATTCACTGACCACCACGTCAGCCTGATTTTTTGTATCGACAACAGCAACAACACGATGAGTTGGGTACGCATAAAAGTTTTCCTTGGTATGGGCTAGCATGGTTGACTCCTATATGGTTAAAAACAAGTTGATATGTTTTTCAATTAACGCATTTTTACTATACACCCATAATCAATCATTATCGAGGCAATTGAGCGCCAAGAAGTTACGGCTTATGACTCAATGAGTCTCAAATAACTATTGTATCGATAGGGGTGGATGTCGCCTGAATCTAGTGCTTCTTTGATTGCGCAATTTGGTTCGTTGATGTGTTGACAGTTCCTAAATCGACAATGGCCGAGAAGTGGCTGGAACTCTATAAAACCGCTGAGAATGTCCTTTGTGCTAAGGTTGTCTAACTGAAATTCTCGAATACCGGGAGAGTCAATTAAGTCACCTCCACTGGCAATTTTGTAAATACAAGTGTTGGTTGTTGTGTGTTTTCCAAGCTTGCTTTTTTCACTGATTTCATTCACTCTAATGTTTAAATCTGGAATGAGCTCGTTGATTAGAGAAGACTTGCCAACACCGGACTGTCCTAGAAATATGTGCGTTTTATCAACCAATTGTTGCTTTAAGTTGCCTAAATTTAATTGCTCCTTGACACTGATAAAGTGCAACTTATAGCCGAGATTTTGATAGACTAAAAAGTCCTTATGTAGACTATCCAAATCGTCAAGCAACTCGACCTTATTGACAATGATGGCGATTGGTAAATTGGCATTTTCTGCCACAACAAGGTAGCGATCAATCAGATCAAGTTGGTATTTGGGCTCTGCCGCTACCACTAGCCATAGTTGATCCACATTGGCCGCGATTAATTTTGATTGTCTTTTGAGCTCGCTTTTTCTTGGCAATAGGGCAGTGACGATGCCGTTGTCATTATCGGTGGGTTGAAATATGACTTCATCGCCAGCAACCGATAAATCTATGTTCCGTCGACTGGTGCATTGGAATAACCCCCCATCACAAGACTCTACAAGTTGGCGCTGGCCATAACGAGTAACCACTCTACCTTGTTGTTCCTCACCGCTGATATTTGCCTTTGATTCAGCTTTTTTTGAAGCCTTGTTTGCTCTGGCTATGCGTTCTGCTTGAACCTTCTCAGCGCGCCATTTTTGTCGTCTATTTAAGGCCACTAATTTATTGCTAGTGGCCGAAGTTGAGTGTTTATTACTGAAGGCTCAATCTTCATAGGGCGGCAGTTTAATTTCAAGTATTGGCACTATTTAAGGCGTTCTATGCGCAGCGTGGCGCTTGGATGGGTGTCGTGAAATGCTGAATAGTATTTATCTGGAGAGAGTGAAGATGAATTCTCTTTATAGAGTTTTACCAATGAAGATATTAAGTCATTGGCATCGGTGTGTCTGGCGGCGAAAGCATCCGCTTGGAACTCGTGTTTGCGCGAAATTAAGTTGCTAAATGGGGTAATGAAAAAACCAAACACCGGCAAGATTAGAGTGAAAATAACGAGTGCCGTATGGTTAGAGGACTGTGAAACACCAAGGCCATGGAAAAACCAGCCCTGTTTAATTAGATAGCCGAGCAAAGCGAGACTTATTAAGCTAAAGACAAAAGAACTAATCATTCGTTGGCGAATGTGTTTATGATGAAAATGGCCTAATTCGTGTGCGAGAATGGCTTCTACTTCTCTATCTTCCATACCGTTAAGCAGGGTGTCAAAGAATACAATTCTTTTGTTTTTACCAAGACCGGTGAAATAAGCGTTGCCATGAGAAGATCTTTTGGAGCCGTCCATCACAAAGATGCCGTCATTTTTGAAGCCAGTCCTTTGGAGTAAGTTGTCTATCCGTTTATTGAGGTTGCTATTTTCTAACGGTTTGAATTTATTGAAAATAGGGGCGATAAAAGTCGGATAAATCCACATCATGGTAAGACTAAAAAGACTGATTGTTATCCACACATAGATCCACCAAGCACCACCCATCACATCCATTAAAAAGAGGATGGTGTAAATTAGCGGTATACCAACAATAAAAGTTAGTAGTAATTCTTTTAGTAAGTCGCTTATAAAGGTGATGAATGACATTCGATTAAAGCCGAATTTTTGCTCGAGAACGAAGTTTCGGTAAATACTGAAGGGCAGGTCGATCAAGCTGGCAATAAGCATAATACTCAATATGAACGCTGAACCTTGTACCAAGGGCGAGGCGGGAATGATGTCGAGCCAAAATATGTCAAGCTGGTTGATTCCACCGCCAATTGTCCACAAAAGCAAAACCACTGTTGAGACAATCACCTCAAAATGACTCACCAGTAATTTAGCCTGAGTGTATCGACCTGCTTTTTGATGATCTTCAAGCGAAATGTCATTTTTAAAGCCTTGCGGCACTTCGTCAAATGTTGCTTTGATAGCGCGATCTTGTCTAAAGTTAAGCCAAAGTAGGGCGATAACCGAGGCAAGAATAACCAAAAGAAAAATTAAGGTAAATAAATTAAATTCCATGTTTTAAATAAATCACAATATATCACAAGCATTTTACAGCCTATAACACCCAAAGGCATTCGTGATTAACAATCTATCTTTGCTAAGTAATCGCAGACGATCGTTCGATTATGCTGGCCTTAGAATGATGTTATATATGGTGAATAAAAACTCGATATGGGTATAATCCATTTATCAAGGTGAGTTAACCAAGTACAGATTATTAATGGCTGCGAGATTATTAACGCGGCCATATTTTTACAGAATTAGGATTTATTTATGAGCACAATGGCAGATAGAGATGGTTTCATCTGGATGGACGGCGAGTGGCTGGACTGGCGTGAAGCAAAAATACACGTACTAACACATACCCTGCATTATGGCATGGGTGCATTTGAGGGTGTTAGAGCGTATGAGACAGACAATGGTCCGGCGATATTTAAGTTAGAAGAACATACAGATCGATGGTTTAATTCAGCCAAAATTCTTGGAATGACGATTCCGTTTGACAGCGAGACACTTAATCAAGCGCAGCGTGAAGTCATCACAAAAAACAACTTGAAGTCAGCCTATTTGCGCCCAATGTGTTTTTACGGCTCTGAAGGTATGGGCTTAAGAGCTGATAACTTAAAAGTTCATGTAATGATCGCCGCATGGGAGTGGGGTGCTTATTTGGGCAAAGACAGTATGAAAAACGGCATTCGTATTTGCACTTCTTCGTTTATTCGCCAGCACGGTAATTCTGCACTGGCAAAAGCAAAAACCAACGGCAACTACATTAACTCGATGATGGCCTTGCAAGAGGCTTTGGATAAAGGTTTTGACGAGGCTTTGATGTTAGATACTGATGGCTTCGTGTCAGAGGGTAGTGGTGAAAATATCTTTATCGTCAGAGATGGTGTTTTGTATACACCAGAGTTAACCTCTGCGCTACCCGGTATTACCCGAGATACTATCATGACCTTGGCGGATGAATTGGGATACCAAGTTATAGAAAAACAAATAACTTGTGAAGATGTGAGTAGCGCGGACGAGGCTTTTTTCACCGGTACAGCTGCTGAGGTAACGCCAATTAGGACACTAGATGAGCACACTATTGGTGCTGGCACTCGCGGCCCAATAACTGAGCAACTGCAGGCGCTATATTTTGAATGTGTTGCCGGTCGAAATAAGCAGTATGAAAGCTGGATTGCAAAAGGGAAGTGTCAATGACGGACACTGAAACTAAACATAAAAGCTTTAGTTTGGTTACTAAGCGAGACTTGCCTTTCTATTGTCCACCTAAAGAGGCGCAAAAGTGGAGCATGCATCCAAAAGTGTTTCTTTCATTTGACACGCAAGGAAAAACAAGCTGCCCGTATTGTGGTGCCAGCTATGAATTAGAACAGTAATTGGCAAATACCAAATGGCCAAAACGTTAGAAAATATCGTATTAGTTGGACCGATGGGCTCTGGCAAGACAACCGTTGGACGTCGTTTGGCTGCCGAACTTAATCTTGATTTTTTTGATTCTGATCACGAAATAATTGATAAAACGGGTGTCAGCATTGATCATATTTTTGACATCGAAGGCGAAAAAGGATTTAGAGATAGGGAGTCGCAAACACTGGTTGAACTTTATCAAAAATCTGGCGCTGTCATTGCCACTGGTGGTGGCATTGTACTGAGGCCCGAAAATCGAGCTATATTGCAGCAATCAGGTGTTGTTGTGTATTTGGTATCATCTATTGATCAGCTTTTGGACAGGACGTCAAAATCCAAAAACAGACCGATACTTGAGAAGAGCCTTAATCGGGAAAAGACAATTCGTGATATGCTGAGCGCAAGAGAAGCTTATTACCAAGAGGTGGCAACATTTGAGGTTGACACAACTGGAAAACAACTATATGAGGTTATTAATGCCATTAAGAAATATGTCTAAAACTCTATCTAAGCTAATTGCCACTTGTTGCCTTGGAGCTTGTGTTCAAGCAGGTGCCTTAACGGTTGATGAGTACACCTCGGCGCTGATTAAAACACATCCATATTTTCTACAACTTTCGCTCAGCGAAAAAGCAAGCTTGATTGACCAGCAAGCGACACTTAATTATACCGATTGGAATATCAGGGGCTCTGTCAACAGCAGCAGTACTTCTGGCGAACAACTCATCTCTAGGCCGTATAGCGATTTAAATATTACTGCTTATGAGGTTTCGGCTAGAAAGAGTATAGCAAAAACAGGCGGCAATATAAACTTAAGCCACTCATGGAGTCGTAATAATCGTGATGACTTAATCTCTGGTGTAAATGTAATTGGCTTGGATTATTCTCACCCTCTTTTACAAAACAAAAGCGGCCTTAATGACAGGCTTGGTACCGATATAGCGGCTATTGAAGTGATAGTGCAAGGTTTGAATCGCGCAGAGCAATCAGAGAGTTTTGTTGCCTCAAAGATCAAAAGATTGATTGATTTGGCGCTCGCCCAAGAAAAAGAGAAAATATACCGCCAACAACTAACGCTAACTAGAATTCAACTTGAGTTGGCTGAAAATAAGCTCAATAGTGGTTTGATTGAGTCCTTTGATTTACTAAGCGAATTGGATGCTCACTCACGAGCAGAGCAGCAAAGGCTACAATCTCAGCAAGAGTTACTTTTGCTAAAACAAGAGCTTGCTGCGCAGATCAACATTCAGCCAAGCGAAATGATAATAGAGTTTGACCTTTATCAGCTACATGAAATTGCTCAGATTGATGCTGAGGTTGTTTTGTCGCAGCTTAGGCTAATTCAGCAACTACAAGCCGAGAAAAAAAAGTTGCTTCGCCAGCGTCAAAGCCTAGAGAATAAATTATTACCATCGATTAATCTTAACATAGGACTCAGCTCACAAGGCGAGGCTGACAGTTATCTTGATGGCTTTTCCAGTCAAGATCAGTCTTGGCGTGTGGGTGTTGATGTCTCATACCCATTGGGCCAAAACAAGGCCTCGCTTGATTTGCAACGCTCTAACATTTCTCTCGCGCAACTTAATGCGCGTCAACTCGAAGTCGAAATAAATACTAAGCAGCAGATTAACATGCTTGGTGCGCAAGTTGATCTTTTGGCTCAAATGATGCAAATGAGTCTTGAGCAAAAGAAATTTTCTGAAGACAAATTGCGTGAAGAAGAGGTAAGATATAACAATGCCAGAGGTCAAAAAAGTTGGCTTATTGGTGCTGAACAGGCACTCAATATGATGAATTTATCTTACGCTCAAGCCGCTGCATCTTATCAAAAAACTGTGGTTGAGTATCGCTCTGCAATCGATCGGCTGTTGTAAAGGCCTAAGAGATGCTTCGTTATAGACTTTATCCAGAAAATCCCTTTGCACATATTTTTCGCTTAGAGTTAGAGATTCAAAACCCCCAAGATTCAGGCCAAATACTCTCTCTTGCCAATTGGATACCTGGTAGTTATCTTGTTCGCAACTTTGCCAAACATATTGTTTCATTGTCTGCATCAAGTAATGGTGAGGAAGTTATCGTAACCAAGCTGGATAAAAATCACTGGCAGTGCGAAGCTTGTAGTGGCCCCTTGCTGATTAATTACGACATTTATGCCTTTGATCTTTCGGTTAGAAGTGCTTACTTGGCCGATGAAAGGGCTTTTTTTAATGGTACCAGTGTTTTTTTGAAAGCCCATGAGCATGAAGATAAGTCGTGTGAAATAGAAATTCATCAGCCGCCAAAATCTCAAACTAAGGGCAATTGGAAAATAGCCACAACACTTGAAAAACTGAGTGAATCAAAAACACATTCAACTTTTCTGGCTGCTAATTACAATCAGCTCATTGACCATCCAGTCGAAATGGCAGATTATCAAACGTTTGATTTTTCTGTTTCTGGCACTCCCCATCAAATGGTACTGACCGGTGAACACAATGCTGATCTTGATCGTTTAACAGCCGATTTGGAGTTGATCTGCCAGCATCATATTGATTTTTTTGGAAACAAGACACCTTTTGACCGCTATCTATTTCTCACTCTTGTAGTGACAAAGGGTTTTGGTGGCTTGGAGCATGCTGACTCCACCAGTTTGATCTGCTCAAGAGAAGATTTGCAAGATTCACAGATAAGCGAGCCCACCTCAAATTACACGCGCTTTATATCCCTTTGTTGTCACGAGTACTTTCACGCTTGGTGGGTGAAAAAACTGAGGCCCGCGGTTTTCTTGAAGCCAGATTTGAACAAGGAGGTCTTTACCGAGCAGCTGTGGATTTTTGAGGGCTTTACTTCATATTATGACGAATTGACCTTGCTAAGAGTGAAGATACTGTCGCCAGACTCGTACTTGAGTTTATTTGCTAAAACGGTGACGAGAGTTACTAGCGGTAGCGGGCGTTTAAAACAATCCATTGCCGAATCTAGTTTTGACGCTTGGACCAAATTTTATCAACAGGATGAGAACGCCCCAAATTCCATTGTTAGTTATTATGGCAAAGGCGCACTACTTGCCTTTGTGCTTGATGTCGAGATACGAAAAGCTACGCAAGATAAAGTCACGTTAGACGATGTATTGCGTTACGCGTATGCCCATTATTCAGATTCAGGTCTACAGGATAGTGATATAGCGCAGATTGTTGACCAGTTGACAGGGCAGCCTTTTAATGCCTTTTTTGAGCAATATCTATATGGCGTTGATGAGCTGCCATTGAAAGAAGCTTTTAATTATGTCGGTGTTGATTGCCAGTTTGGTATCAACGCTAAAGATATGGTCGCTTTTGGTGTGAGGGTAACTAACGACAATGGCTCATCCAAGATAACGCAAGTCCTAGATGACAGCTGCGCCCAGCAATCAGGTCTATTTGTCGGCGATGTTGTGATAGCCATTGATGGCGTCAAAGTTGCGCACGAAAATCTTGTTTCTGTTATTAATAAATCAACTTCTGGCGCAACACTTGAGTTTGCAATTTCGCGCGATCAATTAATGAAAAATGTGAGCGTTAAGGTTTCTTTTAACAAAGAATCTCATTGTACTTTAAGTCTTATGAATAAGCCTAATTCGACAACTAAAGCACGCCAAAAACAGTGGTTTTATGGAGTGACCGGATGATTAAGCTCTTCTTGTTTTTTTGTTCGGTTCTACCTCTTAGGTTAAACCACCTGCTTGGTTCCCTAATCGGCAGATTGATTTATATGTTTAATTCCGATGCAAAGCGAGTTACGATTCAAAATATTAAACTATGTTTTCCTGAGCTATCTCAACAAGCGCGTGATGCATTAGTTAAAAAATCATTAATTGAAACTGGCAAAGGGATTTCAGAGTCTGGTCTGGTATGGAATAAGAGTTTTAACGAAAATGCTAAATATATTCGTCATTTTGTTGGTAAAGAGTATCTTGATGGTAACGAAAAAACAATTCTTTTAACGCCTCATATGGGCTGCTGGGAGATAACGGGGCGAATTATTGCGTGCGATAGGCCGCTCACTTTTCTCTACAAGCCACTGAGTAAGTCAGGGCAAGATGCTTATTTATTTAAGCGCAGAAATCAAGGCAACCTAATCATGGCGAGCGCTGATAAGTCAGGTGTTCTCAAGCTGCAACGGGCAATGGCAAAAGGTCAGTTGATTGGCATTTTGCCAGATCAAGACCCTGGTGAAGAAGGTGGTATTATGGCACCGTTTTTCAATCAGAGCGTTAACACCATGACCTTGCTGGCAAAGCTTGCTAAAAAGAACAATGCCAAGGTGGTCATGCTTTGGGCTAAACGTCTTAGCAAAGGTCAAGGATTCGATTTGATTGCTGAGCCAATTGACATCCTTTCTGACGCGCCAGATATTCTTGCGCAAGTGAGCAACATGAACAGCGCTATTGAGGCGCTTGTTCGTCAATGTCCTGAGCAATATTTATGGAGTTATCGTCGATTTAGATCAAGCCATCGTTACGACGGATAGACCTGTATTTTCTAAGCCAACAAAAGCCTTCGTATTAGTTCACTCCAAGGCCAATATGGTATAATTTTTCGCATGAAAATGATAGAAGACATCCGTAGCGTTTTTAAGCGCGATCCAGCCGCTCGTAATATTTTTGAGATTGTTACTTGTTACTCGGGTGTGCAAGCCATTATTTTTTATCGCTTCACTCATATGCTTTGGGGCTGGAAGTTGTTTTGGCTTGCTCGATTTATCTCGACATTTGCTCGTTGGGTGACGGGTATTGAGATACATCCAGGCGCAGTTATTGGTCGTCGTTTTTTTATTGATCACGGCATGGGTGTAGTGATCGGCGAAACTGCTGAAATTGGCGATGACTGTATGATGTATCACGGCGTGACTTTGGGTGGCACTACCTGGAACAGAGTCAAACGTCATCCAACACTAAAAGATGGCGTGGTGATTGGGGCTGGCGCTAAAATTTTAGGTCCAATCACATTGGGAAACAACGTACGTGTTGGTTCGAATTCGGTTGTGGTTAAGTCAATTGATGATAATTGCACTGTGGTCGGCATTCCTGGTCGGGTACTTGAGAAGAAGGTGACTGACAGTGATAAATTTGATTTTTATGCAGTGAGCACCAGTGGTAATGAAAGTGACCCTACCGTCAAAGCGGTGAAGTCAATTATTGAGCATTTGGCAGATATCGATAAGCAGCTAGACAAGGTTTCCAATGCTTTCTATGTTTCTGATGAACAGAAAAAAATTGATGCTACTACAGACAGTGAGAATAGTTAAGTAGTAAGTGAATTTAATACTTGACTATTCTACTGGGTCAATTGTATAATATTGGCAACTTATTTCCACTGGAGATGCGATGCAATTGACGACAAAAGGCCGCTATGCTGTAACCGCAATGCTTGATCTTGCGTCTAATGATACTGGCAAGCCTGTAACGCTTGATATTATTTCGCAGAGGCAAAATATTTCGCTTTCATATCTAGAGCAACTATTTGCCAAATTGCGTAAAGCATCGCTTGTAAAAAGCGTTCGTGGTCCTGGGGGTGGTTACCTTTTAAGTCCGCCCGCCCAAGATGTGACGTTAACCCAAATTATTGAGGCGGTTGATGAAAATATTGATCTTCGACGCTGCCATGGATTGAAAAATTGCTTGAGAGGTAGAGAATGCGTTTCGCACCATCTTTGGTGTGAAGTGAGCGACCAAATAAGAAGTTTTTTAAGCGATAAAAACCTTCAGCAAGTGATAGACGATTACAACATACATAAGAATTTAATAGATAAGGAAATATAGAAATGTCGACCCCAACTTATATGGATTATTCAGCGACGACGCCGGTTGATGCGCGTGTTGCTAAAAAAATGGCCGAGTGCTTAACGATGGAAGGCAATTTTGGTAACGCCGCTTCTCGCTCTCATTACTACGGTTGGCAAGCTGAGAGAGCAATTGATACTGCAAGAAGCCAAGTGGCAAGTTTAGTGGGTGCCGATCCAAGAGAAATTGTTTGGACTTCGGGCGCAACAGAGTCTGACAATCTTGCGATTAAAGGTATTGCGCATTTTTATCATAAGCGTGGCAAGCATATCATTACCCTTAAAACAGAGCATAAGGCGGTGCTTGACACTTGTCGTCAGCTTGAGCGTGAAGGCTTTGAAGTTACCTATCTAGATCCTATGGCTAATGGCTTGTTGGATATAGAGGTGTTTAAGGCGGCTTTGCGTGAAGATACAATTTTGGCTTCTATCATGCATGTAAATAACGAAGTTGGTGTCATTCAGGATATCCAAGCTATTGGTGATATTTGCCGAGCAAACAAAACATTTTTCCATGTTGATGGTGCGCAGTCTGCAGGCAAAGTGGAAATTGATTTAGAGTTATTACCTGTCGATTTAATGAGTTTTTCTGCACATAAAATCTATGGCCCTAAAGGCATGGGTGCTTTATACGTTAGACGTAAGCCGCGTGTGCGCATTGAAGCACAAATGCACGGCGGTGGACATGAGCGTGGCATGCGTTCAGGCACATTAGCAACCCATCAAATTGTCGGCATGGGTGAAGCGTTTGCTATTGCTGAAGCTGAAATGGCTGAAGAAAATCAAAAAATTGAAAAATTGCGTGACCGCCTGTTAGCTGGATTCACCGATATGGAAGAAGTGGTGATTAATGGCGACATGGAGAGCCGCATTCCAGGTAATTTGAACATCAGCTTTAATTATGTTGAAGGCGAGTCTTTGATGATGGCTATCTCTGATATTGCTGTGTCTTCTGGTTCGGCTTGTACATCTGCCAGTTTGGAGCCATCTTACGTGCTTCGTGCATTAGGCTTGAGTGATGAGTTGGCACATAGCTCAATTCGCTTCACTATTGGTCGTTATACGACAGAAAGCGAAGTTGACGAGGCAATCACATTGGTTAGAGAGAAAGTTCAAAAATTGAGAGATTTGTCGCCTTTATGGGATATGTTTAAAGATGGTATTGATTTAAGTACTGTTGAGTGGGCTGCCCACTAAAGACACCTATATTTGTGATATTAATGTACACCTTGACAGTGTAGAATGGAATTTAAGCGTTAAACAGGAGTAATTTATGGCGTATGGAAAAAAAGTATTGGATCATTATGAAAACCCTAGAAATGTAGGCGTTTTGGATAAGGATGCTAAAAATGTAGGCACCGGCATGGTTGGCGCGCCAGCTTGTGGTGATGTAATGCGCTTGCAGATTCAAGTTGACGCTAATGGCGTGATTGAAGATGCAAAATTTAAAACATACGGCTGTGGCTCTGCCATTGCTTCCTCTTCTCTATTAACAGAGTGGGTTAAAGGTAAAACATTGGACGAAGCGGGACAAATCAAAAATACTGAAATTGTTGAAGAGCTTGAGCTTCCACCGGTAAAAATTCATTGTTCAGTGCTGGCTGAAGATGCTATCAAAGCTGCAATTAATGATTTAAAAACAAAAGCTGGATAATTATGGCAATTACCCTTACTAATAAGGCTGCACAACGCATGGTTGACTATTTGAGCAATCGTGGCTCAGGTATTGGCGTGCGCCTTTCGGTGCAAACGACCGGTTGTTCTGGTTTGGGTTACAACATGGAATTTGTCGACTCTATTAATGAAGACGACAGTGTTTTTGAAGATCAGGGTGTGCAGGTCATTATTGATGCCAAAAGCCTAATTTATTTAGACGGCACCGAAGTGGACTATCAAAAAGAAGGTTTAAACGAGGGTTTTGAGTTTAATAACCCTAATGCCAAAGCCGAGTGCGGTTGTGGCGAATCATTCACCGTATAACCAGTTCCGTCAAAATTCAAGGTCAGTAGAGTAATGCAAAATTATTTTGAGTTGTTTGGTCTTGAAACTACCTTTGGTATCGATGAGCAGATGCTGCACAATGCTTATCAAGAGCAAGTGTCTAAATTTCATCCGGATAAATTTGCAGCTAAAAGTGCTTCAGAGCAACTACAGGCTTTGCAAAATACCTCATTAATTAACTCTGCTTATGATGCATTAAAGTCACCTCTTGAGCGTGCCAGTTATTTGTTGACGCTTGAAGGTATCAACCCTTTTGATGAAAAAGATACGCAAATGGACGTGGGTTTTTTGATGGCACAAATTGAGCTTCGAGAGCAGCTTGAAGTCATAAAATCCGAAAAAGACGAGCTGGATCTGGACGATTATATTAGTAGTATTCAAACGTACATCCTCGAAAATATTACCTCTATTTCAGTCTCTTTTACGGGCTCAGATGATTTGCAAAAAGTGAAAAATTTGGTGCGCGAACTGAAGTTTTATTCGCAGCTTAAAAAAGAAGCAAACTGTTTAATGGACGAATGGTTGTAAGGTAGACAGTATGGCATTATTACAAATTTCAGAACCTGGCCAATCAACGGCACCACACCGCCATCAATTGGCTTGTGGCATTGACCTAGGTACAACCAATTCATTAGTAGCAAGCGTGATGAGTGGTCAAGTAACACTCTTTACCGATGATAATAACGAGGCCATGCTGCCTTCTGTTGTTCATTGCGGTCAGGGTAAAAAACCGATTGTTGGTTGTGATGCTTGTCATTACGCTACAACCGACCCAACCAATACTATTCTGTCGGTCAAACGCTTTATGGGCTTGGGCTTTAAAGAGGTTAGCGAGCTCAAGAATTGTCCTTATCGATTGCTTGAAAATGGCAACAACATTCTCTTTCAAACAGCGATTGGCGATCTCTCGGCTATCGAGATTTCCGCCAGCATTCTCTCAGCGTTGAAGCATCGCGCTGAAAGCGCCTTAGGGGGTGATTTAGTGGGTGCGGTGATTACAGTTCCAGCTTATTTTAATGACGCTCAAAGGCAGTCGACAAAAGACGCCGCAACTATAGCGGGCATTAATGTCTTAAGGCTGTTAAATGAACCAACGGCTGCGGCTATTGCTTATGGTTTGGAGTCGGGTGAAGAGGGTATTCATGCCGTATACGATTTAGGTGGTGGCACTTTTGATATCTCCATCTTAAGCTTTAAAAAAGGCGTTTTTCAAGTACTTGCAACCGGCGGTGATTCAAATTTAGGTGGTGATGATTTTGATCAACTAATCGCTGATGATTGCAAAGAACTACTTGAATTGGATGAGCTTTCTCCTGCTCAAATGCAAAATTTAAAACTGTTTTCGCGCCAAGCAAAGGAAACTCTCACAACCGAAAATAGCGCGAAATTTATCTTTGAGGATAAGCTTTATCAAATTACTCAAGCGCACTTTGATGTATTGGCAATGCCTTTGTTAAAAAGAACATTATTGCTTAGTAAAAGAGCTCTTAGAGACGCTTCAGTTGAAATATCAGAAGTGAAGGATGTAGTGATGGTTGGCGGTTCAACGCGCATGCCTATTATTCGCGAGCAAGTAGGTGCGCTTTTCGATAGGCACGTATTGTGTTCAATAAATCCTGATGAGGTGGTTGCTAAGGGTGCGGCGATTCAAGCCAATATTTTAGCTGGCAATAAAAGTAAAGACGATCTCTTGTTGTTAGACGTATTACCGCTTTCATTGGGTTTAGAAACCATGGGCGGCCTGGTTGAAAAGGTGATTCACAGGAATACCACCATACCTATTTCTAGAGCGCAAGAGTTTACCACTTTCAAAGATGGCCAAACCGGCATGAGTATTCATGTGTACCAAGGCGAACGAGAGTTAACTAAAGACTGTCGTTCTCTGGGAAGATTTGAGCTAAAAGGTATACCACCAATGGTGGCTGGTAGTGCCAGAATCTTAGTTGAATTTCAAGTGGATGCCGACGGCCTTTTGTCGGTCAACGCTTCTGAGAAAACATCAGGTGTTCAAGCCGAAGTAGTCATCAAGCCCTCTTATGGTCTCAGCGACGGTGAAGTTGAAAAAATGCTGAAAGACTCTATTGTTTTTGCCCAAGAAGATGTTCTGTTGAGACAGCTTTACGAGCAAAAAGTAGACGCTGAACGTACGATTGAGGCGATTGACTCCGCACTAATTATGGACAAATCGTTACTTGATGAGGTGATGCTTACAGAAATTCTTGATGCTAGAAATCAACTGCAATCTGTCATTGATTCAGATGATGCGAGCAAAATTAAAGCCAGCGTTGATGCGTTGGAAACCAAAAGCGCAAAATTTGTAGAAATGCGCATGAATAAATCCATTATGAGCGTGATGCAAGGCCATAGTGTAGAAGAATTTAACGAATAACTAAGGAGTTACTAGTGCCACAAATAATCATCCTTCCTAATGAGGAGTTTTGTCCTGAAGGTGTTGTCATTAATGCGGACAAAGGGACGAGTGTTTGTCGAGCGCTACTAGCCAATGATATTGAAATTGAGCATGCTTGTGAAATGTCGAATGCATGCACAACGTGTCATATCTACATTCGTGAGGGTCTTGACTCAATTGGGGAGTCTGATGAAACCGAGGACGACTTATTAGATAAAGCCTGGGGTCTTGATCCAGATTCTAGACTTTCTTGTCAGGCTATTTTGGAAGAGAATGACTTGGTGATTGAAATACCGAAGTACACAATCAACCAAGTTTCCGAGATGCATTAGTTAGTGATTATTCAATCGTAATATTAGGAAAAGCGCCGACACTCTCATTCTGAAGAGAAAGTGATGCAGCAAGCTTTCTAGCAATTTCTTTATAGATTTCAGCTGTTTTTCCCTGCGGATCTTTGACAACCGTTGGCGTGCCTTCATCAACATCGGTTCTGATATTAATTTCTAAAGGCAACGCCCCCAGGAACTCGGTGCCAGAATCACTTGCCATGTTTTCGCCGCCACCATGACCAAAAATAGCCTCGGCATGACCGCAGCTGGAGCAAATATGCATTGACATATTTTCAATAATTCCAAGAATAGGAATATTGACCTTCTCAAACATTGCCAAGCCTTTTTTCGCATCAAGTAGTGCGATGTCCTGAGGCGTGGTAACAATAACCGCACCACTGACTGGAATTTTTTGCGAAATAGTGAGCTGAATGTCACCTGTGCCAGGTGGCATATCGATAATCATATAGTCAATATCACTCCACTCTGTTTTACTAATGAGTTGGTCGAGGGCTTGTGTTACCATCGGACCACGCCATACCATTGGTGAGGCTTCGTCGACTAAATAGCCAATTGACATGCTTTGGATTCCGTGCGCAGGAACGGGCATCATATTACCACTTTCAGAGCCTTCGGGTCTAAGGTCTTTTACCCCCAGCATTCGTGGCTGAGAAGGGCCATAAATGTCCGCATCAAGAATGGCAACCTTTGCACCTTCACTATGAAGAGCAAGCGCTAGATTAACCGATGTTGTTGATTTTCCAACGCCACCTTTGCCAGAGGCAACAGCAATAATATTTTTAATGCTAGGCAAAGCGTTGGCGCCATTTTGGGTTGCGTGTGAGGTAATTTTTGAACTGATGGAAATGTCTAGCTCTGAAGCGCCAGAATCAGATAGTACCGCTTGAATAGATCGCTTGAGTTCGTCGTGGTAACTGTTTGCAGGGTACTTGAGAATAACCTCAATATTCAGTTTATTGCCTTCAATATTGATGGCCTTAATAGATTTGGATGAAACAATATCTTGTGAGGTGTGTTTATCAACGACAGTTGATAGTAATTTCTCAACATTCTCTTGGCTTAAATTTGTCAATTGCTGACTCCAATCGGTAAAATAGCGCTATTTTAGCGTACAACACATCGCCAACACCTTATTAATGTTGGGACTATTAATCTTTAAATATGTCTAATCGTAGAATTCTCGTTACTTCAGCACTGCCATACGCCAATGGCGAAATCCATTTAGGGCATTTGCTCGAGTACATTCAAACCGATATCTGGGTAAGATTTCAGAAGATGATGGGTAACGAATGTCATTATGTCTGCGCGGACGACGCCCATGGTACACCGATCATGTTGAAGGCTAATGAAATGGGTATAACACCTGAAGAGTTGATCGGTGCGGTTAGTGAACGACACCAAGCTGACTTTGCTGACTTTAATGTTAATTTCAGCCAATACCACTCCACCCATTCTGATGAAAATCGAGAAATTTCGAGTGAAATTTATAATCGCTTAAACAAGGCGGGTTACATAAAAACTCGTACGATTTCTCAAGCTTTTGATCCCGAAAAACAAATGTTCCTGCCAGATCGTTTTATCAAAGGAACCTGCCCAAAGTGTGGCGCCGATGATCAATATGGCGACAACTGTGAGGCATGTGGCGCAACGTATTCTACAACTGATCTTATCAATGCTAAGTCGGTTGTCTCTGGTGCAACACCTATTGAAAAAGACTCCGAGCATTACTTTTTTGATCTGCCGCAATTTGAACAGGCGCTTAAAGATTGGACTAATGCAGGCCATCTGCAAGACGAGGTGAGTAATAAGTTGGCCGAATGGTTTGAGCAAGGCTTACAACAATGGGATATTTCTCGAGACAAGCCGTACTTTGGTTTTCAAATTCCAGGCACTGAGGATAAATACTTCTATGTGTGGCTGGATGCACCCATTGGTTATTTTGCAAGCTTTAAGAAGTTTTGTGACGGTAATAACGTGAATTTTGACGATTTTTGTGGCAAAGATTCCGATACAGAGATGTACCACTTTATTGGTAAGGACATTGTCTACTTCCACGCACTGTTCTGGCCAGCGATGTTGATGGGTTCTAACTTTAGAACGCCAACCGCCGTTTTTGCCCACGGCTTCCTCACGGTTAATGGCAAAAAAATGAGTAAATCTCGCGGTACTTTTATTCAAGCGAGAACCTTTTTGGATAATCTTAATTCTGAATATTTGCGTTATTACTACGCTTACAAGCTGACTGCCAAAATTGATGACATTGATCTTAATTTGGAAGACTTCAAACAGCGCGTTAATTCTGATTTGGTCGGGAAAGTGGTCAATATTGCTTCACGCTGTGCTTCATTTATTGTTAAAAAATACGATAAAACTCTGTCAACAAGCGTTGTGGAGAGTGATTTGTATAATGAATTTGTAACAACCGGCGATCAAATTGCAAAGCATTATGAGGCGCGCAACTTTAATCAGGCGATGCGACTGATCATGGGTTTGGCTGACAAGGCAAATCAATACATTGACGAGAAAAAACCTTGGCAGATGTCTAAAGTTCCAGGCAGTGAACAAGAGGTGCATGAAGTTACATCCCTTGCAATTAACTTGTTTAGGGTGCTGATGACTTACTTAAAACCTGTCTTGCCTGAAATGGCAAAACAGGTTGAGTTATTTCTGAATGTTGACGAGCTTGTTTGGTCTGAAATTAAATCACCGCTAACCAATCATCAAATTAACAAATTTAAGCCATTAATGACACGAATCGAAGATGAGCAGATTGCCAAGGTAGTCGAATCTTCTAAGCAAAGTGTCGGTGGCGAGAAAAGCGTGAACAAAAAAGAGGAAAACAACATGATTCAAATTGATGACTTCGCCAAAATTGATTTAAGAGTAGCTAAGATTGTTAAGGCCGAATCGGTCGAAGGTGCAGATAAGCTCCTTCAGCTGACGCTTGATATTGGTGAGAATTCTACTCGCAATGTTTTTGCTGGCATTAAAGCACACTATAATCCTGAGGATTTAGAAGGGCGTTTAACTGTTATGGTTGCTAATCTTAAGCCTAGAAAGATGCGATTTGGTCTATCAGAGGGAATGGTGCTGGCCGCTGGCGATGGTGACACTCTACATATTTTGTCGCCCGATTCGGGCGCTAAACCGGGGATGAAAATTAGTTAAACATAAGTTTTGGAGAGATGTCAGAGCGGCCGAATGAGCACGCTTGGAAAGCGTGTGTACCTCACGGTACCGAGGGTTCGAATCCCTCTCTCTCCACCATAAATAATAAGCCCACCGAAAGGTGGGTTTTTTGTTAATGTAAGAAAGAATTCGTGTTCTAGAATGCCTCGATCAAGCTGTTAATGAGTTAAAGCTGTGACAAAAGAGTTATTTTTCAGTGAATTTTCTTTTAATTCTTTTAATCAGCTGATTCCCCAGTAATAGTTTTACCAATGAAAATACCGGGCCTTTTAACAGCCACATTGTTAATTTATAGCGCCATCCAAAAATCATAATATATTTTACTATTAATAGGCTCTTGACCCGTCAAGTTTTAACGGTATTTGTTGGGCGTTCGACGGGGCTTTATTTTTCAAGGGTTGACAAAAGTCTATGCAGCAGCTGTATGTTAAGTTTGGCAATTTCTGCACCAAGGTCCAGACTCATAAAGCTATCCCAGTTAAAGAAGATACCAACAATACCGAGAGAAACTTGTTGACAGTCGTTCTCACTGGCTCTGGGGTGATGTCGAACAAGCTCTTTAGTGAGGTCATCAACATAAACGTTGAAACACTGTTTAAGTCGTTGAGTTACTTCTGGGTAGCGGTGCGCAGAAGCTAGGAGTGAAAAGAATGCAGGTATGAGTGCTTGATATTGCTCATCAGGGTTGCTATTGAACAGTGTTTTTAATAGCCACTCATCACTGTCTTCATTAGCGTATTGAGCGCGTTGTTGGCGCCAAATGGTTTCGAATTCTGTTGAGACGTATTCGGCCACTTGATTAATTAACTCGGTGCGGTTTCCAACATTATGACGAAGCAGGCTACGACGCATTTGTGATTTTAATGCGATATCATCGAGTGTTGTTGCGTTAAGTCCTTTGGCAGCAATGCATTCAGTAAATGCCTGCAATATGATTTTTTGTCGCTCTTGCTTTAGTGAGGGTCTAGCCATGGGTTAATTAGAAATAATCATTCGAGATTATTTTACTGACGAAAGGTTTGTTGTCAATAATGACAATAAAAACAATATTTTACGCAGGTCAAAGTGAGTAGGGACACCGCTTGTAGTGTTTATATAATCGACTTATGGGACAAGTGCGTATCAAAAAATGTGACAATATTATTCTCAAGTAGACGCGCTAATTCATCGGCTGGAATGGCTCCTGCCAAACCTACAGCTTGCATTGCGGGAGAGAATAACGGAGTGTCCGAAAAATCAAAGTGCATCGTTCCTGGTAGATACAAAGTGCTTTGCTGGCTGCTATTGTGCAGAAGGGTGTTGAGTTTTTGGTAATTAAGCGGATCTGGCCAAGACTCGCGACCGATGTAAAAAAATGGCTTTTGCACGCCTTTCTCAATAACAACTGGCAATATCGGTAATATCCAGCCATCAAGGGCAACAACAGCGTCAATGCGCTTATCTTCTCCAGCAGCAACAATACCGGTGGCGCCACCATAAGAATGGCCAAAGATACCAATGCGTTCTAAATCGATAACAGACCAAACAGTCTTGCCTGCGTTTTGTTTATTTTCTATGGTGTCGAGCATAAAGCGAATGTCAGCAACACGAGTACTTAACTGCGGGTTACGTAACGCCCAAAACTCTTCTTCTGTTAATTCACCCTCATAGCCCGAGCGAAAATCGGCAATGCTGCCGTCTTCAAAAAATGTCAAACTGGCATCGTAGGCGTGGTCAGCTGAGATAACAATATAGCCACGACTGGCTAAAGCTTCAAATTGTGCAGTGTTTTGGAAGCGGAAACCATAAATTCCGTGAGAAAAAATAACTAGTGGCGCTTGTTTAATATCTTGATTCGGTTTTGCGTTAAGTGTCGAATGTGTGTCGATCTCTATTAAGTGATTAAACAAAAACTGAGGCAACTCTAAGATATCGCTTAAAGCAGGCAGCCATCTATCTGGATATGGCAAGTAGGGTAGGGGTGCTTCGTTTGAGGGTTCGCTTGGATACCAAATTTGTACAACAATTCGACGCTTGTCATTCTCCTGTTCGGTAAACCACTCGTTTCTTGCAGGGTCAGTCCATTCGAATATTTGTGTACCAATAGGATAGAAGCCAAGTGGCTCAGGTAAATCTGACAGTGGGATAAGTTTTGGCACAATAAAACGATGCCCCAGGGCAAATACAACAATCAGCAGAAGGATGATACCCAGCAAAGATAGGCTGATTTTTTTTATCATAGGGTGTTTATTAGGGGCTGTATATCAAGTTCTACAAGTGTGGTTGTTAGCATTTATAGTCGGGGTCTTCTTTATCAAGGATGGCCATTAATTCATTAAAGTGGTGGTTTGCAAAGCTGCCATAACTTTCCCATTGTTGGGCGGTCTTCTCAGCAACTTCGTGACTAGCAACACGCAATTTTTTACCCGTCTGGTATGCGCCTATTAGGGTTTCGCAGGCGCGCTCAAAATAATACAAATCATCGAAGGCTTGAGCGACACTC
>Ga0105352_1000197_pt1 | contig 36184 bp, 40 predicted proteins | sample EN8Hudsemesocosm_FD_83507 | JGI IMG/M metagenome (GOLD analysis project Ga0105352, IMG submission 83507) | Methane-oxidizing microbial communities from mesocosms in the Hudson Canyon - EN8B Hudson Canyon | ecosystem: Environmental > Aquatic > Marine > Cold seeps | place: Hudson Canyon...
AAGCGTATTTATACTGAAGAGGCGAGTTTCAGCTACGCGGACGGTAAGGCAAAGCTCATTCCTTTGCCATTTATTGATAATAATGAAGTGCCAGATGAAAAATTTCCAATTTGGTTGAATACCGGGCGTTTGGTTGAACATTGGCATGGTCGCACCAAGACCGGGAAGGTGGCTAATAATAATAAATTCAGCCCTATTCCGTTTATTGAAATTAACCCTGATCTAGCGCTTCAACTGGGTGCTGAAAATGGTGACTATGTGCGTTTAGTCTCTCGACGTTCGGATGCGATTGTGATGGCAAAATTCACCAATCGTGTGTCAAAGGATATGATATTTCTGCCTTTCCATTTCCACGATTGCGCTAATCGTCTCACACTGGGTTTGTTAGATCCACATTCCAGACAGCCTGCCTATAAACAGCAAGCCGTCAGAATTGAAACCATTAAAGATCAACAAGCAGCAGCACAGTTAAGTATGGAAATGAGAAAATTTTAGGAAAATATTATGCTTAAAGTCAGAGAAGATGAGCCACAATACGCATTATTGTGGGACAAACAAACCAAGCAAACGAATTATTATGGTGATTCAATTGAAACAGTGGGCGAGGGCGATTTAAGACGCAATACCAGCCTAAATATCAATGCAGATGGTGACATTGGTGACAATCCGAATCGCTACAAACAGCACGGCTTTTATTTTAGTGCGGATGATTGTATCGGTTGTCACGCTTGTGAAACAGCTTGCAGCGAGAAGAATGATGTACCATCGCATTTAGCATTTCGATCCGTGGGTTTTGTCGAAGGCGGCTCGTATCCCGATTATCAGCGTCTCAATATTTCCATGGCCTGTAATCACTGTGATGATCCAGTCTGTCTGAAGGGCTGTCCAACACGTGCTTATACTAAATTTGCAGAATACGGTGCGGTGTTACAGGATCCGGACATTTGCTTTGGCTGTGGTTATTGCACTTGGGTTTGTCCTTATAATGCGCCTCAGCTTGATCCCGTTAAAGGGGAAGTGAGTAAATGTAATATGTGTGTTGATCGACTAGAGGTGGGGCTTAAGCCCGCTTGTGTAAGTGCCTGTGTGGGCAATGCGCTGGATTTTGGTGTGATAGAAAATATACCGGACAATAGAGAGCAGGCAAAAATATCGATACCGGGTTTTCCAACGCCTGAGATTAGCCATCCTAATATTCGTTTTCAGCAAACTAAGACCACGCAACGAGAGATGGTCAGGCCCGACGGCATGCCGGTTAAGTACCATAAGCAAGAAGATGGTGATTTTAAGTCGGTGTTGGATGACAAAAAACATAGCCATAAAAAAAGCTGGGGTATGGCAACATTGCTTCATTCTCATGAAAATGCGCACGCCATTTTTACCCTCTTGGTTCAGGCTGTTATGGGGGCTACGCTGTGGTTAATGCTATCCGATTTGTTCAATATTGGCACGCCAGCAGTGCTTGGTGGTAATGCTAGGATTGCGGTTTTGCTGGTCTTATTGGCATTAATGAGTTTCGGTTTGTTCAAGCTCACTATGCATTTAGGAAAACCTCAATTTTTCTATAGAGGTTTATACAACTTGAAATATTCTCCTGTGAGCAGAGAAATTGCAGGGGTGAGTTTATTTTTTATCGGCCTTGTGCTGGTACTGGTGTTACCTCTAATTGGCTTGGGTTTTTTATTAAATATCGGCTATGCTATGACCGCAGCCGGCTTTGGGCTGGGCTCGTACTATATGTACAAACTGTATCGTATACCCGCTAGACCTTTTTGGGATCATTGGCAAACCGGCAGTGCTTTTTATGGCACGGTACTCAGCCTAGGCAGTGTCTTGTTTGGTGTCTTGCTATTGCCATTCGCTTTCAGTGAAACCATCATTGTTGAAATTGCAGTCGTATCTTTAGCTGGCTTGTTGCTTGAAGTTGTTGGTCACGTTGTGCATCGATTTGATGTGAGAAAAACAGGTGAAGGTCAGGCCTCTTATTTTGAGCAAATCACGACATTTGGCAAAAGCTATCAATTGCGTAATGCGCTACTGATTGTTAATATGGCGCTAATGATGCTGCTTATTGCTTATCCTAGTGCTTTATTATTGGCTATCAGTTTTATGACAATACTGCTGTCGGTATATTTAGGCAGAATATTGTTTTATGCTTTGGTCATACCGACAACAATGCCGGGTGCATTCTTCTGGAAGAATGATAAATTTAAGGAGCACGCTATTGAGTCGGGTTTATCTGACATGCCACAGTTAGCGGTGATGCCGCAGCGCCATCATAAGTTTGATTTGAAGGCCTTGGTAAAGGTCATAAAAGAGTCCAGCCTTGAAGATGCTTTGGCTCAAATAAAGTCAATCGTTAAAGGCTAGGCGTTTGGTAGTGTTATTTTGCAATCGAAATGATGCCACTCATAACGTTCAGGGTAGTGGCGACGATAGTCATCAAAATTTGAAATATCTTTTATTGCTAGATCGTCCTTAATAAATGGGTAGATTGTATTCAATGTGGTTTGTAAAGCATGCTGCTTAATAGCAACTTGTGGCGGCTGAACAAGATTGGTGATTGTATCATTCGCATCAGTGTTAGTGAACTTGCAAAGCGCTTGGTAAATCATATAACTGCCCATAAATTTAGCGTCGACAGAGTGCCCTGCAATATGCGGTGTTGCCCAGTAAGCGGATTTTTGTAACGCAGTGTTAATATTGGGCTCGTTTTCCCAACAGTCAATGATATTGGCTTTGGTTTGGGTTTTTTGCCAAATTGCTTCATCAATAATTCCACCTCTTGCTGCGTTAATAATAATAGTATCCTCACCAATTAAAGCAAAATTATGCTGTGCTAGTAGGTTGTGGCTCGGATGTGCTCCGACATATGTAAGCGGTGTATGAAAACTAACAATGTCTGCGCTCAGCGCTTCACTCAAGTCAACAAAGTCACAGCCAGATTCGCGATTTTGGCGAGGTGGATCGTTCAGTAGTGTGGTCATACTGAGCTGTTTTGCCATAAAGTCTAGGCGCCTGCCAACGTTACCAACACCAATAATACCCAGCGTTTTTTCTGCCAAATTAAAGTTATAATCCACCGCTAAATTGACAAGCGCACTAATGACATATTCAGCAACTGAGTTAGCATTACAGCCTTGGGCAGAAGAAAATACAATATTGTTTTGTTTTAGGTAATCCTCATCTATATGATCTAATCCTACCACCGTCGAGCCGACAAATTTGATTCGTGAGCCTTTGAGGAGTTCTTCGTTAACTTTGGTTCGCGATCTAACAATAAGAACATCACAGTCCTTGACAGTTTGCTTGTTGATATCACCACTTGCTAGCGCGATAATCTCACCAAAACTCGAGAAAATTTCATGATGGGCGTATATAGCGTCGTCGATTAATAGTTTCATATTTGCCAATTAATATTTTGTTGATTGGTTGATGTAAGGTAATCGTTGGTTTTAGAGAAGTGTTGACAGCCAAAAAATCCCTTATGTGCTGAAAAAGGAGAAGGGTGGGGCGCTTTTAATATTAAATGTCTTTCGCTATCAATGAGCTCGGCCTTTTTGCCAGCATAGGTGCCCCAAAGCAAAAAAACCAAATGTTCTTTGTTTTTATTTAACAGGGCAATTACGTAATCAGTAAACACTTCCCAGCCCTGATTGGCGTGAGATGCCGGGCTGCCTTTCTCAACAGTTAAAACACTATTGAGTAATAATACACCTTGTTTTGCCCAAGCTGTTAAATGACCGTGTCCAGGGGTATTGATGTTTAAATCAGTGGCAAGCTCTTTGTAAATGTTTTTTAAAGAAGGGGGTGTTTTTATGCCTTCGGGTACAGAAAAACTCAGGCCTTCAGCTTGCCCTTCGCCGTGATAAGGGTCTTGACCAAGAATAATGACTTTGGTATTGATAAAGCTTGAGTACTCAAAAGCCCTAAACCAGGAGTCCTTTGGCGGGTAAATAGTTTTTGAGAGTTGCATCTGTTGGTTTAAAAAGCCGAGCAAGTTTTGGAAATAATCCTTTTCCGAGATGCCGTCTAGGTATGTTGACCAGTCACCAATATCGCTATTCATTTTTATTTACTCAGCAAAATATAAAATGTTTAATACAAAGATCTCTAAGGCATGGTTCTAATTAAAATACGAGCAATTCATTGATTTTGTTTTTACGAAAAAAACGAAGTCCATTATAACAAGGATTAAGAATGACGGATTGGTTGGCGCGCTGGCAAGGTAATAAAATTGGATGGCACGCCGATGTCGTAAATCGATCGCTAGTTGATTATCTTGAGTTGCTAGAACTAACGCCTGGGGCAAGTGTTTTTGTACCACTGTGCGGTAAAAGTATCGATATGGTTTACTTGTCAGAAATGGGTTATTCAGTTATTGGTGTGGAATTAAGCTCTGTTGCCGTTGAGCAGTTTTTTGTTGACAACAGTCTGCAATACACGGTAAGTGAGATTGATGGGTTTTCACTTTATCAATCTGAGCGTATCAAGATTTACAGTGGTGATTATTTCAATTTGAATGTCGAGCACTTATCGAGTGTATCTGCTGTTTATGATCGTGCATCGTTAATAGCGCTAGACCTTGATTTAAGAGCAAAATACGCACAGCATTTAACTGCTATAATACCGTTTGATGCGCGAATACTATTATTAACACTTATTTATCCGCAGCATCAGATGAGCGGCCCACCTTTTTCCGTTAGTAATTCGGAGGTTGAGTCGCTTTTTAGTTTGGCCTGTAAATATCGACAATTGCATTGTTTTGATGATATTGTTAATGAGCCTAAATTTCGACGCGCTGGCGTAGATTATGTTGAGAGTGTAGCTTATTTGCTGCAAAAAGGAAAAGAGTAATGGCAAAAAAAATGACGGGCATAGTTGCCCAATTTGGTACAAAAGGATATGGTTTTATTACTGGTGATGATGGTGAGAAGTACTTTGTACATCAAAAGAACGTTTATAACAAATCACGCTTAAGAAGCGATACTCGAGTTGCGTTTAAAATAGAGGAATCGGACAAGGGTTTAGTTGCGGTTAATGTCAAACTTGAGGAAAGTGCTGAGGAGAAGAAGCCGTTAACTGATAGCACTATTAAACTAATGTTCACTTTTTTATTGGTGATGCAAATTATCACATCCTACTACGTTTTCAAATGAAGAAACTGATCGTTTTTGCTTTAGCGATTGTTTTATCTGGTTGTTTTTCAACCCCTGCAAGGGAGGTTGTTGATATTTGCCAACTCTTAGATGAAAAAGTGAGTTGGTATCAGGCTGTTAAAAAAAGCGAGCAGAAATACCAAGTGTCGATGCATTTGCAGCTGGCTATTATTTATCAAGAATCGCATTTTGCTTCAAGAGCGCAACCAGCAAGAACCACCTATCTTGGTTTTATTCCAGGGCCAAGATCAAGCTCTTCTTATGGGTATACACAAGCAAAGACCGAGACTTGGGAATGGTATCAGCTAAAAACTGGTAATAGCGATGCCAGTCGTAGCAATTTTTCCGATTCGGTTGATTTTGTTGGTTGGTATGTGAATCAATCTAAAGTCCGCTCTAAAATCTCTAAATCGGATGCTTATAACCAATATTTAGCCTATCATGAAGGCCATAACGGCTTTAACAAAAAAAGCTATAAAGACAAAGCTTGGTTGCTAAAAGTTGCTAAGCAAGTTGAGAAAAAATCGAACGACTATAAACGACAACTTTCCAAATGTCGTGCACATTTAGATAGCAATAGGTTGTGGTCGTTCTTCTAACCAATGTGGTTTAAGGTATTAGAGAAGCCACCAGAGCCAAACGCCATGACAGAGATTTCTGTTGGCGACAATCGATTTGTTTTAACTAATTACAATGACAGGCTTCATTGCTTTGAAAATCGCTGCCCACACGAAGATTTCCAGTTAAGTCTCGGGTGCATTCAGGACGGTAGGGTGAAATGTTCGCTGCACGGCTTTTCTTTTGACCTCGCAAGTGGCAAAAGCTCGGAAGAGAGCGTCGAATCGCTGAACTTATTCCGCGTTAAAATAGAGCAAGAAGTTATTTACGTTGAGATAAATCCCGACCAATGAGTGCGCAAACCTTAATCCATTCTATTATTCAAAGAATCGCTACCGGCCCTGAGCTAAGTAAAAATATTGAGCTGGAGGAGGCCAATGCCGCGATGAGTGCTATTCTGGATGGTGAGATAGACGACGTTCAATCTGCTATTTTTTTGATAGCGCTACGAATGAAACGGGAAACCATCGAAGAAAATTTTGGCATACTGGATGCGCTATTAAAGGCCACAGACTGCCAACAAGCTGATGTAGAGGATTTGATTGATTTGGGCGATCCTTATAGTGGTTATAATCGCTCGATTCCAATTTCGACTTTTTTGCCGCCACTATTGGCCGAGCTTGGTTTGCCGGCTATCATTCATGGTCTTGATAGTGTTACACCAAAGTTTGGCCTTACCCACAAACACATAAATCAAGCTTTAGGCAATAGCACCAATCTAAGTGTTAAAGAGGCAAAGGTACAACTTGAGGAAAGTAAAAAAGGTTGGGTCTATCTGGATCAAAGTAGCTACTGCGCGGCGCTACACGACTTAGTTTCTTTGAGAAATAAGGTCGTTAAAAGAACAGTGGTTAATACTGTGGAGAGCCTAATTGGACCTATCAGAGGTCATCGCACACATTCGATTTTGGGTTTTGTGCATAAGCCTTATCCGTCTATTTATGCCGCCTTAACAGCGAGGGCTGGTTTTGATACTAGTTTGGTCATTCGCGGCGTTGAGGGTGGCGTTGTGCCTTCGTTGAGACAAAAGGGTTTGATGATATCTTATGTTGGAGAGATGGAAAAAGCGCGAGTTGAAATCAACCCTAAAGCCATGGGTATAGAGCAAGAATTGCGAGCGATTGCGTTTCCTCGAAATTTGTCAGTTGAAAATGACAAGGATGCTCTCGCAAAACATACAGTAACTCTGGGAAAAGAGGCCCTTGCTGGAGAGAAAGGCATGTTTTACGATGGCTTAGTTTATACAGCAAGTCTAATCCTATGGCATTTAGAGAAATTTAAGGATTTGTCGAATGCTGCAGAGCGTGTCAGAGAGGTCTTGGATTCAGCTCGGGCACTTAAAAGGCTTTAAAGGCGCCATACTTTAGCCAACGATGCCAGTTTTAATTAATTGTTGAATTTTGCTATCGCTGAAACCCAGTTCGCCTGAGAGTATTTCTACGGCATGCTGTGAAAGGTTCGGCGAAGCAGAGTGGTACTTAAGTGGTGTCTCAGAAAGATTGATCGGTGAGCCGATAGTTTTAATGAGCTTGCCGTTGCTATCTGGAATTTGCTTAACAAGATTCCGATGTTTGATTTGCTCATGGTTAAAAACTTGTTCTATTGTATTGACGCGACCACATGGAACGCCTAGCACTTTTAATTTATCTATCCACCAATCGGTTGTATGGTTTCCCATGTATTTGGCTACTAGTGGAATTAACGTCACCCGATTGAGTACGCGCGCTTCGTTGGTAGCAAAATCTGGATTGTCGGCAAGCTCCGGAGATTCTGCAAGTTCACAAAATTTTCGGTATTGAGCATCATTCCCAATTGCTAAAATCATGTTTCCGTCACTGGTTTTAAAGTTTTGATAGGGAACAATATTGGGATGACCGTTTCCACGCCTTTGTGGATTTTCACCCGTTACCAAATAATTCATGCCTTGATTGGCAAGTGTTGCTGCTTGCACATCAAGTAAAGCGATGTCAATGTACTGCCCTCTGTTAATCTGATTACGTGCCATCAGGGCAGCAAGTATTGCGTTACAGCTGTATAGTCCAGCCATTATATCAGTAAGCGCAACACCAACTTTCATCGGCTCACCATCGACCTCACCCGTAATGCTCATCAGTCCGCCCTCGGCCTGGATCATAGCGTCATAGCCTGCCTTATTTGCGGCAGGGCCAGTCTGACCAAAGCCTGTGATAGAGCAATAAACCAAATTCGGGTTGAGTTTTTTAAGTGTTGGATAGTCTAGTCCGTACTTAGCTAGAGCGCCGACTTTGAAATTCTCAATGACAACATCCGCGTCAACAACAAGTTCTTGGATTATTTTTTGACCGGCTGGTTTTTGTATATCAATTGCAATAGATTGTTTGTTACGATTGGCGCAGTGAAAATAGGCTGATTGAGGCGGCTGAGCTTCGCTTTGTTCCTTGATAAAAGGGGGTCCCCAATATCTTGTATCATCACCCTTGTTGGGTTGCTCAACTTTAATCACTTGAGCACCCATATCGGCCAACAGTTGAGATGCCCAAGGGCCCGCTAAAATACGGCTTAAGTCAATTACTTTGATGCCCTGTAATGCGCCTGCCATTAGAAAAATGCCTGGATGCCGGTGATTGCTCTTCCCAGGATTAGTGCGTGCACATCATGGGTGCCTTCGTAAGTATTAACCGTTTCAAGATTCATCATGTGGCGAATGACGCCATACTCATCACTGATTCCATAAGCACCGTGCATATCTCTGGCATTGCGGGCAATCTCTAACGCCTTGCCGCAACTATTGCGCTTCATCATCGAGATGAGCTCAACGGGGCACTGGTTATTGTCCATTAGACGTCCCATCTGTAAGCAACCTTGCAAGCCCAGACTGATTTCAGTCTGCATATCAGCAAGCTTTTTTTGAATGAGTTGGTTGGCGGCCAATGGGCGATTAAATTGTTTGCGTTCGAGAGTGTAGTTTCGTGCTGCCTGGAAGCAAAATTCAGCAGCACCGAGCGCCCCCCAAGCAATACCATAACGTGCTTTATTTAAACAACCAAATGGACCACCGAGGCCACTTATATTAGGAAAATGGTTTTCTTCAGGCACAAAAACATTATCCATCACAACTTCGCCGGTAATGGAGGCCCGAAGTGAGAATTTACCTTCGATTTTTGGTGCTGACAGGCCGCTCATGCCTTTTTCAAGGATAAAGCCGCAAATAGTGCCCTCTAACTTTGCCCAAACGACAAAGATATCGGCTATCGGCGAATTGGTAATCCACATCTTAGCGCCTGTTAAGCGATACCCGCCGTCGACTTTCTCGGCGCGCGTCGTCATCGAGGCTGGATCGCTACCGGAATTTGGCTCTGTTAAGCCAAAGCAGCCGACCCACTCACCACTAAGTAATTTTGGTAAATATTTACGTTTTTGTTCTTCACTGCCATAGCTATAAATTGGGTGAATAACAAGAGAGGATTGAACACTCATTGCAGAACGATAGCCGCTGTCAATGCGCTCAACTTCACGCGCAATAAGTCCATAACTGACATAATTAACATCACTACCACCGTACTCAGAAGGCAATGTTGCTCCCAAAAGCCCTAGCTGACCAAACTCAGTCATAATTTGCCGATCAAAGGTTTCATTTCTGTTGGCCATTACTATGCGCGGCGCCAAGTTTGTCTGACAATAGTCATGAGCAGTATCGCGAATAAGTTTTTCTTCGCCTGTCAGTTGTCCCTCTAGAAACATGGCATCTTGCCAATTAAAAGCTGCTAAAGATTTACCCATGTTGTTTCCCTATTTCATGAAATTTGTGATCACAATTATAGCGAAATATATTTGTTGTGATCACAAAAAAAAATTTTCAGTTTAACAAATAGTGCTGTATTTTTTTTAAGGGAATTGTTGTTGATTAAGTTTTGCATATTCACCAGATTTTTTCAGCAATTCAAGGTGCGAGCCTTGCTCAATGATTTCTCCTTCTTTTAAGACAACAATGCGGTCGGCGTTTTGAATGGTGCTGAGTCTGTGGGCAATGATAATCGTTGTGCGACCTTCCTGCATCTTGTCAATCGCCGACTGAACCAATCTTTCAGTGGCCGAATCTAGTGCCGAAGTTGCTTCGTCTAGAATCAAAATAGGACTGTCTTTAGCTATCGCTCTGGCAATTGAAAGTCTTTGACGTTGACCGCCAGAGAGCGTGGTACCATCTTCTCCAATTTCTGTGTCAAAACGCTTATCAAGTTTGTAAATAAACTCGGCGGAATTGGAAATATCCGCAGCCTGTTCAATCAACTCAATTGCCATCGTATCACCTTGACCAAGAGCTATATTGTTTTTAACTGTATCGTTAAATAAGCGCACGTTTTGGTCAACAAAAGAAATTTGAGATCTGAGCGCGGTGAGCTCAATAGTGTTGATATCTTGGTTGTCGATCGAGATACTGCCTGACGTGGGGTTGTAGAAGCGCGCTATCAAGCTTACTAGGGTTGTCTTACCGCTACCTGTGCTACCAACTAGGGCAACGGTTTCACCTTGCTTGATATCTAGGTTGATGTTATTGAGTGAGGCTCTTTCGCCGTCATAGCTAAAACAAACATCCTTAAAGCTAATTTCGCCCTTGATGTTACTTAGGGTTGTGGCGCCCGTATTCAGTTCAGATTTTTCATCAATGAGCGCAAAAACACTTTGCGCGGCAGCGATTGCTTGTTGAAAAGGTTTGTTGATGTTAATCAGATTTTTAGCTGGCTTCACCAGCATACCCATCGCCATAAAAAATGCCAAGAAGTCACCAGCACCCATTTTAAAAGTGGTGGATGAAAGATAGACAACAGAGGCTAGAGACAAACCAATTAACGAATTCACAAAAGCGGTATTGACTGCGGTTGACATATCAACCTTAAAGCGTTGCTGGCGAATGATGTTGATGAGTGAGCTAAATTTACCACTTTCTGCTTTTTGCGCATGGTAAATTTTAACCAAGTCATTGCTTGATATATTTTCATCCAATAGGTGTGTCATTTTTCCCATTGAGGTTTGCACTTTCTCAGAAGCGGCCCTCATGCGGATGCTAGAGGCTTTTACTGCGAAATATACCAGTGGCAAAAGCACCAGTAAGATAAGACTTAAGCGATAGTCTTTATAGAACAAATAGCCTGTTAATAGAAAGACAGTCAAAGAGGATTTGATGAATTCCAGCCATATGGTTGAAGCAGCAAGTGCAATTTGCTCGACATCGAATGTCAGCTTTGATAGGGTGCCACCGGTGGTGTTTTTGTCAAAATAAGATTTTGGCAGTTTGAGTAGTTTGGCAAACATATCTACTCGAAGATCCATAATCACTTTATTGGAAACCCAAGAACTGGCACCAACAGAGGTAAGTGCAAAAAGTGAACTCAAAATAATGAGCGCTAATAGACCGCCCGCGTATGCGAGGGATATAGCATCAGTGCGATCGTTAACAAATAACTTATCGACAATTTGGCCAGTAATTTCTGGGATGATGGCTTCAAAAACGGTGGCAAAAACCATCATCAAAGAGACAAACACAAGCTTGCCAATATGGGCTTTAATATAGGGATAAAGCCGCTTTATAAATTGTCTATAACCCATTGTGATTACTTTGATTTGATGTGCCCATATTCTACACAAATTTGTGTATCATAACTATTTCAACTTGTTAGTTTTTTCATGACAAAATACATCTTTATCACCGGTGGTGTGGTCTCTTCTTTGGGGAAGGGAATCGCCTCCGCTTCCTTGGCCTCGATCCTTGAAACACGCGGGCTAAACCTTACCCTTCTCAAGTTAGATCCATACATTAATGTTGATCCAGGAACAATGAGTCCTTTTCAGCATGGTGAGGTTTTTGTTACCAATGATGGTGCTGAAACCGACCTTGATTTGGGGCATTACGAGAGATTTGTTCGTATTCAGCTGGGCAAGAAAAATAACTTCACTGCCGGGCGAGTTTATGAGAATGTTATTGAGCGTGAACGTCGAGGTGATTACCTTGGCGCAACGGTTCAAATCATCCCCCATATTACCGATGAAATCAAACGTCTAGCAAAAGCTGGTGCTGAGGGTGCAGATGTCGCCTTAGTTGAAATTGGTGGTACAGCAGGTGACATTGAGTCGCTACCTTTCCTAGAGGCAATTCGACAAATGAGTCTTGAATTAGGTCGTGAAAATACCCTGTTTATCCATTTGACACTTTTGCCATATATTAAAGTGGCAGGAGAGCTTAAGACTAAGCCGACGCAGCACTCGGTGAAAGAATTAAGAGGTATTGGTATTCAGCCTGATATTCTAATTTGTCGTTCAGAGTATCCTTTACCCGATGCAGAGCGCAAGAAAATTGCCTTGTTTACTAATGTTCCTGAGAATGCAGTTTTTACATCATTGGATGTGGATACTATTTACAAAGTCCCACAAAGTCTTCATGAACAGGGTTTGGATGACATTGTTGTCTCAAAGTTAGGCCTTGCCTGTAAGGCAACTGATTTGAGTGAGTGGGATAATGTAATTTCCAAACTCGAGCGTCCAAACCACAGTGTTGATATTGCCATGGTGGGCAAATATATGGATTTGACAGAGTCTTACAAATCCTTGTCAGAAGCGTTAATTCATGCCGGTCTTAACACGCAAACCAAAGTTAATATCCATTATTTTGATTCTGAAGAGATTGAGAAAAATGGCAGTGAGTGTTTGAGTGAGATGAGCGCTATTCTTGTGCCTGGCGGGTTTGGTCTTCGCGGTATTGAGGGTAAAATTGAGGCGGTGCGTTATGCACGTGAAAACAATGTACCGTATCTGGGTATTTGCTTGGGTATGCAGGTGGCGGTTATCGAGTTTGCGCGTCATTTAGCTGGTATGGATAATGCCAACAGTACTGAGTTTGATAGCGAAACACCTTACCCTGTTATTGGTTTAATTACCGAATGGCAGGACGAAGATGGCAGTGTGCAAACACGTGATGCAGCCTCTAATTTAGGCGGCACGATGCGTCTTGGTGGTCAAGAGTGTGCATTGGTGCAGGGCTCTAAATCGAGAGAAATTTACGGTGAAGACGTGATAACGGAGCGTCATCGTCATCGTTATGAGGTCAATAATAAATTGATTGGTGCAATCGAAAAAGCAGGCTTGAGCATCTCTGGCAGATCGCAGGATGGTACGCTGGTTGAAATGGTTGAAATTACTGATCACCCTTGGTTTGTAGCTTGTCAGTTCCACCCAGAATTTACTTCGACGCCAAGAGATGGTCACCCATTATTTGAGAGTTTCGTTAGCGCTGCCATAGAAGCGCACAACTTAATTCTTAGCTAAAAGAGAATCCTTACCTTTTTTTCTTGGTGAACTTCATCAGCCTTCTTCTTTTTTGAATTTGGCGTTCGGTTAGCTTATTTTTTTTGTCTTTATAGGGGTTGTCACCACTTTTGAATTCAAAATTAATTGGAGTGTTGGTCAGCCCTAATTCATTGGTAAAGAAATTCTTTAGATATCTTCCATATGCGTTTGGAATGCTTTGCAGGTGGTTTCCATGAACCGTGAAAGTTGGTGGGAAGACATCCGATTGATGAATGTATTTGAGCTTTAAGCGTCTGCCAGCAACTGGCGGCGGTTGGTGCGCATCGTTAGCTTTGGCAAGTAGCTCGTTAAGCATTGGCGTGCCGAACCTAGCACCAGCATTTTCATAAGCCTTGTTAATAGGTCCAAACAGTTTTCCTACGCCGGAACCGTGAAGTGCTGAAATATAGTGAACCGAAGCGTAATTAACAAACGACAGTTTGACGTCTAATTTACGCTTAACTTCACTTTTTTGGTATTCGTCCAGACCATCCCATTTGTTGTTAACAATTAACAGCGCTCTGCCTTTGTCAGCAACCATGCCTAGTAGAGTTGCATCTTGCTCGGTAACACCTTCACTGGCATCTAAAACCAACACAACAACATGGCAGCTTTCTATCGCCTCAATTGCCTTGAGGATGCTAAATTTTTCAATTTTATGATCAACACTGCGCTTACGTCTAATACCTGCAGTATCAATCAAGGTATAGAGTTGATCGTTGCGCTCAAAAGGAATGAAAATCGTATCACGTGTTGTGCCTGGCAGGTCAACAGCCAAAACGCGTTCTTCGCCTAATATTCGGTTGATTAAGGTCGACTTACCAACATTTGGTCTGCCCAGTACCGCAACAGCAATACCCTCTATTTCACTCTCTTCTTCTTCGCTCGGTTCGGGCAGTAGTGGCAATGTTAAGTCGACTAATTCTTCAATACCATTGCCATGCTCAGCAGCAATTGGCACTGGTGCGCCAAGGCCGAGTTCGTAAAATTCGGCAAAAACCGCATCACTGAGTCCTTCTGCCTTATTACAAACCAAAATTAAGTTAAGTTTTAATTTCCTCAATTGCTTCGCAATCTCATGATCAAGAGCGGTAACACCATCTCTGGCGCTGACAATAAAGTAAACCACATCAGACTCATCCAAGGCATTGAGAACTTGGCCGTGGATGCCGGAGTCGATAATATTGTCTTCGTTGGTCAGACCGCCGGTATCGATAATCGAGCACTGAATGTCATCATCTAGGTCGATTGTTGCGTACTGCCTGTCACGCGTCAGGCCCTCAAAGTCAGACACAAGTGCCTGACGAGATTTACTAAGTCGATTGAACAAGGTAGACTTGCCCACATTTGGGCGTCCAACAAGTGAGATAACTGGCAGACTCACAATAAATTACCGGTTTGTATTAGAAATTGTTAATTAAGGTCGTCTAACTTAATCTGAATTAACTGGATTAGCGTTGAGTTTTCAGTGATGTTGTCAATCGCTAGTCGATAGTGTTTTTGCGCCTCAGCGGTGTTTGCTAGGTCAAGGTAAATATCACCCTTCATGCTGTGCACCAAGCCCAAAAAGTTTGCATCGGATAATGAATCAAGTGTAGACAATGCACTCTCATGTTGACCCAGCTGAAAGTAAACAGTGGCAGTGCGAAGTATCGCTGTAGAGCTGATCGCACTATTGTCACTAGCTGCTAATGGTTCGATTAGATTAAGCGCTGATTGGTACTCACCAGCATTAAATAATTGTTTTGCCATCAAAAGCATTGCTTGATCGGCGTACGAGCTTGAGCCATATTCAGCCAATAACTGGTCGTATGCAGCTGAATTGCTGGCATCGGCAGTATAAGTTAAATACAATGCTCTGGCGTTTTGAGATTCTTGATCTTGATAGTCGCCATAAAAACCCCAACCCCAAATAGCACCGAGGCCGATAACAACGCCAAAGACAATTTGTAAGCCATTGGTTTGTAGCCATTTTTTAATTTGGTCGACTTGCTCTTCTTCTGTGCCGCCGATATTAATAAAGTTTTTCATAAAATCTCCTGAAGATGGGCAATGATACCCTCTAGCGATATTAATTGTTGTTCACCTTGGCCTTTCAATGGCTTGATGCTAATTTGATTGTTGCTTATCTCTTCTTCGCCCAAAATCAAAGCAAAATCCGAGTTTGACTTATCTGCTTTTTTCATTTGCGACTTAAGGCTGCCCATAGTGATGTCATTAATAACAATAACTTCAGGCAAAGTTTGATGGATGCCATTGCAAATTCTCATTGAGGTTTTTTGCGCCTCGTCACCAAGAGCGACAAAATACAGGCTTGGGCGCTGCTGAGTTAACGACTCAGATTGCTCACTAATTAGCAGCATTAAGCGCTCCAGTCCCATTGCAAAACCAACCCCCGGGGTTGGTTTGCCACCCATCTGCTCGACTAGGCCGTCATAGCGGCCACCAGCGCAAATCGTACCTTGTGAGCCAAGGTCGTTTGAAATCCATTCAAACACAGTTCGGTTATAGTAATCCAAGCCTCGAACAAGTCTAGGATTGACGGTGTAGTTGATGTTTAAACAATCTAGATAGCTCGTGAATTCTTCAAAGTGTTTCGCAGATGCCACATCTAAGTGATCAATCATCTTGGGTGCGCTAGCAATTAGCTCTGCCATGTCAGTATTTTTAGAATCTAAAATACGCAATGGATTGCTTTCTAAGCGGCGAACACTGTCTTCATCAAGCTCACTTTTGTGCTTAGAGAAATAGCCATAAAGCAGCTTTCTGTATTCTTCTCTAGTCTCATTTGAGCCAAGCGAGTTGACCTCTAAGCTAACGTTATTAAGCCCAAGTCTTTGCCAAAGCTGCAATGTCATGGCAATCAGTTCGGCGTCAATCTTTGCATCTGTCGCACCAAATATCTCCACACCCACTTGATGAAATTGGCGGTAGCGTCCTTTTTGTGGGCGCTCATGTCTGAACATTGGCCCTTGATAAAAAACTTTTTGAATGCCTTCTCTTGGGAGGTTGTGTTCAATCATCATGCGCACGCAGCCAGCAGTACCTTCTGGGCGCAATGTCAGTGAGTCGCCACCAAGATCTTGCCAAGTGTACATTTCTTTTTCGACAATGTCGGTGACTGCACCAATCGCCCGGGTGAATGTTTCGGTTTTTTCGACAATAGGAGTGCGAATATTTTTATAGCCGTAAGTGATTAACAGTTTGTTAATAACCCCTTCCATTGCTAGCCAGAGATTAGAGTCTTTGGGTAGCAGATCGTTCATGCCTCTAATGGCTTGTATTTTCTTGCTCATGTTACTGTTTGTTTTTGTATGAGGGTATTTTACCTATGAAACGCATCTTCTTGTTCGACCTATCGGCTTGAGACTTATACAGATTTTATCTATTTTCGCCTGCTTTATTAAAACGGTCGTAGAATAACAAGATAAGAGTGATAACAATGAGGGCGAGAGTCAATCTAAAAATAATAAGAATGTAAATATTGGCGCCAAAAAGCACAAACAATAATGGATCCTCAATCATCGCATGAGCAATCATTAAAAAACAACAAATAGCAACAATTTGTTTTCTGGATAAGTTTTGTGCCTCCTTTAGTAAAATACCCGAACCATAAAGAATGCCCAGAAGTGCGCCTGAGACCAGTGCGATAACAGGACTTAGGTGTCTGTCAAAGCTTTTAACAATTCGAAAGCCCTTAATGATTTGGTTGACGAGTAGCACCATGCTTACCAAAAATACGATTTCTAGTGTTAAGGTCAGCCCGTTTATCAGGGTTGTGTAGATGAAAACAAAAATATCACTGTCTTGAGCAAGTATCAGTGGCTGGAGAATGTTTTGCACTCTGTCAGGGTTGTCGAACAATATTTCTTTGGGAAAAAACTGTAAAGGTAGTAGCACAACAAATGCCATCGACAGACGAAAAAGTATTGAGAATCGCCAACTAATTCCTAGCTTTTTTAACACGGCGGATTCAACCGGCATAGCGTGTGCCACACCCAAAAACAACCCAAGCACAGTCCATTCGTACACACTAAGGCCTAAGGATGCACCAAGGGCAACAGAGCCGTACAGATTGAATAGCATGCCGACTGCAATTGCCAGTGCGGATTCGCCGGGAAGTCCCAATAAGTGACTGATGGGCTCAAAGATAAAAGTAAGGTATTTGAGTAAATCAAAATATAGCAAGGTTTCCGCCAATACAAAGTAAGGAAGAACGGCTTTAACAATGATTGTTGAAGTCTTTAGCCATGACTTGATGTAAGCTTTAAAATCAAAGGTGAACATAAGTAGAGGCCCGTAATTATTGGTTTTTTATACCGCTAGGGACATGACCAGTGGACACGTATTGTGAGGCTGAATGACAGTGCTGATGTTGATCGTCAAAAAAGATGTCCGCGCCAAACTCTCGTAGGAATACACCTTTGTCGAGTCCACCGAGAAAAAACGCTTCATCGATGCGAATACCCCATTCCCTCATGGTGTGAATGACGCGCTTATGAGATGGTGCTGAACGAGCGGTGACTAAGGCAGTTCGAATAGGATTGTTTTCTTCTGCGAAAGTAGATTGGATCTTTTGTAATGAAGCCAAAAATGATTTGAATGGGCCGGCTTTTAGTTCGATATTGGCGGACAGTTTTTCATTCTCCTCAAAGGCCTCAAGTCCCTGCTCCTGGAATATTTTCTCGGATTCATCTGAGAAAATAACCGCATCGCCATCAAAGGCGATTCTAAGTTGAGAAGGGTGGACATTGTTAGATTTTGATTCGACAATAGAGGCTGCTGCAAAGCCCGATTCAAGCGCCTTTTGCACGTCATGATAATTACTTGAGAGAAACAAGTCGGCCTCGAAAGCGCCGACAAAAGGATGTGTGCTTTCACCCCTAGTGAATGCTGCTCTTGATATGTTTAAGCCATAGTGTTCGATTGAATTAAAAATTCTTAAGCCTGTATCTGCACTGTTGCGGGAGAGCAAAATAACGTCAATTGGTGTTTTTTCACTGTTAAGTGCAAGCAGTTTTTTTACCAAAGTAAAACCAACTCCAGGCTCGAGTACAACATTCTCGTTTTCTTGCTGATGTTTGGCGTAAGCCTCAACACCTTCGTCTTTATAAATCTGATGAGATTCATCAAGATTAAAAAGTGCCCTTGATGAAATGGCAATTACCAATTTATTTTCATCACTCGTTATTTGCTTTTCTGCCATGTTGCGCCATTGTACCTATCAATACAGTAATCAAGCCATCTTAGCATAAAGTGATTTAATTCCCATTGCAAAGCCAAATCAGAGCAATTACTTTTATTGGGGTGATCGCTGTTAATTTTGGTTTCTTCGCAAATAGAGATAACCTCTAATAATTGGGCATCGAAATATAGTTTAAAGAGTATGTCTGGGCGGTTTATTGCTGTGCCATCGAGGTCGCTCTTGTGAGTAAGGGTGTAAGTGCCGGTGTAGGGCGATTTTTCATGGCAAATCAAATGTAGTATGTTGAGCTTGTCTTTAAGTGCCACATGGTCATCTTTGATGCCAGGTAATAGTGGGATAAGGCGGCAAATTTTTTGAAAGTTGCCCTCAAATAACTCGCAAATATTCGAGTAATTAACCGTTCTTTCGGCGTCATAAATAGCTTTAGTAAAGTCTTCGTCGCGCATTATAACCAGTGGGTTTTGCATTCAATATTGCCATTTGAATGCAGTGTGTAATGATTGTAGCCAATACTCTCTGGACCATTGAACTGTAGCGCAGTTGAGGGGCATGAAAAGAGTGAAATACCCTTGTGATTAAAGCATTCACTTTGGTGGGCATGCCCCCAAAGTATTGCCTTGATTTTCGAATATCGCTCAACAATGGTAAACAAATCGTCTGGATTCCCTAGCGATAACTTGTCATCCCAGTCACTATTCATCGAAACGAGGGGGTGATGTAGGCAAACAATGATGTATTTTGAATTTGAGCTGCTAATAGCATCATCTAAAAAGCTTAATTGGGCTTTATCCAGAAAACCACTAACCTTGTTAATTTGCACTGAATCTAGCGTGATAATTTGCCAATCATCCAATTGAAAGGTGTTTTGTAATTCGGTGTTAAAGGCTGCCGATAAATTGGCTTTATTGTCGTGGTTACCCGGCATCACGTGAATGTTGTTATCAATACAGCTTAGTGAATCTTGCAATAATTGATACGAGCTCAGTGTGCCATTATGAGTAAGATCGCCGCTAATTAGTAGAGCGTCAAACGCTTGCGATTTGACGTGGCTCAACACCTGTTTAAGGTTTGATTTAGAGTCGACACCCATCACCAGTTTTTTGTCATCAATATGACAATCACTAATCTGTATAAAAGAAGCGCTCATAAGAGGTATTTATGGTGTGCTGACAATAAAACCTAAAAAGGCTCTTGGTCGAAGTGTGTCATGTTGTTGAGGTAGGCCGCATCCATCTGATCATCGTTGACGTTTTGGAATTGATCTTCAAAAGCGAGGTCTTCAAATCTTGCATACTGACCAATAAAGGCTAATTTGATATTACCGGTTGCGCCGTTACGATGCTTAGAAATTTTAAGGTCCGCTTTGCCAATTTCCTCCGGATTGGAGTAGGTGTCGTCGTGGTATTGCTCGTCACGGTAGATAAAGCCGATAATGTCAGCATCTTGCTCAATCGAGCCCGACTCTCGCAGGTCCGCCATTTGCGGCATTCTGCCTTTGCCAGTTTTTGGCCGAGATTCAACGCCACGGTTAAGCTGGGATAGGGCAATTACCGGCACACCGATTTCTTTGGCAAGCGCTTTCAATGAGCGAGAAATTTCTGAAATTTCTTGAACTCTATTTTCAGATTTTCCATGGACCGTCATCAACTGCAGGTAGTCCACCATAATCAGTCCTAAGTCGGGGTATTGGCGCTTTAGGCGACGACATTTGGCTCGAATTTCGGTTGGCGTAATTGATGGTGTTTCATCAATCAAAATGGTGTTTTCTTCAAAAGCACGAACCGCATGATTAAAGCTATTCCAGTCAACCTCGGTCATTGCACCATCGCGTAATTTGCTGGCGTCGATACGTCCAAAAGACGAAATCATTCTAAGTACCAGTTGCTCTGTCGGCATCTCTAGGCTAAAAACAGCAACCGGTATTGAGTTATGGATAGCAACGTGTTCAACAATATTCATCGAAATTGCTGTTTTGCCCATACTCGGGCGTCCAGCCATAATGATTAAATCGCCATTTTGAAAGCCAGATGTGAGTTTATCGAGTTCGCTAAAACCTGTCTCAACACCCTTTACACCAGTTGTTTCGTGCATTTCATGGACACGATTTACAACGTCTTTAATGATGTCTTTAACGTTGACAACGTCTTGCTTGTTGCGAGTAACCTGCTCTGAAATTTCGAAAATCTTTTTTTCTGAAAGATCAAGCAGCTCGTTAACTTCAATATCCTTTGGTTGGTATGCAGTGTCGGCAATTTCTCTGCCCGCAGCTATCAGCTGTCTATAAACAGATAGCTCTCTAACGTGTTTAGCGTAAGCTTCAATATTGGATACGCTTGGTGTGTTGTCAGCAATCTGTGCCAAGTAGGCAAAGCCGCCAATTGAGCTCTCGTCCTGAGTTTTGATGACCTGCTCTTTAACGGTGAGAATGTCGGCAGGTTTGTCGTGCTCTAAGAGCCGGACAATGGCATCGTAAATGATGCGGTGTTTGGCGTTATAAAAGTCTGTCGTACTTAAGATATCAGCAACTCTATCCCATGCATCATTATGCAGTAGTAAGCCACCTAGAACCGACTGCTCTGAATCGAGTGAATTTGGTGGTAATTTGCTATTTTCGATATCCATAATGCTGATGGTCAGACAATAAAAAACCCTCTCTCGAGGGCTTTTTATTTTAACTCACTTTGTGAATCTTGATGAGTTATTCGCTATCAGCAGTCGCCTCAACAATCACCTTAACGTTGACCGCAAGATCTGTGTACAGCGACACAGAAACTTCGTACTCACCAACGTGGCGAATTGATTCAGGAAGGTGGATGTCACGCTTCTCAACTTCAAAGCCTTGAGCAATTAAGCTTTCAAGGATATCAGCAGCACTAACAGAACCGAATAGCTTGCCTTCATCACCAGCGTTAGCTTGGATAGTGCAAGTTACATCGTTCATTGCCGTTTCTTTCGCTTGAGCCTCTGCTAATGCAGCTGCCTCTTTAGCCAATAAGTCCGCTTTAATCGTTTCAAATTCAGCCAAGTTGTTTTTAGTTGCTGGCTTAACTTTTCCTTGTGGGATCAAGAAATTACGTGCATAGCCTGCTTTGACATTTGCCAAGTCACCGATACCACCTAATTTTTGAATTCTTTCTAATAAAATTACTTGCATGTCAAACTCCTATTTCTTGTGTTTGTCAGTGTAAGGAATCAACGCTAAGAATCTTGCTCTTTTAATAGCAGTTGTTAATTGACGCTGGAATTTAGCACAAGTGCCAGTCATTCTTGATGGTGTAATTTTGCCACCTTCGTCAATGTTCTTTAATAGCGTGTCTACATCTTTGTAATCGATTTCAGTAACGCCTGCTTTAGTAAAGCGGCAAAAACGATTGACAGGAACCTGATGTCTGCGTTTTCTCTTTTTCATTTGCTTTGCCATATCAATCTCCTATTTATCTTCTGTTGTGGCCATCATGATTGATGGTGCAGTAATAGCTTCCGGCTTAGAAATAATTAGATTTCTAAGAATTGCATCGTTAAAACGGAAGTTATAGTTAAGCTTATCAAGAGTTTCTTGATCGCACTCAATGTTTAGCATTAAGTAGTGTGCTTTATAGATTTTATTGATTGGATAGGCTAGGTGCTTGCGACCCCAGTCTTCTTCGCGGTGAACGCTACCACCACCTGTAGTGATGATTTCTTTGTATTTATCAATCATTGTTGACACCTGGGCACTCTGGTCCGGGTGAACAATGAGAGTTATTTCGTAATGTCTCATTAACATCTCCTCATGGATTAAAAAAAAGCTTGCCAGCGTGCGCTGATCAAGCAAGGAAGTGCGTATTTTATACTAGTTGTGTCTTTATCACAATCGTTTGTAGGGTTTTGTTTTTGCGTTGTTTTTTATTAAATTTCTCCGTCATAATCGATGGTTTTGAAAATGTTATTTGCCCAGTACTTTAAGAAAGTTGTTTAAATCAGTTCGTATGCGATTAATTTTTTCCAATGAGAATTGTTCAGGCATGCCTTCAAGTAACTCCGTTGGGATGCAAAGAGCTTGTTTTTTGAGAGAGACGCCTTGTGTGGTCAACTCTATAATTACTCGGCGCTCATCCTTTATTGAGCGAGTTCGTTTAACAATGCCCTTGATTTCCATTCTTTTGAGTAGCGGTGTTAGAGTGTTTGTTTCTAGCATTAGCTTTTTGCCAATTTCGTTCACGGTCAAGCAGTCACTTTCCCATAGCACCAACATAATAAGATATTGTGGATAGGTAATGCCTAGCTTCCCAAGTAGCGGCTGGTAGAGCTTGGTCATCATTCTTGATGCAGCGTAGAGCGGAAAACAAAGTTGATTGTCGAGTTGTAATAGAACTTCGGCTTTCATTTAACTACTCCTACTCCTACTCAATAGTGGCTTAATGTGCTCGGCAATTTCACTCGGCTCGGTTTTCGGTCCAAATCGTTTGACCGGGGTGCCATCAGGGCCAATCAGAAATTTAGTGAAATTCCATTTAATGTTGCTGGTTAAAAAACCTTTTAACTCTTTTTTCAGGTATATATAAAGAGGGTGGGTGTCAGCACCATTCACCTTGATTTTTGTAGACATTGGGAAAGTGATATCGTATTTGTTTGTACAGAAAAATTGAATATCGTCTAGTGTGCCAGGCTCTTGATTGAGGAATTGATCGCAGGGGCAACCGAGTATCACGAGGCCTTTATCTTTATGCTCTTTGTATAGGTTTTCTAATCCTTCGTATTGGGGTGTTAGGCCACACTTACTTGCTGTATTAACGATTAGTAGTGTTTTTCCCTTGAAATCAGCCATGGAGATTTGATCGCCATTTATTCCGTCTATTGTTAACTGGTAAAACTTTGTATTCATTGGTTATCCTTTGCTATTAAACTTACACGATTATATCGTGTACGATATATTATATGCAAGTTAATTAAAGGTTTCAATTCATTTGATCACTTTATGAATGATTATGCACAGTGATGAATTTCTTACAATGACAAGCGCAACCATAATAGGCGTATGATTCACGTTATAAAGCACAAGGTAATACGATGATAAAAACTGTCGGCGAAATAATAGCCGAGGCGCAAACTGAGATTAATTGCGTTGATGTGGCGTCAGCTAAAGCGTTGTACGACAGGTCGGATAACGGCGTTATCGTTGATTTGCGCGAAGCAGAGAGTGCGGCAAAATCCAAATTGGTTAATTCCACTAATATCTCGCGCGGACTGCTTGAGATGAAAATAGTCAAACTCTGCCCTGACTCTGATACGTTGATATTGACTCACTGCGCTGGTGGTGGCCGTGCATCGCTTGGCGCCCTCACCCTGCAGCAGATGGGCTATACCAATGTCCACGCAATAACAGCAACCTTTGATGAGATAAAAGAGTCTTTTGGCTAAGCTGCGCACCAATGAAGCATTCGAAGATAAAAATGACCACGGCTAAACACTCTATTGGTGATTTAATTCAGCATAAATTGTTTGGCTATCGCGGTGTTATTGTGGACATTGATCCCTGCTTTCAGTTGACGGATGAATGGTATGACATGGTTGCGCGTAGTAGGCCGCCAAAGAACGAACCGTGGTATCACGTACTTGTACACCAATCGACGAATTCGACTTATGTGGCAGAGCAAAACTTAGAGTCAGATTCGAGAGCTGAGCCAATCGTTCACCCTATGTTGAATTTATTTTTTAGCGAGTTGAGAGATGGTCGTTACCAAAATAATGAAAAAGTCAATTAAGTCTTTTGTCACCCAATAAACTCAAAAAATGAAAAAGTGGCTAAAGCGATTAACGTTACTCAGCCTCATTGCTGTTGTAGTTTATGTTTTGTATTTAAATCATCTTGTGCAGGGTGCATTTTCCCTTCCCACTCAAACAACTGAGCAAGTTACTCAAATAGAATACTCGCTTGATAGCTACCCAAAAGAATTGATCAATATGCTTTTGTTGGTTGAAGATCAATCTTTTTTTCAGCATCCAGGTGTTGATGTTAAAGAAATTTCTAGGGTCTTCTCAGCTTATTTTTTGGATAATAAGCCGCTAAGAGGTGCTAGTACGATCAGTCAACAATTGGTTAAAAATACCCTGCTTTCAAGAGAGAAAACGTTGACCAGAAAGATCAAAGAAGCCATGATGGCGTTGTTGATGGAGCTTAATTATGATAAGAATTTCATTCTTGAACGTTATATGAATACGGTATATTTGGCACAAGATGGCGCTGTGGCTATTCATGGCTTTGCCGGTGCCAGTGAGTATTATTTCGACAAATCGGTAGAACAGTTAAACTTGGATGAGATGGCGATATTGGTTGCACTATTGAAGGGGCCATCGTATTATCATCCCGTCAAATATCCAGAGCGACTTGAAAAACGTAGGAACTTAATCCTATCCATGCATCATAAATATAAGAGAATTGTTCAATGAACATACTTGCAATTGATACTTGTACTGAAGTTACCTCTATTACACTCTGTGTTCATGGAGGGAAATCAACCCGCGTTTTGCGTGATGTCGCAAAAAGTTCTGGTCATATCTTAGCGCTTTGTGACGAGGTTTTTTCTGAAGCGGGTATCAAGCTTAAAGATGTGGACGCTATTGCCTATACAAAAGGTCCGGGTGCCTTCACGGGTGTAAGGATGTGCATTGGCGTTGTTCAAGGCTTGTCACTCTCTGCTGATATTCCAACCATTGGTTTTTCCACGCTTGAATTATTAGGCTATAGAGCGGCAAAGCATTTGAATTGCAAGGCTGTTGCTGTCGCGCTTGATGCTAGAATGGGAGAGGTTTATTGGGGCTTGTATCAGCAGGGCGTTTTCAGTGATGAGAAGATATGCAATCCATCTGAAGTGGATAAGCTTAACTCTGGGTTTGTTGGCGTCGGTAGTGGCTGGTCGGCTTATTCAGATGAACTCAAGGCAGCAAGTGGTGTTGAGCAAATAGATACTGAATTATTTCCCAAATCCTCTAGCTTGGTTGATTTGGCATACGAGGCATTTGTGAGCGGAAGTGAGGCAAGCCTTGACCTAGCTCAGCCAACGTATTTACGAAATAATGTAGCACAGAAGTCTAAAAAGGTTTCTATATAAGTGCCTTAATATTAAGGCACTTTCTTGTAAAATACAAACCTTTAGTATTTACCGGATTCCGCTATGTGGAAATGGATTCAACGGCAGGCCTCACCGAAGGTTTTTTACCAAACTTGTACAAAACTAATGCCTTGGTTTTTGATCCCGTTTATCGTCCTTGGCGCTATTGGGCTTTACTGGTCCTTGGTGGTGTCGCCAGCTGATTATCAGCAGGGCGATGGTTATCGTATTATTTACATACATGTGCCAAGCGCCATTATGTCAATGACGGTTTATGGTGTTATGGCGATTGCTGGCGGTATTGGCCTTATTTGGCAAATAAAAATGGCGGAAGTTGTGGCTAAAGTCTCGGCGCCGATTGGTGCGGCGTTTACGATTATTGCCCTTGTAACGGGTGCGATTTGGGGTAAGCCAATGTGGGGCACTTGGTGGGTTTGGGATGCAAGGTTGACTTCTGAGCTTATTTTACTGTTCTTGTATCTGGCTTATATGTCGCTTAATAATGCTTTTGACAACCCCCGCACAGCGGCAAAATCAAGCTCTATTTTGGCCATCGTGGGTTTGATTAATTTGCCAATTATTCACTACTCGGTTAAATGGTGGAATACGTTGCACCAAGGTTATACCGTTGGCACTGGAGGACTTAAAGACCCGGATATGGGGATTGCCCTTGGCATTATGTTCCTAGTTTTCGTTCTGTTATTTGCTGCATTGGTTGCTATTAAAGCTAAAACTGAAGTGTTAGTTAGAGAGCAAAATTCGCGTTGGGTGAAAGACCTTGTAAGTGGAGAGCGCTCATGACAATGGTGGAGTATTTCTCATTCCTGCCTTTTGGCAAGTATGCTTTTTATGTTTGGTCTGCTTACGGTGTTGCCTTTATCACGGTGGCTACGCTTTTTATAAGCGCTAGAAGTAATCACAAAAAAACACTCATGACACTAGCCAACAAGTACGATAGAGAGAATGACTAAACGACAAAATAGAATGACACTGGTGGCAATGCTAGTGGCTGGGGTGGTTCTTGCAATATTATTTTTATTTCAAGCGCTAGGCAGCAATGCTAATTATTTTTTTACACCTACTGAGGTTGTGGAAGGAAAGGCGCCAATGGGAAAAAGTTTCCGAGTAGGTGGCTTGGTTGTTGATGGAAGCCTTAAACGTGATGGCATGAAGTCTAATTTTGATGTCACTGATAAACTAAATTATGTGAGTGTAGAGTACGTTGGCATTCTGCCTGATTTATTTAGAGAGGGGCAGGGTATCATTGCGACAGGCTCATTAGTTGATGGCATATTTCAAGCGGCACCAAACGGAGTACTGGCAAAGCACGATGAAAACTACATGCCACCCGAAGTTGCAGATGCACTTGAGAAGGCGCAGCGCTCAGAATGAAAAAACTGATACCGCTAATTACCTTTATAGCTATTTCAATATTTCTTTATTTGTCACTTAATTCAAATCCTAGGGAATTACCTTCACCGCTTATAGATAAAGCCTTCCCAGATATTGAGGTTGAAGATTTTTACACAGGTGAAGTTACCTCAATACGAGATACATTTAGTAATAACACCACGCTTGTTAATGTCTGGGCATCTTGGTGTACAACGTGTCGAGCGGAACATAAAATGCTGATGAATATTGCCAGAGATGTCCCAATACAACTTATTGGCCTTAATTATAAAGACACAAGAGAAGATGCAAATAAGACGCTTGAATTCATGGGTAATCCGTTTGATTTGATTGTGTTTGACCCTAAGGGTAAGGCAGGTCTAGAGTTGGGTGTTTATGCAACACCAGAAACCTTCCTGGTGAATCAGCAGGGCGTCATAGTTCATAAGCATATTGGGGAGATTACTCAGGCGGTTTGGACTCAAGAATTTTTACCGCGCATTGCAAAAAAAAATATTCAGTAGTTAACACACCCTATTATTTGCGTTTATATAGGCTTTATTTGCCGAAAGTCGCTTGACAGAGGGGCTTAATAATGGATAATAAAATGCAAGGATTAGCGATAATCTGCGCATTTTGCAATATTTGTGACAAAATATAAAAAAACAAAAAAGGAGAATAAGGAATGAATAAATCAGATTTAGTCGCGGCAATTGCCGACGGTTCAGGGTTAACAAAAGCAGACGCTGCTCGCGCATTGGCTGCAACAACAGATGCCATTTCAGGTGCATTAGCTGGTGGCGATACTGTTGCTATTACAGGCTTCGGTAGTTTTTTAGTTAGAGAGCGTGCAGCACGCACGGGACGTAACCCTCAAACGGGTGCTACGATCCAAATCTCAGCTTCTAAAGTGCCAGCATTTAAAGCAGGGAAATTATTGAAGGAATCTGTAAACTAAACAGGTTTTTTTCAGTATAATACGCCCGGTTCTGGTTTTAGAACCGGGCATTTTTTTTGGGCGCTTAGCTCAGTTGGGAGAGCATCGCCCTTACAAGGCGAGGGTCACAAGTTCAAGTCTTGTAGCGCCCACCAAAAAAAATGGAGCGGTAGTTCAGTTGGTTAGAACGCCTGCCTGTCACGCAGGAGGTCGCGGGTTCGACCCCCGTCCGCTCCGCCATATCCTTATGACAATGCCAATCATTTGTAATTGATATTGTCATAAAACCATCTTATATTCTTCTCTATTTGTAAGCATTGGGAAAGGATTAAAAAAGGCGCTCATTAGAGCGCCTTTTTTTTTGTATAATAATCGACTTTTATTAAGGAAACTGCTGCTTTGGTCTTGTGTGTGTTTTATGCACTCGTATGCGAACATATTTGCCTGATGCTGCTAAAAATTAAAATATGCTAGGTGCAATTAAAAATAAATCTAAAGGCTGGGTTGCTTATTTGATCGTAGGCCTCCTTTCAGTGCCATTTGCCTTGTTTGGTATTCAGTCATATATTGGCTCAAGTAACAATCCAATTATTGCCTCCGTTGACGGTGAAGAGATAAATGCTACAACTTATATCGGCTTACTTTCCAAGCAACAAAAACAATTGCAAGAACAGTTGGGTGCATCATATACTGCAGAAATCGACAATGCTCTCAGTGAGGCGCTTATCAATCAACTGGTCGACGAAAAGCTTCTTGATAATTTTGCCAATTCTGCTGGTATTTCCACTGTTGTGCAAGAAGTTCAAACGGTCATAAAATCAAACAATGTTTTTCATGTTGATGGTGCGTTTTCAGAAGGTCGCTACAAGCAGTTGTTGGGTTTGAATGGCTTTACCCCAGGTAGCTACGAAGCCGAACAGTCTGCAACATTAACGCGTGATCAAATCAGACGTAATTTGGCGAATTCTGGTTTTATTACATCGACGCAAGTTGAGCAATTGAATGCTTTGGCAACACAAGAGCGCGAGGTTTCTTTTATTGCTCTAACTGCAGGAAACTTTATTGATCAAGTGCTGATTGACGATGTTCAGATTTCTCAGTATTATGACGACAACCAGGGTGACTTTGTTAGTTCTGCGAGAGTCAAGGTAGATTTTGTCGAGCTCTCAATTGAGCAAATTGGTGCTGTTGCAGACGCTGATGAAGTAACACTGTCCACATTGTATGATGATGAACAGGCGCTTTTCAGCAGTGCTGAAACTCGTAAGGCACAGCACATTCTCCTTGAAACAGAAGAAGATGCGGCTGCAGTTCTTGAGCTAATTTCAACAGGTGCTGACTTTGCAGAGATGGCAAAACTTCACTCAACTGATATCACTTCAAATAAATTGGGTGGTGATTTAGGTTACTTTGAGCGCGAGCATATGGTGCCTGAGTTTGATGCCGTTGTTTTTGAGATGAATATAGGTGAATTTAGTGAAGTTGTTCAATCTGATTATGGTTTTCATATTATCAAATTAAATGATGTAGTTGCTGCAACAGTGCAGCCTTTCGAGGATGTCAAGTCACAGCTGCAAACGCTTTACAAAGATAGAATCGCAACTAAAGAGCTATACAATTTACAAGAAGAATTGGCAAGTTTGGCTTATGAAGAGCCTATTGATATAGTGGCGGATCAATTTGGGTTAAGACTGCAGTCTTCAGAATTCTTCTCTAAGTCTAGTGACATTTATCACCCTACTTTTGTCACTGCCGCATACAGTGGCTTGGTGCTTGAAGGTGAAAATTCAGATGTGCTTGAAATTGGTTCAAAATTTGTTGTATTGAGCTTGTCAGAACAAAGACCAGAGCAGCCAAAAACGCTCGCTCAAGTTAGTGTTGAAATTCTTAAAATCCTACAAGCAATCGAGGCCAAAGCCAAGATTGACGCCTTGGCTGATCAGTTGGTGTCAGCACTTTCAAGCGGTGATGCGGGTGCTTCGGATGCTATTTTCGCTGAACACGGCTTTAACTGGTCTGCCGCCACTTGGATTAAGCGCGATTCTAAATTACCATTTGATATACCATCTCAAGCCTATCAGATGCCTAAACCGATTGATGGCGCTCCTGTGTTTACTTCAGCCAGTATTGACGGTTTGACGACAGTGTTGATCCAGTTAAAAGCTTTAAGACAGACTGGTGATGATGTAGAAATTGGCGATATTTATGTTTTGCAAGAGGTTAATGAGTGGTTTGCCGGTTTTATTAAGAGTTTAAGGCAATCTGCAGAGATTAATATATTTACAGACCTTCTCTAAAAACCGAGTGGACAGTCACTCAGTTGTTGCGCTCCACAGAAAGCAATTGTAATTATTCATAAAAAAACCCCGATTGAATCGGGGTTTTTTTATGTCGATAATTAAAGCTTTATCTACATTGGTCCAGCGTCATAAAAGCTGTAACCAGCATCGACATAAGTGACTTCACCGGTAATGCCAGAGGCAAGGTCTGAGCATAAGAATGCAGCTGAATTACCCACTTCTTCAATGGTTACATTGCGTTGCAACGCAGAGCTGCGAGCGGCATAATCAAGTAGGCTACCAAAATCTTTAATACCACTTGCCGCCAAGGTTTTAATTGGACCGGCTGAAACTGCATTAACTCGAATGCCTTTCTCTGCGCCAAGAGCAACAGCCATATAGCGCACATTTGCCTCAAGTGAGGCTTTTGCGACACCCATAATATTGTAATTTGGAATGGCTCTTATTGCGCCGAGGTAGCTTAGTGTCAATAATGCACCGTTGTCGTTAAGCATGGGCATTGCCTCCTTTGCAAGGGCGGTAAAGCTATACGAACTGATTTCATGGGCACTGGCAAAATTTTCTCTAGTAGTGGCCTCAACATAATTACCATCTAAGGCATCGCGAGGTGCGTGAGCGACAGAATGCACCAAGATATCAAATGAATCCCACGATTGCTTTAGCTCAGCAAAGGTTTGTTGAATGCCCTCGTCAGTACCAACATCACAGGGAATGACAATCGATGAATTGCAAACAGCAGCGCATTTATCAACGCGCTTTTTTAATTTTTCAGTTTGGTAAGTCAGTGCGATTTCACAGCCTTGCTTGGCCATTGCCTCGGCAATACCCCATGCGATTGATCGGTTTGAAGCAACACCGACAATAAGTGCTCTTTTGCCCATTAAAAAACCCATAGTTTCTCCAGAATATTTATAATTAATATGATGTTGAATTATAAAGCTGAGTCAAAAGTTGCGCAAGCGTCATTTGTCATTAAACACAAGGTTTACTTCACTCTCTGCCTAATTTTGGCGGTTTTTGATCAAATGACAAAGATAGTTATTTCATCGGATTTTTCTTTGGGGGAGTCTGTCAGTATCACCTCATTTTTCAGTTTGACTTACTTAAAGAATAGTGGTGCCGCTTTTAGTTTTTTGGCGGACAGTGGTGATTTGCAGCGTTATTTTTTGCTAAGTATTTCAATTGTTGCCTCACTAGCTTTGATTTTTTGGATTCAGAAAACAGATGTGTGCTATCGTCAGAGATTACTCGGTCAGTCGGTGTTGCTTGCAGGTGCAATAGGAAATCTTATTGATAGGGCGCTGTTTGGCAGTGTTATTGATTTTATTGACTTGCATTACGAAGGGTTTTATTGGCCAGTTTTTAATCTTGCAGACAGCTTCATTTTTATTGGTGTTGCCCTGTTGTTGTTTGAAGGACGACAATCGAAGAATAGTGGCGAGCTTTAATGCATAAGCGCATACGCCAAGTAATTTCATAACTGGTAGAATAGAACTTTGCAAAATATTTGCTAAAACAAATTATGAATAAAATATTTTCATTTTTAATGATGTTGTTAATCACCAGTGTGGCCAGTGCTGATTTACTCAAAGTCTCAAAACAAGGCAAGATTCTTGAGCTTGACAAAACCAAGTGGGCTTGTGTATTGGATGAAGACTCAGCCTTGTACTGGGAGGTGAAAAGTGATAAGGAGGGTGTGCAGTATGCACACAACACTTACACTTGGTTTGATGGTGAAACAGGAGACGAGGATGGTGAATATTCTCGTCATTGTTACTGGGGTATGGGCTGCAATACTCAACACTATGTAGAAGAAATCAATAGTGAGTCTCTATGCTCATTTAATGACTGGCGTATACCTAGCGTCGAGGAGCTTAAAACATTGGTTAATTACTATAGTGATGCAGATGCCTTAATCGATGTGGCGTTTTTTCCGAATACCCAAGCAAACACTTATTGGACCTCAACAACAGTGGAAAACAATGAATTTGTTGCCTACGAAGTGCCTTTTGTCTACGGTGGATCAATTGCTAGAGATAAGTACTTTGACACCTATATTCGCTTAGTGAGAAGTAGTGCAGAACAGGCAGATTGACGAAGCATTATTAGCGTCATACTCCGACGATATTCCTGACTTTCTAAAAAAAATCTACGCCGCAAGGTCTATTAAAGAGTCGGATTTATCGTTAAGCCTTTCGGGTTTGCTGAGACCAAAATTTGAGCAGTTGGACGCAGCGATCACACTTTTGGAGTCTGCGATTACGCACGATAAACGCATTCTTATTGTTGGTGATTTTGATGCTGATGGTGCAACGGCGAGTGCAGTTGCCGTTAAGGCGCTGCGCTTAATGGGTGCTAAACAGGTTGATTTTCTTGTGCCGAATCGCTTCAAGCATGGCTATGGGCTTAGCCCAGAAATTGTTACAGAGGCGAAAAGTGAAAAGGATCCTGATTTAATTATTACTGTTGATAACGGCATATCTAGTATCGAGGGCACGGCGTTAGCCCGCTCTTTTAATGTTGATGTCATTATTACCGACCACCATTTGCCGGCTAGGGAATTACCGATGGCAAATGCCATAATTAACCCCAATATGGATGGCTGTGAATTCCCTTCAAAAAATCTAGCCGGTGTTGGTGTTTGTTTTTATTTGTTCTCAGCACTGAAAACGCATCTTGAGAAAACAGACTATTTCAACAATAGAAACATACCTATTCCTGATCTTCGAGAAGTTTTAGATCTGGTTGCCCTAGGTACGGTTGCAGACGTTGTCAAACTGGACAGAAACAACCGTATTTTGATCAAAGAGGGGATTGAGCGTATTCGCCAAAAAAGGTGCTCAAAAGGCATTCTTGCTATTCTAGAATTAACCAAACGACCAGTGGAGACACTGCAAGCTTCTGATCTCGGTTTTTCTGTGGCACCAAGAATTAACGCCGCTGGGAGATTGAGCGATATTTCGCAAGGCATTCGTTGTTTACTTTCGGACGATATAAACGATGCTCGGCGCTATGCTGTCACCCTCGAAGATTTCAATAAAAAAAGGCGCCAAGAGCAAGAGAAAATGCAGACTGAGGCGGGAGCTATTGTTGCTAAGCAGGTGATTAAAGATAAGCCATTTGCGATTAGCTTGTTTGATGAGGGTTGGCATGAGGGTATTGTGGGTATTGTGGCTGGTAAGATTAAAGAAGATTATCAGTGCCCCTGTGCTATTTTTGCAAAATCTGGCGAGTTGCTTAAAGGTTCTATTCGCTCCATCCCAGAAGTGCACGTGAAGGATTTACTTGATTTGATGGACAGAGATAATCCAGGGTTGATTGAGAAATTTGGCGGCCATGCAATGGCGGCAGGCCTTACGCTTAAGCCTGAAAATTTTGAGGTATTTCAACTGGGATTCTCTGAGGCCGTAAATAGGCATTTAAACGGTGAAAAGCCGAGCGTTGAATTAGTGACTGACGGTGTATTGGACGCAAGCGAAATGACATTGTCTAATGCCAGATTGTTACAATCCGCTGGACCTTGGGGGCAGGGCTTTGAAGAGCCAATATTTTATGGTGATTTTGAACTTGTCGAACAGAGAATCGTTGGCGAAAAACATCTTAAATGCACGTTAAAACAAATTGGCGATTCTCGCATCTTTGAAGGTATTGCTTTTTTTCAAGAAAAGCTCAAAGATAAAAAAACCAGAGTGGCTTACAAACTAAACGTCAATCATTTTCGCGGCGTTGACTCCTTGCAGTTAATGATTGCGTCACTCCAGTAACAGAGGATCTGCTTACTAACCTCTCTGCTTCCCGACTATAACTTCGTTGCCTGTACTTGGATTGGAGGGCACGTTGAGTGCTAGTGCAAGGGAAATAACCGCCATAGCTGCGCCTGCGTAAAAGACGAGCTGATAAGATTGAAGCCAAATAAGGCCAAAAGTTACCGGGATGAAAACAGCAGCAATATGGTTGATGGTAAATGACACACCGGCGCTAGAGGCAAAATCTTTCGGGTCAGCAATTTTCTGAAAATAGGTTTTTTGTGCGATCGCCATCGCAAAAAAGAAATGATCAAGCAGGTATAAGCCAACAGCTATCATTGGGTCTTGTGTTATGCCATAGCCAATAAAAACAAGTATCAAGCCAATGTACTCAATTATTAGAGCTTTACGTTCGCCAATTTTTCCGATAAGCCTACCAATTCTTGGTGCTAACGGGATTTTGATAAAGGCGTTTACCAAGAAAAGAATGGATATTTCGGAAACGCTAAAGTTGAATTTTTCCACCATTAAAAAGCCGGCAAATACAACAAAAATCTGCCTTCTTGCGCCGCCCATAAACTGCAGGGCGTAGTAAAGCCAGTAACGTTTTCTCAGTACTATTTTCTTGGTTTGCTCGACGTGCTGTGGCAAGTCATCAAAGTATTGCCAACAAAAAATCGCGATGACAATGGTAATGCAGCCACCTGCTAGATAAACCCAGAGGTAGTCGAGGCCAATGAATTCAAACAACACCCAAACCAAGGTGAAGGCCGCTATTGATGCCGCTGATCGAGTTGCAATAATTTTTCCAAAAAATTCGGCGCTCTTGTCTTTGTCAATCCATTGAAGTGTTAGCGAGTTAGAAATGGTTTCTAGATAATGGAAGCCAATTGACATCAAAATGGTGGTGATATAAAAGCCGAGGTTTGTGGGTACAAAGCCAGTAAAGGCGGTACCAAGACCTAAAATAATAAGAGAAACATAGGCCATTTTTTGCTCTTTAATAAAAAGCAAAATAAAGACAATGGTAAAGGCCAAGAACCCTGGAATTTCCCTTAGGCTTTGCAGAATGCCCATCTCTGAGCCATCAAACCCCACGCTCTCAATGGCAAAATTATTGAGAAGGTTTAACCAAACGGCAAAACTCATAGAACAACCAACTGTTATTAACAGTATTAATAATTCGCCAGATTTTTGATTCGTTTTCATCGCCCAATAATATACCTTGATATTGGTCTGGATTTAAGCCGCTTAAAGTCTTAATTTTGCTGAGTTATTTGGCTTCTGCAAGGTAAAATAACGCTTTTGTTTTTGATTTATTGGTTATGCCAAACATTACACTGCCTGATGGCACAGTAAAAACTTATGATCAGCCGCTAAGCGTTATAGAGGTGGCTGCATCAATTGGCTCTGGCCTAAAAAAAGCAACACTTGCAGGCGAGGTGAATGGGCAGTTGGTTGATGCTTCTCATATAATTTCAGAAGATGTGAGTTTAGCCATTATTACCGGTAAAGACGCGCAAGCGCTTGAGGTGATTCGCCACTCAACGGCGCATTTGTTGGCACAAGCCACCCAGCAACTTTATCCTGATGCGCAAGTTACGATTGGCCCGATTATTGACAAAGGTTTCTATTACGACTTTGCTTATAAAGACGGCTTCTCAGAGCAAGACTTGGCAAAAATTGAGAAAAAAATGAACGCCATCGTCAAGCAAAATTTGCCGATTGAACGCATCGAAATGCCAAGAAATGAAGCGATTGATTTGTTTAAGTCAAAGGGTGAGGATTACAAGGCTGAAATCATTGCTTCTATTCCAGAAGATGAAATACTGTCACTCTACAAGCAAGGCGATTTTATTGACTTGTGTCGCGGCCCTCATGTGCCTTCAACAAGTAAGTTAAAAGCTTTCAAATTAATGAGTTTGGCTGGTGCATATTGGCGTGGTGATTCCAACAATGAAATGCTACAACGCGTTTATGGTACTGCTTGGGAAAACAAGGCAGACCTTGAAGACTATCTTCATAAATTAGAAGAAGCACAAAAAAGAGATCATCGTAAAATTGGCAAAACGCAAGACTTATTCCATACCCAGGAAGAGGCGCCAGGCATGGTTTTTTGGCACCCTAAGGGTTGGACGCTGTACCAAATAGTTGAGCAGCATATGCGCCAAGTCTTTACAGATAATGATTATCTTGAAGTGAACACACCTCAGGTAATTGATCGCAAGCTTTGGGAAAAGTCAGGTCATTGGGATAAGTTTGGTGATGCGATGTTTACAACGGCAAGTGAAAATCGTGAATACGCGATTAAGCCGATGAATTGTCCGGCGCACATCCAAATTTACAATCAAGGTCTTAAGTCATACCGTGACTTGCCAATGCGTTTGGCGGAATTTGGCTCTTGCCATCGTAATGAGCCCT
>Ga0105352_1000221_pt1 | contig 35122 bp, 31 predicted proteins | sample EN8Hudsemesocosm_FD_83507 | JGI IMG/M metagenome (GOLD analysis project Ga0105352, IMG submission 83507) | Methane-oxidizing microbial communities from mesocosms in the Hudson Canyon - EN8B Hudson Canyon | ecosystem: Environmental > Aquatic > Marine > Cold seeps | place: Hudson Canyon...
CCCAATACCGAGAATCCCTGCATCACCTGCTTTAGTGTAAAGTTCGCGTGGGAAAGTATTTTCTTCTTCCCAAGTATTGATATGTGGCGCTATCTCTTGGGCTACGAATTTTTTGACGCTTGCTCGAACAATGTTTTGCGTTTCACCAAAGTAGGTTTGGAGTTCAGACATATCTGCTACCGTATAAAAATTAAAGATACAGGGGTGTATGTATAGATATTATTCGCCACCGAACTAAAATACAAGTCGGTATTAATCGACACCTTGCAACGAAACCAAATGGTACTGAATAGATGAGTAAGTTAAGTCGCGATGATTGGGTGAAAGGCGCCCAAAAAATGTTAGTTGAGCTTGGCCCTTCGTCGTTGTCTATCGTAAAACTGTCAGCAAGTCTTGGTGTGACGAGAGGTTCGTTTTACTACCATTTCGTTAGTTTGAACGCGCTAATAGATGGTGTGATTTCGGATTGGGAGTGTAATGTTGTTGATAAAGGTTTTGCAGATGCGCGCTCATTAACGCAAACACCACTGGACGAAATTTACTACCTGATCGATTTCGTAACGAGGTTGTCGGACAAGCAGGATTTGGTGTTACGGCAGTGGGCTACGCATAACGCACATGTGAAAAAGCATATGGAGCGTTTGGACGAAAAGCGCTTGGCCGTCATGACGGACGTTTTTGAGAGATTTACTGGAGACCAGAAACGCGGTGAGGTATTCGGTCAGCTTGCGTTTTACGCCTACATTGGCTGCCTAAACTCGTATCCTCGACCAAGCTCTGAAAAGCAAAAGCAGGTTTCTCTGGAAATTTTAAACTTGCTAGAAAGTGAGCTTGCCTCACGGGCTAGCTAGGCTGGCAGGGTAATTCAGTTATTCAAAGGCTGTCACATGCAGGTATGTGACAGCCATACTGGCAGGCTAGAACAATACGCGTGCGCGAATTGTTCCTTTGACAGATTTAAGTTTAGATAACGCTAGATCACTGTACTCTTTGTTAACGTCAATCACGACATAGCCAACGTTTTCGTTGGTCTGCAAGTATTGTCCACAGATATTGATATCGTTCTCTGAAAACACAGCGTTAATTTCCGACATCACGCCAGGGACGTTTTCGTGAATGTGGAGCAGGCGATGATTCTCCGGGTGAGCAGGCAGAGCCACTTCAGGAAAGTTGACTGATGTGATGGAGGTGCCTGTATCGCTATAAGTCGCGAGTTTTTCACCAACTTCTAATCCGATATTGGCTTGCGCTTCCATCGTGCTGCCGCCTACATGAGGCGTTAGGATGACGTTATCAAATTCACGTAATGGCGAAATGAACTCTTCCGAATTAGATTTGGGCTCTACTGGGAATACGTCGATTGCCGCACCAAGCAGATGTTTGGATTTTAGTGCTTCGCAAAGCGCATCAATTTCGATAACCGTGCCGCGCGCAGCGTTGATTAAAATGCTGTCTTTCTTCATTTGAGAAAGCTCTTTCGCACCAATCATGTCTTGGGTAGCGCCGGTTTCCGGAACATGTAGGCTCACAATATCTGACACGGAAAATAGCTCTTCGAGAGTGTCAACTTGAGTTGCATTGCCGAGAGGGAGTTTTGTAATGATGTCGTAGAAGCTGACTTTCATTCCCATTGCTTCAGCCAAAACGCTAAGCTGACTACCAATGCTACCGTACCCGACGATACCCAGTGTCTTGCCGCGTATTTCGTAGCTGTTTGTCGCAGACTTAAGCCATTCGCCACGATGTGCTTTGGCGTTTTTCTCTGGTACGCCGCGCAACAACAATATGGCTTGAGCTAATACTAATTCAGCGACACTGCGAGTATTTGAGTAAGGGGCATTAAATACCGCTACGCCTTTTTGCGTCGCCGCTTTTAAGTCAACCTGATTAGTTCCGATACAAAAACAGCCAACAGCAATCAACTTGTTAGCCGCATCAAATACTTCTTTCGTTAGCTGCGTGCGAGAGCGAATACCAACAAAATGTGCACCGGCGATTTTTTCAATAAGTTCGTCTTGAGCTAAAGAGGTTTTGAGGTACTCAATGTTCGAATAGCCCGCTTTTTCAAGTGTTGTGACGGCAGAAGGGTGAACGCCTTCTAACAGTAAAAATTTAATCTTGTCTTTGCCTAGAGACGTCGTAGTCATATCCCGTTATACCCTGCGTGAAAGTGGCGAAAAAACGCCGTGTTCCATAAAGATCTGTGTGTGAAAAAGGCGCGTATGATAACATATTCGGCTTTTCACGCGCCCAAAAATTTATGTTAAGTTTTTGTTTAAAAAAAACAATCGCTTAAGTGGGTTATTTAACGTGTTTTATTAGATATTTATTTGTAAGTAAGAATGGGAGCTTTACGCGATGCGATCTTCAGACGAAATTATTAATGCCCTCGAACATGTGTTAGATGATGGCAAGGTCAGGGTCGACCCTGAATCGCTAGCGACCTTTGGAAAAGACTGGACAAAGATCTATGAGGTTGCGCCCACCGCGATCGTCTTTCCAAAAACAACGGAACAAGTACAAGCGGTTGTAAAGCTAGCAAACGAGCTTTCGTTCTCGCTAGTACCGTCCGGAGGGCGCACAGGGCTTAGCGGCGGTGCTGTTGCAATGAATGGTGAGGTCGTGGTGTCGTTTGATTATATGAACACGATCCATAGCTTTAGTCCGAACGACCGCACGGTGAGATGCGAAGCCGGCGTCGTGACTCAGCAATTACAAGCATTTGCAGAGGAAAACCAGCTTTACTATCCAGTTGACTTTGCATCGGCGGGTTCGAGTCAGCTGGGCGGAAATTTGTCGACCAATGCGGGCGGAATCAAGGTTATAAAATATGGTATGTCCCGAGACTGGGTGCTTGGGTTGACGGTGGTAACTGGGGCTGGCGAGATACTTGAGTTGAATCAAGATTTACTTAAGAACAATACAGGGTATGACCTTCGGCATTTGTTTATCGGAGCCGAGGGCACTTTAGGATTTATTACGGAAGCGACGATGCAGTTAACGCGTCAACCAAGTCACTTGACCGTTCTTGTGCTGGGTCTTAATGACATTGTTAACACGATGGATGTGCTTCAGGCGTTCCAGAGCAAGCTCGATTTGAATGCATATGAGTTTTTCTCACATGAAGCGATGGGCCATGTGTTGGCTCACAATGATGTTGCAGCGCCTTTTGAAACCGAAGCGCCTTACTATGCGTTACTTGAGTTCGAGTCTACCACTGAGGCCGCGATGGAAGCGGCGATGTCGGTATTCGAATCTTGTGTTGAGGAAGGATGGGTTGTTGATGGCGTGATTAGTCAAAGTGAAACACAAGCGCAAAACTTGTGGCGATTAAGAGAGGGTATCTCTGAATCGATATCCTCACGAACACCCTACAAAAACGATATCTCTGTGGTGGTTTCCAAAGTGCCTGAGTTTCTAACAGAGATTAACTCGGTGGTCACAGAGCACTACCCAGATTTCGAGATTATATGGTTTGGCCATATTGGTGACGGTAACCTGCACCTGAATATACTTAAGCCTGAAGCGCTCGATCGAAAAGAGTTTTTCGCCCAATGCGAAAGCGTTAACAAGTGGGTGTTCGAAATCGTTCAGCGCTACCAAGGTAGCGTGTCTGCTGAGCATGGCGTAGGACTTGTTAAAAAGAAGTACTTGGAATACACACGCTCCGGTGCAGAAATTCAGTTGATGAGAGGTATCAAAGCTGTGTTTGACCCGAATGGTGTTATGAATCCCGGAAAAATATTCGACTAATCATTGCGACCGGTTTCGCTATGGTGTTTTTTGTCTGGCATTCTTAGCTTGGCAGGCTGTAAATGAGCGTCGTACAACGCAAATAACAATAAACAAGAGGTAGAGAATGATCCAGTTATTCACAAGGGCAGCCCTCGGGTTGCTAGCAGTCCTAGTGATAAGTTTTTCGAGCTTGGTTCAAGCGCAAACTCTAACGCCGCTAAAGTTCTGTGTATGGGACCCGGTCGGCTCGACCGGCCCGTTTATCAGTTTTTTGAAGCAAACTAAACTGAGCGCTATTAACTGGGGCATAGATCTCCAATTAGAAGCGTATACGGACGAAAAAGTGGCTGCGAACGATTTCAAATCGGAAATCTGCGACGCGGTATTTTTAACAAATATTCTAGCTAAGGATTTTGTTCCTTTTTCTGCCGCATTTGGTGCACCGGGCGGCATTCGCTCACTGGATGAGTTAAAAACCTTATCGGCAACCTTAAACAATCCTCGTGCACAAAAATTGATTCGTAATGACAAGTATGAGGTGAGTGGTCTGTTTCCAATTGGTGAGATCTACCCGTTTCTTAGAGATGCGTCGGATACGCGAATTTCAAGTATTAGTGGCAAAAAGGTAGCGATATTGAATGGTGATGCCGCGAGTACAAAGTTTGTGGAAACGGTCGGTGCTTCACCCGTTCACACCTCACTAGCAACGTGGGCAGGGCAGTTCAATAACGGTAATCTAGACGTCATGTTTGCTCCCGCGTTGGCATACAATACGTTCGAGCTCTATAAAGGCTTGGGTACAGAGGGAGGAATCGTGAGATTCAATATCCTCTATGCGGTGATGGAAATGGTGATCAATGTTAACCGTGTACCTGAAGAGTTTGGCAGCCAAATGCGCTCACATGCGCTCACGCGATTCAACGAGTTGGAGAATACTGTCAGTCAAGCACGAAGTGAAATTCCTGAAAAGTATTGGATTGATCTCGATGATGAGCAAAAACGTGAGTACGACGCAATGGTGACGAAAGTACGACTGGCACTGCGCGACGAAGGTGCTTACGATAGCAAGGCAATCAGCCTGTTATGGAAAATTCGCTGTAAGTTCCAACCGTCGCTAACGGAGTGTGCCGCACCTGAGTAGTGGCGATTGTCTAACAGAGTTTTAGGGTCTTGCCTTGAAGCTCTCTTAGAAAACATTGGCGAGCGTAATGCTCTGATAAGAGTCTGTGCCTTCCTCAACGTTGAACTCGGCGTCTTCATAACTGGGTGGGCCAAATTTCGCCGTGGCATTGTTTGAGGTGCCGACCGGTTCAGAGGGAATACCTAAGAAGCTGGTATCGAGTTTACCGTTATCGTTGATATCGAGATAGAGTGATAAGGCGTACCCTTTATTTGGCGTTAGCTCGATAGAAAACTCAGTGACACCGCTAACGGCGGCATTTATTTTTAGTGACTTAATTGGGGTGTCGAGAAAGTCTTGCTCGCGATCGAATACGGCGCAGATTATGGTGCTATTTGGTGCGACAGTCTGGTGGGATACGCTTACTGATAACGTTTCCGCTTTTAATGGTGGGAGCGCCAGCAGCGCGACACCAAATAAACTTAGATAGTTAGATGCTTGTTTTCTTGTCATTATCTCGTTTCTTGAGGCTTTCTGTACGCAGTGCGATGAGTCGCTAGCTTGCAAACAGGAATAGTCCTTTCGACTCGGGCTTCGGTTCTTCAGCCTAACAATTCTTAAGAGTGATTATAGAGGAGTTTATATGCTTTCGTCGTTCAGAACTCGCGATGCAGACCGGGTGGCCAACCTAACGCCGGGAAAAGTTGTGTGTGTTGGTAGGAACTACGCGGCACATGCCCATGAGCTTAATAACCCGGTCCCGGATGAACCCGTACTATTTATCAAGCCAACTACCGCGCTGGTAGATTTTGAGTCGAGTTTTTCGATCCCAGCTGCGGACTGCCACTATGAAGCCGAACTAGCGATCATTATAGCGGCCCCGCTTACAAACGCTTCCGAGCAACAGACGTTGGCGGGCATTGGCGGAATCGCTCTTGCATTAGATTTAACCAAAAGGAAGATGCAGGCGTCGTTAAAGCAAAAATCATTGCCTTGGGAGCTTTCCAAAGGGTTCGATGGCGCCTGTCCAATCACTGAGGTGCTTAGTCCAAATGAGTTTGCAGACTTGCAGATGATAGAGTTCTGTTTATCTATCGATGGCCAGCGAGTGCAAGAGGGTAACTCGGCTGAAATGCTTTTCAAGATTGCACCCCTTATCGCGCATATTTCAAACCACTTTACCCTAATGCCGGGTGATATAGTGTTGACTGGCACACCTAAAGGGGTCGGTGAATTAAAGCCAAATATGAAATTAGAGCTAAGTTTCGCCAATGGTTTATCTTGGGTATCTGAAACACATTGTTAAGGTTAGTGGTTGAATGGCTAAGAAGACAACAAGTAGCAAAGTAGGGCGCTTTATGCGTTTGGCGGGCATGACGGCGACTGTCGCGGGGCGCTATACGGGCAATCGCCTAAAATCTGCTTTTCGAGATGAAGACTCGCGCTTGGACGCCCAAAAACAAACCTTCGAACGGATGGCGGATGACTTAGTTAATACCTTGGGTGATTTAAAAGGCGCCGTAATGAAGGTTGGCCAAATAGCCTCTCAGACTCAAGATCTTCTGCCAGCCGAGTTTTCTAAAGCGCTACAAAAACTCCAGAAAGAGGCGCCTCCGGTTGAATTTGAAGTCATAGAGCGTCAATTTGAGTTGGAGTTTGGTGTTAAACCGGATGATTTGTTCAAGTCATTCGATCGACAGCCTCATGCTGCTGCATCGATTGGTCAGGTGCATCGTGCACAAACTAAATCTGGGATTGATGTAATCGTGAAGGTCCAGTATCCAGGCGTCGCGGACGCGGTTGGATCTGATTTGTCACATTTGCGTTTAGCGTTGAAGCTCGGTGGCGTATTGAAGATTTCTAAGCAGCGTGCTGATGCCTTGTTTACTGAGCTTAAACTCCGTTTAGAAGAAGAGCTTGACTATGAACAGGAGGCTCGCTCGCTCAGGGCGTTTCGGAAGCATCACGAAGACGATGCAGGGATTCTCATTCCACGAGTGATTGATCGGCTCTCAACTCAACGAATCTTGACGCTGGACTATCTTGATGGTGATTATTTGGGCTCTCCTGAGCTTGAAGCTTATCCTCAGGAAACAAGAGACTTGCTTGGTGAACGCATCTTTGCACTTATGTCAAAGCAGTTATTTGAGTTGAAGAAGATCCATGGCGACCCACACCCAGGTAACTTTGCGTTCCGTCCAGACGGTAGCGTTATCGTTTATGACTTTGGTTGCGTAAAAGTTCTTCGTCCGGAAATCGTTGAGGCCTACGCTGGCGCAATTAAAGCAAGCATCGATGAAGACTATCACCAATTAGACTTGGCATTGCTGGACCTCGGTGCCCGCGTTAAATCAGAGCCATCTCCGGGAACGGATTATTATAAGGTTTGGAGGGATATATTTTTTGAACCTTTTAGCGGCATCGTTGGTTACGACTATGGCGGCGCGCAGGTACATCTTAATGCGGCGAAACAGATGCCTTTGTTTTTTAAAAACATGTCGAAATTTCAGCCACCTGTAGAAAGTCTCTACATTGATCGAATGATTAGCGGGCAGTATTGGATTATGAAAAGCTTGCGTGTCAAAAAGGACTTCAGTAAAGCGTTGTTTGCTTATTTGTAAGCGTTTTCTGCGCGTCTTCTAAAACAAGGTTGTCGAGTTTAATGATCCGTCTTATCGAACTTTGCTTTTAGAAACTGATAACGAGGATACTCGTAATGTTGCGTTGGAATGTGACGAACGGTATGCAGGTAGCGCTCAATTTCGGCACGATTGTCGGTTGATTTGTTCATGCTATCGAGCTTAAGCAGTACTTGTATCAGGTTTAGGTTCAAGGATATGTGCCGTGGTGTTAGAGGCACGGCCATTCGCAGTTCACGAGCGGCTTCTTCGATATCTCCATCGCTATAGCGCTTTATTCCGCTTTTATTAAACGCATTAGCTTTTTGTCTGGCTTCGCTGGATATACCTTGATTAAGCTGATGGTAGATACCTGCCATTTCGTCACTGTCATTCGCAGCACGGTCGGCAGCTTCTTCGAGCAGGTTCTCCGCTTCGTCCTTGCGGCCAAGTTTTTCGAGCGTTTTCGCGCAGGCTTGCAAGGTTGAGCTGTTGTAGGGGGCGTCAGGGGAGTCTTTGTTCGCAAGCACATCTTCGAGTATTTTGGTTGCTGACGATTCATCGCCCAATGTTACCTTGAGGCACGCACTAACGAGTGTGCTTTGTGTTTCAATCTGGTCATTATTGGCGAAGCGTTTGTTCGCTAAATCCAATAGTTTAAAGGCTTCCTCTGACTGAGTGGCCAGCTCTTCGGTGTCGCTATCTTTTGCTTCGTTAGCAAGAAACTCTGCAAATTCATAATACTGATCGGCTTTAGCATACACAGATTGTTCACCGAGTTTAATGACGTTTCGGAAGGCGTCAGCTGCTGCTTCAGGATCTTTGTTCTCTACGCATAAGCTAGCTAGCGACTGCTGTCTAAGGATTGAATTTGGCGAGCGCTCTAACGCTTGCTGCACTACTTGCTGGGCTTCTTTGCTTTGGCCTCTAAGTGTATAGAGTTGGGCGAGTAAATCGAGCGCTTCTATATAGTCTGGGTCTTTCTCAATGATTGTTTGCAGTAGCGTTTCAGCGTCGTCATAGTCTTTAAGTCGAATGAGAACCTTCGCCAATCCATACTGGGCCCATAAGTACTCTTTGTCAGCCAATAGTGATTGGTAGAATGCTTTTGCTTCTTTGAACTGTCCTAGTTTGGTTAAAAGCCAAGCGCGTAATTTGCTGCAGGTGGCTTTGTAAGGAAGTCCTTCGGCCAGGCGCTTGTCGCAGTATGCGAGCGCCGAGCGATAGTCGCCGTCATCGATCGCTTCATTAATTAGGCGCATCGCGTCTTTATTTTCAAGTGACTTGCTTAAACGCTGTTGCAAGTCCCTTGGTGTAACCGGCTTGACCAAGTAGCCATCGGGTTCGTTTTCCAGAGTTCCCATGACTTTTCCGCGCTCGACTTCTGCTGAGACAATGAAAAATAAGCCCGTGAATTTCAGTAGCTTTTTATAGCGCAGCTCTTCGAGGAGTTGTTGGCCATTCTTCCCTTTGCCGAGATCGTAATTGCAAAACACGACATCGTAGTTAACGTTTTGGAACCCTGTCACGACAGATTGCGCGGTACTAGCGCTATCAACCAATTTAAACCCGAGTTGCATCAGCGATTGCTTAGTCGAAAACCTAAACGCCTCGAGTTCGTCGACGATAAGAATGCGTTTTTTTGCGAATTTTTCCAGTGACATAGAACGAAATAGACCAACTTAATTGTCGTTTATAGGATGCCGGTCACAGCTACATGTTTACAGTATAGGCGGAAAATCATAACTGTCAGCTGCTATTTGTATCAGTGACTTAGCGAACATTTGTAAAGTAATTGTTATACTCGAAAATCATCCATGGATTGTACGAGAGTTAATTGATGAGTGTTATTTGGTTACTGGTAGCGTTTGGTTTCGGTCTGATCGCAAAACAATTGAAACTTCCGCCATTGGTAGGTTATTTAGCAGCAGGTTTCGTACTTCATGCTCAGGGTTATGAAGCGGATGCTCAGTTGGGTTTGATTTCTGACCTAGGTATTACCTTGATGCTGTTCACTATCGGTTTAAAGGTTAACTTTAAACAGCTAATGCTTCCTGCGATTTGGGGCACTACCACGGTCGTGATGGGTGGTTGGTTATTGTTTTTTATTCCGGTGTTGACTATCGCTGCGGTGGTAATGAGCGCAGCGGTTCTTGACCTATCACTAGAGTCGGCGGCCTTGGTCGCGTTTGCATTGAGCTTTAGCAGTACGGTTTGTGTGATAAAAATACTTGAAGACAATTCAGAGCTTAAAACTCGACACAGCGATTTAGCGATTAGCGTGTTGATTATTCAAGATTTGATAGCGGTGTTGTTTTTGTTTGCAGCCACTGGGAAGGTTCCAAGTATTTGGTCTTTATTGTTGCTTCTTTTTATCTTCTGCAGACCGATAATCAATTCACTTTACAAGAAGATTGGACACGGAGAGCTAGTCCCTCTGTCCGGTATCGTGTTGGCGCTTGGTGGTGCGGCACTGTTTGAGTTTCTTGATTTGAAAGGGGACTTGGGCGCACTTGCTGCTGGCATGTTGCTCGCCGGTTTGCCGAATACTAGCGAACTGTATAAATCGTTGATTAGTTTCAAAGATATCTTTTTGATTGGGTTCTTTCTATCGATCGGGTTCACGGCCGTTCCGACATGGGATATGTGGGTCAGCGCATTGCTGCTGTGCGCTTTGTTGCCGGTAAAGTTTATTTTGTTTTTTGGCGTGGTCGCTTTGTTTGGTTTTCGCGCGCGTACGGCATTTTTGTCGGCAATGCTGTTGTCTAACTTTAGCGAATTCGGGCTTATCGTTGCGAGCTTAGGCCGAGAGTATGGCTGGATGAGCAATGAATGGCTGGTCATTATTGCGTTAGCGACGGCGATATCTTTCGTGATTAGTAGTCTTATTTATCAGTTTTCTCACACGGTGTTTACTGCGCAGAAAGCGCTGCTGACGAGGTTTCAAAGGCAGCGGGACGACAAAGGAGCTGCAGTGTGTCCAGTAGGGCTTGAGATACTGGTCGTCGGTTTGGGGCGTGTTGGGCTGGGTGCTTACAAAGAGCTTAATTCTCATTACGAAGGAAAAGTTTGGGGGATTGAGGTCGACGCAGAGCGTGCTAAGCGTTTGCAGGGCGAAGGATTTAACGTTCTCACTGGCGATGCAGATGACATCGAGTTTTGGGAAACGATTGACCTAGAGCATCTTCAGCTTGTGTTGCTAGCGTTGCCATCAACCACAGAGATGAAAAACATTCTTCGCCAGATCGGTACGACCGACTACGCGGGACGGATTTCTGCAGTAGCTCGGTATCCTGATGAGCAGGAAGAGCTGCTTGCGCTGGGTGCTAACGTTGCGTTCAACTATTATTCTGAGGTCGGTACAGGCTTTGCCGATGAGAGCATGCGTTTGTTAGAGGCAGAGGGTCATTAAACGCTCGGTGTTTTGCTTTTCTGTTCTGTATCTGCTGTTTGCGGCATCGATATCCGTAGCGGATGTGAACGTAATGGCGATTAATACTGAATGGTTATGGACCCCAAAAGACGGCAAACCGGATGGTGCGCGAGTTCGTATTCGCGACATGTCGCTCTCGAAGTATAATCAAGAGATTCGTTACTACTCATCGTTGATTGGTCGCACTGACACTGACGTTGTTGCGCTGAGTGAAATTGAGAACGCCTCTGTTGTTGAGGATTTAGTGACTTCGCTTGGGCATCCTTGGCGCGGTTATTTTCGTCAGGGGAGGGATACGGCAACGGGACAAGACGTGGCGTTACTGTCTCGTTTAACCTTAGTCGAAGGCAGTGTAACTGATTTTGGTTTTCCAGCTGGGCGAATTTCCCGAACCGACAAAGGTAAGCGACTTAGCAAGGTCATTGGCGCTGTTTTTGTTGATCGCGATAGTGCTCAGCATATCGGCGTTGTTACCGCCCACTTTCTTTCGCGCCGCAATGATAACGCCCGCAAGTCTGCAAATAGGCTTCGTCAAGCACAAGCGACGCTCGAAGCATTAAAGCAGTTCGACTCAACGGTTGGATCGATCGTTGTGCTTGGCGATTTTAATGATGTGCATGGCTCGCCAACAATCACGCGACTGCGCGAAGTGGGGCAATTGAAATCCATGATCGATCACTGCGCACCCGGTGTTAAAAGCGAGGGTGGTATTACTCCGTCAACGAAGCGCCAGATCGACCATATTTTATTTAAAGGCATGGCTTGCCGAGGTCGTGCCTATTTTGACCTCGAAGAGATGTCCGACCACTATGCGGTCTGGGCGCACCTAAAGATTTGAGTCCCGCTCTCTAACGATTAACCATTGTTAGGAAATGTTGAGCCCTCAAATCTTCGACGCACATAGTCGAATTCGTATAGCGTTATCGTGCCTTTTTGTTAGCGACTTGCTCTGCTTGAACTGCGGTTAAGGCAATTGTAAAAACGATATCCTCAATCAGCGCGCCTCGTGATAGGTCATTGACGGGTTTTCGCAGGCCTTGAAGCATCGGTCCGACACTGATGACGTTAGCGCTTCGTTGCACCGCTTTGTACGTAGTGTTACCGGTATTTAAGTCTGGAAATATAAATACCGTTGCTTTTCCTGCCACCGGACTGTCGGGTGCTTTTTTCTCGGCAACGCTGGCAGTTGACGCCGCGTCATATTGCAGCGGGCCGTCGATCAATAAATCTGGTCGCTTCTCTTTCGCTAGGCGTGTTGCTTCGCGCACCTTGTCGACATCAGACCCTGTGCCGCTAGTGCCGGTGCTGTAGCTAATCATCGCAACTTTTGGTTCGATTCCAAACGCTTGCGCTGAGTCGGCGCTTTGGATTGCAATGTCAGCAAGTTCTTCAGCATTTGGGTCGGGGTTAATGGCGCAATCGCCGTAAACCACTACTTGTTCCGGCAAACACATAAAGAATACCGAAGAGACTACTTTTGCGTCGGCATTAGTTTTGATCAGCTGTAAGGCTGGGCGAACGGTATTTGCTGTTGTGTGGACTGCACCTGAAACAAGACCATCTACCTCGTCGAGTGCAACCATCATCGTTGCCAAAACGACGTTATCTTCAAGCATTGCCAGTGCCATTTGCGGTGTGAGACCTTTGCTTTTTCTTAGCTCGACCATTGGTGGGACATATTGTTCTCGTACACTATCTGGATCAATAATTTTTAGGTCAGGTGGTATCTGAACGCCTTGTAGGGCAGCAACACTTTGAACTTCGTCTGGATTGCCTATCAATATACACTTTGCAAGTTTTCGCTCATGGCAAATTACCGCCGCACATATCGTGCGCGGCTCATTACCCTCAGGTAAAACGATTGTCTTGTCGGCGGCTCTCGCGGTTTCTGATAATAGGTGGCGAAACGCTGGTGGAGATAAGCGTTTTGCACGTTTAATTTGGCACTGGCTGTCGAGCCACTCTAGGTCAAGTGATTCGCTGACAAGGGTCATGGCTGACTCCATACGCTGCAAATCATCTGGTTGCACCTCGCGATTAAGCTTGGCGAGCGCCTGTGCACCATGAAAGGTGTCTAAAGATGTTGTCAGGATAGGTAAACCGGCAAGCATCGCTTGTTTGCATAGAGTCATTAAGTCTTTAGGTGGAAGATAACTATTAGTGAGCAATACACCTGCAAGCTCTACGCCACTAATAGCGGCCATGCTAGCAGCAAGAATGACATCAAGCCTGTCGCCGGAGGTGACAACAAGTGTTCCGGGGGTCAGCTTCGGGAGAATGTCTTGGACATTGGCAGACACCACTAAAATGTGTTTCACACGACGCGTATCGAGGTCCCCTTTGTTAATAAGATTAAGCGCGAGCTGCTTAACAACGTCGGAAATTCGTAGCGAAAGAAGTGAAAGATCCCAGGGAACGCTGCCGATGAGCTTGAAGTTTCTACTAAAGATTTTGCAGTCTGAGCTGTAATCAGTGAGCTTGACTGGTTTGGCAGTGTCGACTGGGCCTTTCTGGTTGCTAAGCTCGTTAGCTGCTTCGATAGGTTCGCCGACTTTGTTAAGAATGACACCGAGGACGTCTGGGTCTTCTGGTGATGCGAAAAGACTACTAATGACTTGCAGGTGTTGATCAAGCGCTGATGGCGTGAGCTCTTTAGGTGCCGCGACCAATATCACTTCAGAGTCTAGGTTGCTGGCGATGTCGATATTAAGCCGCGTTGTGTATGCTTGGTTCTGATTAGCAACAAGCCCTTCCACTACAACGACATCGTAGTCATCTTTAATTTTTAAATAGTTAGCAACTATGCGCTCCATCAATAAGCCTTTGTCGCCGCGGCTCATTATGTCTTGGGCTTCGTTAAGCTCGATAGCGCCAGGAGGCGTGACGCGGACGATTTCTTTAGCAAAAGAAATAGAGCGGTCGTCTCCTCCATCGGCTTGCGTGATTGGTTTAAAAAATCCAGCGTTGAGACCAATGGTTTGCAGTGCACGAACCAAGCCTAGGCTGACTGAGGTTAAACCAGCATGTTCAGCTGTTGGGGCGATAAAAAACGTCTTCTTCATTGCTTAAGGTCTCTGTCAGTAGATGGTCCAACTAAGTTAAGTGTGTCGCTCGCGATCATTTTTTCTTCGTCTGTACGAATGACAAGAATAGGGTGGGAAGCTTGGTGATGAATGACATTGTGGTCCCCATACTTTCGGTTGTCGTTATTCTCCGTCAGGAGGTCGAAACCTAACAGGCCTAGCTGAGAAATCGTTTTCTTGCGGATTTCCGCTGAATTTTCCCCGATGCCCCCAGTAAAAATAAGTGCATCAAGCTTGGTGAGTGAAACCAGCATCGCGGCGATATATTTCGCCAGGCGAAAACAAAAAATATCAATCGCCAATTGGCATTGGGTGTTCCCTTTATCCGCTTCTTCGCTAAGCGTTCGCATATCGTTCGTAAGTGCGGATATTCCCTTAAGGCCGCTTTTCTTGTTCAGCAGTGTATTGATCTGGGAGGCCGAATATTCCTGACTAATTAAGTAGTCAAAAATTCCGGGGTCAATGTCTCCGCTTCTAGTTCCCATGACAAGGCCTTCTAACGGTGTCATACCCATACTCGTATCAACACTTTTGCCATTTTTGATAGCACAAACACTTGCACCGTTGCCTAAATGTGCAGTGATAAAATTTCCGGTGCCGGGCGAAAGTTCAAGTATCCGCTCTGCCTGATTCGCAACGTAACGATGACTGCTGCCGTGAAAGCCATAGCGCCTAATGCCAAGTTCTGTATAAAGCGCGTACGGTAGGGCGTATACAAAGGCCTTAGCTGGCATAGATTGATGGAATGCCGTATCAAATACCGCTACCTGAGGTGTCGACTTAAATGCTGTTTGCGTTAGGCGGATGCCTTGTATGTTGGCGGGGTTATGCAAGGGCGCAAGGGGGATACATGCTTCAATCTGCTCGATAACTGCTTGATCAATGGTTGATGATGCTTTGAAGCGCTCGCCGCCATGGACAACGCGATGGCCTACACCCATTAACCTATTGGCTAGGTCTATGGCTTCACTCAGATGACTAAGAATTGTGTTGAGCGCCTCGGCATGATCGGAGCAGGCCAGTGTTTTCGTCTCGTCTTCGTCGCATTTCGTGATTGATATCGATGCTTGCTCGGTGCCGAGCGCTTCCGCGAGGCCTTCGTACTTCAATATGAGGCTTGGGCCTTCGAAGAGGCCGAATTTAAGAGAAGAGCTGCCACAATTTATAACGAGTATTAAGTCTGCTTGCTGAGCCACTTATGGCGGTCCTCTTGAAGGGTTAGCGATTAGTGGTTTGGGTTATGCGCCGTTTAGTTGCGCCACTAATGTCTTTTGATAGATAGAATAATCGTAGCAGAAATATATGCGTTCGTGAGCGGTTCGATGCGTGTTTATCGTTGCGGAAATGGGCTTTACTGTTTTCGGTATTTTTAGTTTCTTTTGGGCATAAAAAAAGCCGTGATATACACAGCTTCTTTTATGACTTTCAACGAAAAAAATTGGCGTCCCCTAGGGGAGTCGAACCCCTGTTACCGCCGTGAAAGGGCGGTGTCCTAGGCCTCTAGACGAAGGGGACGCATCACTACTTCGTCGAAGTGGCGCGTATAATAGAGAAGCGAATTATCGAAGTCAACACGTGTATCGTGAAAAAAATAAACTAATTTTGTGATGGTCGTAAATTGTTCAAACAGGCCTTCAAATTGTTCGCTGTAAAATCAAACGCCGCGAGCAAGCCTTTCGCTCTAATGAGCTTAAAATAGCTGATAGCGACATCGATATGTGTGTCAGGCGCTTTTTCGATAACTTTATCCAAGTCCATATAGCGATCAGTATAGAGGATGATTTCGAAGCGTCGTTTGTTCTCACCGGCGCAAAAAAAGTAGCCATAGTCAGCTTGGTCGGCAAAGGGTTTGCCGCTATTTTTGTAGACGAGATTAGCGCAACGTGAAAAGTTAGTGTTGATGTCTGCATACGCATTCAATATGCCGATATTTTTGGCGAGCTGGTAAATAAACTGCACACGTTTCTTTGCTTCGCGGCTGATATCTGGCAAGGACTCAAGCGCAGTTTCAAGGGGCACGCCGCGTTGGTACAGTTGCAGGGTTGTCAGGTGCTCACTACTGATAATTGAGCAGGAGATGAAGTCGTGCCCAAGTTTCTCGCCATCTAATGCCTCCTCAGCGTGCATATCCGCCGAGAAGAGCAGCGAGATTAGAGCGATAGTTCGGTAATGATTCTGATAAATGCTAACTAGCTTGGCGAAATATGTCTGCACGTTTACCCTAAATGGTTTCTTCGATGATGTCGCAAAGCGCGTCGGCGAGTCGAGGGTGTTCGCCGATTGGAGGCAGTAACACAGATGAGATGCTGTATTTCGTTTCATACTCCTTCAGCATTCCAGGGACATCTTTTTTCAAGTGACGTCCCTTCGCTAAAAAAAGCGGCAGAACGGAAACATGAGTAAACCCTTCTTCTTTTGCGGCCGCAATACAGTCTTCAAGTGATGGCTCGCTGAGTTCCATAAAACCCAGTGCAACGTGCTTATTGTCCGCACAAGCGGGCTCTGTCAGGCGAACAAAGGTGTTTGACCAGTTGGTGTCGCTGCTGCCGTGAGCTAATAGAATAATCTTTTCTTTCATGTTGGTGTTTACCTTTGACTGACAATTATAGAATAGGTGGGTATTGCATATCGGTGCAATCCTATTTGGTAAAAATTGCGTATAGGATGCGAATATAGAATAAGACATACGTCGAAACGCGCAAACTGGATTGAGAACAGGATATTTTTTCGATTAGAATGCCACGCTAGTTTTGACACACATCAACTTTAACAAGCCCCCATCGTTGGTGGCACCAGGAATGATTATGAGTTTTAAAGGTACCAATGATTACGTAGCGACGGATGACCTTCGTATGGCGGTTGACGCTGCGATCGCGTTACAAAAGCCCTTGTTGATAAAAGGAGAACCGGGTACTGGCAAAACGATGCTGGCTGAGCAACTCGCAGATGCATTAGGCGTGCGGTTGATACAGTGGCACATCAAGTCGACAACCAAAGCCCAGCAAGGGTTGTATGAGTATGATGCCGTATCGCGGTTACGTGACTCTCAGTTGGGCGACGATAAGGTTCATGATATTTCCAACTACATTGTCAAAGGCAAGCTTTGGGAGGCATTTCAAGCGGACGAACGCGTCGTGCTATTGATTGACGAGATTGATAAGGCGGATATTGAATTTCCAAACGACTTACTTCTTGAGATAGACAAAATGGAATTTTTTGTTTACGAAACTCAGGAACGCGTCGTCGCGAAGAATCGTCCCATTGTCATTATCACCAGTAACAATGAGAAAGAGTTGCCAGACGCCTTTTTACGCAGGTGTTTCTTTCACTACATTAACTTCCCAGACAACGCAACGATGCAAAAAATTGTTGATGTTCACTATCCTGGGATTAAAAAGCAGCTGGTAGCGGAAGCGCTAGACGTCTTTTTTGATGTGAGAAAGGTACCGGGCTTAAAGAAAAAGCCTTCTACAAGTGAGTTGATTGATTGGCTGAAGCTTTTGATGGCAGATGAGCTTTCAGAAAAATTGCTCCAGGAACGAGACCCGACAAAAGCGATTCCTCCTTTGTATGGTGCGTTAATCAAGAATGAGCAAGATGTTCAGCTTTTGCAGCGATTAGCGTTTATGTCGCGTCGCAAAGGTTAGTTTTGATCACGAGGGTGGCGCTATGTTAATCAATTTTTTTCAGGAAGTTCGCGCTGCGAAGGTACCTGTTTCGTTAAAAGAACTGCTCGACCTGATGGAGGCTTTAGACAAGAAGATCGTATTCGCAGACATTGATGATTTTTACTATCTGAGTCGCTTGTGTTTGGTGAAAGACGAGAAGCATTTCGACAAGTTTGACCGGGCATATGCGAAATACTTCGAAGGTATTGAGGTGCTTGACGACCTATTTGCAGAATCAATTCCCGAGGATTGGTTAGAAACCGAGTTGCAACGTCAGTTAACGGAAGAGCAAAAGGCCGAGATTGAAGCAATGGGCGGCCTTGAAGAGCTGATGAAAGCGTTTAAAGAGCGTCTTGAAGAGCAGCATAAAAAGCACCAAGGCGGTAATCGCATGATCGGAACGGGGGGGACATCTCCATTCGGTTCTGACGGATATAATCCAGAAGGCTTTCGAATTGGTCAAAAAACGGGCAAGAACGGGCGTGCCGTAAAAGTTTGGGAAAAGCGTGGCTACAAAGACCTAGATGGCGACATAACGCTAGGAATCAGAAATATCAAGATAGCGTTGCGACGCTTGCGTAAATTCGCACGCGAGGGCGCGGCAGACGAGCTAGATCTAGACGATACAATTAGTTCTACGGCCCGCAACGCAGGATTTCTTGATATTAAAATGGTGCCTGAGCGACATAACAGCATCAAGGTTCTGATCTTTTTCGATATAGGGGGCTCAATGGACCCTCACGTTAAAGTGTGCGAGGAGCTGTTCTCTGCGGCGCGAGTCGAATTCAAGCATATGGAGTATTTCTATTTTCATAATTTTATTTATGAGAGTGTGTGGAAGGACAATATTCGCCGCGCAAATGAAACCACCGCATTGTGGGATGTGCTGCATAAATATACGCCCGACTATAAAGTGATATTCGTTGGCGATGCGTCAATGGCTCCTTACGAAATATCCCAACCTGGTGGCAGCATAGAGCATTGGAACGAAGAGCCCGGCGCTGTTTGGATGCAGCGTCTGACCGATCACTTCGAAAAAGTGATTTGGGTGAACCCTTTACCCGAACCTTATTGGGGAGAAGGGGGGTCGTTAGGAATGGCCAAACAGTTATTGGAGGATAGAATGTATCCAATGACAGTCGAAGGCTTAGAGGCGGGTATGAAATACCTCAGTCGTTAGTTAAATAAAACCAGTTTGCCCCCATAAGGGTGAATTGGTACTTATTTTTTTTGCCGTGCTTGATGTTAGAATCTCAACCCCTTCAGTTAATAGCAGCTAGTCAACATGGATAAGTGGCTGAATTTGCCCAAAAATTTGTCGAATCCTATGTCAGTTTTTCTGCTTGTGTTGGCGTTTCTTTGCAGTCCCGTATTCGCAGAGAATGGCGCGCCAGAAACGTCAGCGTTAGCTTCAGAAACGTTAGAGCTTAAGCAGCAGATCATTGACTTAAATCGAAAGCTATATCAGTTTGAAGAGGATTTGCTGCACCCCGTTGAAACGCAAGTCGCGGTCTTTTTAGCGATGGCGCCTGACACCTCTTTCTCGCTTGATTCTATTGAACTCAAACTCGATAACACGCTTATATCTTCTTATTTATATCAAGAGAAAGAAATCAGTGCTTTAAAGCGCGGTGGCGTGCAGAAGCTGTATGTCGGTAGCCTTGAAGATGGTAAGCATAAGTTAACGGCCAGCTTTAATGGACAGGGCGGCGGTTCGCGTTACTATCGGCGAAAGAAGGCGATGCCCTTCGTTAAAAAGTCTAAGGCGAAATATATTCAGTTAATCGTCGGAGAAGATAAGCGAACGGGTGAGCCATTGTTTAAAGTGAAGCAATGGTAAGCGCTCTGTTCGCCAAGGTGACTTTGTTAACCAGACATGTGAAGCGGTTCGCTCATCGCTTTGCGAACTTGCTGTTAAGTGCATTGTTACTGCTCTGTGTATCTTTGCCTGTTGCTGCTGTTCCGGACTCTCTGCTTGAAGGGGTGGTAAAGTTCGAGGTCGAGCGCGGTAATTATCTTGGCGCATTAACGCGTTTTTCCAAACAGACTCACGAAACTTATCCAATTAGTTATGCAGCTGCATTAACTGGCTTTGGTATGGATAAGGATTCGATCTTGTCGCAACTAACTCGCTCAAAAGTCGATAAGAAGTCATTAACGGCTGATCAGCGCTTCCGCATCGGCCGAGTCTACTATAAAAACGGCGAGTGCATTGACGCACTTAAAGCGTTCAAGGGTCTGACCAATAAACTCGGCCTTGAAGAAAAGCAAGAGTGGGCTTTTTATCGTGCCAACTGCTCGATTATTTTAGGTAGTAAGAAAAAAGCGGCGCAAGTGCTGAGTGACATTCTGAGCGGGTTGTGGATTTCGCATGCGTATTACAACCTAGCAATGGCTTATAGCGAAGCTAGCACGAATAAGACTAAAGCAGTGGTTGCTTTGCGGGTTGCGTCCTCGTTAAACCCAGGCGAAACGCGTGCGGAAAAAGAGCTGAACGATAGGGTGTATTTTGCCGCAGGTTCATTTTACCTTCAAAATGAAAAAGCACGGTTAGCGTCAGATTTTTTTAAGAAAATAAACCTCGACTCGATGATAGCGCCGCAAGCACTTTATATGCATGGCGTTGCGTTATTGGAGCAAAAAGATTTCCGGGCGGCAACGCAGTCGTGGTTTAGTGCGCGCAAGTACGCGACTATCCAGCAGGGTGTCAGTGAAGCATTGCTAGCGATACCTTATGCGTTTGAAGGTTCCGGTTACACCACTCAGGCACTTGAGGCCTATTTGGAAGCCAGCGATAGCTTTAAAAAAGAACTGGGGCGGATACAGAAAGTTAAGGGCTTGATAAGAAAGTATGGTGTTCGAAAGGTCTTAATCGAAGAAAGCCAGCTGGCAGACCTTGAGTGGTTTCTCGCCAAAGATGTCGCGAAGAACACGCAGCGCGCGGCCTACTATTCTTACTTGACGCAAGATTCAGAAATTTACGACACGATACACACGATGACGGAGCTACAACTGCTGCGGGACAACCAACAGCTTTGGCGCGATGAGCTAAACGTATTTAGTGTGAGCTTAAAAAGTAAGTCTTCAGGATTTAAGAAAAAGGCGGGTGCGTTTTCGCGACAGACGTTCGAAAAGAAGATTAAAGCTCTAAACAACAAAGCGAGAAAGGTCGCTAACCCCGAGGCAAAGAGCGTTTTGCTTGAAGCAGCGGATGAGCTTGCTGCTAGAGAGCGCTTGTTATCAAAAAAAATAAAAGCGGGAAGGTCGAAACTATCATCACAACAAAAGTCGGTTAAGTCTTATCAACGCTCCGTTGATAAGAATCTAAAAGCATTAAACGTACTAATTGAAAAGCACGATGAGCATATCAGTGAGATGGCAATATCTCGCTTAGTAGAGTTGGAGTCGTCGATGACGGCGAACTTCGAAAAGGCTGAGCAAGGTTTAGTACATATTCTTGAAACGATCGCAGAGGCTAACAACCCTGTTCGCAATCGGCTGAATGGGCGTTATCAATGATGCGCGCTGTCGTTTTTTCGTTTTTACTCGCGTTGTTACCGAGCTTGGTCTGTGCCAAACCGGCGTTGCGTTTCGAGCTGGCTGGGGAAGAAAAGACGATAGGGGATATAAAGCCTTCGTTCATCGTTTATAAAGAGAAAGAGCTGCCAGATGTTTCCGTGGAGTATGTTATGCGCCGGTACATCAAGCTCTTCGAAAACTCAGGTTCACCTGACGTTAAGATTGATGCATTGAATCGAATAAACAATCTCAGTGCAAAGTATGGGATATCGAGTAAAAAGCTGACCATCGACACCGTCAAACAAAGCCAAGTGTTGCTTGAAAGCTATAAAAATATTGTAGATTCGGGCATTTTTTACGAGCGCATGGATGAGCTTCTGTACCAAACGGGCAAAGCAACCACGTTTACGGGTAATCCGCAGGACGCCATTAAACGACTCAAATTATTGGTCGGTCTATACCCCAATTCCCCCCTCGTCGATGAAAGCATGTTTCGTATTGCAGAGGCGCACTTTGCACTAGGTGAATATGCAAAAGCTGAAGCGCAGTATAAAAAATTATTAGCGTTTGGTGTCAGCAGAGAATTCTATACCAAAGCAAGTTTTAAGCTGGCTTGGGCGGTCTTCCGACAGGATCGCTATGATGAGGCCGATAAGCATGCATTTTCTGTTTTAAGTGATTTTGAAACCTTAGCTGGCGCAACAGATCTATCTAGTTTGGATCTTGAAGACCTCGATTTAGCGGAAGATGTCTTAAGATTGTTAGCGATTCAGTTCTCTAAGCAAGACAGCGAGAAGAGTATTGTTGCGACTCAGGCAGCTCAAAAAACAGAAGCCTATGCCTATTTATTGCACGATGCATTGCTTGGTTTGTATCTAGCTCAGGATAGGTTTGAAGAAGCTGCGAAAGTTGCCTCACATTACGCTAGTGCTTACAGCAATGAATTTGAAGCATACACGATGGCTCTCAATTCAATTAAGTCTTACCAGAAAGGGGAGTTCGATATTCAGGCTTGGAACTCCAAGCAAGACTTCGTGGCAAATTTCGGTATACAAAGCCATTATTGGTCTCTGCTAAATGAGCAACAAAAGTCTACCGTTAGGCCTCATCTGCAACGTTACGGCGAAGAGCTTGCGCATTTGTATTATGTTCGAATGGAGCAAAACCGAGGAAAAGCGGAGCATCGCAATTTTGGCTTACGTAGTGTCGAATACTACATGATGTTGACACAACTCAGCCCACTTAATGATAGCAATGGAGAGTTCATTTTTTTGGCGGCAGAGGCTCTTAGGGATGTTGGCGAGTTCAAGCGAGCCATTGCGCTATATGAGCGAGCAGGCTTTGATGAGCCAGAACATAAGCTTACCCAACGCTCGGCTTACGCAGCGGTGTTAACCTATGATGAGTGGTCGACCGCTAACCAAAAGTTGTCGCCAGCGATGATAGCGGGCAAGCGGGCTAACATTCTTCGCTATGCTGATAGGCTGCCGAGTGATAAAGAAACGCCTGAGCTACTCGCCTTCTTGGCTAACGAATACTTCGAAGAGGATGCGTTTGAAAAGGCGGCAGAAACATCAACTCGAGTGCTACTGTCAGAGTTGGCCGGTGCGGGAACACGATACGCCAGTTTGTTAGTGAGAGCGCATAGCCATTACGCCCTGAACCAATTTTCTCTCGCAGAGAGAGATTACGCAGAAGGGCTAGAAGACCCGTTAACGTCTAAACGCGACCTGAAGGAAGACTTAAGTGAGCGCCTAGCCTTGAGTATCTTTCGACAAGCAGAGCAAGAGAATGAAGCTGCTCGAAGCGCCGAACTTTATCTAAAGCTTGTTGATGTGGCGCCATTAACGAGCTTAGTGCCTCAAGCTCTCTTTAACGCATCGACCAAGCAGTTAGAAGTTGCTCAGTATTCCTCAGCGATTGCCAGCTTGTCGTATTTGCAAGCGGTTTTTCCTAAACACGCGCTTTACAATGATGCGACGGAGACACTGATCTATGCCTATGAGCAAAATGGTGATTGGCTGGAGGCCGCCAATAAACTTTCAAGTTGGTCGCTAGTTAATCAAACGTCGAATCCTGAAGTGGCGGCTAACGCCTTGTTTCAATCCGCGGAGTACTACGAGAAAAGTGGTATGGGCGTGCAGGCGACAGAGTCATATCAGCGCTTTGTTGATGCGTATTCGGACCAGTTTGAGTTGAGTATCGAGGCGCGTGATCGTATCGCGGGGCATTATAAGGCGAATGATGCTGGGCGCTATGAAAAAGCTCTTGCCGACCTTGTGGCATTTGAGGGCCAGAACAAAGCTCGCCGAACAGTGCGCTCCGCTAGCCTTGCGGCAAGTGCCGCATTCACGCTGACGAAGCCTCTTATTGCACGCTTTGAAAAAACAAAGCTGACGGGTTCGTTAAAGAGCGCGCTGAGAAAGAAGAAGGTGCTCCTGGATGACGCGGTAGAGTCAATGCAGGCACTGGCCGACTATGGTATTCAAGAATGGCAGTCGGCAGCGGTTCACGAAACAGCGTCACTATATCGCGTATTGGCGAGGGATTTGCTCAGTTCGGAACGTCCGGCGGGCCTGTCTGAGTTGGAGCTTGAGCAGTACGACATTTTACTTGAAGAGCAAGCTTATCCGTTTGAGGAGAAAGCGCTTGAGGTGTATGCAATTAACCGCGACAAAGTAAGGGACGATATATACGACGAGTGGATAGCAAAAAGCTTTGAGGCGCTCGCTGAGATGAATCCTACTGTTTATAGAAGAACTTTAATGGAGCCAGAATATGCTGCACCTTGGTTTTAGGGTAGTTCTGGTCGGACTTCTGCTGTCGTTGGTTTCGGGGTGCGCCAGTAAAAAGATTACTTCGCCAGCGAAAGAGGTAGCTGTCAGTGCGGTCAACGTTGAACGTCCGGTTCTTTCTGAAAACTTGGCAGCAGATTACCAAGAAGCGTTAAACTTAATGCAACAGGGCCGGTATGCGGCGGCAAAAACAAGTTTTGAACGTTTGTTAAGTATTGAGCCCCGGTTAGCAGGCGCCCACACAAATCTAGGAATAATATTTCAACATAATAATGATAGTGTGTCGGCAATGGCTGAGTTTGAGAGTGCATTGGCGTTGAATCCTCGTAATGCCGATGCCCTGGCCGCATTAGGTAGTATGGCCATTCAAAACGGAGAGTATCGAAAAGCGGAGTCGTTACTGCAGGAAGCGGTGGATATTGACGCGTCGCTCGCGGTGGCGCATTACAATTTAGGGGTATTGTACGAGCTATACCTCCAAAATAAGTCAGACGCGATCGAACATTACGAGCGTTACGTATTGCTGTCACCCGATCGCGACACTAAAACGGTTGCGCGCTGGATAAAACTATTGGAACGATGATGAAAAAAATCATATTACTTAAGTCTGTTCTGGTTTTTCTTGCCTTGTTTGTCGGTAGCGTTATGGCAAAAGATAAAGCGGAAGGTCAATCAGACACCAAAACAAAGACCATGTCAGAAATATCGATAATTGGTAATACTGAGCTGCCCAACATCAGCTTTGACTTGCCATGGAAGCTACCAACGATCGCTAAGCGTGCGGAGGAAAAGCCCATCAATGCTTTAGAGGGAATGTTGGCGCCAATAGAGCCTGAGCGTCACCGGCAACAAGTGTTTTTTAATCAGTATTTAAAGCTGGATATGCCGACATTTTGATGTATCGTCGATGGTTTTATCGCTTGTGAATAAGCGTGAAATAAGAGAGAAATCAAGTCAGCGTCCCAGAGAAGGTGACGGATTGATCTTACTATAACAGTTGCAAGGCATTTGTCGCCGCGCAAAAAGGTTAAGTGTTAGGAGTTAGAAAGAATGTTTGAACCGATAGCTCGTTTTTTCCAAGAAGGCGGTTTTTTTATGTATCCGATCGCTGCGGTATTAGTGCTCGGAATCGCCATAGCAATTGAGCGTTACTGGTATTTGTCAGTTGCTAAATTTTCAAATAGAGAAGCCTTTGATAAAGGGCTTCTCCCTATTTTGGTGAAAAAGGATTATAACTCGGCACTTAAGTTTGCTAACGATTCACGGGCACCTATAGCTGCAATTATTGGCGCAGGCATTAGTCGCTTCAACAATAATAGTGGGCGAGATGAGGTAGAGTACGCGATGGAAGAAGGTTTGATGGAAACGCTCCCTCGGCTTGAGAAACGCACACAGTACCTGGCGACCTTAGCAAATATTTCTACCTTATTGGGCTTGTTAGGAACGATCATCGGCCTGATTGCGGCATTTACCGCGGTTGCCAATGCTGACCCAGCGGAAAAGGCTTCGTTGTTATCCCAAAGTATTTCAGTGGCGATGAACACGACTGCATTTGGGCTGATGTCAGCGATTCCTTTACTGTTGATTCATTCTGTACTGCAAACGAAAACAAATGAAATTGTAGACGGTCTTGAAATGGCCGGCATCAAAGTATTGAACCTGATGTCAGACCAGTAAGTTATTAGTTATTGTACTTTTAAGCGGACGCGATTATGGCTCGACGAAAACATAGACGATTGCAACAAGATGCTGAGCTGGATATTACAGCGTTCATGAATTTGATGATCGTTTTGGTGCCAGTATTGTTGCTGAGTATGGTCTTTGAGCATACTAAAGTGCTCGAGCTTAACTTTCCGAAAAGTTCGCAAGTACTAGATCAGACCGACCTTGACAGTGAGCAGCTTCAATTGATTATCCGAGAGGATGCGTTCGTCGTGGCAACGTCTAAGGCGGGGGCGCTTAAATCAATTCCAAAAGATGCCGGTGGGTATAATTTTGAGGCGCTGTCACTGTTTTTGCGTGATGTTAAAAATCGCGTTCCTGAAAAAAATGAAATTTCAATTCTGCTGGCTCCTGACACCTCTTATCAAACCTTGGTGACTGCGATGGATACCGTTCGTTCTTACGAGACGGTTTTAATTGCGAGTGTCGTAGAGGCAGAGCTGTTTCCCAGTATATCAATAGGCGACGCACCTTCGGTAACATTGGAGAAGTCACAGTAAGTGCTTTCAATCAACGTCATAATATATTTTGTAGTACGGCCAATATGAGACAGCCGATTAAGGTGAATAATGCGGGCGGATAACCAAGACCTGATTCTCCCATGGACAGTGGAGAAGGCTGAGAACCAACGTTTCAGAGTCATACTGATTACGCTGTTTACCTTGGCTATTTTGTTTTCAGCATGGGTCTCTCTTATCAGTCTTCCAGAACCCGATAGGGAAGAGCTTGAGAAGATACCTCCGCAATTGGCTAAAATTCTGGTTGAGAAAAAGAAGGCGTCAATTCCCGTTAAGCCTAAACCGATAGAGCAGCCTTTGCCGGTAGAGCCTGAAGTGGCCAAAAAGACCGAAAAGCCCAAGCCTGAGGTTAAGCCAGAGAAGAAGCCTGCTCCTGTCAGAGTGAAACCTAAACCTAATCAAGCAGCGCTAGTCAAAAAGGCACGCGAGGTCGCCAAGAAAAGTGGTCTGTTAGCGTTACAGAGTGACTTGGCCGACCTGAAAAGTTCCTTGGACACGACCTCACTGGCAAACAAACTTAGTCAGTCTGCCAAAACTAGCAAAGCGGCTTCTGCGCAAACGATCAAAAGAGAAAGCGTGTTGTCTAGAAAAGCAAAAGCAGGCGAGTTAAGTCAGGGTGTTTCCCAAACTGTTGCACTGAACAGTCTCGAATCTGCATCGCTAACCGAAACTGCCGATGAGCGCGCGTTAGGCATAGCGCAAGCTGAGTCAGAGCTTGGAGAGCGTGAACGAAGTGAGGAGAGCATTCGTTTAGGTTTGGAGAAGTTAAAACAATCGCTCTACAAGCTGTATAACCGAGAGTTACGAAAAGATCCGTTTCTTGAAGGGATCGTTTTATTGGAGCTCGTTATAGAGTCCTCAGGTGAAGTATCTTATGTGCGCGTGGTGAACTCTGAGTTAGGGCACAAAGCCTTAGAAGCCAAATTTGTCGGGCGTATAAAGCTTGCAAACTTTGGCCCTGAGAATGTGTCTCGCACCACCCGTCAAGTCCCTATTAATTTCCAGCCTCGCAGTTAGGCTTATCACGGTCAGTGTCCTCTCGTTATGGCTAACAAAAAAAAGAAGTCAGCATCAAACCGTTCAGGAAAAAGAAAAAAGGTCATACGCTCATCGCTTAGCCATGACCAACGGATTTGGGTGAAGTCCGCTATGTCAGCGGCAAACCAAGCCTTGTCCAACAATGAACTTAATCAGGCTGGTGGTCTCCTTGATCAGATTCTTCAAGTAGACCCCTTTAATGTTGAAGCGCTAGAGCAGCTAGCATTGATATTCTCGAAGCTAGGTGAATCGGCGAAAGCTGTCTCGTTGCTAGAGCGCGCGATTGATATTGACTCAAGACGTACGCGTTCAATGTATATGCTCGCTTGTTTGATTGGAGATTCGGAGCGAGAGCTTGAAGCCATCGAGTTGTACAAAAAAGTTATCCAGACCAGCCCAGACCTGATCGAAGCCCATAATAACCTTGGGGTAATTTACAAGAATACAGAACAGTTTGAGCTCGCCATCGATCGCTTTCGTCGCGTGGTCAAAGCGGACCCTAAGTCTGGTTTTGCGCTGAGTAATTTGGGTAATGTACTGAAAGATGCCGGCAAAATGAATAAAGCGGTTGAAATGCTAGCGCGCGCTGTTGCCGCTGAGCCAACCCTGACCTCTGCGTATTCAAATCTTCTCGTTAGTCTAAATTATTTGTCTGAAATGGACGCTAGCAGCACGTTCCAGCGCCACCTCGACTGGTACAAACATTTACCATCGCAGATTAGGCCTGATCGCTTTTCTTTTTCTCGTTCGCCTTCAGAAAAAAAGAAACTCCGCATCGGCTATGTATCTCCAGATCTACATAATCATTCAGTCGGTTACTTTGTTGATAGTATCTTTTCTCATTATGATCGCGACGCATACGAGGTGGTTGCTTACTACAACAACCTAAGAAAAGACCCTATTCAAAGCCGCTTTTCCGAATTAGTTGATGAATGGGTTTGGGTCGAGGGTTTGGGCGATGTTGCGCTTGCAGATCGTATTTACTCAGACCAAATCGACATACTTGTCGATTTGGCAGGCCACACCGCCAATAACCGCTTAGCCGTTTTCTACCAGAAACCAGCGCCTATTCAGGTAACGTGGCTTGGATACCCAAATACAACAGGCTTAAAGCAAATAGATTATCGACTGTCTGATGCTATCGCAGACCCTGTAGGTATAAGTGATGAGTTCCATAGTGAGAAGGTATGGCGGCTAGATAAAGGTTTTCTCTGTTATACCCCGCTTAACTTGGACGCTAGTATTTCAGAGCTACCGGCCCTCGGTGATGGGGGGATCACGTTCGGAAGTTTTAACAACTTAGTCAAAGTAAGCGACGAGGTTGTTTCCGCGTGGGCGGAAATTTTAACTAAGGTTCCAGCAGCGCGGTTGCTAATAAAGTCACGCCAGCTCGGCAATGCGATGACGAGAGAAAGGCTAATCAAGCGTTTTGAACAATGCGGAATTAACGCTGAGCGTTTATCACTTCACGCCATGCTAGCGTCTCGTGAGGAGCATATGAGCCTTTATGGTCAAGTCGATATTGCACTCGATACTTTTCCGTACAATGGCACAACAACGACCTGTGAGGCTATGTGGATGGGCGTTCCGACGTTAACCTTAAACGGAGACCGCCATGCGAGTCGAGTAGGGGCGAGCATCATGAGCAGGGTGGGGCGCGAGGACCTGGTTGCAGATTCTATATCAGACTACATCGCAAGAGCGGTTTCGTTATCAGATGATTTGAATCGCTTGGCAGAGATGCGTGTGAATATGAGAAGCGTAATGAAAGCGTCTTCTCTTTGTCAGCCTTCCGCTTTTTGTCAAACGTTGGAAGGTGCATATCGTTCTATGTGGTCCGAGTATTTGAGCTGATCAAAGGTCCGAACGCTATTGAATGGTTTGCTTACTCCCAGAAGTCAGCTTTTTCATGATGCAAATCTAATGGTTTAATGAGTTGCGCTTCGATTAGATTGTCGTAAGAGCCGACTTGATTTCTACCCGTTTTTTTTATGTGGTAGAGCGCTTTGTCTGCTTTAGATAGCGAATCACTAGGATGTTCTTTGTGCGGCTGAAGCGTTGCTATTCCAATACTAACCGTTACTTTGTCTACTTGTGGGAAGCGTCGGTTCTCGATGGCTTGTCTGCATCTTTCTAGAATCTTTAACGCTTTTAATGAGTCGGTTTCTTTAACGAAAACAACAAACTCCTCGCCGCCATAGCGAAAAAACATATCTTCTTGGCGGAGAACGGAGCGTATCGTTTGGGAGAATAAAACTAGCGTTTCATCGCCAATGGAATGCCCGAACTGATCATTTATTGTTTTGAAATTATCAATATCAAGAATCGCAATTGTGCCGTAGTCTTTACTGTAGAGTGCTAAATTTGGCTCTTTCTCTGAAGAATATGCGAGTTTCGTGATCGTTTGATCGAAGGCCTGACGGTTGAGGATTCGAGTCAAGGGGTCGTAGCTTTTTTCGTGCAAATTTCTAAAAATATCCGCAAATATTTTGAGGAACCCTTGGTATATATCAAGGGTTCCTTCAGTTTGTTTTGGGTAGCTGCTGACGACCATATGGGAGATCGTTTTGTCGTATAGCTCGATAGGTAGAATAAGCTGCGTATTGCCAAGCGAGTTTACCTTGCTAACAACACTTTTTGTTTGGAAGGCTTCCATCACGGAGTCGTGTTGATGAAGATACATAGGCGCTTTGAGTTGCAGCATATCGAGTCCGACGATGCAATGTCGTCCCGACTGGCTCGACCGACTGCCTTGAACTTCGTAAACAACAACTTGCGCGCCGCTGAAGTTGCTAGCGAGCACGTCCCGTAACGCTTCGCTTAGATCTCTCGTATTAGTTTGGCTAGTAATGTGGCCAATCAGTTCGAAGACGGTCTTTAAATCCATGAATTTTCTTCTTTTTTGTGCCTATTCGCTCCAAGGGTTCTTGACGCGATATTAATTCAGTATGGACACAAACAAAAAAAAATCCATGGCTGATGACGGGAAATATTGATTTGGATGAGATTCGCTTTTTTCTATCAATACGGGCGTTATCGATGGCAGAAAATGTGCATCATATTGGCGCAAATAAGCGTGAATAAGTTGTGTGCAGCGCCTATCTAAAAATCGCTGATTAAAGGGTACTTTGACTCGACTGCTAGGGCTTAACTGCTATAGTGAAAGGCTGGGGGATTTCTTTATATGAACACGAAGTATTTAAAACATTTTAATACGCAGCTTAAGCTGTTTCGAGAGCGGCAGCACCTAAGTTGTGCGGACGTCGCTGAGTACTGTCTTGTGGATGTCTCAGTTGCTCAAGCGTGGGAGGCCGATTCGAGCTCTGCGAGATGCTACCCCTCGCTGGATAACCTTCTGGATCTTTGCTTTAAGACGGGCGCTTCTCTTGAAATGTTTATTGATCTGCCGGAAGCGAAAAATAATAACCAACTTGATTTGCCGGGCTTAACAGCGATAGGCGACACAGACTTAAGCGAGACGCTGACCATGTTGGATGAGCAGTTAGAGAAATTGATTCCAGGAAAGGAAGAAATGGAATTGATTCAAAAATTTAGAAAGAGTAATCAGCAAAACAGAGAGCTGATCTTGCAGTTAATTGGTAACTAATTAACTGCAAGATCAGCACCTGGGTCATGCTCGTTATCGAATTACACTGACCTCACTACCCCTTGTAGACATTCTCGTAAACATAATTGGTCGCTTCGACAAAACCGTCAATGCTTCCGCAGTCAAAACGGTTACCTTTGAATTTATACGCCAGAACACAGCCTGATTTGGCTTGAGTTAGTAGGGCGTCAGTAATTTGCACTTCGCCATTTTTCCCTGGAGGTGTGTCTTTTATAATGTCGAAAATGTCGGGCGTTAGGATGTAGCGGCCAATAATTGCGAGGTTGCTTGGAGCGTCTTCCGGAGCTGGCTTTTCGACCATGTCAGTAATACGGTAAAGCCCTTCCTTCATCGACTCTCCTGCAATCACTCCGTATTTATGCGTTTGGTCTGCTGGGACTTCCTGAATTGCGACGATGCTACAGCGGAACTGATTGTACAGTTCGGACATTTGTTTAAGCACGCCATTGCCAGGCTCTTCTCCGACACAAAGGTCATCTGCTAGTAGCACGGCGAAGGGGTTATCGCCGACTAGTGTTCGACCAGATAGAATCGCATGCCCTAAGCCTTTCATTTGATGCTGTCGAGTGAACGAAAATGTGTTGTTTTCAATCAGCGTTCTAATGTCGCCTAATAACTCTTCTTTGCCGCTACCTTGTATTTGGTGTTCCAGTTCGTAACTAATGTCAAAGTGGTCGGCGATTGCTCTCTTTCCTCGTCCCGTGACGAAACCGAAATTATTCATGCCGGCTTCTTGTGCTTCTTCTACGCCGTATTGAACTAGCGGTTTGTTGACTAGTGGAAGCATTTCTTTGGGCATTGCTTTGGTAGCTGGCAAAAAGCGAGTGCCGTATCCAGCGACTGGGAATAAGCAATTCTTTATCATTATCGATTCCTTAAGATAATAGCCGCATAAATGCGGTAACAGATATTAATGTCTATCGCCGAACGTTAGCAGCGCGATCGAAATAAATAAAGCAGCAGAATCCTTTTAAGGGAAATTATTTACCGCTTTGACCTACAAAAATGCGCTTCAGTTTTAGTCGTATGACGGCATATTTGACAGAATAGGCGGGCTCAGACATGTTGGCGCGTTATTTGAATGTGTATTCAGCTATATATTCAGTCAGTGTTTGCGTATACAGTCAGGCGCATGGGTATTGGGGAGTTGCTAATTTTTATAGCGACGTTTCGTTTTCCGCGGCATTTGAAGTAACTATTGAAGTAACTATATTTTGAGCAAAAACCACGAAGACCTAACATTGCTATCGGTAAGATCTGCGTTTGATCACCTCCAATCTACCGTTAATCGCGCACTTCAGCGAATGGAGCGGCAAGAGCAGCTAAATAACGCAGAGCTGTTCAATGAGATTAAGGAGCGCCGAAAACTCGCAAAAGTTCTTTTGCTAGATCAGCGTCTCATTCAATTATACAAGGTGCTGATTAGTAAGCCGTCCTTGAAAATTGAGAAAGGTGAGGGCTTGATCCACGCAGAACTGAGTAGTTCTGTGATCGTGCAGGAAGGTAGTGATACACGTATCGAGTTTAGTATTTCGGATGCTAGCTATACGCTTTTACTATCGGATATGGGGGGCGGTTGTATTTCTTATTACGGAGAGACCTTTAAAAGCTCGCACCTCACGTTAAAGGATGCAAACGACCAGACGGTATTGACGATTCATCTCAACTTAAAATCAGATGAAACTGAAGAGGTGGTGAGCGAGTCTCAAATAACGGCATTCGTTCCTGGCAAGTGGATCTACGACATTATTCATGCTTACGAGACGCTAGAAACTACGCAAAAACTACAAGCGATTTCTCAGGCCTACAGCCCAGAAAAAATCGAACAGTTAAAGCAAAAATTCGGTATCTAACGGCTTGCTGAAATAGCCCATCAATTGGTTTTTCTTAAGTATAAAAAACGCCGATAAGACAGAGTCTTATCGGCGTTTTTGTTTCTTCGTCGTTAGTCGCTAAGCGCTTAACCGCACTTGCTGTCGCCGCAGTTTAAACAGGTTTGGCAGCCATCCATGACGATGACAGCCTTGGTGCTGCACTTCTTACACAGCGTAGCGTTGTCGGGAAACGGGTTAGACTCTTTCGCTTCCTCGTCTTGCTTGCCTGCCGGGTTGTGTGCTGCTTCAAACTCTGCTTTTTTCTCAGCGAGTATCTTCTTGGTGCTTTCACTCATTTCATCATGTTCGATAAGCCCAATGACTTTCATGTGCTTTTCGATAACGGCACCAATCTCTGCTACCAAAGACGGCATGAACACGCCACCCTTCTTGTAATAACCGCCGTTTGGATCATAGACAGACGATAGCTCTTCGACCAAAAAGGTAATGTCGCCACCCTTGCGGAACACTGCGGAGATAACCCGAGTCAGCGCGATAACCCATTGAAAATGCTCCATCGACTTCGAGTTGATGAACACTTCGTACGGACGTCTTACTTCGTGGTCCGTGTCCGGATTCAGAATAATGTCGTTGATCGTAATATAAAGTGAATGCTCAGAAACAGGCGTTTTCACTTTGTACGTTGAACCTAGTAAGAAGTCCGGACGCTCAATAAACTCGTTCATTTCTTGAGGTTTTGGTGCCGGTGCTTCGACTACTTCCATCTCGGGTGAAGCATTTTTAAGTACCTGATACCCGACGATTTTCTTTTCTATTTTAACAGCCATGATTATTACCTTCTAATGCTCGGGATCAATATTTTCCGTAAGTGCCTTCTTTTAGGGCATCGAATAGATTCGCAGCGGAATGTGTTTCACCGTCGTATTCTATTTCTTCATTGCCCTTCACTTTAACCTTAGAACCGTCATCTAATGTAAATTCATACATTGTACTTTCAAGGTCAGACTCTTTTACCAGCACGCCCTGGAATGCTTCAGGATTGAAGCGGAAGGTCGTACAACCTTTCAGTCCTTTGTCATAGGCGTACATGTATATGTCTTTGAATTCTTCATAAGGGAATTCGGTAGGCACGTTAGCTGTTTTTGATATAGAAGAATCCACCCAAATTTGCGCTGCTGCTTGTATATCGACATGCTGTTTCGGTGTTACTTCGTCAGCCGATACAAAGTACTCAGGCAATTTGGTATCAGCGTCCTCAGAAAAGGGCATCGCATTCGGGTTAACGTAGTGGCGATACGCCAGCAGTTCATATGAATAAACATCTACTTTTTCTTTGGTCTTTTTGCCTTCCCGAATAACGTTGCGCGCATAGTGGTGTGCGAAACTTGGCTCAATGCCGTTGCTTGCATTATTTGCTAACGATAGGGAAATCGTTCCCGTTGGAGCAATTGACGTGTGATGCGTAAACCGCGCACCTTTTTCTGCCAAGGCTTCTACTAACTCAGGCTCATACTCCGCTACTTTCTGCATGTAGCGGCTGTATTTTGCATGTAGCACCTTGCCTTTTATCTCGTCGCCAGCCTGATACCCTTCTGCTCGCATTTCTGGACGTTGCAGAAGCATCTCTTCAGAAACAGTAAAGACCTCTTCCATAATCGCTGCAGAACCTTTCTCTTCACTAAGGGCGAGTGCCTGACGCCACCCTTCGACGGCCATCTCACGATTAACTTTTTCAGTGAATTCGATGGATTCAGGCGAGCCATAAGGCATCTTCATCATGGTTAGGGTTGAGCCTAAACCTAATATGCCCATGCCATGACGACGTTTAGAATGAATCTCATTGCGTTGGCCAATCAACGGCAGACCGTTGATCTCGACAACGTTATCAAGCATTCGTGTAAAAATACCCACTGCTTTACGGTACTTTTCGAAATCAAAAGACGCTTTATCACTAAACGGTTTGTTTACGAATTTGGTTAGATTAACTGAACCGAGTAAGCAGCTGCCATAAGGAGGCAAGGGCTGTTCTCCGCACGGGTTAGTTGCGCGAATGTTTTCACAGAACCAGTTGTTGTTCATTTCGTTAACCTTGTCGATCAGGATGAACCCTGGCTCAGCAAAGTCGTAGGTAGATGTCATGATGCTATCCCATATGAACTTCGCTTTAACGCGTTCATAGATGCGACAGGCAACACGACCTTGTTCATTTGTCACATAACCATTCTTGACCGGAAAATTACGGAATACATATTGTTCCGTATCTTCTAGATCCAAGTTTTCTTCTTCAACTTCTTCTGCCGTCACTGGGAACGATAACAACCAGTCTTCGTCGTGCTTAACGGCTTCGATAAAGTCTTCTGTAATTAATAGCGAGAGATTGAATTGGCGGAGACGTCCGTCTTCACGCTTA
>Ga0105352_1000229_pt1 | contig 34510 bp, 30 predicted proteins | sample EN8Hudsemesocosm_FD_83507 | JGI IMG/M metagenome (GOLD analysis project Ga0105352, IMG submission 83507) | Methane-oxidizing microbial communities from mesocosms in the Hudson Canyon - EN8B Hudson Canyon | ecosystem: Environmental > Aquatic > Marine > Cold seeps | place: Hudson Canyon...
ACTCTGGAAGTAGCAGGTGAAGTGCAATCTGTCAGGGTGTCTTTAGTGTCTATGTTTGATCCGAAAAACACAAAAATTAGGGTTTAAAGCTACATCATCATTAATTTGATTTGATTGATGAGAAGCCCCATACCTCTATTTATTTTTCTGGTATCAATAGCTGAATAACCTAGGTGTAGATAATTTTGTGGGTGATTGTTGCAGAAAAAAGAGGCATGGCCTGGCCTCAACACAACCCCTTTTTTAAGTAGTTCTTCGCATAGCAATTTAGAGTCAATTGATTCGGGAATTTTAATCCAAAAAGTGGAGCCACCCAACGTGGGCGCACAAGAAAGCAAAGGTTCATTTTTTATCTTTTCGTTAATTAAATCCCAGCGCTCCTTGTTGGTTTTTCGTATTTTGGCAAACATATTGTGGTAATGACCTAGGCCAATGAAGAGCGCAACAGAGCGTTGATTATTTGCCGGCACATGGCGCATCATTAGGCGTCTTAAGGCTCTTGCTTCCGTGATAAAGCTCTCCGGTGCAACAAGGTAGCCTAACCGCAGTCCTGGAGCAAAAGCTTTAGAGAAGCTACCAACATAGATAACATTGTTGTGCTTATCCAGGCTTTTTAGCGATGGATGCGGTTTTTTTAAGAAATTAATTTCCGCTTCATAGTCATCTTCGATGATGACTGCGCCATTCTCATGAGCAAACTCCAGGAGCTGTTTTCGTCTTTCCATGCTCATCGTAACTCCAGTTGGGTATTGATGACTTGGAGTCGTGTAAACAAGGTCGCAACTGGGTTTGATGTTATCAACAATTACACCTTCTCTGTCAACGGCAACTGGTTTTAATTTGTCTGTTTTAAAGCTAAAAATATTACGCACATCAGGATAGCCTGGGTCTTCAATACAAACAGAGGTGTTTTGCCCAACAAGAAGGTTTGCAAGAATATAAATCGCATTTTGACTTCCTGCAGTAATCAATATTTGTTTTTTGTTAGCCCAAATCCCCCTTTTTGGCAAGACTTTGGATTGAATTTGCTTAATCAGAGAGGGGTCGTCGGAATCGACATGATCGATGTTCCATTTCTTTATTTCGGGTACTGTAGAAGAGTGTCTAACCACTTCACGCCATTCGTAAAATGGAATTAAGCTGTGTTCAAGCTGCCCCACTGTGAATGGATAAGGCTCTTTTTGCCAATCTACAGATTTAACGATATTTACCTTAGTGGATGGTTTTTTGGTAATTAATCGAGCCATCCAATTTGGCTCCTCTTCGACAACAGTTGAAGGTTCAGCGTCGGAGAGTTGTTCATAACTTGTTACACTAACAAAATAGCCACGTCGCTCTTGCGCATTGATATAGCCATCAAACTCTAATTCTTTGTAGGCGGCTATAACGGTGTTTCTGGCAACATTTAATTCACTGGCGAGTTCTCTCGAAGAGGGTAGTGGTTCTTTGGGGCGTATAAGACCACCGCTAATAGCGTCGATTAACTGCTGACGTATTTGCAACTGAAGCGTGCGAGGTTTGTCACGACGCAGCGAAAAGAATTGGTGCCACATTTCATCCATCATTTTGGTTCATTAAGTCCATGTTTTCTGGTTCTATAGATAAGTTAAATTAACACCGAAAATATCCTACAATTCTAATTATAGATAATTATGACTAAAGGAGAGTTATGTCTGATAATACAATTATACAAAATGATAGACAGCATGTTTGGCATCATTTAACTCAACACAAGGCTTTTGAAACTACTGATCCTTTGGTAATCGTAAAAGGCAAAGGCTTGGTTGTGACTGACGCCAAAGGCGATGATTATCTGGACGCGACTTCAGGCGGTGTTTGGACGGTCAATTTGGGCTTTGGCAGGGATGATATGGTGGACGCCGTGGCGAATCAATTGAAGAAAATCCCCTATTTTGCCGGTGCTTTTGGTACTGAGCCTGGAGCTGAATACGCCAAAGAATTGACTGACATCATGCCAGGGTTTGATCGAGTTTATTATTCAAACTCCGGCTCAGAAGCCAATGAAAAGGGTTATAAGATGGTGAGACAGCGTGCTCATTCTTATAACAACGGCAAAAAACATAAAATTATTTATCGCGATCGCGATTACCACGGCACGACTATCGGGGCTTTGAGCTCCACTGGTCATGCCCAACGAAAAAATCAATACGGACCCTTTGCCCCGGGTTTTGTGGAAATGCCGCATTGCTTGTGCTACCGCTGCCCGTTTGGAAAAAAATATGGTGAGTGCAATATTGAATGCGCACACGCGCTTGAAACCATCATTCAGCAAGAAGGGCCGGAAACAGTAGGTTCGGTTGTGCTAGAGCCTATCACGGCTGGTGGTGGTGTTATACCACCAGTTCCGGAGTATTTTCCAATCATCGAATCAATTTGCAGAAAATATGATGTTTTAATGCATATTGACGAAGTGGTTTGCGGCCTCGGTAGAACCGGTAAGTGGTTTGGCTATCAGCATTATAAAGTGCAGCCGGATATTGTCACCATTGCCAAGGGTTTAGCTGCAGGTTATGCGGCTATTTCAGTGACAGTAACCACCGAAAAAGTTTTTGAACTGTTTAAGCAAAATCCAGCCGATCCTGAAAGTTACTTTAGAGATATTTCGACTTTTGGTGGTTGTACGGCTGGCCCTGCGGCTGCATTAGAAACTTTAAAGATTATTAAAAGAGAAAGCTTGCTTGAGAATGTCTGCAATATGGGCAGCTATCTTAAAGATAAATTATTTGAACTTCAGGACAAGCACCCGGTTATAGGTGACGTTCGCGGCAAGGGTTTGTTTTGCGGCGTAGAACTGGTTAAAGACAGAGAAACCAAAGAGCCGCTTGCCGATCAAGACGTTGTTGCGATTGTCGGGCATTGTTTGAAAAACAAAGTAATGATTGGAAGAACCAATCGCAGTTTTGTCGATGCAAACAACGTCTTACTCTTCAGCCCGGCATTTGTGGCCAGTAAAAGTGATATTGATTCGATTGTTGATGCGGTAGATGTGGCATTGACAGAGAACACTTAGTTTAATTAGGAGAAATTATGATCATTGGTATACCTAAAGAAATCAAAAACCATGAATACAGAGTGGGACTGACACCATCCAGTGTCAATGAATGCGTCAAACACGGTCATCAGGTCTTAGTCGAGACCAATGCCGGCAGTGGTATTGGTGCCAGTGATGAGAATTACATCAGTGCCGGGGCGAAGATTATAGACGCTGCTGCAGAGATCTTTGCCAGCGCAGAGATGATTATCAAGGTTAAAGAACCTCAGGCCATTGAAAGAGCGATGCTGCGTCAAGGTCAGATACTCTATACCTATCTTCATCTTGCCCCCGACCCGGAACAAACCAAAGACCTGATTGCAAGTGGTGCAATCTGTATTGCTTACGAAACCGTAACCGCAGCGCAAGGCGGCTTGCCATTGCTGGCGCCAATGTCTAAAGTGGCGGGACGTATGGCGGTTCAAGCCGGCGCACATTTTCTTGAACAGCCAAACGGCGGTTTGGGCGCATTACTGGGTGGTGTGCCTGGCGTTGAGCCTTTAAAAGTTGTTATTATTGGTGGTGGCGTTGTTGGTAGTCATGCAGCGCACATTGCTGTTGGTATGGGCGCCGATGTTTGGGTTTTAGATAATAACCCAGAAACACTTGAAGAGCATTGGCAACAATTTGGCCGGGCAACGAATGCTGTGTTTTCCACACAAAGTTCAGTTGAAGAGCATGTAACAAGTGCTGACCTAGTTATCGGCGGAGTACTAATACCTGGCTCTGAGGCGCCTAAATTGGTAACCAAAGAAATGATTAAAGCAATGAAGCCTGGCTCTGTTGTGGTCGATGTCGCGATTGATCAGGGCGGCTGTTTTGAGACATCAAAAGCAACCACCCATGCCGAACCAACCTATGTGGTTGATGAAGTGGTGCATTACTGTGTTGCCAATATGCCTGGCGGCGTGCCAAAAACATCAACTTATGCCTTAAATAATGTCACCCTGCCTTTTGCCCTTGATATCGCCAATAAAGGCGTTACTCAGGCGTTGCTGGATGATGAACACCTGAGAGCGGGCTTAAACGTGCATTCGGGCAAAGTGACATGTGAAGAGGTTGCTCATGATTTGGGCTATGAATATTACTGCGCACTGGATGTGCTTAACAATTAATTTTTAACAGGAGAAACAAGAAATGACAAAAATGACCTCAAGTGAGGCCTTTGTAGAAACAATGGTTGCAAACGATGTTAAAGACATCTTTGGCATAATGGGATCCGCATTTATGGATGCCATGGATATCTTTGAACCAGCTGGTATCCGCTTAATTCCCGTTGTTCATGAGCAGGGTGCAGGACACATGGCCGATGGCTATGCTCGCGTTAGTGGTAAACACGGCGTTGTCATTGGTCAAAATGGCCCCGGTATTTCTAATTGTGTCACCGCTATCGCAGCAGCTTATTGGGCGCATAGCCCAGTAGTTATTATTACTCCTGAAGCAGGCACTATGGGTACGGGTCTTGGTGGTTTCCAAGAGGCTAACCAGCTGCCTATGTTCCAAGAGTTTACTAAGTACCAAGGGCACGTCTGTAATCCAATGAGAATGGCAGAGTTCACGGGTCGTTGCTTTGATCGTGCGATGAGTGAAATGGCGCCAACACAGCTTAACATCCCAAGAGACTACTTTTACGCTGATGGTGAATTCACCATTCCGCAACCAAGAAGAATCGATCGTGGTACGGGTGGTGAAGAGTCGCTTAACGATGCTGTTAACCTTATCGCCCAAGCCGAGTTCCCAGTGATTGTATCTGGCGGTGGCGTAGTGATGGCCGATGGTGTTGATGAATGCAAGGCCTTGGCTGAGCGTTTGGGTGCACCTGTGGTTAATTCCTACCTGCATAACGACTCCTTTCCAGCCAGCCATGAACTGTGGTGTGGTCCTTTGGGCTATCAAGGCTCTAAAGCTGCGATGAAGTTAATCTCAAAAGCTGATGTTGTTATCGCCTTGGGTACGCGCCTAGGCCCTTTTGGTACATTACCTCAGCATGACATGGATTATTGGCCAAAAGATGCCAAAATCGTGCAAATTGATGCTGACCATAAGATGCTTGGTCTTGTTAAGCCAATTACGGTGGGTATTTGTGGTGATGCTAAAGCGGTTGCTGAGGCGCTTACTGAAAAACTCTCATTTGCCAATCTTGCCTGTGATACTACTAAAGCTGAGCGAGCAACAAAGATTGCCAGGGAAAAAGTTGCATGGGAAGAAGAGCTAGACAATTGGATTCATGAAACAGACCAATACAGCTTGGATATGATTGAAGACCTTGAAGAAGGTTGGTTGCACCCAAGACAAGTACTTCGTGAGCTGGAAAAGGCGATGCCTGAAGATGTCATGGTCTCAACTGATATTGGCAATATTAACTCGGTTGCTAACAGCTACCTTCGTTTTGAAAAACCGCGCAGCTTCTTTGCACCAATGAGCTTTGGTAACTGTGGTTACGCACTACCAACTATTATCGGCGCCAAAGCAGCAGCCCCTCACCGCCCAGCAGTCTCTTACGCTGGTGATGGCGCTTGGGCGATGAGCATGGTAGAAACAATGACTTGTGTCCGTCATGACATTCCAGTAACAGCTGTGGTATTCCATAATTGCCATTGGGGTGCGGAAAAGAAGAACCAAGTGGACTTCTACGACAGACGTTTTGTTGCTGCAGAGCTGACCGATCAACACTTTGTCAATATTGCTGAGTCAATGGGTGCAGAAGGTATCCGCGTTGACAAGCTTGAAGAAGTGGGTCCAGCGTTGAAAAAAGCCATTGATATGCAGATGAACGAAGGCAAGACTACCATCATCGAAATTATGTGTACCCGTGAGTTGGGTGACCCGTTCAGAAAAGACGCACTTAGTAAGCCAGTGCGCTATTTAGAAAAGTACAAAGATTATGGTGTGAATAAGTTGCATCGTTGATAAAAACATTATGAGGGTGTTTTTCCACCCTTATTTCTCCAAGAGCTGTTTTAGCTCTTAACCAACGGATAGGGTGATGCCTATCAACTAAGGCAGGATTAATAGTCCTGCCTTTTTTATGTCTAATAGGTTATGTGTTGCCTACATCAAGAAGGCTGAAACTGATGCTAGAGTAATATTCTATGCCTCTCTGCCGTAGTACAGGTTAACAACATGCTTTGCTTCAGCAAAAAAAAGCCAGCGTTCTAGGAGGAGGCCAAGAAAATTACAAGCGACTGCGATCAATATAAAATGAAAGCTTGTTGATTGCGTTATGAGGCAAAGTGTAGGCACAACTATCATTAATAAAATGCTGAAGAAACGGAGCAGCAGCATTTTTTTGACTGAAATGTCAAAACCAAACTCTCTCATTAGGAAATTTTTTGAACTTTCACCTGTATGTAGTAGGCGAACTTTTCGTGAAGAGAGTCCAGTTGCGGTTTTAATGCTTAGCTCTGAAGGTTTACCGATAAAGTAATAATAAATTGCTTTTGTGATGAATGTTAAGCAAAGCAGCCCCATGATTAATGTCAATAACAACTCAGACTGCTGATTGTAGTAACTTAAGATTGCAAACATTGTTAGCGCACCTGATAGCAGCCCCAACAACACATAATTGGTTGGTACGAGAGGTGAATTCCATGCTCGAATGGTTTTTAAGCAGGCATAAATCATGCCAGTTGAGTACACGGTAAGCAATGAAATAATCATGAGTATGATTGCAGTCGTTTTACTCGTCACACTGCTGGTTTCAGTCGCAATTATGGTGTATATAAAAGCAAATACGACCGGAAAGGTCAGTAGGGCAAAAACACCTTCTCTGGATAACCACGAAGAGCGAAAACGCAAAAAAGCTCGCCATGCATTTTTTGGGTTGGCAAGATGAAGGATTGACGAGAGTAAACCAAGCGCAACAAGCGTCAATCCGATGATGCTACTCACAACTAATGGGCTGAATAGTGACTCGGAAATATCGCCTGTTCGATCAAGAACAACATAAAGGCCAGAAAAAAATAAAAGACCATAACCCAGTCCTGAAGTGATAGTAAAAAATATAATAGAAAAGGCTGGATGCATTGATAACTCCGAGTACTAAATTAGCGACTAATAAGCTCGTTGGCCCAGTCTTTCACCTGGCCAACTATGTTTTTTTTCTTTTTCTCAATGGTGATATTGTTTGCTAAACGCGGAGGTAAATATTGATTGGTGGGGTTGTAACCAAGCTCATTCATTAGGCCGTCACCGTTACGTTCACGTGTTAATTTACTAACGTTTGAGTTAGGGTCGTCAAAATCACCAAAATGACGAGCGCTAGAAGGGCATGTCATAACGCATGATGGCTGACGGTCAATTTCGGGAAGTGATTCATCATAGATTCGATCTACACACAATGTGCATTTTTTCATTGTGCCGGATTCACGATCTAACTCTCTTGAGCCGTATGGACAAGCCCAAGCGCAGAGATTGCAACCCATGCATTTATCCTGGTCAATGAGTACAATTCCATCACTTTTGCGTTTGTAGGAAGCGCCTGTTGGACAAACCGTGACACAGGCTGCATCTTCGCATTGCATGCACGACATTGGAAAGTTAACCGTTTTGTTGTGTGGGTAATCGCCAATCTCATAGCTTCTTACGCGATTAAAAAAAACCCCAGTCGGATCTTTTTCATAAGGGTTTTGATCACTAAGAGATCCAGTTGTACCGGAGGTGTTCCACTCTTTGCAGGAAATAGCGCAAGCATGACAGCCTACACAGGTATCTAAATCAATTACAAGTCCTAAGCGCATTTTATCTCCTTAACGTGGCTTTTTTCCCCGAGTTAAAACATCTCTGGTTGGTCTGACGATGTTAACGGGTTCGTGGGTTTTGTATCTTAATACCGATGGCTGATCTGGCGCATCAGGTATTGGTTTAATGGTGTCAAATTGGGGGAAGGATATTGGTGCCTGATCATCTGCTCTATAGACTTTAACACGAGCATCATACCAAGCCGCTTGGCCGGTTATTGGGTCCGAGTTTGTCATTTCTCGTTGAGATGTGTTACTAGCAGGTAACAGCTCAGATATTAGATGATTTAATAGAAATCCTTTTTCAGATTCATTTGCGCCTTTTTTTAGCCCCCAGGCACCTGATTGCTTGCCAATCGCATTCCAAGTCCAAACGGTGTTTTCTTCACAGCCCTCCATTAATTTCACTTGCGCTTTGATGGCACCGGTTCTTGACTCAACCCAAACCCAGTCGCCATCTGTAATAGCCATAGATTCAGCTTTTGCACGATTCATGTAGAGTTTGTTTTGTGCCATGATTTGTCGCAACCAGGCATTTTGTGAATCCCAAGAGTGGTACATAAACATCGGCCGTTGGGTGGTGGTTGAGAATGGGTATTCTTCCTCATCTGTCAAAGCAACTTCAATGGGTTTGTAATAGCTTGGGCAAGGTGTGAAGTATTTTTTTAATCTTGCTTTATCCTCTTCGTCGCTAGGGCACGGGCCATCATAAAGGCCTTGACCAGCGAGACGAAATTTTTGCAAAGTCTCGGAGTAGAGCTCCATAACAATGGGCTTGTTATTAAAGTTTAAGTGTGTATCGGCAGCAAACTCAAGGTACTCTTTATTTGCAAAGCGGTAATACTTTTGCGAATCTGGAATATCTTGCTTAAAAAAACTTTCGTTTTCAATGTATTTTTCCCACTGGTCAGGGTTAGGTTCGCCTACAATGCTTTTTTCCCCATTCTTACCTCGCCAGCCAGCTAAGAAGCCAATGCCAGGGTGTTTTTCCCAATTAGTGATAAATTCTTTATAGCCCGAGTACTTAGCAGTGCCGTCATCATTGGTAAAAACTGGAAATTTGAGGCGAGTTGCTAAATCAACCATCACCTCTTGCCATGGTCTTACATCTCGATCCAGATCTACAATTGGATGGCGAATAGCGTCTGCAATAACATGAGGCTCGGTTATAGGCCGGTCAAGAATTGAAATCGTATCAAAACGCTCTAGGTAGGTGGTGTCAGGCAAAATGAGATCGCCAAAGTTGACGGTTTCAGAATGGAATGCGTCGACAACCACTAAGTACGGAATTTTATACTCGCCATTCTCATCTTTCTCTCTTAGAAGGTTTTGAGTATTACCTGGATTCATGCTTGAGTTCCACGCCATATTTGCCATGAAAAAAATCAAAGTATCAATCGTGTAAGGGTCACCTTTTACTGCATTGTTGATAACCATATGCATCAAGCCATGATTGGCAATTGGCGCCTCCCAAGAGTAGGCCTTGTCAATTCGTAGTGGCTTACCATCTTTGTCAATACAGAGGTCTTCTGGTGATGTTGGAAATCCTAAAGGTGGTGTTTTTAAAGGCGTGTTTGGTGCCATCTCTTTTGCCGGTTTAATGGGCGGTGGAATCATTCTTGGGAAAGGTGGTTTTGCAAGATGAGCGCCTGGGCAGTCAATTGCGCCCAGTAGTATTTGCAAGATATGGATAGCACGGCAAGTTTGAAAGCCGTTTGAATGGGCGGCAATGCCGCGCATCGCATGCATTGAAACCGGCCTGCCAATAAATTTATCGTGCTTTTTCCCTGTCCAGTCAGTCCATTCAGTCTCAATTTCAATGCTTTCTTGAAAAGCAACATGTGCCATTTCTAAAGCGTGTCTTTCTATGTCTTCTGCAGCAATGCCGGTCTGTTTAGAGACTTTGTTTAGGCTGTACTCATCGCTTAGGTATCCTTCGGTGAGAAGGGTAAATGAGGTTTTAACGCTAAAGCCTTCGCTAGTCTGCCATTCACCAAATAAAGCAGGCTTGATATCTGCAAGAGAGGCGTCGACAAATGTTTCTGATTCAAGCTCCCAGGCCTGAGGCTTGCCCTGCTCGTTGCGCCACATTAACCCGTCGTTGCTCTGGCCGGGATTTTGAATAACAAGGTGTGGTGCATTAGTGTAGCGGATTAAAAACTCTTTATCAAATTGATCGTTCTCAAGTAGTACGCGGGACATAGCAATCGCAAACAGACCGTCAGTGCCTGGACGAATGCTAATCCATTCATCTGCAATGGCTTGATAGCCAGTACATACCGGGTTTACGGTTGCAAATTTTGCGCCATTTTTTTTAAGTTTTGAAAGGCCAATTTTGATTGGGTTTGAAGAGTGATCTTCGGCCACACCCCAGAGCATAAAGTATTTTGTGTTGTCCCAGTCTGGATCGCCAAATTCCCAGAAAGACTGGCCTAATGTGTAGAGACCGGCTGCCGCCATATTGACAGAGCAAAAACCACCATGGGCAGACCAGTTTACTGTGCCAAATTGCTGAGCCCAAAGACCAGTTAGCGCTTGCATTTGGTCCCTACCAGAAAAGAATGCCAGTTTTTTTGGATCGGTGGCACGAATTTTTTCTAAGCGAGTGGTGAGTTCATCAAGCGCCTCATCCCATGAAATAACTTCAAATTCTCCCGCACCTCTTTCTGTGCCGGCCTTTCTACGTAATGGTGAGCGTAATTTGGCCATCGACTCATGCTTCATAATCCCTGCATTGCCCTTTGCACAAAGCACGCCTTTGTTGACAGGATGATTACGGTTGCCCTGGATGTAGCGAACCTTTTTCCCTTCAAGTGTCACCTTAATGCCACAACGACATGCACACATATAGCAAGTGGTTGTTTTTACCTCTTGATTTGATCTATCCTCGAACAGTGGCAAAGGGTCTTCTAATTCAATATTTTGGGGACAGGTTGTTGTCATTGACTACCTAGTAAAGGATGTTTTTCCATTGTGTTTTGAAAGCTACAAACTACCAAAAGTTTTCAGGCTTTCACTGTAAATGAATGATAGCACTATGCATTAAATTGACGTGTATATTAGTGTAATTGGACCAGTAGTTGTGTCTTTTTGGAGTGCTTGTCTAGGGTGCGATACCCTGTTTTTTTCATGTAAACTTGCCGACTGAAGACAGGAGTTTTGTAATGACATTGCTGCAAGGATTAGCTGACAGCGCCAAGCGTGTATCGCCACGCATTTTATTGCCAGAATCAAGTGATAAGCGGGTGGTGGAGGCGGCCGTGTCAATTTCTAGGCAGGGGCTTGCTAAAGTTGTTTTGCTTGGCGATAAAAATACCCTGGCACAATCCATTGATCAATGTGGTGGCGGGAGTCTTGATATTGGTTATCTTGATTCGACGGATGAATCTTTACGTGCTGAATATGCTCAACTCTTATATCAAAAAAGAAAACACGTTGGCTTGGATCTTGATGAGGCCAAAGAGCTTGTTCAACAGGACTGCGTCTTTGCGATGTTGGCGTTAGAGAGTAATGCTGTTGATGGTGTTGTGACTGGTGCAATTACCCCAAGTCAGCAAGTGCTTAGCAACGCTCTGCGAATTATTGGTGTAGCGGCTGGTGTAAGGCTGGTTTCTAGCTTCTTTCTAATGGTTTTTGACGAGAGTCACCAAAGATACGGCAAGGAAATGCTTTTTTCCGATTGCGCAATGAATGTCAATCCAAGTGCTGAGGAGTTGGCTGAAATTGCGGCAAGTACGATTAAATCTGCAAACGAACTGTTAGGTATGACGCCTAAAGTGGCTATGTTGTCGTTTTCAACCAATAGAAGTGCCGAGTTTGAGCAAGTTGAAAAAGTCAGGCTAGCAACAAGTATTTGTCTGAAAAAAGCTCTGGACGCTGAAATTATCGGCAATATTCAATTGGATGCCGCTCTTGATGATGCGGTGCTTAGTCTTAAATATCCTGAAACTTCTTTTATTGCCCCAGCGAACGTGTTGATTTTCCCCACATTAGATGCAGGTAATATCGGCTATAAACTCGTTCAAAGGTTTTCTGGTGCTGAAGCAGTCGGCCCGATTTTACAAGGTCTTGCCAAGCCAGTGAATGATTTGTCAAGAGGGTGCAGTGTTAAGGAAATTGTCAACACGGTCGTTATTACAGCCAATCAGTGCTCGTAGAGCGAAACTACATACTAATGTAGTTAGGCCCACCGCCGCCTTCAGGTGGCTTCCAAGTAATATTTTGAGCCGGATCTTTAATGTCACAAGTTTTGCAGTGTAGGCAGTTCTGAGCGTTGATCTGAAAGTAGTCTTGACCTTCTTTCTCAACAATCTCATAAACACCTGCAGGGCAGAATCTTTGAGCTGGTTCATCGTATTTACTCAAATTCTCACCCAGTGGAATATCGACGTCGCTCAGTTTTAAGTGAACGGGTTGATCCTCTTCATGATTTGTGCCAGATAAGAATAATGACGAGGTAATGTCAAAAGTAAATTCATTATCAGGTGCAGGGTAGTTTTTAGGTTTAACGCTGCCACTTAGTTTTAAGACGTCAGAATCTTTCTTGCTATCCTTGATGTTGATTGGCAACTTGTTGCGGAAAATATTGGTTTCGATAAAGTTGTAAGCCGAGCCAACATAAAGGCCAAATTTGTGTAGTGCGGAACTAAAGTTTCTTGATTGGTGAAGCTCTTTGTAAAGCGCACTTGATTTGAAAATATCATCAAAATCACACACTTCTTCGTTGAGAACTTTGTTGACGTATTCAGCGGCCAACATGCCTGACTGCAGGGCGCAGTGGCTGCCTTTTATTTTTCCTGGGTTTAGTGTGCCAGCGTTACAGCCAATAATCATGCCGCCATCAAAATCCATTTTTACCAATGAATGCAAGCCGCCTTTGCTGATCGCGCGAGCACCATAAGAGATGCGCTTACCACCTTCTAGATATTGTTTAATTACTGGATGAAGCTTGTATTGTTGAAATTCTTTGAATGGATTTTGGTATGGATTTTCGTAATTTAAGTCAACGATTAGGCCTACTGCAATGCGGTTTTTATCAAAATGGTAGAGGTAACCACCACCCGATGCACCCTTGGTTAAAGGCCAGCCAATGGTGTGAAGGACGTCACCCTGTGAGTGTTTGTCGTTTTCAACCTCCCAAATTTCTTTAAAACCAATGGCAAAATGTTGCGGTGATTTACCAGCATCAAGATTCAAATCTTTGATCAGTTGCTTGCCGATGTGTCCGCGAGCGCCTTCGGCAAAAATGGTTTGTTTTGCCAAGATATTCATACCCGGCGCCCAAGTGCCTTTTTGATTACCCTCTTTGTCGATACCCATATCTGCTGTAGCAATACCGCAAATACGACCACTTTCATCGCTTAGGTAGTTTTCAGCTGGGAATCCCGGAAAGATATCAACGCCGAGGTCCATTGCTTTGGCGCCCAACCACTGGCACAGTTCACCCAAAGAGATAATGTAGTTGCCGTGATTGTGAAGTCCTTTAGGGGTTAGCCACGAAGGAACTTTGATTTTTTTGCTGTTACTTCTGAGAAAGTAAACATCATCACCTTTAACGGTGTTACTAAGTGTTGGACAGTCTTTGGCATCTTCTGGAAAAAGATCGAATAGCGCCTTTGGCTCAAACACAGCGCCAGAGATGATGTGTGAGCCAATTTCCGAACCTTTCTCTAATAGGCACACAGAAAGGTTGGGGTTTAGCTGTTTAAGCTTGCATGCTGATGCAAGACCCGCAGGGCCGCCACCAACAACCACAACATCGTATTCAATTGACTCTCTTTCCATTAAATCAGCCTCAAAGATTGATTAAAGTTTAGTTTGCTAATTAGGCGTTATCGATTAACTCTTGAACAGCGCCGAATAGGTCTGTATTCCAAACCAGGTCAGCCATTCTAGCCATTGGTGCGTCTGCGTCATTGTTAATAACAACAATTACTTGCGAGTCTTTCATGCCTGCCAAATGCTGAATGGCACCAGAAATACCGACAGCCATGTACAGTTTAGGTGCAACAACTTTACCCGTTTGACCCACTTGGTAGTCATTGGAGATAAAGCCAGCATCAACCGCTGCTCTTGAAGCGCCAACCGCTGCATCAAGTTTGTCTGCTAGCTGTTCGATTAAGGCAAAGTTTTCTTGTGATCCCAGGCCACGACCGCCAGAGACAATACGCTCAGCAGTTGTTAATTCTGGGCGCTCAGATTGTGACTCTTGTAATGATACAAATGTAGAATTTGATTCAGGCACAGAGACAGACAGCTCTTCAAGGGTGGCAGAGCCGCCATCTTCAGAGTGCTCGAATGCTGTTGGACGCACAGTTAATAGAATAGTTGTATCGCAACTTTCAACAGTCGCCATGATGTTGCCCGCGTAGAGTGGACGAACAAAGGTATTTGCCGACTTAACTTCACAAACATCGGTAATAGGCTGAACATCGAGCAGGGCGCCAACCACTGGGATAATATTTTTACTGTATGTGGCTGAACCAGCAACTAGGTATTGGTAATCACTCATCACACCTGCAATTAATTTGCTAGCAATGCCTGCTGAGACGTGCTCAAGCGAGGAGTCAGTTATCACTTTGACCGTGTTGATGCCGCTTATTGAGGCTACTGCCGTTGCATTTGCTGCATCGTTAGTTAATACGAGCGCATCGACTGAATCTGATAATTGAGCGGCTGCTGTTACTGCAGCACGTGAGTTGGCGCTGATTTCAGAGCCATGTAATTCGATTAAAACTAAGGCCGACATTATAGCACCCCCATTTGAGTTAACTCATCAAGCAGTTCTTTGGCGGACGAGACTTGTTTTGCAGCCCTATCCTTAGTGCCTGATTCTACAACGCTTATTACCTTGACACGTGGACTGACGTCGACATCAAGACTTGATAGTTCAATAGTTTCAAGCGGCTTAGAGCGTGCTTTCATAATGTTAGGCAATGATGCATATCTTGGCTCGTTAAGGCGTAAATCAACGGTAACGATTGCTGGAAGGTTTAGCCTCCTTGTTTCAATGCCAGAATCAATTTCACGGCTAACTTCGATGCTTTGTGCGTCATCACTTAAAGTGAATTTAGAAATAAATGTACCTAATGAGTAATCCAGCAGACCTGAAAGCATTTGGCCCGTTTGATTATTGTCATTATCAACGGCTTGCTTACCCATAACAACAAGGCTAGCATCTTCGCGTTTGACAATTTCTGCTAGAATTTTACCGATGTGTAAAGGCTGTAAGTCAAGATCTGACTCGGTCTTAATAAAAATAGCTCGATCAATCCCCATCGCTAGAGCCGTTCTGAGTGTGTCAACTGTTTTGTCGCTACCAATACTGATGACAATTGTTTCGCTAGCTACGCCGCTTTCTTTCAGCTTTAAAGCTTCTTCGACAGCAATTTCACAAAATGGATTCATTGCCATTTTGGCATTGGTTAGGTCAACCATTTGAGTTTGCTTGTCAACACGCGCTTGTGTGTACGGATCTAGTACACGTTTAATTGGGATAATTACTTTCATTTGTAGTAGGGTTACTAGTTATAAAACTTGCGAATAATACCATTCGTTTACCATTTGAAAAACGATTTTTCAAGGTTTATTCATTGGATAAATTGATATTAATTAATGTCTCTATCAAGTGTATCACAAACGCTATTAATAACAGCTTGTTAATATTCAAATGGAAAGCGCAACCTGGCTTCAGCACCTTCTTGTAAAAAGCGGTTTTGCAAGGTAATTTCACCGCCGTGAAGCTGCATAATCTTCCTCACAAATCTCAAGCCTAGGCCATTGCCTCGTTTTCCAGTATCGGGCCGGGAGACAGAAAAAAAGCGAGTGAAGAGCTTTCTTAATACGTGATCCGGCATTCCTGGGCCTTCATCCAAAACCATGATAGTGACAGCTGTATTGGTTTCGCTGGCTTTAATTGTAATCGTTCCACCCTTGGGGCTAAAGTCAATGGCGTTGTTGATAATATTGCCAATAGCTTGCTCTAAGAGAAGTTTTTCGGCCAGAATCTCACCGTTGCTCTCAATATCAAACTCAATTTTTATTTCCTTGTTGGCAATGGTTTTGACGCGAATCGGCGCTTTGAGTACATTATCGACGACAGATCTAATGTTGAGCGCGGTGACGTTTTTCAAAGCCTCTCTGCGCTCTATTCGCGATAGTTCAAGTAGGCGTGAAACCAGCTTATCCATATGTTTATTAGAATCGAGAATATTTTGAACAAAATGCGCTCTCTGCTTGTCGTCCATCGGTAGTAGTAGGTTTTCTGCCGTTGCTCTGACGCCAGTAATTGGTGTGCGTAATTCATGCGCTAGCGTGTTTATATACTCTTCAACGTTATCTTTCAGTTCTAACTCATTCCTAAGTTTTTCAATCGCCTCCAAGAGTCTTGTAAATTCATCATTGTGTATGTTGGGTGCTGTTGCGTCTTCACCCATTGAGAGGCGAGAAGTGTATTTCACCAATAGTTTGGCATCGCGAGAGACGATATAGCTGGCAACACCACCAATAATTAGCGAGATAAAGAATATGTAAAAAGCATATTTGTAAATTTGAGAGCTGCTTTTGCCAAAGTAAATCGGCTTAACGGCAACAAGCGTACCGATGATGGCATTGCTTTGGTCGAAAATAGGGCTTGAGACGTAAAGTGCTTTTGTATCGAATAGTGGCTTTTCGTTATTTGGGTCGTAAGGTATTTTACGAACACCATGCTCACCTTGAAGAGCGCTGGCAACCTCAGTGTTATTACTCATATCTCTGCCAAGTATCAAGCCTCGTGAGTCGTAGATCACTTTACCAGTATTGTCGGTGAGATAAATCTCTAAATTGTTGAATTGTGCATCTTTTTTAGCATCTTGCTTTGGGTCCTGTGGCTTTAAATAACCTGAAGTAATATCCTCAAATGCCTGTATATCAATTTCGCCTTCGCTATTATTGTGGGAGGCGATTTGACTCAGCAAGCTTGAGGCGTCAATCATAATACCTTCTGCAGACTCTTCACCGGTGCGGTTGGCAACTAGCCAGACGATTGAGCTACTAATTAAGAAGTAGAGGATAAAAAGTTTGGAGCCGAGATTTAGCTTAAGAAATTTCATTCAAACTGTTTATATAATTAAGAAGCGATGTTGTTTAAAGTCTCAATGAGACTATAGCCAATGCCTCGGTGCGTTTCTATATATTCGTTTTTGTCATCTATTTCGTGCAAGCGCTTACGTATGGACTTAATGTGGGTATTGATGGTTTTGACATCGGAGCCATGCGGTCTATCCCAAATAATGCTCAGCAAGTATTCTCGTGAATGCACACGATTAGGGCGCTTGACTAGGTGAGACAAGATTTTAAATTCTGCTGGTGTTAATACAAGCTCTTGCCCGGAAAATAGTATTTTTTGCATGGCTTCGTTGATATGAAACTTAGATTGCTGAAGTTTGGGTTCAGATCTTAAGTGCCTAAGTTGAGCGCGCACGTGCGCCACCACCAATCTAGGACTTAGGGGCTTGGTAACGTAGCCATTGGCGCCCAATCCTTCCAACCCTAATACTTGGTCAGCCTCATCATCTCGAGCTGAAATAATCACCACAGGCAGTTCTGATTTGGCGCGAACCTTGCGCAACACGTCAAAACCACTAATATCTGGTAGGCCCACGTCAAGCAACATTAGGTCAACATCGTTATTATCCAGATAGTCAAGCGCGCCATGCCCATTGTCAAACCACTGACAACTAAAAGAGTCTTTTTCTAAAATAAAAGCGATACTCTCAGCAATGGTTCTGTCGTCTTCAACTATGAGAATGTGTTGCATACGGATAAATGTTGTTAGAAAAGCACCATTGTAGTTAAAAAAGAATTAAACAAAACCATCTTCACGCAATCTTCATCAAAACTTCATTTATAAAACATTTGACATTTGTGTTTAGGTCCTAAACTGGCATCATTGTTTTTAGAAAGTTAGGACGGAATGCGACAAACTCTCCTTTTATTTACAAACGCTAGTAGTGCGATAACAAAGCTCAACCCTATAAGTGATGTTATCACAATACCGATGCGAGCTAGTGCCCTAGAAGCTAAAAACAATATTATTGAAGCGCTGTTTGGCAACACCACGGTGTGCTTACGGGGCTTCAATGAGTATTTTAAAGAACCTCGAAACACTATTGCCACGCTCTCCTTGTGGCGATAGAGGTAGCGGCTGAAGCTGGTGGTTTCTCCTTCCACCAGCAACAGCACATTTATCAAATCCAAAATGGCTTGTATAAAGGTCTCTAAATGAATGCACAAACAAATGAAATGCACTGGTCTAGTGCGAATGTTTCTCCTGTATTAGATCTATCTCTACCTAGGTACAACCAAAGTTTTGTTGTTCTGGAAGGAGATAGTGACGATACGCTTGCCTTTGGACTGGGAAGGTCGCCCGAGGGCTATTTACCCGCAGACTCTGGCACGGTGGTTATTAGTGCCAATGAGCATTTTAATTTCTTACAAAATTTAACCCTTAATGATCAGGTTGTATTGAGCGATCCAATGGGTGGTGAGTTTCACTATGGCATTACCCATATGGACATTATTGATTTGAAAGATAACACGATCGATATCCATGACAATGTGGACGAACTCAAGCTGGTAAGTAGCTGGCCGTTCGGTAGTGGTAATGCACACACAACAATGCGCTATGTGGTTAAAGCATCGAAAATTGATGCACTTATTTTGTCTTAATTCTAAATTATCAGGGGATAAATTCAATGCATAATCAAACAACAAAAACAAAACCGAAAAACAATAAAGAAAACGCTTTTTGCAGGCACCTTAACGTTGACGAATCTCAGCTCCATAAAGCACTGGCCTGGTATCACAGCGCCATGCAAAACACTCAGAAATCCAAAACTACTCATTAGCTTTTGCAATTACTTTTCACCGACTCTGTAGTTCGTCTAAAATACTTATTTGAATAATGTAACAAAATTCAAATAAGCTATGCAACAATCCACCCATGGCGGCGCCCGAAGTGGCGCTGGCCGTAAAAAAAATTCCGGCTCATTTAAAGAAGAAACCAAGGTTTTGCGTGTACCTTTGAGTCTTGTTGATTCAATCCAAGACTCTTTAAAGGTTTATCGCTCTCGGCTTAAATCAGATATTGAGTTGTTACTACCACAAGGCAACCCAGAAGATGTAGCCATACCCATTTTTAGCTCACGTGTACAGGCGGGCTTTCCATCGCCAGCTGACGATTATTTAGAGGATGCACTCGATCTAAATAAATACTTAATTCAACACAAAGAGGCGACTTTTTTTGTTCGCGCACAAGGCGATTCTATGCTTGGTGCGGGAATCCATTCCGGTGATATTTTGGTGGTAGATAAGTCGCTAAGAGCCATCAGTGGAAAAATTGTTATTGCGGTTGTTGATGGTGATTTTACAGTTAAGAGACTGCATAAATATGGCGGTAAAATTACCCTAAAAGCAGAAAATGACGCCTTTGATGACATCAAAATTACCGGCAATAGTGAGCTTATTATATGGGGTGTGGTCACTTCGGTGATTCACCGCTGTGGCTAATAAGTTTGCTTTAATCGACTGTAATAATTTTTATGCCTCTTGTGAGCGCGTATTTAATCCTAAATTAGAAGGTGTGCCAGTTGTTGTTCTATCGAACAACGACGGCTGTGTGATTGCACGATCCAATGAAGCAAAAGTATTGGGGATTTTGATGGGTGAGCCTTATTTTAAAATGCGCGCACTAGCGAAAGCTAATGGTGTTGCTATTTGTTCTTCTAATTACGCACTATATGGCGATATGTCGAGCAGAATAATGCGCATTGTTAGGCGCTATTCACCTGAACAAGAAATTTATTCGATTGATGAAAGTTTTATTAACTTATCTGGTATGTCGATTGATTTGATCAGGCATATGCATAAACTTAAAACTCAAGTAAAGAGCTGGACTGGAATACCGGTTTGTGTGGGTATTGGTAGGACAAAAGTGCTGGCAAAATTAGCCAATAGAGTGGCCAAAAAATACCCAAAATTTAATGGTGTTTTTGATATCGATGAGTTACCTACAGGGCGATTTAATAACCTGTTAAAAAGTATTGATATCGGTGATATTTGGGGAATCGGAAGAAAATCAAAAACCAAGCTAAATCAATTGGGAATTAACGATGCTTTTGAGTTTTATGGAGCGGACAAATCACTCATTCAAAATACGCTAGGTGTGACAGGTTTGCGTTTACAACAAGAGCTTTTTGGTGAGTCATGTATGGCGCTGGAGTTGTTTAGACCGGCAAAAAAACAGATTGTTTCTTCTCGCTCTTTTGGTCACCCGTTGATGGATTTTGACGAAGTCAACCAAGCGCTCACTTGTTTAGCTCGTAAAGCTGTTAACAAGCTAGCTGCGAATAATTTAGGGTGTTTGTCAATGAGTGTATTTATTAGAACCAATCCTTTTAGCAAAAAGCAAGCTTATGTCAATTTTTCAAAAAGCATAAAGTTTGTCAATCCCATGCACAGCGATAGGGCTCTATTGCCTGTGGTAAGTCAATTATTGCGCCAAATATATCAAACTCAACACCAGTTCTACAAGGGCGGTGTTGTGCTAACTCAGCTTACCCCTAAGGGGATGCAAAATGATTTTTTTGGGGTGAAGGATAAGCTCTCTTTAACCGCAGAAAAAGCAAGACACAAACTTTTGTTAAGTCATGTAGTTAGCGCTAGCGAAATTGGCAATAATCGCTGGCTTTCTGGCGCTGAATGCCGCTCACCACGCTACACCACTCACTGGCAGGAGTTATTGGTGGTGGAGTAATTGTTTGAGTTTACTTTACGGGCAAAGTGAAATCTGATCAATAGTTAAATAAGGTGAAATTAATAACCAACAAAAAAGTGAAGAATTTATTGATTTATGTATACTAAGCCGAAAATGTCGTGATTAAGCGAGGGTGACATGTCACAAGAAATAGACTTAATAAAAAGCTTGTCGATCGTTGGTGATGAATTGGTGGTTGATTGGTGTGATGGCAAACAAAGTCGTTTGTACAGCCACTGGTTACGAGATCACTGTCAAATGCCGATATCGCGCAATGTTGAGAATGGCCAGCGCTTGTTAAGCGTTATTAATATTCCCGAAGATACTTTTATTGAGCAAGCTCAACTTGACGAGGCCGGCAATGTTTGTGTTCGTTTCCAGCCGGAGGGCCACTTATCTGTTTTTACTCAGAATTGGTTGAGAGAGAACTGCTATAACCTCAATAAGCAGTTTGACGACAGAAGTGCGGCGCACAAACAGTTGTGGCAAGCCGATAGTTTTATGGAGGGTTTGCCGTGTATTAATTACAAGCATATGTGTCAAAACAACCGAGGAGAATTAAACACTCTGCGTTTTGTTAGAGGCTTGGGTTTTTGCATTCTTGAAAATGTGCCACGGAAAAAAGGGCAGGTGTTAGACGTCATTTCTAAAATTGGCTATACACGCGAAACTAATTACGGCTCACTATTTGAAGTGCGCACCGAGGTCAACCCCAATAATTTAGCCTACACCAACATGGGGCTCGGTTCTCACACCGACAACCCTTATCGTGACCCTGTGCCAACAGTACAACTATTGCATTGTCTTGAAAGCTCGACAGAGGGCGGTGACTCTGTGCTTGTTGACGGCTTTAAAGCGGCCAGTGTTTTGCGAGAGGAGAGTCAAGAGGATTTTGATACACTGACAGGTACTTGGATCAATTATCGTTTTTCAGACAATGATACTGACTTACGATCGCGAGTGCCGATGATTGAATTAAATGACAAAGGTGAGGTGGTCAAGGTTAGATACAACAACCGTTCGATTGACGCGATAAAGCTGCCTGCAGATAAAATTCGCGCTTTTTATAAGGCCTACCGTCACTGGGGTGAGATTATCGAACGGGCGGATTTAAAAGTCACTTTTAAGCTTTCTCCTGGCGATTTAATGTTGTTTGACAACACTCGCGTAATGCATGCAAGAACGGCTTTTTCCAAAAGAGGCAAGCGTCATCTGCAAGGCGCCTACGCCGATTTAGATGGTTTATACAGTCTTTTAAATGTATTGGAAAGGGGTGGAGGTAAGGTGAAAGAAGTTACAGCTGACAATATCGTTGATCATATTGAAGACGTTTTTAATCGTCGCGGAGCGGAGTCGTATTTAGGCGAACAAGTGACCATGGCACAGCATATGTTGCAAGTGGCTCAATGCGCTGAACAAGCGGGCGCTGATGATGCTCAAATTGTTGCTGCTTTATTGCATGATATCGGTCACTATAAAAATGAAATTCCTGAAAGTGCGCTGGCAAAAGGTAAAGATAATTATCACGCAGAAGCAGGCGCTAATTTTCTTGAAGACTACTTCCCGCGCGCTGTTGTTGAACCCGTTCGTCAGCATGTTGCTGCTAAACGTTATTTGTGCGCCGTTAGGGATGATTATTTTAAGCGCCTTTCGCCAGCCTCTGTGTACACGCTAAACCTACAAGGTGGGCCGATGAGCGTAGAAGAGGTGGCTGAGTTTGAGAAGAATGACTATTTAGACCAGTGCGTGGCATTGCGCTACTGGGATGAAGAGGGCAAGGACCCGAATCGCCAACATCCACCGTTTTACTACTACCGCCACTTAATTGAGTCTTTAGTTCAACATTAACACCAAACCAACTACTATAGAGTAACCCTATGATTGAAGAATTACACTTCCCCGCCGGTTGCCATCTTTTTGGGCGTTGGCAAGAGGGTGATCCTGAGGCTGAAAATCGTTTAAAAGAAATTTTTGACGGCACTATTGCTGGCGACTATGACGAAGCTTTTGTTAACAACGAACCCAAGCATAGCGTGCAAGCTTCTGCTTCGATCAATTTGTTTGTATTGGGTGTATTGAGCAAGTTTTACGGCCTTAACTCTGTCGAGGCTTACAAGGGTGATGCCAAGCGCTATGTGCGCGTTTCGCTTATGATTCGTAAATTGCTCGGCCTGCCAAAATTATATATCGAGTGGCCTGTTTATGCATTCACCGCTGAAGCACTAGGGGCGGTGATGATGTATCCCGATGGTGCTCCTCCGGGGACAGATCCTGGAATGCCGTTAATTAATTATGATAATTGGCAAGATCTGTGCACACCTGCAATGGATGGTGAAATACCCAAGTTGTTTGATGACATCCTAGAGTGTTATCAAGAATTAACCGGCTTAGAGCCAGTGCTTCATTTAACAGCACCTTACAGCTTGGCGGCTGATATTTACGGACAAGCAGAACTGGTAACTGCTTTGAGCGATGAGCCAGAACATGTAAACGAACTCTTGGATCATTTAGTTGATATTGTTCTCAAGCCTTGGGCTGATCATTTTTTTGAAAAATTTCCAAACGGCTGGCTGGAACTGTCAGACGCTTCAGGTTCGCCTTTTTTTATCGGACCTGAAAAATGCAGAGACATGGCCATTCGCTCTATTCATCGATTAAAAGATGAAAACGAGTGGGGTGAGCGCATATATGACGCCAACTACCGTGGTGATTATGTTACCCAAGCTGCAAAGATTGCACGCACTTCAAGAAGAAGGTCCACACCTCAAAAAGACCACTCTACAGAGTTTGGTTTTGCTGATCTGTGTGATGTCAAACAAGGTGTTTGCACCGATTATGTCATGCGTTTGCACGATGACAGGATGCCTTTGCAGCTATATCAAGACAAGGCAATTGAAAGGAATGTACCGATATTTATTGGTATTGGTGCTTCACAAATTGACCGCAATTCGATTGCTGATATCAACATTGCTAAAGAGGAGATTACGGCGCTTTCAGCGGAATATGTTGACTCTATAAAAACAGTTGCTAATGTGATTACTAACAATGGTTATGAGGCACAGGTGCCGCCCTGGCCCGGGGCTATATATTTCGAAGATGTTAGCGCGAATAGCAATATGGAAATAATGGAAATTATTATTGGTACTGTTCTAAATCAAGGCGAACTTGAGTGACAACTTCGGGTGACGACAATAATTGGCGGGTTTATTTACTGAAATGCAATGATGGTAGTTTATATTGTGGCATTACAAATAACCTAATTAGACGTATGAGGCAACACTCAGGTGAATTGAAGGGCGGGGCCAAATACACTTTATCTCGCAAACCCTGCACTATAGTGTATCAAGAGCAAGCGTCGAGTCGAAGCGATGCACTTAAAAGAGAGTTGGAGATCAAGAAAATGTCCAAAATGGACAAAGAGGCCACAATTGCATCTGCCGGTCAGTGAAACTCATAGGAGGGGGGTTATTGGGCGTGGGTTCGTTGCAAAACACCCAAATCACTTAGAACCATCTGCGAGTGGGTGCTTGGCTCAACTGATAAGTATATTTTGGCGATATTTCCATTAGGATCAACAATAAAGGTGTTTCTCTTGGATAACTGAAAAGCATAAAAATCACGTAAAGACTCATAAGCCTCAGAAACCACCCCCGACTCATCAGAAAGCAGCGAGAAAGGAAGCTTAAATTTGTCAGAAAAATCCTTATGCGACTCGACACTATCCATACTGATGCCAAAAACAATGGCTTTAGAGGTGATAATGCGCTCTACAGCATCTCTAAAATCACAGGCCTGTGTTGTGCAGCCGGGTGAGTCGTCTTTCGGATAGAAATACAGAACAAGCCATTGTCCTTGATAATTATTCAAAGTATGGCTGATATTGTTCTGGTCAAGTAGAGTGAAATTTGGCGCTTTATCGCCAATATTAATGTCGGCATGCGAGATTGAAACGATCAAAAAAAAGCTTGCGATAAAGAGTAATTTTGCCAAGATTTGTCGGGGTGTTATACTCATAAAATGTTACTTTATCATATTTACTTCTGAGTTGTGTATTTTTATATTAAAATGCGCGCTTTGTGATTTTCTGAATGGTCTAAGTTGTAGTAATTAAGCTGTTGATTTAAATCAATTTTTACTCATTAATTCTTTGAAATAATTCATTATGTTAAGAAAAGTTCTTATGACAACGTGGCCCTTATTCTTGGGTGTTTTGTTCATTAGCCTAGGTAATGGCCTTCAGGGTACTTTAAGTAGCTGGAGGGCGGAAGCTGAAGGCTTCTCCATCATCACCATTGGTTGGGTGATGTCTGGCTATTTTGTTGGTTCTTTGACCAGCGCTATTTTGTCGCCAAAACAAATTAAAAAAACTGGCCATATTCGTACTTATGCTGCTTTTGCCTCATTAGCCTCAACAGCTATTTTGGTGCAGATTATATTTATAGACGAATTTGTTTGGTTTGTTTCTAGATTGCTGTCAGGCTTTTGCATTGCGGGCACCATGATTATTGTTGAGGGTTGGCTTAATTCAATCTCCAACAATAAAAACCGAGGTCAAATTTTCTCCATTCACATGGTGGTTGTTTGGGGTGGGCTTGCGTTGGGCCAGGGCTTGTTTGTTGTTGATGACCCTGCAGGTGTTAACCTGTTCCTACTGGCATCCATCTTGCTTTCAGTTTCTTTGATTCCAATACTGTTAACTAAAATTGAGTCGCCAATTATTGCAGATCAAGAGTCACTTGGGGTGCGCGCTTTGTGGAAAGCCTCCCCATCGGGTGTAGCGACACTGGGTATTTCGGCGCTCGCCTCCGCGGCATTTTTTGGCTTGGGCACTATTTACGCCATTAAAGTGGGTTTGAGCATTCCAGAGACGGCACTTTTCATGACGCTTTTTGTTGGTTTTGGTGCGGTTTTTCAGTGGCCACTGGGTTGGTTGTCAGATAACATTGACCGAAGAAAGGTCATTTTGTTGTGCTGTGCCAATGTTGTTGCAATCTGCATTGTGCTGCACTTGTTCGAGTTCTCTACACCGGTTTTCTTGGTGTTGAGTGGCCTAATAGGTGGCAATACTTTACCTCTATACGCATTGGGTGTTGCGCAGGCTAATGACCGTTTGGAACCAAAGCAAATGATTAGTGCCAGTGGCACGATTGTATTGGTATACGGTGTGTTTGCTGCGCTTGGACCATTTACAATGAGTTATTTTCTTGATGTGTTTGACGAGACGGGCTTTTTGCTTTATTTGGGTTTGGTGCATTTTGCAATTGCGCTTGTTGTTATCTTTATGATGTTTATCCATCAAGACGTTGAAGAATCTGATCAGTCTCAATTCCAGATTATGGCGCACAGACCAACCGCTGTTGCGATGGAGGTAATTGCTGAAGAAGCTATAGAGTCCGCTGAGTCAGATGAGGGGGGCGTTTAACTTTAAGTTAAACGCTTGCCGGATTGTCGACATCATGACCGAGGTCTTTAAGGTCTTGATAGCGATCACCAATTCGATGGTGCGGCCTGCCGCCAATAGAGGCGCCCAAGGCAATAACGATTTCATCATCAGCCGGTGCATCAGGAATGGCTAGCTGAATGGTTAAATAATGCGAGCGACGGCCAGCATCATTTTTATCCATCAATGGGATTAGAATCGGCGCATTAGCGCCAGCGCGAGTGTTGCAGAAGGACAAGTAGGATTTGGCACCTACTGCTTCACGATAGAAATTACCAAAACGTAATGTATGAATAAGCGCAGAAGCATGTTCAATTTCACCTCGCAAACCAACAATGGCAGCTTTGCCATAACCTTCTACGGCCTCACCAGAGCCGGCTTGGTTGATAATCATTTCTGTCAATAGCTCGCCCAAGCCGGGCGCCACATCATGAATGGCTGGCTTTAAATCTTCTACAAAGGCGTCCTTTCCATCTTTTGAAAGCCAAGGATTTTTGACAACCGCAATAGCCGCAATTAGTGTTAAAGGGGTGGTGGCAGTCTTGCCACCTTCAATGAAAGTTTCCTCAACATGAAGAAGGGTTTTGCGTATTTCTGCTGGCATAAGACTCTCGAGTAATGGTTGTTTAATAGATTATATCACCGCCTAAATTCAGGCAAAACTATTCTATATTAAGCAATTCAAATATAGATTAAATAAATCAATATCTGCTATTTATTATTTGATTAGACAAAGGCTGTTGTGGTGCATAAAATGCGACTTTTTTATCTATCGTGAAGACTCTGAAAATGTTTAGTGTTAACAATAATAACCAACTAACAACGCTCATTAATGGTGAGGAAACGGTGTTGCCTGCTCTTTGGCTTATGGAGCGCTGTCGTCATGAGGCGATTTTTGATCAACGCTCGAGTCAACGTTTGTTCAACCCTCATCAGTTGAGCGATGATTTGTCGTTAGTGAGCGTAAAGATTAATGACAACCAAACTGTGAGTCTGACATTTAATGATAACCATAGCGAAACACTTGAACTTGATCATTTGCGAGCTGAGTTGTTTGCAAAAGACTGTATCCCCAAACCTATTCAGTGGAATGCTCAAGATGAAAAGATCTACTTTTCATGGGGTCAAATCCTCAGTGATGATGCGTATCTGCATTCAGTGGTACATCAGTATCTAACGCACGGCTATGTATTGCTTACAGATGTACCTGCTGAAAAAGATACTATTATCGATGTGGCTTCAAAATTTGGTCACATTAGAACGACCAATTTTGGTCAGTATTTTGAAGTGTATTCAAAGAAAGATGCCAATGATTTAGCCTACTCATCGGCGCCTCTTGACCCACATACAGACAACCCTTACCGTCAACCTGTGCCAGGTATTCAGCTACTCCATAGCTTGATTAATGATGCGGGTGAGGGTGGTCGTTCGACATTGGTCGACGGTTATGCTGTTTGTGTGCAATTGCGGGCAGAGTCAGAAGAGTATTTTCAGCTATTAACGACTGTACCTACGCATTTTGAATTTATTGATCACAACGCCATCATTAAGAGGGAGCGAACGCTAATTAGTCTTGACAGTCACGGCGAGGTAAGCGAAATTCATTATTCACCGCGACTCGATTACATTCCTTTGATGAGTGAAGAAAAAACCAAGAAGTTTCATAAAGCGAGAAAGCGCCTTAGCGAGTTACTTTCGAATTCTGAGTTTGAAATTCAGTTTCGTTTACAAGCTGGCGAACTGATGATGTTTGACAATAATAGGGTGCTTCATGGCAGAACGGGATTCTGTACAAGCGAGGGCGAACGTCATTTGCAAGGCTGCTATATTGATGCTGATGGACCGAGAATACTTTATCGCGTACTAGAAAAACAGTTTGCGATGCGCATGGCTATATAGTTTGTTTTATTGCTTAGTCGCCGCAACAACAGAGATTTCCACCAGCAGTTCTTCTCTTGCCATTGAGGCGCTAACGCAAGTCCTGACGGGTGCAAAACCTGTGGGTATCCAGGCCTCCCAGATGGCATTCATTGCATGAAAGTCAGACATTGATTTGAGGTAAATGGTTGCAGAAAGAATATGCTCTTTAGAGCTTTCATAGTTGTTTAATAAAGTCTCTACCTTGTCCAGCATTGTCTGTGTTTGTGTGCTGATATTCGTTTCTGCATCTGCAGCAACTTGGCCACAAAGGTAAAGAGTGTTGTTGTGAATGACAGCGCGGCTCATGCGATCGTTAGTTTCAAATCGAGTAATAGACATATAGAATTAAGTTTTATTTAAGGTAAGTTTTGTAAACGCGTTTTGTTATCTTGCTTAGAATTTCATAAGAGATGGTGCCTGAAAATTCTGCCACTTCGTTGATGCCAATATTCTCACCGAACATCTCTACTCTGTCGCCAATTTTAGGGCTTGGCACACCGCTTAAGTCAATGGTTGTCATGTCCATGGATACCCGGCCAACAACTCTTGCTCTTATGTTGTTAATAAAGACTGGCGTACCATCTTTAGCGTGTCGCGAATAACCATCTGCGTAACCAAGGGCAACCACGCCAATTTGCATGTCCTTTTCACAAATAAAACGAGAGCCATAACCAACACCTTGTCCTTTTTTAAAATCTTTAATTGAAATTAAAGCAGAGGACAAAGTCATGGCGGGCACTAGATTTTTTTGGTATCTTGCCTCGCTAAAAGGGGATGATCCATAAAGCATAATGCCTGGACGATTGTATTGTTTGTGTGAGTTACGCCAAGCAACGATGCCTGCAGAATTTGCTAGGGAGGAGGGGTGACCAGCCTCGTTGGCAATTCTATTAAAGTTATCTATTTGGTTTTGAGTGAAAATATCATAGGGCTCGTCTGCCTTAGAAAAATGCGTCATCAGCACAATGCTGGAGATGTTATTACTAGCCTCTAGTGCTTTTAAAGCCTGCTTAAATTCAGTTTCATGAAAACCCAGTCGACTCATGCCTGAATCGTATTTAACAAACACCTTGGTTGGGTTTTTGAGCTTTGCATCCAAAATCCACTGCAGTTGAGATTTGTTGCCAATGACGGGCAGCAGTTTGTACTTTTCAAGTAGTTCAAGCTCTGATAGCTCAAACATTCCCTCTAGCAATAAAATGGGTTTTTTTTCGAGTCCAGCCTCTCTAATTTCGATAGCCTCTTCAATGCAAGCAACACCAAATACGTCAACACTGTCTTCAAGATATCCTGCAACTTCAATTGCACCATGACCATAGGCGTTTGCTTTAACAATTGCAATGGCTTTGGATTGAGGTGCTAGTGACTTTGCATATAAATAATTATGCTTAATTGCTGCTAGATTGATGCTTGCTGTACAGGTTCTGGCCATGATCTAGATGGCTTTGTTGGCGTAAGGATATCGGCTCATTTCTAAGCCGTCTAGTGATATTGCTGTTTCGTTGCCAGAGACAATATCGGCAATTAATTTTCCCGAACCGGCAGACATCGTCCAGCCCAATGTACCATGACCCGTATTCAAAAATAGATTTGAGATTGGCGTCTTGCCAATGACTGGTGTGCCATCAGGTGTCATTGGTCGCAAGCCCGTCCAAAATTGATCGTCACTCATATCAGCCGCATGAGGAAATAAACTCTGGACAGAGTGTCTAACGGTGGCACGCGATTTTTCCCTTAGAGATAAGTTATAGCCGGTGAGTTCTGCAGTTCCTGCTGCTCTAATATTATTCCCAAGGCGGGTAATGGCAACCTTATAAGTTTCATCCATGACGGTGGATTGAGGGGCGTCTTCGTCATTCAGAACTGGCACGGTGATTGAGTAACCCTTTACAGGGTAAACTGGGATATCGATGCCAACTGGTCGTAATAGTTGTGCAGAATAACTGCCTAGCGCAACAACAAATTTATCGGCGCTCAAGTCACCCTTGTTGGTTTTAACAGCGGTCACTTTGCCGTTGTCGAGTTTAAGCAAATCAACCGTGACATTGAATTCAAAACTAACACCCAATTCAAGGCATTTTTTTTGTAGTTCATTGGTAAATTTAAAGCAGTTACCGGTGGCGTCACCTTCAAATTGCAGGCCCCCCGAAATATTGTGTTTCACATGTTTTAATCCGGGCTCAGCCGCAAGACAACCATCAACGTCCAACACTTTATACTTGGTGCCAAATTGCTCTAATACTGCGATATCTTTTTGAGTGCCAACAACTTGTTTGTCTGTTCTTAAAATTTGCAAAAAACCTTTTTTTCTTTGTTCGTACTGAATATCGGTATCTCGTTCGATTTCACTTAAGCAATCTTTGGCGTAGTTAGAAATTCTAAGCATACGACTCTTGTTAGTATGGTAACTTTTGTGATTACAATTTTTCAACATCCTGTAAGCAAATTTAAGCGTCTCGGCATTCATTTTTGGGTTAATCACTAGCGGAGAATGTTTGCTTAATAGCCATTTAAGCGCTTTTAATGGAATGTCTGGCGCAGCCCAAGGTGATGAATAGGCATAGGAAATTTGTCCGGCATTTGCATGGCTTGTTTCAAGCGCAACACCAGCTTGACGCTCAATAACAGTAACATCGTGGCCTTGTTTTGCTAAAAAATATGCTGAAGTGGTGCCAATCACGCCCCCACCAAGTATTAATACCTTCATTGATAGTAAGTGTAAAAATAAAAAAAATAATTTTACCATTCATATAATTATAAAAATATATAAACATAGAGCCAACCCAGAATACTAACTCTACCAAAATGACTGTTAATAGAATTAGCTCACAATTAATCAAATTTACTTAGTAATTAAAACGTAACTTCTTTTTGTATTGTGAAAACGATTGCTGTGCATTGATAAGTTTGGCTGGTTTAAAGCGCATAATAGGATAAAATTTTTACTTTCGTCTTTACTAAAATAGGAGAGAGTATGTTTGACAGGTCTCAAACTTTGTCTGTGGTTGATGCTGACATTGCTAGCGCGGTTAATGCCGAAGTGGCACGTCAAGAAGCCCACATTGAGTTAATTGCTTCAGAAAATTACACGTCACCAGCAGTCATGGAAGCCCAAGGTTCACAGTTGACCAACAAATATGCTGAAGGCTATCCCTACAAGCGTTACTACGGTGGTTGCGAGCATGTAGATGTTGTAGAGCAGCTAGCAATTGATCGTGCAAAGGAACTTTTTGGTGCAGATTATGCTAACGTTCAGCCGCATTCAGGGTCTCAAGCAAACGCAGCTGTTTTTCAGGCTCTATTGGTTCCTGGAGATACAATTCTTGGAATGAGCCTAGCTCATGGCGGTCATTTAACACACGGCGCTAAGCCTTCATTTTCTGGCAAAAACTTTAATGCAATTCAATATGGTTTAAAAGCTGAAACTGGCGAAATTGACTACGATGAAGTTGAGCGTTTGGCTAAAGAGCATAATCCAAAAATGATTATTGCGGGCTTCTCAGCTTATTCTCGCGTTATCGACTGGAGTCGTTTCAGAGAAATTGCTGATGCAGTTGGCGCTTACCTATTCGTTGACATGGCACACGTAGCTGGCCTTGTCGCAACAGGTTTATACCCATCACCTATGGCCGTTGCTGACGTTGTTACAACAACAACTCATAAAACATTAAGGGGTCCAAGAGGTGGTTTGATTCTTGCCAGAGCTAACGAAGAGATTGAGAAGAAGCTAAATGCAGCTATTTTCCCAGGTATTCAGGGCGGCCCTTTAATGCACGTTATTGCAGCTAAAGCGGTTGCCTTCAAAGAAGCGTTGGGTGGCGATTTCAAGGCCTACCAAACGCAAGTGGTAGTGAATGCTCAAGCTATGGCTGAGACTTTTATTTCTCGTGGATACGACGTTGTTTCTGGTGGTACAGATGATCACTTATTCCTAGTAAGCTTTATTTCACAAGGCTTAACAGGTAAAGCGGTTGACGCGGCGCTTGATTCTGCACACATTACAGTAAATAAGAACGCTGTACCGAACGATCCGCAATCACCTTTCGTGACAAGTGGTATTCGTGTTGGAACGCCAGCGGCGACAACAAGAGGTTTTAGCGAATCTGATTGTCGTGATCTTGCAACTTGGATTTGTGATATTTGTGATGACATCGAAAACCCTGCGATTATTGATGAAGTTAGGGTTAAGGTTGAAGCGCTTTGTGCACAGCACCCGGTTTACAAGTAATGATAAAGCATTAAAAAATGCGCTGCCCATTTTGTCAATCTGACGATACAAAAGTACTGGATACGCGACTTCTCGACGATGGCTCCCAAGTGCGCCGTCGTCGAGAATGCCTTTCTTGCGGAGAGAGGCACTCTACTCGAGAAACCGTTGATTTAAATCTTCCAAGACTTATTAAGAGCGACGACTCAAGGCAATCGTTTAGCGAAGAAAAATTGCGCTCTGGCCTGCTTAAAGCGCTAGAAAAACGACCGGTTGAGACATCCAAAATAGAAACAGCTATTCAGCGAATTGAACGGCGCCTGATGGCACAAAATGATCGTGAGGTCGCTTCATCAAAAGTCGGCGAATGGGTGATGGAAGAGTTGCAAGCGCTTGACGAGGTTGCCTACATTAGATTTGCCTCTGTTTATCGCCAATTCCAAGATATCGAGGCTTTTAAAAGCGAGATTGATAAATTAATGAAAAAGTAGCCCTTGGCTTGGACAGATAGGCATAATGCATTGCTATGCTTCATTCGTTAATTTATATCAATAGATGTTTGCAAACAGCAAACCTTCCCATTCACCTTTATCGATAACGACATGGCAAAGACAAAAATAGAATTTGTTTGCACCAGTTGTGGTGCGACGCATTACCAATGGGCAGGGCAGTGCTTAGAATGCAGAGAATGGAATACTCTGGAAGAGGTGTTCATTGCCCCGTCTAAGGTCAGTCAATCCGCAAGCTTAAAAGACCTTCCCCCTTCAAAAGTGCAATCTCTTAATGAGGTTAAAACCCAGAAAAATGTCAGGCTTTCAACAGGTCTTAGCGAGCTGGATCGCACTCTGGGCGGCGGTTTGGTTGAGGGCTCTGTGGTGCTGATTGGTGGCGATCCTGGGATTGGTAAATCGACATTGATTCTTCAGGCTTTGGCCTCTATAAACTTAAGTGAAAATACACTGTATGTCAGTGGCGAGGAGTCGGCGCAACAGATTAGTGATCGAGCCACCCGTTTGGGTATTAATGCGGATGTGCATTTGTTGAGTGAGACTTATCTTGAAAAGATACTTAAGACAGTAAAAAACCTTAATCCTAAGGTCGTTGTTATTGACTCCATTCAAACATTGGTGAGTGATACCTCGACTTCTGCACCTGGCTCTGTTACCCAAGTGAGAGATTGTGCGGCGCAATTAACACAATATGCAAAACAAACAAACACCATTATGCTGATGATCGGCCACGTGACCAAGGGTGGTGCCCTAGCGGGGCCTAGAATCTTAGAGCATATGGTTGATAGCGTGCTTTACTTTGAAGGTGATGCCGGTGGTCGTTACCGCATCATTAGGGCGGTGAAGAATCGCTTTGGTGCGGTTAATGAAATCAGTGTGTTTGCCATGAGTGAAAAAGGCTTACAACAAATCACCAACCCTTCGGCGATTTTTCTTTCCAATGAAAACTTATCTGCACCTGGCTCTATGGTGATGGTAACCAGAGAAGCAACACGACCTTTGTTGATTGAAGTACAGGCGTTAGTGGATCAAGCCAATGGCGCACCAAAGCGAATTTGCGTTGGTATGGATCAAAATCGCCTCGCCTTACAGTTGGCTATTCTTCACAAACATGGTGGTATCGTAACATTTGATCAGGACGTTTTTATCAATGTCGTTGGTGGCATGAAAGTTTCTGAGACGGCCTCCGATCTTGTGGTGATGCTGGCTATTGTTTCAAGTCTTCGTGATAAGGTAATTCCTAAAGACTGGATTGCTTTTGGCGAAGTTGGGCTTGCTGGCGAAGTAAGGCCAGTATACAACGCTCAAGAGAGGCTCTCAGAGGCACAAAAACAAGGCTTTAAGCTGGCCATTGTGCCAAAGGCTAATGTACCAAAAAAACCACTGAAAGGCATTAAAGTGATCGCTGTTGAGCGCCTGTCTGAGGCGCTAGACCACCTAAGTGAGAATACTTAAGTAAAATTTATGGTTAATTTTGAGCGCATTCTTTGTTGGTTGTGTTAATATCTTTTCTCATTGGCATTCAATTGGCGCACTAAACTTTATGACTACGCTTGATACTTTGTTGCTGATATTCATCAGCATTATCCTAATTGTTGGTGTCTACCAATTCTATTTTTTTCCACAAAATCATCCCTTTAAAGAGCCGAGAGAGTTAGGCACTAGGTTGGACGATAAAATACCTTTTATTCCTAGCTGGGCTTGGTTGTATAGTGGCCTGTACTATCCTGTGATTATCGGTCTCGTTTTTTCCATTAGTAGTTTTCAGCAGTATGTGTATGTTGCTGCTAATTTTTTATTGCTGGCTTTTATTCAAATACTATTTTTTACTTTTTATCCGATTGTAA
>Ga0105352_1000242_pt1 | contig 33762 bp, 31 predicted proteins | sample EN8Hudsemesocosm_FD_83507 | JGI IMG/M metagenome (GOLD analysis project Ga0105352, IMG submission 83507) | Methane-oxidizing microbial communities from mesocosms in the Hudson Canyon - EN8B Hudson Canyon | ecosystem: Environmental > Aquatic > Marine > Cold seeps | place: Hudson Canyon...
CACCTCTACAGAGCGTTTTGCCTCTGTACGAGATATGTTACAAGTATTTGAGATGGACTCAATAAGATCTGTTTTCTTCATTGGAAATGCGCCACTGTACGAAGTACAGTGGCTTATCTGTTTATTTATTACTTATCTTTTGCTTGCTTAAGCAAATCACCTAGAGTAGAGCTGCCTGATGTTGACGATTGCGCATTGTAATCATCCATCGCTGCTTTTTCCTCTACTGAATCTTTTGCTTTGATACTCAGTGCAATTTTTCTTGTTCTTCTGTCTATTTGAGTAATCACAACTTCCAATTCTGCGCCTTGCTTGATCACTGTTGAAGCATCTTCAATGCGATCTTGTGAGATTTCAGAAACACGCAAGTAACCAGTAATGCCTTCAGCAAGCTCGATAACAGCACCTCTTGCGTCTACTTCAACAGCAATACCTTTAACGATTGAACCTTTGTTGTTAGAGTTAGCATACTGAGAGAAATCATCATCAGTCAATTGCTTAATACCTAAAGAAATACGCTCTTTTTCAGCATCAATGTTCAGAATTACAACGTCAAGCTCCTGGCCTTTTGAGAAATCAGAAACGATTTGATCAGCTGATTGCTTCTCCCATGAGATGTCAGCTAAGTGAATTAAGCCATCAATACCACCTGGAAGACCTACAAATAGTCCAAAGTCAGTAATAGATTTAACCACTACATTGATTTGGTCGCCTTTTGTGTAGTTGCCTTCAAAAGATTCCCAAGGATTTTCTTGAGCTTGCTTCATACTAAGAGAGATACGGTGCTTAGACTCTTGAACGTCCAATACAACCACTTCAACTTCTTGACCTAGCTTAACAAACTTAGAAGGTCTGGCGTTGGCATTTGTCCAATCCATTTCACTGACGTGAACAAGACCTTCAACGCCGGCTTCAATGCGTACAAACGCTCCGTAGTCAGTAAGATTAGAAACCTCACCAGTTACTTTCTTGCCAATTGGAAGGCGCTCTGAGATGCTATCCCAAGGGCTAGGTGTAAGTTGCTTCAGACCAAGAGAAACACGCATCTTCTCTTTATCGTAGTTTAGAACTTTAACCGTAATCTTATCACCAATTGCAAGATTTTCAGATGGGTGGTTAACACGCTGCCATGAAATATCTGTAATATGAAGTAGGCCATCGATACCGCCTAAATCAACAAAGGCACCGTAATCAGCAAGATTCTTGACAATACCCTCGATTTCTTTACCTTCTTCAAGTGTTTCAAGAAGTGCCTCTCTGTCTGCAGAATTAACTTCTTGCATAACTGCTTTTCTTGAAATAACAATGTTGTTTCTAACTTCGTCCATCTTAATAACGATGGCTTCAATTTCTTGACCTTGCAGATAATCAAAATCTTTAACAGGTCTAACATCTACCAATGAACCCGGTAGGAACGCTTTAATAACACCGATATCAACTGTAAGGCCGCCTTTAACAGAGCCTGTTACAACACCAGTAACCACTTCTTTTGAATTCATTGCAGTTTCGAGCTCTTGCCACATTTTAATGCGCTTAGCTTTCTCACGAGAAAGAAGCGTGTGACCAAGGCCGTCATCGATTGACTCAAGAGCCACCTCGACTACATCGCCTTCAGCGATTTCAATTTCGCCGTGTACATCTTTAAACTGACTAAGGGAAATAAAGCCTTCAGATTTAAGGCCAACATTAATAACCGCTTTTTCACGGTTCATGCTGACAACTGTGCCCATTATTAAGGCGCCGACTTTAACGTTTTGTTGTGATTCGCTATTTTCAAATAGCTCGGAAAATGATTCTGACATATTATATTGTTTGAAGTTATCCGGTAATTATTAAGCTTTTACGGTTTGCGCTTAATGCATATCGGGTTAGTTAATTAAGAAGTTTGACCGCTCAAACTTCAACTAGCGCCATTACTCTTGTAATGACTTCATCAATCGTTAGACAAGTTGTGTCAATGATTAATGCGTCTTTAGCAGGTGTTAAAGGAGAGTGCTTACGATTAGCATCGCGCTCATCTCTTTTTTTAACCTCTGCCAAAATCTGCGAAATGTTACCAGCATCGACGCTATTTTGCAACTGTTTTAAGCGTCTCTGGGCGCGCTCCTCAGCGCTTGCTGTCAAATAAATCTTGTATATTGCGTTAGGAAAAACTACAGTGCCCATATCCCTACCATCTGCTACCAAGCCTGGTGCTTGTTCAAACTGTTGCTGTTTTTTTAAAAGTGCAGCTCTCAGAGGCGCAATGACGGCAAGTTGTGAGGCGATTTCCGCTGTTCTCTCGGTCCGCAGCTCTTTAGATACTTCCACACCATCTACATAAACATTAAGCAGCTCCTGGCCTTCGATCGATTCAAATCTCAGGTCCAGTTTCTCAGCGTGAGCTGCAAGACTTTGCTCGTCAGCAAGATTGATACCTCGGCTCAGAGCAGCTAGCGCAAAACCACGATAAATAGCACCAGAATCAAGCAAATGCCAACCCATTTTTTCAGCGACTATCCTTGCTACACTACCTTTGCCAACGCCACTCGGACCATCAATGGTTAACACAGGAATGACTTTCAAATTATTCAAGCCCCACCCCAAGAGCACTTCTTCGGAGTAAGCTCATCGAGTTTCCCCCTGAGGGCGCATGTGCGGAAATAAAAGAACGTCACGAATTGACGGTGAATCGGTAAATAACATTACCAAACGATCAATACCAATACCCTCACCAGCTGTCGGAGGCATACCGTATTCTAATGCGCGAATATAGTCCCCGTCGTAATGCATTGCCTCATCATCACCTGCGTCTTTTTCACTCACTTGATCATGGAAACGCTGCGCTTGATCTTCGGCGTCATTAAGCTCTGAAAAACCATTAGCAATCTCGCGACCACCAATAAACAACTCAAAGCGATCAGTAATAAACGGGTTGTCATCGTTACGTCTAGCTAACGGTGAAACCTCTGTCGGATACTCGGTAATAAAGGTTGGTTGAATCAGATTTTCTTCAACCGTTGCCTCAAATATTTCAATTTGAATTTTGCCTAAGCCCCAATTATCCTTGATGTGGATACCGAGTTTTTCAGCGGTATTTTGCGCCCCACCCTCTTCCAAATCGACTGCCGATAATGTTGGATTGTATTGCAAAATTGAATCAACCACACTGAGACGCTCAAACGACTTTGAAAAGTCAAAGTCGTCACCCTGATAATGAATACTCGCAGAGCCGCAAACATCAATTGCAATGCCTCTAAATAGCGTCTCGGTCAAGTCCATCAAGTCATGGTAAGTGGCATATGCTTGGTAGAATTCAATCATCGTAAATTCAGGATTATGACGAGTCGATAGGCCCTCATTTCTGAAATTGCGGTTAATTTCGAACACTCTATCCATGCCACCTACAACCAAGCGTTTAAGATAAAGCTCCGGCGCAATGCGCAGAAATAAATCCATATCTAGCGCGTTATGATGGGTAACAAATGGTTTTGCCGTTGCACCACCAGGGATGACTTGCATCATCGGAGTTTCAACTTCTAAATAATTGTGCTCTATGAAGAAGTTGCGAATATAGGCAACAATTGCACTGCGGCGTTTAAAAACATCTCTCGATGCCTCGTTCATAATCAAATCAACATAACGCTGGCGATAAATCGTTTCTTGATCAGAAAGGCCGTGAAATTTTTCTGGCAATGGTCGAAGAGATTTTGTTAACAAGCGAATGCCACTCACCCTTATTGAAAGCTCGCCTGTTTTGGTTTTAAACAAAGTGCCGCTTGCGCCAACAATATCGCCGATATCCCATTTTTTGAACTGCTCGTTATAAAAACCTTCTGCTAATTCATCACGAGTCACAAACAACTGAATCTGGCCTGTTGAGTCTTGCAGTTGAGCGAAGCTCGCCTTGCCCATCACACGCTTCAGCATCATCCGCCCAGCAACACTTACCTCAACAACCTCCTCATCCAAGTCTTCTTTGGACAAAGCATTGTATGCTTCGGCAAGATCTTTCGCAGAATCTTCTGGTTTAAAATCATTGACGAAAGGATTACCCAGTTCGCGCAGCGCTGTTAATTTAGATTTTCTTTCTGCAATTAGTTTATTGTCGTCTTTTTCGCTCACTTTTTCTCACTATTACTCTTGTTGTTCTAATTCTGCTTGAGCCAAGGTCTTCGCCTTTGCCAAATCCTTTTGGGCCAAATCATCCCTACCCATATTTTTATAAACCGTACCACGATTGTAATAAGCCTGATAAAAATCTTTATCAAGCTCAAGCGCCTTACTTAAATCTTTGATGGCCAATTTCTCTTTGGTTATTTTAATGTATGCATTGCCGCGGTTATAGTAAGCTGCAATGTATTTGTTGTCGATAGTTAACGCTTTGGTGTAATTCTCAATGGCTTCATTAACTTTGTCCAAACGATCATAGCAATTTCCTAGGTTGTTATAAGCACCAGCGTCAGCCTCATCCAAATTCAAGGCGCTTTCAAAAAAGCCAATCGCCCCTTCAAAATTCTCTTTTTCTTGCTCTAAATAGGCCAAGCAAAAATAAGCTTCAGCGCTATTAGGGTTTGCCGCAATCGCATTCGCCATGCATTCATGCGCCAAGTCATTATTGCCTTGCTGCTGATGAAGGTGACCGAGGTTAAGATGGGCGTTTGCCTTAAGCCCGTTATCACTTGCAGCATGATTGGCGAGTGCGTACCATGATTGGATAGCCAAAGAAAACTCACCACGCCTTTGATGGGTATATGCTTGGACCATTAAATCACTAAGTTCTTGATCTGTATTCATTTTTTTCACGCAGCACATTATCAAATAATTGTTGGTAAGGGCTTTTAATAAAGAGCGTGTATTTTAGCCTCTGACACAATGAAGCGGATTATTTTAATAGGTTTTTTGCCTTTTCCAAATCAACAACCGCCTCACTTGTTTGCACTGTTTTTGATTTGGTCGCGCGAAATAGCAACATTAAACAAATAAGTAAAAAAACAAAAGGGGTAAACCAAAGTACGTACGTTGATGCCTTAACAGGGGGTTTGAAAACAACAAAATCACCATAACGCTCAACCATAAAGGCATGGATTTCATCATCAGTTTTACCATTGATAATCAACTGCCCTACCCTCTCTCTCAGGTCAAGAGCCAAAGACGCATTCGAGCCCCCAATACTTTGACCTTGACAAACAGGACAACGAATTTCATCAATTAAATTCTGATAACGCTGCTCTTGTTCAGTGCTGAAAAATTCTTTTGCATCAATGCTCTGTGCAGAAACACCTTGAATAAGCAAAAGTAGAAGTGCAAATTGAATAAAATAACGCATTCAAAAACCCTTGTTTTTATATAGCGATAATTTTAACGTATGCCACTGATCACCCTAGACAATATTTCCCTACGTTTTGCCGAGAAACCCATTCTTTGTGAGGTTAATGCCACCATTCACAGAGGTGACAAAATCGCGCTGATTGGTCGTAATGGTGAAGGCAAGTCAAGCTTTATGAAGGTGCTGTCGGGCATTATTCAAGCCGATGATGGTAATTTAAAAATAAAAAATGGCACATCGATTAGCTACTTAGAACAATCGCCACCCGAGGACAACAACCAGACTTTATTCGAAATCGTCGCCCAAGGACTTGGGGGTGTTGGTGAGCTATTGGCCAAATACCAGACTTGCCTAAACAATGGCGATATTGACGAAAGTGCCGCCTATCAAAATGAAATTGAGCGAAAAGATGCTTGGCATTATTTAAACAAAATCGAGGTTATCCTTAATCGCTTCACCCTTGACTCAAGCGCCACACTCGCCACTCTTTCAGGTGGCTGGCGTCGACGCGTAATGCTTGCCAAGGCTTTAATCCAAGAGCCTGACTTGTTGTTGCTAGATGAGCCAACCAACCATATGGACATTACTGCCATTTTGGATTTGGAAAAAATGCTTAAAGACTACCACGGCACACTGATACTGATTAGTCATGATCGATCTTTTGTACAAGGCATTGCCAACAAAGTATTTGATTTAGATAGGGGTAATTTAGCAATTTTTGACTGCGGCTATCTTGACTACATCAAGCGCAAGGATAACTTGCTTAATGCAGAGGAATTGGCCAATGCAAGATTTGATAAAAAACTGGCACAGGAAGAAACTTGGATTCGTCAAGGCATAAAAGCCAGAAGAACCAGAAACGAGGGTCGCGTCAGAGCGCTACAAGAAATGCGCCAAACTTATGTTGGTCGACGCAAACAACAAGGAAAGGCCAAAATTCACACGCTTGAAGATGAACAGCGCGTCTCAAAAATCGTCTTTGAAGTTAAAAAAATCAGCTATCAAATTGGCGAACTAGAGTTGGTCAAAGATTTTTCAGCGCTTATTTTAAAGGGTGAAAAGATTGGTATTATTGGTGGCAATGGTTGCGGAAAATCCACCCTTATTCGACTACTTCTTGGTGAACTCACTGCCGATAAAGGCAATATTCGTCGCTCAAAAACCATTGAACTTGCCTACTTTGATCAATTGAGAGAAATGCTCGAGCCCAATATGAAGGCAATGGACTTTGTTTCTGGTGGTCGAGATTATATTAATATCAATGGCAAAGACAAGCACGTTATCGGTTATCTACGTCAGTTCTTATTTACTGGCAAACAAGCAATGGCGCCGATTAAAATGTTCTCTGGTGGTGAGAAAAATCGTCTGATGCTGGCCAAAATATTATCTCAACCCGCCAACCTATTGGTGCTTGACGAGCCGACTAATGACCTTGACGTTGAAACATTAGAATTACTTGAGGAAATGCTGGTTGATTATGCTGGCACGGTCATCCTTATCTCGCACGACAGAACCTTTCTTAATAATATTGTCAGCTCAACTATCGTTATGGAGGGTGATGCTGTCATTGAGCAGTATATTGGCGGTTATGATGACTACTTGCTGCAGCGCTCCGAGCAGCTTGAGCAGAAAAATAGAGCAAAGACAACCTCAACAAGTAATAAACCAAAAAAAGTACAAAACAAGCTGTCGTACAATGAACAACAGGAATTGAACAAACTGCCAGAAACAATTGAAAACCTTGAAAACAATATCAGCAGTGCTCAAGAGCGACTGTCAGACCCGACTTTTTATCAAAACCCTGACGCACAAAACTTAACCATTGAATTAAGTAAAATGGAGTTCGAATTAGAACAGTTATACGATAAATGGAGCAAGCTCGACAATGGATAAAAGCAAGACGACACCGTTGATTGTTGATTTGGATCACACACTTATTGATACCGACCTTTTGCAGGAGTCATCTAAAGGCGTGCTCGGCAAATCGCCGTGGTTAGTTTTCCATTACCTATTCTGGCTGTCAAAAGGCAAAGGATACTTAAAAGATCAGTTGGTTAAACGCTTTGAAATTAACATCGAAGATCTACCTTTTAACGACACGGTCATCGCCTACATTCAAAAGCGAAAAAAGCTTGGTGATCAAGTTATATTAGCAACGGCGTCTCACAAAAACTACGCCTATGCAGTTGCCAAACATTTAAAGATTTTTGATGACGTCATGGCAAGTAATAAAGACTTTAATCTGTCTAGCCACAATAAGGCTGATAAGCTCATCCAGCGTTTTGGCGAAGGGGGGTTTGACTATATGGGCGACCATATGCGCGACTTACCGGTATGGGAAGCTTCAAATCTTGCTATTATTGTCAATGCAACTAAGCGAATTATCAAAAATACCAGCCATATCAAAACCCTAGTTTTATCGAAAAAAGGCGCTCCAGCGCCCTAGGATGGCGACAATTCACACTCTCAAAAACCAGTCACCAGCAACTCTAACAAATAAAGCACGGCGAAAACTGCAAAGGCTCCCAGAAACCCAAACAGCATGAGCTTGCTAAAGGAAACTTGCTTTCCCAAAAATCGCCTGTCCACAAACCATATCACGTAACTAACAACAAAAGCGATAAACAGTAGTTTAAGTATGGGGATGAGTGCCATAGAATTAATATCCTTTAATATGTCATTAGGTGGTTTTGAATGTCTCTAATATTTTAAGCGCCAACTTCTCATTAATGCCACCTACTTTTTGTAATTCATCAAAGCCCGCCTTTTGAATTTCCTGCAAACCGCCAAAATGATTAAGAAGCGCTGTTCGTTTATTGGCACCAATACCTTTTATCGATTCAAGTGGTGAAGTGGTGCGCTTTTTAGACCTTTTCTTGCGGTGATTCTTTATTGCAAAGCGGTGCGACTCATCGCGTATATGATTAATCAGAAGTAGCGCTGGATCATGCGGCGACAAATTGATGCGTCGCACTTTTTCATCCTCAATGATAATTAAGGTCTCTAATCCTGCTTTTCTACCCTCGCCTTTGGCAATACCAACGAGCTGAACCGAATCTATGCCAATTGAATCCATAACCATAATCGCCTGATTTAATTGCCCCAAACCACCATCTATGAACACCACTTGTGGCATAGACTTATTGGCTTGAATGAGACGAGAATATCGACGAAACACCACTTGATTCATGGCGGCATAATCATCTCCCGGTGTAATGCCATCAATGTTAAATTGACGATATTTAGCCGTTTTAGGCAAGCCTTTCTCAAACACCACACAAGAGGCGGTCGTTGCTTCTCCCATGGTATGACTAATATCAAAACACTCCATCCATTCGGGCAGTTCATCCAGATTAAGCGTTTTTTGTAAAGACTCAAGTTGTGTTTTTTTGGTGAAACCAGACAACAGGTGCTGCTTCAGCGCCTCTTTTGCATTGAGTAATGCAACGTCTAAAAAATGCTTTTTTTCAACACCAGGCGATTGAATCAATTGAGTCGACAACACACTCGAAATAAGCGCCTTATCAACTAGTTTATGACTAATAAGAATTTGTTTTGGTGTTTTTTTACCAAGATAATACAGCGGCAAAAATGCACTCAATACGGCACTGCAATCCTTTTCAGCGGTGTGTTTTGGAAAAAAACTCTCTGAGCCAATTTGCTTTCCTGAGCGCACAAACAACACTTCAACACAATGCTTATTAGACTTCTCAGCAACATAGATTACATCCATATCCGAAGAAAATTGAGAGCCGTGCTGCTCTTGAATAGTTCGCAATCCAATCAGCTGGTCTCGATAATTAGCCGCCACTTCAAAATCCAAATCGGTAGAAGCTTGCGCCATTTTATCTGAAACACTATTTAGCAATTTAGTGCCCTTTCCTTTTAGAAATAGCGCAACCATATCAATATCTTGCTGATACTTTTGATCAGACACCTTGCCAACACAAGGGGCGCTGCAAAGCCCTATTTGATATTCAAGACAAGGCCTAGACCTTGATCGATAAAAACTATTAGAACACTGCCTAACTTTGAATATTTTCTTTAAAAGAGCCAAGGCGTCTCTGGCAACATAAGCAGAAGGATAAGGGCCAAAGTATTGATTTTCAGGGATTTTTTTACCTCGATGCAGGCCGAGTCGAGGGTGTGTGTCATTACTGATAAAAATGTAAGGGTAGCTTTTTGAGTCCTTAAGTAGAATATTGTATTTTGGTTTATACTGCTTAATAAGATCGTTTTCTAAGAGCAATGCCTCAGTTTCTGTCTTAGTGATAACAACCTCAAAAGCGTCAATTTGTTTTTTTAGGACACTTGTTTTATCATGCACCTTAGATTCAACAAAGTATTGAGAAACTCTTTTTTTGAGGTTTTTTGCCTTGCCAATATAAATAATTTTTTGACCACGATCGAACATTTTATAAACACCCGGCTGAGTGCTTAAATGCTTCAATTTGTCCTTTAATGTTTGCTCAGTCATTTCAATCAGAAATCATTCAAAAGATAGTAAAATAGCCGCTAAAGTATATATCACACACCATGAAAACACTTAACAATATTTTAAAGGTATTCCTTTTAAACTTTATGTTTATCGGCAGTGTATTTTCTGCAACTACCTGCCCCGCGCTTTCGATTGAGAAGAATTATATTTCCCCGGCAAGCCAGGCTGAAGCGGTCATTGGCAGCGCCCTATGCGCATTGATTCAGCTAAAAAAAGATGGTGAATATCGATACAGAAATGTACTTGAGCTAATCAAAAAACAGGTTATTCCATTTATTGATATTAAGTACACCACCGAACTGGTTCTTGATGAACACTGGGAAGAACTAAATACCACTGAAAAAAAGGTGTTTGAAAAAGACCTAACCAAATCCCTAGTCGAAGACTACGTTAGTCTTTTGGTAAATTACGACAAATTCGAAAGCATCTATGTCGAGGTCGACAAAAACATCATCCTCAACGGTAACAAATCTGAAGTAAAAATATACACTTCTACTGGTAGCGATAGAGAAATTACTGCGATTACGCTAAAGATGATCCGCAACGAAAGGAAGTGGCGTGTTTACGACCTAATTTATCAAACCATTAGCATCCTTGATATTGAAAGAATGAGTTATGGTTCAAAAATTTATCGCTACGGTTTACACAATTTCATCCAAAAAATTCAATAATGTACAAACTGGTCATCCAAGGTGGGACGCCCCTTAACGGGGATATTAAGGCGTCTGGTTCAAAAAATGCCGCCTTACCGATATTCTTCTCGTCTATTCTTGCGGACGAACCTTTAAAGCTATCAAACACGCCTCAACTGAGCGATATTTCAACAACACTGCGACTGTTGATGGACATGGGCGCCAGCTTTATTTTAGAAGCAGACAGTTCAATTCATATTGACGCCTCTAATTTAACAAACCTGTGTGCGGACTATTCATTAGTTAAAACGATGCGCGCTTCAATTCTTGCTCTTGGACCAATGTTAGCCAAGTATAAAGAGGCAAAAATTTCTTTGCCTGGTGGTTGTGCGATTGGTACTCGACCTGTTGATTTGCACCTTAAGGCGCTTGAAGCAATGGGCGCTAAAATTGAAGTAAAGAACGGTTACATCTACGCCAGCACCAAACGGCTAGTGGGCTGTCAAATTAACTTTGACTTAGTGTCAGTGACAGCAACTGAAAACGTCTTGATGGCTGCAACTCTAGCAGATGGCGTGACCACCATCAACAATGCCGCGCAAGAGCCAGAAGTTACAGACTTGGTAAATTGCTTGCGACAAATGGGTGCAAATATATCAGGCGAAAATACATCAACACTTATCGTCGAAGGTGTCGACCGTCTAAATGGTGCTGAATACAACATCTGCCCAGATAGAATCGAAGCAGGCACTTACTTAGTCGCTGCAGCGATTACTGGTGGCTGTATAACAGTAAAAAACATCCAGCCCGACGCAATGCGTGCAGTGATCGGAAAACTGATTGAAACTGGGGCAGATATTCAGACCAACGAAAACTCTGTCAAACTTGACATGAAGGGAAGGCGACCAAAATCAGTCAATGTAAGAACAAGCCCTCATCCGAATTTTCCAACCGACATGCAGGCGCAATTTGTCGCCCTCAATGCAATTGCTGAAGGCAGCAGCACAGTTACTGAAACAATCTTTGAAAACCGCTTTATGCATGTGCCAGAGTTGTGCCGAATGGGTGCAGACCTCAAACTAGAAGGCAACACAGTTGTATGCAAAGGCGTAAAATCGCTCTCTGGCGCAAATCTGATGGCAACTGACTTAAGAGCATCGGCTAGCCTAGTATTGGCAGGCGTTGCCGCACAAGGCACAACAACCATCGAGCGCGTTTACCATCTCGATCGTGGTTATGAATCGATTGAAGAAAAATTTAAAATGCTAGGCGCCAATATTGATCGCGTACAGCATTAACTTTAGCAAAAAAAAAACTATGTTAACAATCGCCCTTTCAAAAGGCAGAATATTAGAACAAACCCTTCCTCTACTTGAGAAAGCAGGTCTTGCTATTTCTGCTGAAGAACTTAATAGCAGAAAGCTCATTCTTGACACCAATCTTGCCAATGTCAAAGTTATTATTATTAGAGCAAGCGATGTGCCTGTTTTCGTTCAGCACGGCGCTGCCGACATCGGCATTGCAGGTAAAGATGTATTGCTGGAGCACGGCGCAAATGGATTGTTTGAACTACTTGACCTTGGCATTGCAAAATGTCGCCTAATGGTTGCGGCAAAGCCAAACCAAAACTTGAATCAAAGCACCCTTAAAATTGCAACCAAATACGTTAATTCCGCCAAACAGTATTTTCAAGCCAAGGGTCAGCAAGTTGAAGTGATTAAGCTTTCAGGCGCAATGGAACTTGCACCCATTGTTGGTCTAGCGAACTGTATCGTCGATTTAGTTGACACCGGTAACACGCTTAAGGCAAACGGTTTAGTAGCACTTGAACACATTCAAGACATCAGCTCACGCTTGGTGGTTAACTCAGCCTCGTTCAATACTAAACACGCAGAAATTAAAGACTGGCTGACTCGCATCGAAGCGAACTTATGATTGCAAAACTAACGTCTCAACAGTCTGATTTCAATGAAAAGCTATCCGCGCTTCTCGCTTGGGAGAGTGTCTCGAACAAAGAAGTAGCAAAAACTGTCGATGATATTATTGCAGCAGTCAGAACTGATGGTGATAAATCTCTAATCGATTATTCGATTAAATTTGACGGTGTTAAAGCGTCCTCTATGGCTGATCTAACACTGAATCAAACCCAACTAAAAGAAGCTTTTGACACGCTAGACAGCAAAGAAAAGGAAGCATTAAGTACTGCGGCAGAAAGGGTAAAAAATTACCACCAAAAACAACAACAACAAACCTGGACCTACACTGAAGACGATGGCACCATGCTGGGGCAAAAAATTACCCCGCTGGACAGAGTTGGATTGTACGTACCCGGCGGTAAAGCTTCCTACCCTTCTTCAGTGCTAATGAATGCTATTCCGGCAAAAGTTGCTGGCGTTGAAGAGCTTATTATGGTCGTGCCTACACCAGCTGGTCAGATCAACCAATTGGTGCTCGCAGCAGCCTATATTTCAGAGGTTGATCAAGTATTCACAGTCGGTGGCGCACAAGCCGTTGCAGCCCTTGCATACGGCACCGAAAGTGTACCGAAAGTGGACAAAATTGTTGGTCCCGGCAATATCTATGTTGCCACTGCAAAACGCGCTGTTTTTGGCCAAGTTGGCATCGACATGATTGCTGGCCCCTCAGAAATTCTAATCATTTGCGACGGCAACACTGACCCTGATTGGATCGCTATGGATTTGTTCTCTCAAGCAGAGCACGACGAGGATGCACAATCCATTCTACTTTGCCCAGATCAATTGTTTATCGATCAAGTTGAACAAAGCATTAAAAAACTATTACCAACAATGGATAGGCAAGATATCATCCGCACGGCACTTAAAGACCGTGGTGCACTGATTTGTACTCAAGACTTAGCCGAGGCCATTAAAATCTCGAACACCATTGCACCAGAACATTTGGAGCTCTCAGTTGACAATCCTGAGACACTGCTTGATGACATTAAGCACGCAGGCGCTATCTTTATGGGGAAACACACCTGCGAAGCCCTTGGTGATTACTGCGCGGGACCTAATCACGTACTCCCAACTTCTGGCACGGCGCGCTTCTCATCGCCGCTTGGTGTTTACGACTTTCAAAAGAAATCCAGCTTGATTATGGTTTCCAGCGAAGGTGCCAACACCTTAGGAAGAATTGCTGCAACGCTTGCCGATGGTGAAGGATTGCAAGCGCATGCAGAATCTGCCAGATACCGCTTTAACGACTAATTTAGACTGACACTCCAGCCTTAAGGCCTTCGAGCACAGCCTCTTCCACCGATCGCGGTTGAAGACAATCACCAATTTCGATTATCTCAACTTCGCAGCCATCCAAAGCGTCTTGAATGCGCCTATTACTTGTGTAGCCATGAGCAACCACCAGAGTATCCACGTTTTCTAATACAATCGCCTCATGACTTGTGGTGTGTTGAAAAAATACAGTTTTCTCAACACTACCAAACAAGCGCGCGAAGGGAATAATCTCCACCCCTAATTGACTGAGTTTTGCTATCCAAGCATCTCTAACAATCGGTTGAATCTGTTCGCCGGGGACAAGACCATTTGCGGCCAAACGCACTCGACAACCTTCAAGTGCTAATTTTTCAGCAACACCAAGTCCAATCCAATCGCAGCGCCAGTCGGCAACAACAACAGAATTAGCTGTTTTTACATTATTTTCAAGAATGTCATGTGCATAAACGGTATCGGTTTTTTCATCAAGGTCAAGCTCGACTATTCGAGGCACAGAGCCGCTCGCGAAAATCACAACATCAGCAACAAGCTCATTGATTGATTGAACCGTGACCTCTTGATTTAAATGTATTTTTGCCGTTGTGTGTTGCAACTCACGAGCTAAATTTGTGGCAACACCACCAAACTCCCCGCGCCCAGGTAATTGCTGCGCCAATAGAGCGTTACCCCCCAATTGCGCACTTTTTTCGAAAATCTCAACAATATGCCCACGATTAGCGGCAACAATTGCCGCCTTCATACCTGCCGGACCGCCACCGACCACCATGACTTTTTTAACACTTTTCGGCTTAATTAATTCGCCATAGATTGTCTCACGACCACTCTCAGGATGCTGGATACAAGAGACCGGGAAATGCGCCAATCGATGACCAACACATGCCTGATTACAAGCAACACAGGCTCGAATATCCTCACTATGGCCAGTCTCGGCTTTATTGGCAAATTGTGGGTCGGCGATAAAAGGGCGAACCATTGCGCAAAAATCAGCCACCCCTTCGGCAACGACACTCTCGGCTTCATGTGGCTGGTTTATACGACCACCAAGAATCACCGGCTTGCTGACATTTTTCTTAATCTCTTTTGCAAAAGGGGCTGCGTACAAGGACTCGACCTCCATCGGCGGAAACACCCGAATCCAACCAAAAGGTGTTGCTGAAGAACTGGCAATTACATTAAAGTAATCCACCAATTGTTTCTCATCGAGCGCCTTGCAAATCCTCAACATGGCGTCAGCGTCCAAGCCCAAACCATCTAACTCATCACCTGATACACGAATACCGACAACAAACTCACTGCCCACCTTTGCTCTGATGCTGATTAATATCTCTGATAAAAATCGCAGGCGATTGTCAAAGTCGCCGCCAAATTCATCATTACGCCGATTGGTTAGAGGATTCATGAACTGAGAAATCAAATAACCCATTCCCGCCAAAACTTCAACGCCATCGCAACCCGCTTTTTGCAATCGTAAGGATGCCTCAGCATATGCCTCAATAATTTCATAAACCATGGCATTCGGCATTACTTTTGGGACAATTCGATAGCGCTCATCTGGAATTTCAGAGGGAGCCCAAGCAATAGATTGGCTGCCGTCAGTTGAAACTCTTACCGCCCTACCGGCATGGAACAATTGCCCAAACACCCTACAGTCATATTGATGACAAACTTTGACAAGCTTTGAAATACCAGCAATACATTCATCTGACCCCAAGTAAATAAACTGCTCTGGATAGGCGTAAGTATGATGGACAGTGGCACTCTCTAGAATAGTTAAACCTGCACCACCACGAGCCCTTGCTTCGTGATAGGCAATCAACTCATTTGTGACCTTGCCATTATGCCCAAGCGTTGTGCCGTGAGGGCCAAATACTATACGATTCTTTAGCTCAACCTTGCCCAGCCTTGCTGAAGAAAATAAGTGTGGGAAATGCTTCATATTACATAGACTATATTGCTAGGGCGTATTGAAATATTTAATGCTGAGTTTACATATACTGTCCTATAATTTGCATATATTTCATTAGCTTACAAACAAAAAAGATGAGTGCAGAAAACACCCAGAATAGTTATTGGTTCAGCGAACAGTGGCTGAAACGCATAGATAAATGTGTCGAGGAATCAACAGGTCTACCCAATGCACTCTACACCGATCCTAAATTTTTGGAGTTGGAAAATGAAAAACTGTTGCCAAGCAACTGGGTATTGGCAGGATTTGCACACCAAGTACCAAATGCAGGCGATGTAATGCCTATAACAGTAGCAGGAAAACCGTTGATTCTATTGCACGATAACAATAGTGAAATTTTGGTTTTTCACAACGCATGCCCGCATCGGGGCGCCAAACTTGTGAACTCACCTTGTTCAAAAGCAAAAGCTTTGGTTTGTCCAAATCACTTCTGGACTTATGGTTTAGAAGGAAAAATTCAAGCACGGCCACATTTTTTCGGCGGCGATCAACACGACATCCATAAACCAGGCAAAGGCCCTCAGGGCTTAAAGCCTGTTCGTTCTGCTGTTTGGCACGATTTGGTGTTTATTAATCTTGATGGCAAGGCTGGCACTTTTGAGCAATATATTAAGCCAATGGCAGATCGCCTTAGGGATTATGATTTAGCCAGTTTGCAGCACGCAGGTGTTTTGGAGTGGGAGCTCAACTGCAACTGGAAACTGGTGCATGAAAATTTTATAGAGCCCTACCATGTCTTTGCTGTGCATCCAGGACTATTAGAGTTTGGTCCAATGGATATGCGTCGTGCCTCCGAGCACGAAGCGCATTGTTTTTTCAATGACTACCAATTCCCAAATCCAGATAGTAATCGAGGCGATGGCTTGCCGCACTTCCCGAATCCCAGCAAAACCATGGAGAATCAAGTGTTGTGGTTTCATTTATTCCCCACACTCTCTCTAGAGATATTTCCCAATCAGATGGCGGTTTGGGAGTTGACACCCATTTCACCAGAGAAAACCCTTGAGCGTATTCATGTTTATTTAATAGGTGATACTGCCACTGCGGACGAGTTTTCCGAAGACAGGCAAAAAATATTCGACACTTGGCATGGGCTTAACGAGGAAGATGTTGGTGTTATCGAGCGCATGCAACAAGGCCGTCATTCCCCTGGCTTTGACGGTGGCACCTTATCACCATTTTGGGATAGCGCCATTCAACATTACGCTCGATTAATACTAAATATGTTCAAATCCAGCGACAATAAATAACCATAAAAAAGCGCGTGAGAGACCCAAATATTCACTATAGCACTTTTCATGCGCTTCAGAGCTCGATCTATATTTTCAATCGAATTGGCATAAGAAAGACGCAAATAACCTTCTCCGTAGGACCGCCACACCAACCTCATGAAGCAAATAGTTTTCCAATTTATCCGATGCCAACCCCAATTCTTTGACATTAGGAAAGACGTAAAAAGCACCTTTTGGCATAACACAACTAACACCAGGCAACTGATTCAGCCCGTTAACAATAAAGTCCCGTCGACTCTTGAAGGTGTTAACCATGTCATCAACCTCTATCATTGACTCTATTAGAGCCTCAATGCCAGCGTACTGGGAAAATGTAGCTGTGCAAGAATTGCTATTGACCATCAACCTTTCGACTTTTTTAGCCAAATCCTCAGGCATCAACCCATAACCAAGGCGCCAACCGGTCATTGCATAGGTTTTGGAAAAGCCACCTAAAAGAATAGTACGCTCTTGCATTCCTGGTAATGAACAAATACTTTGGTGCTTAGTATCATCGTAAAGGATGTTTTTATAGATCTCATCGCTTAACACCATAATGTTGTTTTCTCTGGCAATTTTCGCCAGTAACTCGATATCAACCCGAGATAAGACGCCACCCGTTGGATTGTGCGGTGAATTAAGGACAATCAGGCGCGTGCGCTTTGTGATCAGTGAGCAGAATTCGTCATGATTGAAGCCAAATTCATTCTCCTCTCACAGCGGCAAAAGTATGGCCTTAGCACCAGCGAAATTGATCATAGACTCATAAATAGGAAAGCCTGGATCAGGGTAAATTACCTCGTCGCCAGCTTCAATCAAAGCCAAAATAGTAAAGAAAATGATTGGCTTGGCTCCCGGTGTTACGACAATCTAATCAACGCGTGCTGCAACACCACGTCGAGCTTTGACGTCTTCGATAATCGCTTCTTTTAAAGGCAAGATTCCACTGGCTGCACAGTAATGAGTTTGGCCGCCACGCAGCGCAGCAACGCCAGCCTCAATAATGTGTTTTGGCGTGGGGAAATCGGGCTCGCCAATTTGCAGGTAAATCATATCCCGACCTTGAGTCTCCAGAGCCTTTGCTTTAGCCATCACCTCAAAGGCAGTCTCTGTACCCAATCGCGACATTCTTTCGGCAAGCTTCATGCTTTTAATCAGTTAGCTAACTAACCTTAATTATTGGCGAGGTATTTAAGTTTTGCGCTTACGATGATAAGCTAACAGGTTCGTGATTTCAAAAACCGTGGTTGCCGCAGCCAAAGAGGTTAATTCAGCATGATCATAAGCCGGAGAAACCTCCACAACGTCTGCAGAAATAATATTCAGCCCTGCCAATCCCCTCAAAACACCAACAAGCTCTCGAGACGACATACCTGCAATTTCAGGAGTGCCCGTCCCCGGTGCATGTGCAGGATCTAAAACATCAATATCAATGGACAAATACATGGGATTATCTCCGACACGGTCCCTAATACGCTTAACAACGTGATCAATGCCTTTTTCTTGGAACTCATCGCAATGCACCACTTTAAAGCCCAACTCCTCATCATTGATTAGATCGTTCCGAGAGTATAAAGGACCACGAATACCGACATGCATTGAAGCACTCTCCAAAAAGAGTTTTTCCTCAGCCGCCCTTCGAAAAGGTGTGCCATGAGTATAAGGAGCGCCATAATAGGTATCCCAAGTGTCTAAATGCGCATCAAAGTGAACGAGAGCAACCGGACCATGATAATGGTTGACAGCTCGCAGCAGTGGTAAAGCAATAGTATGGTCTCCACCCAGACTGATAATAGTATCCACTTTTCCCAACAAGTCTGTTGCCGCCGTTTGAATTTCTACGACTGCTTTCTCAATATTGTAGGGGTTGCAAGCTATATCCCCAGCATCAGCCACTTGTTGCTCAGCAAAGGGCTCAGTATCATAAGCGGGATGATACTGGGTGCGCAGATGTCTTGAAGCCTGGCGAATGGCCTGTGGCCCAAACCTAGCACCAGGCCGATAGCTGGTTCCTGCATCAAATGGAATGCCAACGATGGCCACATCACAATGTGCAACATCGCGAAGTTCAGGCAGCCTAGCAAAGGTGGAAGGGCCTGCAAAACGCGGCACTACAGTGCCACTAATTGGTTGAATAGGTGTGTCATCTGAATTGCTCACTCTCCCTCCTTGCGTCCAAATAGTATTTTTGAGTATTAATTATTTAATCGACCCATAAAATGCAAATCACAGTTCGATGATATTACAGCCAATCAATGACTTGAACTGCATTCTATTCCTTCTTATAATTGATGTCAACAGAATTCAAGGTAGTTTTTCCGGCGCCATTAGGGCCGAGTATGGCAGTATTGTATACGTTATTAATTTCGAGGTTTAAACGTTCAAAAACTTTTGTATAGCCCTGAAACAAAGTGGCATTTTTTATTTCAATAAGGTTTGCATAAATGGGCCAAGTAATTGTTACTAGCCATTATAAGCCAATAGGCTAATCCAATAAAATCGTTAAAATTTCATTCAAAGGCTTTTTTTTCTTTGCAGTTGCAGGCACAGTAGCGTCCTTAGTAGGATGCCCAACAGCAAGAATCATAACAGCTCGATTTGATTCCGGTCTTGTGCATATTTCATTTAGAAAGCGCATTGGATTCGGGGTGTGCGTCAAAGATACTAAGCCAGATTGATGAAGAGCAGTAATCAGAACACCTACAGCAATACCAACACTCTCGGTCACATAATAATGCTTGTACTTTTCACCTTTATCATTAACACCATAACGTTCAGCAAAGACAACAACTAGCCAAGGCGCCCTTTCTAAATGTTCTTTTGTAGAGTCTGTACCTATGGGTTCAAGCGCGCTAATCCATTCATCACCGCCCTTTCCGGCATAAAAATTTTGCTCTTCAGCTTCAGCCGCTTGGCGGATTTTTTGTTTAATCTTTGAATTTGAAATCGCAACAAAGTGCCAGGGTTGTTGATTGGCTCCACTTGGAGAAAATCCCGCGGCACGAATGCAAGACTCAATCACAGCAATATCAACCGCTTGGTCTGAAAAGTGACGTACAGTATGACGTTTAGCCATAAGTTTTGAGAATGAAATTGCCGCCTGCAACGCCTCTTCATTATTAAGCTCAAGACGATCCGGCAAGGGAATTGGTACGTAACTTTTTTTGCTTGTAGTCACCACTTAAATCTTCACTTTAAAGAGAGAATTAAGTATAACTCTTGTAGAGGGATAATTAAGACTTTGCTGGAGAAAGCCCTATTTTTGGCATTAACTGTGACAACAACATACCCGCCAACATTAGAGCGCAACCAATAAGCCCTCTTGCAGGCAAATGTTCGTCAAGCAGTAGCCAGCCACCTAATAACGCAAACGCCCCTTCTAGGCTAAGTATGATTGCCGCATGCGACGAATGAGCGTGCTGCTGAGCAACCACTTGCAATGTGTAGGCCACACCTGTTGACATCACGCCAGCATAAAGCAAAGGGAGCGCTGTGGCTACAATCATAGCCCAAGTGATTAATTCTAGAGATACAGCAACAACTAAACTCAAAACACCCGCAACAAAAAACTGAATAATAGAGAGTTTAACCGGGTCCATTTTTTTAGCCAAGTAACCAATAATTAAAACATGCCCCGCAAAGAAAACAGCGCACACTAGCTCCAAAAGATCACCCTTTAGTTCTAAAGAGTTTTCAAAATTCAAACTAAAACCATCAGAGAAGCTCAATAAGTAAAGACCTGCAAGCGCCATCGTAGCTCCAAGCCAAGTGCCAGAGCCTGTTCTTTGGCCAAAAAACAAGCCAATTAACGGCACAAAGAAAATGTAGAGACCAGTGATGAAGCCGGCCTTACCAGCTGTGGTGTATTGGATGCCCACTTGCTGGAATGCGGCGCCACCAAAAAGCAAGAGCCCAGCCAAAGAGCCTGCAATTAACAGTTTTTTAGTAGAAACGTCAGCCTTATCTGATTTCTTCGGCTTCTTTGAAAAAAACCAAACCACGGGTACCAAGACCGATGCACCAATGAAAAATCTAATGGCGTTGAAAAAATGCGGGCCCATGGTCTCCATTCCAACCCTTTGGGCAACAAATGCAAAACCCCAAATCGCTGCTGCGATGAGCATTAAAAAGTCAGCTCTAAGTGCTTTTCTTTTCATTTATATTATGTGTTTAGATGTAAATTAATCGGCATTATACTCGCCAATTTTCCCTACAAAACCGGACAATTTTGCAAATAAAAACACCCGCCAAAAGCAGAGCTCTCAGCGGGTGTTTTAAAACAAGAAAAATCTAATTAGGCGTGGGTATTTGACTTACTTGGGTCGTAGAACGGTACTGCAGAAATTTCACCAGCACACTCAACACCGTCACCAGAAACAAACACCTTGATGCCCGGCTTAGAAAATTCCTTCTGGATATGAACAAGTGCGATAGATTTTTGCAGACGTTCTGACCATACAGGGCTATTAACAACACCAACAGCTTGATCATCAATTGATAGTGTTTCACCACCAGCAAGACCCTCACCAAGGTCGGCCACAAGGCCGGCCATCACAAAACGCTCTCTACCCTCGCGGGCAAACACAGCCTCTTTGCCGCGGAAGTCGCCCTTTGTGCGACAAACTGACCAACCTAGGCCAACCTCCCAAGGCGAGTGGTCCGCTGTCATATCGTAACCAAAGAACAACAATGCCGCTTCAACACGAACTTTATCCAATGAATCGAATGAACATGGCACCACACCTTCGCCTACAAGGTTGTCCCAAACATCACAAATGTTATCTGCGCCAACAAAAATTTCATATCCACGCTCGCCTGTGTAACCAGTGCGAGAAATTGTACATGAATGACCAAAAATTTCCGTTTTTTGCTGGTGAAAATATTCCAAAGAAGGCAGGTCAATTGGCGTGTGTACATTCAACAGTGCCACTGACTTGGGGCCTTGAACTGAGATGTCGTGCATGTCATCATCAAACTCAATATCAACATTCTTGCCTCGAGCTGAATCCTGCAACATTTCCATGCTTTCACCAGTACCGTGCACTAAGAGATATTCATCGCCATTGTTAGCAATAATTGCATCATCACAAACACCACCATCTTCGTTAAGAACCGCGCCGTAAGCAGATTTTCCCGTATAAATTTTTTCCATTTTTCGGGTAATCAAATGATCAACAACGGCCGCAGAATCAGCGCCACGAATATGAACCTTCTTCAGTGGGGACATATCAAACATCCCCACACCCTCTCGAACAGCGTTATGCTCATCATCGGCATTACTGTCATACGACCAAGCAGTGCCCATGCCGTTCCAGTCTTCAAGGCCAGAGCCAAGTGCTTTATGACGACTGGCTAATTTAGATTCGCGCGATAATTCTTTGCTCACAATAACCTTCCAATTTAAAATTTGATAATGATTAAGACCGAGCTAGGAACGTTCGACACTTAAATAACTGAGAACATATTCTATCGGACTGTTGTTCTCCATACCACAAAAAAATCAAATAACAGTTATCGAGAAATTAACAAATCTCAATAAGAAATTTATAATTTAGGAATTATTTTTTGCAAGGTAAGTGCTATACCATGAGTGCAAAAACAGCGTTAGAATGACAATTGCACCGCCAATCAAAGCATTATTTGATGGCACTTCACTGAGTACAAGCCAGGCGATTAGTGAGCCCAGAACCGTCTCTAAAGGCATAATCATCCCAACTTCTGCCGCCGGCATGTAACGCGGGGCAGTAACAATCATACTAAAAGAAACTGAGAGAATCACACCGCTGGTGAGTATATATATCATCGCTTCTGCTGGCAAATACAGTGTTTCTGCGGCCAGAGATGCAATCATAGCTGCCACAACGCCGCCAACAATATTAGTAGGAATCATATTGATGGCCTTGTACTTCCTGGTTAACGTAAATGTCACACCCATTAGCATAGAAGTAAGAAGGGCAAACAAATCGCCCTTAAGGCTCGAACCACCAAAATTGCCACTCATGACGATGTAAATACCAATAAAAACCAGAACCATTGAAGCAATGGTAACCAAGCTTGCTTTTTCTTTTAGCATTATCCAGGCAACTATTGCAATCATCACCGGCGTAGTGCTGATTATAACAAGAGTGTTTGCTATAGAGGTGTGCTGAATAGCAAAAACAAAAGTGGCTGTACAAACACCAGAAAGCAACCCTATCCAAAGACCTCCTTTGCCAATATTGCGACACATGGCTGGCGTCTTGGAGCCATGCATTATTAGAAGAATAAAACCGACACCAATGGCGTAAGAAAAGCTGCGCCAAAAAACTAGAGTCCAGCCATCGTTGGCATCCGCCATGCGAATCAAAACCGAATCAGGGCTTAATATAACCACTGCTAATACGGTAATCAAAATTCCTTTTAAATGGTCTGACATTAGTGTGTAAAGTCTTTATTAATTGTCGCAAATCATACAGAGATAACAGGCTGGCGGACAAAAAAATCCCTCGAGCTTTGCAGAGCGAGGGATCTTATTATTCAATCCTGAGACAAGGCTCAGAAAACTACTAGTTAGGGCTGTAAAGCACCGAGTTTTTATCTGTTAAAGCAGCTACATTTGCATAATTACGTAGCGCATAGTATGCACCAAAAATAATGCCAGACCACATCATGTCACCAGCAATAGTGTTTTGGAAGAACGGCACTGCCATTGTGTAGCAAAGCACTAAGCCTGCAAAAGTTTTCTCATACATTGGTGAGAACGCCCAAACAGCAAAGTTTGTTGCAACAAAGAAGACCGTTGAACTTGCAAGCGCAGCACCAGCAATTCTCAACGCGCCCAACTTTTTCTGCAAAAAGCCTCTAAAGACGATTGGGAATAACAAGGCCAGATAAACAACTACCATTGATTTTGAGGCAAACCATTCAGAAGAAAGGTAGCCAAAAGCAAAATAGTCAGTCAAAAGCATCGCTGCAACAACCGCAACAATAGACATGTATCTCTTAACAAAGATAAATCCTGCAAAAAGTGCAATGGCCGCCATTGGTGTAAAGTTAGGTGGATGTGGTAGCAATCTACCCGCAACACCTAAGACAATCAACACTGCCAAAATAACTAAATAAGTAAAACTTGAGTTAAGTTTGTAATCCTGTGTACTCATAACAACTCTCCTAATCGTTTAGATAAATAAATACTACTCTAGAATTCTGTCAAAATCAAGCTAATGACAGTGTCAGCATCAAGAATAACATCTTGTGCGCCAACCATTGACATTTCGCCATTCACCCACAAAGCCCAGTATGTGTTGCCAACAGCCTCTACACCACCGAGTGACATAATCTGCGGACCCCAGTCAGTGTCTTTAATGCCCATAGCAACTACTTGATTTAGCGCCTCAATAGCATTTAAACCTTTAGTTACTTGCGTAACAGCATTTAAAGTAATTTGATCATCTGCAACAACTTCTAAAGTAAATTGAACAGTATCGTCTACCGCAAATGAAGCGGTCGAAGCTGTGATTGAAACAAAACCGATTAATAAAAACGCCAATAAGCTTTTCATAGTTTTCATTATTATTTTTCTCCATTAAATGAAATGAGTTGGCACCAACAACAATTTGCTGATTTCGGAAATTTTATATTAATAATCCCAGTAAGCAATGCCTCAGAAATGATTTATTTAAATCTTAGAGATTGAATTTTTTGTTGCTTGGGAGTGTGACTATATTAAAAAGGGAATTTCTTGCCACCCAGGCCCGGCATTCCACCACCCATTTTTGAAAAATCAGGCATGCCATCTTCACCTTGCATTTGACTCATTTGCTCCATCATTTTCTTCATCTTGCCGCCACCCATTTTCTTCATGTTTTTTTGCATTTTTTCAAACTGCTTAAGCAGCTTGTTAACTTGCTGAACATTGGTGCCAGAGCCATTGGCAATACGCTTCTTGCGCGAGCCTTTAATGAGATTAATATGAGTTTTTTCTTTGGCTGTCATTGAGTTTATTATCGCAATCATATGAGTACTTTCACTGTCACCAATTACTTGATTTTTGACGCTTTGTGGCAAATTACCCATACCTGGTAGCTTATCCATGAGAGCACCCATACCACCCATTTGCTGCATTTGAAGAAGCTGATCACGCATGTCGTTAAGATCGAATCGACCTTTGATGATTTTTTGCGCGCTCTTCATCGCTTTTTTCTGATCAACTTTACGAGATATCTCCTCAACCAAAGAGAGGACGTCGCCCATACCAAGAAGTCGAGATACGATTCGATCAGGGTGGAATGGCTCTAGCGCATCGGTTTTTTCACCGACACCAAGGAATTTGATCGGCCTACCGGTAATGTGTCTTACAGAAAGCGCCGCACCACCTCTAGCATCACCATCTGTCTTAGTAAGAATAACGCCAGTAAGTGGTAGTGCGTCAGCAAAAGCTTTGGCGGTATGTGCGGCGTCTTGACCGGTCATCGAGTCAACAACGAACAAAGTTTCAATCGGATTAACCTTTTGCTGTAAGGTCTGAATCTCGGCCATCATCTGCTCATCAACGTGCAAACGACCTGCGGTATCTACCAATAAAACATCATGAAATTGTTTTTGCGCGTGCTTTTTCGCCTCAGCAACAATTCTTTCTGGCTTGTCGCCAATACTAGAAGGGAAGAAATCGACCTCCACCTGCTCTGCAAGTATTTTGAGTTGTTCGATTGCAGCTGGTCGATATATGTCCGCACTTACAACCAAGACTTTTTTCTTTTCACGCTCTTTTAAAAAGCGCGCTAATTTAGCAATAGAAGTTGTTTTACCTGCACCTTGTAGGCCGGCAACCATAACCACTGCAGGAGGCTGTGTTGCCAAGTTAAGAGATTCATTCTCACCACCAATAATTTGCGTGAGCTCAGTCTCAACTAGCTTGATAAAAGCTTGTGAAGGCGTCAAGCCTTCACCAACTTTTAAACCGAGCGCCTTTATTTGAACTTGATCAATAAAGGTTTTAATAACCTCAAGGGCAACGTCGGCCTCTAATAATGAACGCCTAACTTCGCGAATAGCATCCTTAATATTGGCTTCAGAAAGTTTGTTTTTACCCTGTAAAGCCTTGAAACTATTGGAAAGACGATCACTTAAATTATCAAACATTATGTTCTTATTAGGGAAAATATCGTATTATATAGCTTTTGCATTATTGATAGTAATTGATGCCCTATATCACCATCATTCCATTTGTTGCATACCTACTTGTGGCGCTACTTTTCACACGTTACTTTACCCAAGATAGCGAAACACATCAGCACAAGACTTTGGCTAACATTCTGCTTTTATTGGCTTGTGTTTCGCACGCCTATCTGTTGAGTGATTTATGGCAAACCGAAGGTGTCTTCTTTGGTCTCGCAAGTAGTGTTTCTTTTGTTGCCTGGGTGGTCGCGGCGCTTTTGTTTGTAACATCATTAAGCAAGCCGATTCATGCACTCGGTATTATTGTCTACCCACTTGCGGCAATCGCCCTTTTGTTTTCTCTTGCATTCCCAGATTCAAACAACAAACTAATAGAAGTGTCTATTGCAGCGCATGTGTTTTTATCTATTAGCGCCTACGCTCTTTTGGCCATCGCTGTTTGTCAATCAGTATTACTAAACATTCAAGAGAAACTTCTGCATGAACATCAAATAAACAGCTTTATTAATAAATTACCGCCACTGCAAACAATGGAAGATTTTTTATTCCAGACTTTAAAGATGGGCTGTTTATTATTAACACTATCGCTTGCTTCTGGCTTTATATTTATTGATGATTTCTTTACTCAGCAACTCACTGCTAAGACGCTTTTATCGCTGATTGCTTGGGCGGTTTTTGTTGGTTTAGTGGCTGGTCACAAAATATTCGGTTGGCGTGGAAAGTACGCCACACTTACGACACAAATCGGCTTTGGAATGCTTGTTTTGGCCTATTTCGGGACTAAGTTTGTTTTGGAGCGATTACTCGCCTAAGGCAATGAGCATTGGCTTTAGCCAATGCTCAGCTAACAGATGTTGATTGTTGTTCAGATCAAGGCTTTCAAAAAATGAAAAAAGAATTTATAAATCACAAACGACTTTATTGAAGCTTTCTTTATAGCGCAGATATGGGCAAACAAACAGCTCTGTTAGTCGATATGTAGGACTGCAAGAAATGCCTCTTGCGGAATATCCACCCGACCAATGGAGCGCATCCGTTTTTTACCTTTCTTTTGCTTGTCAAGTAGTTTACGTTTTCTCGAAACATCACCACCATAGCATTTGGCAGTTACGTTTTTTCGTAGTGCTTTAACGTTGGTTCTCGAAATAATTTTCGAACCAATACATGCCTGGATAGCTACGTCAAACATTTGTCTCGGAATCAACTCTTTCATCTTCACCGCAATTTCACGACCCTTATATACAGAGTTATCACGATGAATGATCAGTGCCAAAGCATCGACTGGTTCATCGTTAATAAGAATGTCCAAGCGAATCAAGTCTGATGGTTGATAGCGCTCAAAATGATAATCCATCGAGGCAAAGCCGCGAGAAACAGACTTTAAGCGATCAAAGAAATCAAGTACAACTTCATTAAGTGGCAATTCGTAAACGATAGAGACTTGGCGACCCATGTATTGAATGTTCTTTTGCACGCCGCGTTTGTCCACACAAAGACTAATCACCGGTCCAACGTATTCATTTGTAACCAAGATATTGGCAGTAATTATTGGCTCTCTAAATTCTGCAATACCTTGAATATGTGGCAGTTTTGAAGGACTATCCACTTTGTGAACATTACCCTTAGTGTCAACTATCTCATAAACCACGGTTGGTGCTGTGGTAATAAGATCTAGGTCATACTCACGCTCCAGACGCTCCTGCACAATCTCCATGTGCAACAGGCCTAAAAAACCAATACGAAAACCAAAACCTAATGCGTCTGAATTCTCTGGCTCGTATTGAAGCGCAGCATCATTTAGGCGTAGTTTGGCAAGCGCATCTCTAAATTTCTCATAATCCTCACCTGAAGTTGGAAACAAGCCGGCGAACACCCTAGGCTGTACCGGCTTAAAACCCTCAAGCGGCTCAGTAACCGGATCTTTACTGCCAGTGATTGTATCACCCACTGGGGCGCCATCGATGTTTTTAATGCTGGCAATAAGGTAACCCACCTCGCCCGCCTTAAGAGAGTCGGTCTTGGTGCGTTTAGGAGTGAAAACACCCACCTCATCAACCGAATGCTCATTACCATTGGAAAATATCTTAATTTTTGTTTTGGCTTTGATTTCACCATCAATCACACGAATGAGTGAGACAACACCTAAATAATTATCAAACCAAGAGTCAATAATCAAAGCCTTGATTGGCGCATCAATCACACCCTCGGGTGCGGGAATTTTTTCAACAATTTGCTCTAGGATGTCTTCAATGCCTATGCCGGACTTAGCGCTTGCATGCACAGCGTCATGCGCCTCTACACCGATAACATCTTCAATTTCATCAACCACTCTCTCTGGCTCGGCCGCAGGCAAGTCAATCTTGTTAAGAACAGCAACAACCTCTAAACCTTGATCGAGCGCTGTGTAACAATTGGCAACCGTTTGCGCTTCAACCCCTTGAGAGGCATCAACGATTAGCAGCGCACCCTCACAGGCGGACAACGAGCGAGACACTTCATAAGAAAAATCCACGTGGCCCGGGGTATCAATAAAATTCAATTGATACGTTTCACCATTTTTGGCATTGTAATCAAGCGCCACACTTTGCGACTTAATGGTAATTCCTCGCTCTTTCTCAATATCCATCGAGTCCAATACTTGAGAGGACATCTCACGATCACTTAACCCTCCGCAATGCTGAATAAAGCGATCAGCAATAGTAGACTTGCCGTGGTCAATGTGAGCAATAATGGAAAAATTGCGGATGTTGTTCATCAAGGTTAAAATAGGTTTTTTTAATCGGGTCATTATACAGTCAATGAACAAAATTAAGCCAATTACCTGTGTTGCAACGAACGACCTTGAGGTACAAATACCGGATCACCAAAGGCGCAATATTGTGCTCTATTTCTACCCAAAGGATGACACCCCAGGATGCACTACAGAAGGCCAGGACTTTACCAGACTCAATCAGCAGTTTGTTGATAACAATGCGATTGTTTACGGCGTCTCTAGAGAGTCAATAGCCTCTCACAATAAATTTATCTGTAAATATGATTTTAATTTTGATCTTATTTCCGACCCTGATGAGGTCCTTTGCAATCAATTTGGCGTTATCCAGCTAAAAAAACTCTATGGAAAAGAATATATGGGCATTGTTCGTTCAACTTTCATTATTAGTCCTGAAGGAAGTATTCTCAAGCAATGGGATAATGTTAAAGTCAAGGGTCACGCTGACGAAGTTTTGGAGGCTGTAAAAACACTATGACAAGCAATAATGTCGATTACGATGAAGTTGAGAAATTTGCATCACTAGCGTCTCGCTGGTGGGACAAAAACTCTGAATTCAAACCTTTGCACGAGATTAACCCCCTTCGTTTAGGTTATATCAAAGAGCAATGCGGTGGTTCGTTACAGGGTAAGCGCATTCTGGATGTTGGTTGTGGCGGTGGCATCCTTGCAGAGTCATTAGCGCTCGAAGGCGCTGAAGTTGTTGGCATAGACCTTGCTGAGGCAAGCCTAGAGGTGGCTAAATTGCACTTATTGGAATCAGGCCTAGATGTCGCCTACCAAATGATTCCAGTTGAGGATTTAGCAGAAAATGCACCTGAGTCATTTGATGTTGTTACTTGTCTTGAGATGCTCGAGCACGTGCCCGACCCCAGCTCAATTGTTAGAGCCTGCTCAACACTTGTTAAGCCACAGGGTAAGGTATTTTTCTCAACCATTAACCGCAATCCAAAATCCTACCTATTTGCTATCGTTGGTGCCGAATACATACTAAATCTACTACCCAAAGGCACCCATGACTACGAGAAGTTCATCAAGCCAAGTGAGATTGACGGCTGGTCAAGAGATTGCGACTTGTCAATCCAATCAATGATTGGCATGACATATAGCCCAATTACTAAAATCTACAAGCTTGATAGTGACGTGAGTGTCAATTATCTAAGCCATTATCAGAAGAGTTAAGATTACACAAAAAAGCCCCGAACTTTGCCGGGGCTTTTTTTTGCACTAAAGTACTAAGTCAATTTTACAAAACGTTTTCAACCGACACTTCAATCGCGTGCGACATAGAGCGCCCAAACGAGCGCATAGTTAGCAACACGTACGAATCATCACCATCTCTGTAAATGATTGTACCGATGTGCTCCATAATCGTTCTAGAAACACTACCCAATGTAAAGACACTAGGATCTAGGTCAATTGGGCAAATACGCTCAAGTACGTCACGACTACGCTCGCCACTTACACGAATCATAGCCCAAGTATCGGACTGATCTGTGTAGTAGGCAGATGGTGCATTAAATCGCGCGGCAATGTTAGCCTCGGCATCGTCACCCTCGTAAGCATAATAAGCCAATACTTGGCTCTTTTGCAAACGCCATAGCGTTACTGAAGAATCTGAAGATTGTGTTGACTGACCCATTGCAGGAACAGACAAACCGCAAGATTTACTCATTGCAGCTTCAATTTCATCAGCTTTGCCATTTGGCATAGCAACCATGACTAACGATTGATCAACTACCTCAGAGACAGTTACACCATCGAACTCATGTTCAACACCACCAAGTGGCGACTCTTTTACAATTGTATAATCAGACACAGGCTTCTCCTGAAGTTTTGTCAAAGGAAATATTATTAGACACGTAAACACTCCCCTTCTGGGTCATAGAAATGCGGGCTACAAATTTCAACCTCGATATCCTGACCCCTCACTAAATCAACTGCACGGACCGTTTCACCTTTACGGCTATGTCCGCCCTTGATATAACCCAAACCAATAAAGTGACCAAATATTGGTGAATAGATAGATGACGAAACCCAGCCTTGGTCGGTAAACGTTGTCGGTTTATCGCGTAAGTTAACCAAGTGTGCACCACCCATTGAAGGTCCCGAACGTAGTTGATCAGCCTTATTGAGCGGCTTAAAGCCAACCATCTGCATACGATCAGAGCGCTGCAAACCTTCACGCAGACCAAGTGTATAGCCAATAAAGTCTTTCTTGCCAGAGACCATGCCACCCATACCAAGATCATAAGCACTTGTCTGGCCGTTAAGCTCAGGACCTGCTGCGTGACCTTTTTCAATACGCATTGCACCAAGTGCTTCTGTACCGTAAGGGATTGCATTAAACTCTTCACCAGCTTCCATCAATACACGGATTAATGAATCACCGTAACGTGTAGGAACTGCGATTTCATAAGCAAGCTCTCCAGAGAATGAGATTCTGAAAAGTCTGGCAGGAATACCGCCACAAATTGAGATTTCACCTGCACCCATATAAGGAAATGCTTCGTTAGAAATATCATGCTCAGGATCAACAATTTTCTGTAGCAATTTACGAGAGTTTGGTCCCGCAACTGCGTACTGTGCATACTGCTCAGTAACAGAAATCATATGAACATCTAAATCAGGCCATAAGCACTGATGACAGAATTGCATGTGACGGTAAACACTCACCGCATTAGCAGTGGTCGTTGTCATCACAAAGTGCTTCTCGCCGAGTCTTGCTGTCGTACCATCGTCCATTGCTATGCCGTCTTCACGAAGCATAAGACCGTAACGTGTTTTACCAACTGGCAGCTTAGCAAAAGCATTGACATAGAGTCTATTTAAGAACTCAGAAACATCTGCTCCTTTTATGTCAATCTTACCCAATGTTGTTACGTCACAGATACCCACAGATTCACGTGTTTGTCTAACTTCACGATCAACTGATTCATACCAAGTAGTTTCACCTGGTTGAGGGAACCACTGCGAACGATACCACATACCCACTTCAACAAAAATAGCATTCTGCTCTGCAGACCATTTGTGAGAAGGCGTATAGCGCGTTGGATAGAATTCCATACCACGCCTTCTACCCGCAAACGCACCCATTGCAACTGGGTTGTATGGCGGACGAAAAATCGTTGTACCTGTTTCTTCAATCGTCTGATCCATGTTGTCAGCCATGATGCCGATTGCAAGAACGTTTGCTGTTTTACCTTGATCTGTCGCCATACCAAGTGTTGTGTAGCGCTTAACGTGCTCAACAGATTTAAAACCTTCTTGGTTTGCAAGTTTAAGGTCTTTAGCTGTTACGTCATTTTGATAGTCAACCCATGCACGGTTTTTACCGCTTGGAACACCCCATTTTGCTGTCACATTGTAAGCGACTGTAGGAGTAGTAGCAGGCTTAGAATCACCAGCCTTGAAGCCAAGATTAGCAGCCACTACAGAACCTTCGTTATGACCTTCAATAATCGCATCAGCAAGCACCATAGTGCCTTTAGCACGACCAGCAACTGACATGCCCACTGGTACAGAACTGTCTGGCAAGAATGTTGCAAGCTCTTCATTCCACTTAGGCACACCACGATGGTGGCAAGTTAAATGAAGGTTTGGATTCCAACCACCAGAGACGGCTAGCGTATCTGTTTTGATTGTTTTACCGTTTGAAAGTGTAATTGACTTAATAGCCCTGCGACCTTTAGTGTCTGTTACATCAGTGCCCATAAAGATCTCAGCACCAGGAATTGACATTAGCGGATCAATTGAGCGAGAATCAATCACCGCTACAACGCTAACACCTTTATCGCTCAAGTCTTTTGCTGTTTGCCAGCCGTCATCATTGTTCGTGTAAACACTGATTCTTTGACCGGTAGCAACCGCAAATCTGTTTAGAAAAACCCTTACAGCGCTCGCCATCATAATGCCTGGTCGATCATTGTTGCCAAAGGCAATTGATCTTTCAGTGGCACCCGCACAAAGAATTGTGCGTTTTGTGTATATGCGCCAATTAACTTGGCGTGGCTTGTTGCTGTCAGCTCTAGCTTCAGACGCTCTGTTTTCTATCGCGCCGTAAATACCATGATCGTAAGCACCGAAAATCGTTGTATCAGCCATCAACGTGACGTTGTCCATCGCAGCCAGTTTAGCAACTGCTTGCTTGACCCAATCACTACCAGACATGCCGTCAATTTCATTAGTTTCGGCATTTAATCTGCCACCCATAATAAAATCTTCGTCGGCCAAAATAACTTTTGCGCCAGATTCAGCAGCTGTTAGCGCGGCAGATAAACCCGAAGCACCCGCACCAATAATCAAGATATCGCAGTAGCGAAAACCTTTATCATAAGTGTCTGGGTCTTCAAGCATTGAAAGCTTACCCAGCCCAGCAGAATGACGGATTGCTGGCTCATAAAATTTTTCCCAAAAGGCTTTTGGCCACATGAAGGTCTTGTAGTAAAAACCTGCACTTAGGAATGGTGAGAAGAAGTCAGTAATCGCCATAAAGTCGAAGCCTAGAGAGCCCCTATGATTTTGACTGTTGGCCTCTAAGCCATTATACAATTGTGTAATTGTTGCACGTGTATTTGGCTCCTTATAAGCGCCGTGACCGATTTCCATGATGGCATTTGGCTCTTGTGAACCCGCCGTTACGATACCACGTGGACGGTGATATTTAAACGAACGTCCTACTAAATGCTTATTATTTGCAAGCAATGCAGAAGCAAGTGTGTCACCTTCATAGCCTTTTAAAATCTGACCATTAAAAGTAAAACTTACAGACTTACTCTGGTCAATTAGACCGCCGTCGATTCTGTTAATTTGACTCATTTTGATCGACCCTGTGCTCTTGAGACGTCTTGAGCAAGCTCAACACTTTTAATCTCATGTGTTAAAGTACAGCGAGTAACAACTAACCAAGA
>Ga0105352_1000244_pt1 | contig 33620 bp, 40 predicted proteins | sample EN8Hudsemesocosm_FD_83507 | JGI IMG/M metagenome (GOLD analysis project Ga0105352, IMG submission 83507) | Methane-oxidizing microbial communities from mesocosms in the Hudson Canyon - EN8B Hudson Canyon | ecosystem: Environmental > Aquatic > Marine > Cold seeps | place: Hudson Canyon...
ATCAAGAAAAGTGCTTTGATGGTCTAGATCATGAGGTATCGGTTTCGTCAGAATCTTTTAGTTCATTGTTATTAAAGACAATGCTGGTTAGACTGATAACGCCCACGACTTTGCCATCATCAATGACAGGGCAGCGAGAGAGGTTAAACCTCGTCAGCAGCCGCGCGCAATAACGAACATGCATTTTCGAATGCACTGAAATTGCGGGCTTATTCATGATTTCATAAACATTGACGCGGTCTAGGGCCTTGTTTTTAGCAATGACCTTGCCTGCAATATCGCCCATCAAAACCACGCCGTATTCGTCGTGCTCATGAGCTTTATCGATAATTAGCATTTTGGTTTTTTTGTGCTGCATGGTGTTTAGTGCATCTTGCACAGTCACTCTGCGATCAATGACATCGACTTGAGGCCACATTACATCTTCTACCAGTATGTCGGTTTTCATACTTCCTCCTTCAAGGTTTTATTGAGTATATCAATTTGATGCATGACGCCAACGGCATCTTCCACATCAATCTGAAAAGCAATACCTTCGTGCGACTTTTTATCTAAGGCACCTACTTTGTTGATGGTTTCTAGTATTTCCCTTGCGTTAAATTCCTCGACTAACATCATTAGAACATCTCTGGGTGTTTCAACGTGTAGGCCTAAAAAAGTCTTTTGGTCTTGCGAGCCTTCACCTCTGGCTTGGGAGATAACGGTTGATCCGGTCGCGCCTTTTTCGCGTGCGGCAACTAAAATCTTATCGGTTTTGTCACAATCCACAAAAGCGATAATCAGTTTAAAATGCATAACATCCTCCTCACTTATTGATTAAGTGTTTAAGTTGAACATAAGCTAAAACGCTCATAATCGCAAATAGGCTTGCAAAAGCAATCAGCCCAAATCCGTCTATCAGCGGGTTTCGCCCTTCAATCGTGCTTGCAAGGCCAAGGCCAAGTGCAGCGACTAAGGGAACGGTGACAGTTGAGGTTGTGACCCCACCTGTGTCATACGCCAAAGCAATGATTTGTTTTGGCGCAAAATAAGTTTGAACGATGACAATCAGATATCCTGTAAGAATGAAATAATGTAGCGGTACGCCGACAACGATTCGATAGCTGCCCAGCGCAATTCCTATTGCCACACCGAGTGCCACTACGATCCTTAGAGGCCAAGGTTTTACCGAGCCACCAGAAACTTGATTAGCTTTGATTGCAACGGCTAGTAATGACGGCTCTGCAATCGTGGTGGCGAAACCAATACAAGCTGCAAATATATAGACCCAATAATAGTCAAACCAGAAAAGCTCATCTTTCCCAAGAAAGTCGAAAGAGGTGAGCTGCTCAGCCATCAATCTTCCTAGTGGAAATAATGCTTTTTCGAGTCCTAACATAAAAAATGTTAAGCCTATCCAAACCATTAGTAGGCCGAATAACACCCCTTTGATATTGGGTATTTTTTGTTTAAGAATCAGTAATTGAAAAGCAAAGATCGTTGCAATAATCGGCGCAATATCAGCAAACATACTGATGAATGGATTAATGAAACTCATAACAGAATACCAAAAATCATCACTGCGATAATCGGCAACAAAGAACAAATAGCTATCATGCCAAAGCCATCGGTAAGAGGGTTGCGACCGCGAATTCCGCTGGCTAGACCCACCCCCAATGCGGTGACTAAAGGTACAGTGATGGTTGACGTAGTAACACTACCAGAGTCGTAAGCAATGCCAATAATCCAGTCGGGCGCTATTAGTGTTGTTAGTAGAACCATTAGATAGCCACCGATGACAAGCCATTGAATTGACCAACCCTTAAGTATTCTAAAAACACCCAAAACGACTGCAAAGCCAACCGCAATTGCCACTGTGATTCTAAGTGTCGAAGCATAACTATCAATCGAAGTTGAATCTGGCGGAATAATGTCGCCGTTTGCGGCAACTTTAGCAGCCTCATTGGCGATAGCAATAAGTGCTGGCTCTGCGATTGTGGTGCCAAAACCAAGCGTAAAGGCAAAGACCAGTAGCCACAGGAGTGAACCTCTTTGAACAAAGGCATAAGCGAGGTTTTCACCAACAGGAAAAAGACCGGTTCGTAAGCCGGAGATAAATAATGTTAGACCTATGAGGATATAGAAGGTGCCCAGTATGATGGAGTTAAAATCAGGTATTGGCCGCTGCAAAACAATGATTTGGAAAAAAGCAATGACAACAACAATGGGAAGTAAGTCTTTGCCACTCTCGAGCAAGTTTTCCGCAAGCCTCCTAAGCGCCTCATTCATTGGTGTGTTGCTTCCTCTATTGTTATGGTTATTATAAACCTGCTATCGGTAGTTTAAAGGACTGTTGTACTTTGTTTATAATGAGTTCAAACCGTCACTAAATCAACTAGTATGACCCCAATTGTTCTTATTAACGGCGCCAAGCAATCCAAGACTACTGTCTTTAATCGCAACACACAATTTGGTGATGGCTTGTTTGAAACCTGCGTTGTTGAAAATAAGAATATCCTTTTTTGGTCTTATCATCTGGCTCGATTAAATAAAGGCTGTGAAAAACTTGGCATTGCCGCAGTTGACGAGTCATTTTGGCTCAGCGATATCAAAAAAGCACTTTCGGTAGCACGCCTAAATAGTTGTGTTGTAAAAATTATCTTGTCAAGGGGTGAGACACAAAGAGGTTATGGTTATACAGTTGATATTAAACCCATTAGAGTGGTTATTGTCTCAACTGGGACCCGGTCCCCATATCAACAGAATCTAACTCTGGGCTTTTGTGATAGTGGTTATGCGCCAAATCGAAAACTCGCCGGCATTAAGCATTGTAATCGACTAGAGCAAGTGCTTGCCAGAGCAAATCTAGAACATGATGAAGGTATTATGTTGGATGGGGATGGCAATGTTATTTCTGTCACACAGGGCAATATTTTCTCTATTTATGCCAATACCTTGCATACACCTCGCCTTGATCATTGCGGCATTGAAGGGACGCGTCGTGCCATCATTCTTGAGCTCGCAAGCGAGCTTGGCATGCAAGTGAATGTTGGGCCGCTCAGTGTTGATGATTTAATGCAGTCCGATGAGATTTTCATCAGCAATAGTGTGATGGGTATTCAATCTGTCGCCCAAGTGGGCGAGATAAGCTTTGCCACAATGGGTGCCACTGAGTCTATTAAAAAGGCATTTGCAGAAAGAACTAAGGCTGGTGATGCTTGGCTTTCGGTAAAAATAAATAAAACCTTTTCTAGGTTGGTTAAATTAGCCATTATTGTTGCACTGAGTGTTTGGGTTTGGACATCAAAAGACATGCTTGGCGAAGGTGGACAGATATATCATTTGCAAAAAGGTGCGACCATTAACGTGCTTGCCGAGGATTTGCACAATAAAGAACTCATTAATTCCGAGCTGTATTTCAAGATTGCAGGTCAAGTCAAGGGCGCAAACAAGAAGCTGCAAACTGGTTATTACCAGCTCGATAGTGAGATGAGTGTTTTGAGCTTTTTAGATAAAGTGTCGACGGGTGATGTCGTTAGGCAAAATGTTACTTTGATTGAAGGAGTAACGCTGCAAAGCTATTATCAACAACTTTCTCAAAATCCTGCGATTCGCACCAAGAAAAATCTGGTTGAAGTGATGCAATCTGTTGGCGTTAATGCCCCGTATGAGGGTTGGATATTTCCAGAGACTTACCAAGTTACCTATGGTGATAGTATTGAGAGCCTCTTTGCTAGGGCGCATGAATCAATGTTAGAGCAGCTAGATACGCTGTGGCAAGAAAGGTCAAACATGCTGCCGTATAACTCGCCTTATGAGGCTATTATTTTGGCCTCACTGATTGAAAAAGAAACCGCACATCATCAAGAAAAATCAATGATTTCTGGTGTGTTTATTCGCAGATTGGCAGAGGCCATGAGATTGCAAACCGACCCAAGTGTTATTTATGCGCTCGGCGATGCGTATACAGGCTCACTATCAAAAGAGGATTTGCGAGTTAAAAGTCCTTACAACACCTATCGACACGAGGGCTTGCCACCAGGCGCAATTGGCTCAGTTGGCTATCAATCTCTGCACGCCGCTTTTCATCCGGATGATGGCAATACGCTATATTTTGTCTCTAAAAAAGATGGCAGTCATGCATTTGCCGAAACCTATCAAGAGCACAAGGATAATATCCAGCGTTACTTGAATAATTAAGCAGAGATCTTTGCACAAATCATTTTAAAATTACCACTATGAAACAAGGCAAGTTTATAACTATAGATGGCGTAGAAGGTGCAGGTAAAAGTACACAAATTGACTTTATTTGCTCTTATTTACAAGAAAAAGGCGTAGAAGTTGTCAGAACTCGTGAGCCGGGTGGAACCGAATTGGGTGAAAAGATTCGCGAGCTATTGCTCGGTGTTGAAACAGGTGCAATGTGCAGTGACACGGAGTTGTTATTAATGTTCAGTGCGCGTAACGAGCATATCCAAAGCAAGATTAAGCCCGCCTTGGCGCAGGGTAAATGGGTGGTAAGTGATCGCTTTACCGATGCCTCTTTTGCTTATCAGGGCGGTGGTAGGTTACTTGATATGGCTCGTATTGAGGTACTTGAATCTTGGGTGTTGGGTGAATTTCGTCCAGATCTAACTTTGTTGTTAGATCTTAGTGTTGATATTGGCATGGTAAGAATTGAAGCCAGATCTGCCAAGGATCGTATTGAGCAAGAAGAGCGGGCTTTTTTTGAGCGTGTCAGGCAAGTTTTTATTGATCGCTCACAGCAATACCCCAAACGCATTAAATTGGTGGACGCGTCAGTTAGTATTGGTGAGGTCAGTCAACAAATTCATTTTTATTTAGAGCAATTATGATTTTTCCTTGGCACAAAAATGCTTTTGCGAAACTTAAGCAAATGCTAGACCAGAACCATCTGCCACACGCACTCCTTATTACTGGCGCTGAAAAAATTGGCAAGTTTGAACTTGCCACGCACTTTATTCAAACACTACTGTGCGAGAATAACAGCTGCGGCGAATGCCAGCACTGTCGACAACTTGCCAAAGACAACCCCAGAGACGCTCTAGATCAAAACGTGCTGATTAGACGATCTCATTACCCCAATATGATTTTTTGCCGAAAGGAGTTGAGTGATTCCGGTGCACAATCAAAGGAAATCAAAGTTAGTCAAATTAGAGCTTTTTGCGATAGTCTAAATAAAACAGCAGATGAATTACAAATTGGCGTTATTTTCTATGCCGATGAAATGAATGAAAGTGCAGCTAATAGCTTGCTCAAAACGCTCGAGGAGCCTCGCAAAAATACACTGATTATGTTACTCGCGCATAATGCCAACGCGCTACCAGCCACTATTCGCTCGCGTTGTCAAAGTGTGCACATTTCTCCAGCATTTGACCAGCAGAGTATTGAGTGGCTTTCAGAGCATATTGACTCTGACAAGCGTGCTGATTTTGATGCGGCTCAATTGCTAGAGGGCGCTCATGGCGTTCCATTTAAGGCGGTTGATGACCTACAGGGAGATTACTTTTTGCAGTTTCAAGGTTGGCAAAATCATCTACTGGAAATGGCTATGAATCCCGCCAAAACTATTGAAACAAAACTGTTTGAAGGGCATGAATTAGAGACTCTTGTTTGTTTGCAGCAACTCATCACTGAGGGTATTCGCTTAAAACTTTTAAAAAAAGAGGGTGCGTTATTGGAGTTAAACAAGGTTGCTAGTAAGGCGTCTGCGGATAATTTATTCCGATTACTGGATGATATTTCGCGATCAATTACATTGGCACAACACCCTGTGAATATGAAGTTATTATTGGATAATGTGTTGATTGTTTGGTCGCATATTACCCACCTTAAACAATATCCAGTTATTACCAATCCCTAGGAGATTTTATGAGTCAGTCGTCAACGTTTTTTAATGCAGCAAAGAACTACATTCCTGGCGGTGTTAACTCACCTGTGAGGGCATTTAATGGTGTTGGTGGTGATCCTATCTATTTTGAGCGCGGCGAAGGCGCCTATCTTTATGATGTGGATGGCAAGGAGTATATTGACTATGTTGGCTCATGGGGGCCAATGATTTTGGGCCATTCAAACCCTGTGATTCTTGATGCGGTGAGAGCAACTCTGGACAAAGGATTGAGTTTTGGTGCGCCGACCGAAATTGAAACAGAATTGGCAAAAAAAGTTTGCCAGTTGGTGTCTTCTATTGAGCTTGTGCGTATGGTGAGTTCGGGCACTGAGGCGACGATGAGTGCCATTCGCCTAGCGCGAGGTTATACCAATCGAGATAAGATCGTTAAGTTTGAGGGTTGTTATCATGGCCACTCAGACTCTCTGCTGGTTAAAGCTGGCTCTGGTGCGTTAACGCTAGGCGTGCCAACTTCACCGGGCGTGCCTGCTGATTTAGCACAACACACGTTGACTTTGGAGTACAACAACCTAGAGTCGGTTAAAAACTTATTCGCTGAAATTGGTGAACAAGTGGCCTGCATTATCGTTGAGCCTGTTGCGGGTAATATGAATTGTATTCCGCCGAGTGAAGGTTTTTTACAAGGTCTAAGAGAGGTATGTGATACGCACGGTACAGTGCTTATTTTTGATGAGGTAATGACCGGTTTTAGGGTGGCACTTGGTGGTGCACAAGCACACTACCAAGTGAAGCCTGACTTGACCACTTTGGGTAAAGTGATTGGTGGTGGTTTGCCGGTGGCAGCATTTGGCGGTAAGCGTGACATTATGAGTGGGATAGCGCCATTGGGACCAGTTTATCAAGCTGGCACACTCTCGGGCAATCCGCTTTCGATGGCCGCAGGTCTGGCTATGCTTAACATTTTAGAGAGTGATGCAAACTTCTATCACAACCTAACTGAGAGCACTGAGTATCTTGCCTCAGGCATTGTCAGTGCTGCAAAAGATAACAACATCCCCATGACGTCAAATACCATTGGCGGCATGTTTGGGCTTTTCTTTAGTGATGAAGAGCAAGTTAGTAATTTTGCCCAAGCGTCCAATTGTAATATTGATAGATTCAAGGCTTTTTATCAACTGATGTTAACCGAAGGTGTTTATCTGGCGCCATCGGCCTATGAGGCTGGGTTTTTATCAGGCGCGCATGGTAAAAATGAGCTTGATAAAACGATTGACGCTGCTACCAAAGCCCTTTCACAATTATGAATATTGTAGATGTCGGCATTGAAATGGCAGATGCACAACAACGCTTGGCGGCCTATCAAAATAACATTACTGTATTTGGCTCAGCAAGAGTAAAGCGCACGGACCCTTTGTATCAAGAGGCTTATCAATTAGCAAAAGAACTGTCAGACGATGGCTATAACATTCTTACTGGTGCTGGGCCTGGCATTATGAAGGCTGCCAATAAGGGCGCCTATGAAGGCAAGTCAAAAAGTATTGGGCTGAATATTGAACTGCCGCACGAACAAGGTGTCAATCCGTATTTGGATGAGTATTTAACTTTTGAGCATTTTTTCTCACGTAAAGTGATGTTGGTGAAACATGCCAGTGCTTGCGTTTACTTTCCAGGCGGTTTCGGCACCGCTGATGAGCTGATGGAGGTTTTGACCTTAGTACAAACCCAGAAAATGCCCCGCGTGCCCTTAATTTTGTATGGGTTTGAGTACTGGAAGCCGTTGTTGTTTTGGTTTACTAAATTAGCAGAAGATGGTTATATTTCTCACGAGGACTTGGCCTTGATGAGTGTTGTTGATTCAACCGAAGACATAATTAAAACGATAAAGGAGAGCCTGTGTCATTAGCAATTTTTGATCTAGACAATACGCTTATTGGCGGTGACAGTGACTATCTTTGGGGTGAGTTTCTTTGTGAAATTGGCGCGGTTGATGCTAAAACGCATCGTCAAAAAAATGAGAACTATTTCCAACAATACAATCGCGGCGAACTAGATATTTATGAATATTCAGAGTTTGCTGTTGAGCCGCTATCTCGCTTTGATATGGGTGAGTTGGCAGCGATGCATCAGCAATTTATCATTGAGAAAATTAAGCCTATTTATCTTAAAAAGGCGCAGCAGCTGGTTGACAAGCACAAAAGTCAGGGCGACACAATATTGGTGATTACTGCAACCAGTCGATTTGTCACCGAAGCGATTGCTAGGCTCTACGGCATTGACAATATTTTAGCGATCGAGGCAGAAATAGTTGATGGTCGTTATACTGGTAAAATTGTTGGCATCCCTACTTATGCAGCTGGAAAGGTGGACAATTTAATGTTGTGGCTTGAGCAAAATGACGAAACCTTGTCGGGCTCAAGTTTCTACTCCGATTCGCATAACGATATTCCGCTGCTTGAAGTGGTGGATAATCCAGTTGCAGTTAACCCTAATGCCGCTTTAAAAACCCATGCCGATGATAAAAACTGGCCTATTATTGATTTGCGTTAGACATTCTTAAGTCTAGATGAACAAGTCGTGATTGGAGCCTTGAGCAATATCTAGGTAAGTTGCCGCGCCCGCATATTCAATACCATCGATAAAGTCTTCTCTTGAATAGCCAAACATGCCAATCGTCATTTCACAAGCGATGAGTTTGACGCCCATTTCTAGGCAGACATCTCTAAGCTCCTCGATGGTGGCAATGTTATTTTTCTTCATTGTTTTTTTCATCATACTGGTTGCGAACAGCTCCATACCGGGGATGTTCCACATAATGTTAGGAATTTTTGGCGCAAAATCAATCTTCTGTAACCACTGGGGACCAAAAGGCATTTTCATCGGCATCGCAGGGTTTCCTTGAGGGGAAACTCGTAAACCTGAGAGATCTTTCAAAAGCAAACCAAGGCCATAAAAAGTAAAAAATATTGTCACCTCTTTTCCCATTGCGGCCGCTGTTGAGCCAACAATAAACGGCGGAAAAGCCCAATCTAGAGTGCCCTTTGAAGCAATAATGGTCATACCGTTTTCATTGGGTGTTGCAACAGTCATGCTATTTTCTCTATATTAAAAATAAACCGGCCATCTTTTTCTTCATAGGACAGTAAGGTGTTGCCAGTCTGATGACAAAATGCGATAAAGTCCTTGGTAGAGCCTTTGTCGGTGCAAGTCACCTCAAGTGTTTCTTTAGCATCCATTTTTGCAAGCGCCTGTTTGGCTTTTAATATTGGCATCGGGCAGTTGAGTTCGGTTGCATCCAAAATGTGTTGTGCCATAAAGACCTCAAATAGAAATAAATAAATTGGCTTGCGCCTTATGGATTATTTTATGCTTGCACCGAAAAACTGTCAATTAAGCCTTTGGTTGTAGACTAATCGTTTTAACACCTTGTTGGGTGCCAAGTAGAAGGACATCGGCGCTACGATTGGCGAACAAGCCATTGGTAACAACGCCAACTACACTATTGAGCTGACTTTCTAACTCTTTAGGGTTGTTGATTTTTAAGCCTTTGACATCCAATATAAGATTGCCGTTATCGGTGACAAAGCCATCTCTTAATACCGGTTCGCCACCGATTTTACTACTGATTTCTCGACTAACATAATTGGATGACATTGGAATAACCTCAACTGGTAAAGGGAATTCCCCCATAACATCAACCAACTTGGACTCGTCGGCAATGCAGATGAACTGCTCGGCGACAGCGGCGACAATCTTCTCACGTGTGAGCGCGCCACCTCCGCCTTTGATGAGGTTTAACTCAGCGTCGGATTCATCCGCGCCATCAATATAGACCGACATTGATTTCACTTCGTTAAGATCAAATACCTTAATGCCGTGATTTTCTAGGCGCTCTTGTGTAGCCAGAGAGCTTGCTACTGCACCGATAATTTTATCTTTCATCGTTGCCAATGCATCAATAAAAAAATTAGCCGTAGAGCCTGTGCCGACACCAATAATTGTATTTGGAGCAACGTATTTGAGTGCAGCTGCCGCCACCTCTTTTTTCATTTCATCCTGTGTCATTTCTCCACCATTTGCTCTTTGATTGGGTAGTGATTATACCGTAGAGCGCAGGTTTCGCTATAAAATGCTAGTATTGGTATAGAGAGCATATCATTATGAATGAAAGACAGAAAAATAGCTTTGTTATAGGTTTAATAGTTGGGTGTTTTGGTTTTTTGGTGAACTACACAGGATGGTTTGGAGTCAGTCTCTCGATGAACTTGGTCGGCTCCATAGGAGTTGGGTTTGGCTACGGCTTCAGTGCATCGGTCATTAGTTATATGTTCACAAAACCATAGACTCTGACCGAATGAATCAAAATAATGATTGAAGATGAGTGGAAGGGCAAGTTAACATCAGAACAATACCAAGTATGAAGATATATTTACTATGAAAAAACTAATTCTTGCTACCGGAAATTCTGGAAAAGTGCGTGAATTGAATGCGATGTTAAGCGATGTTTACGAGGTTATTTCGCAAAAAGAGCTGGGTGTTAATGAAGTGCCAGAAACAGGACTTAGTTTTGTTGAAAACGCTCTAATCAAGGCACGCAATGCATCTAGCCAGACAGGCCTTCCAGCACTTGCTGATGATTCTGGTCTCGTGGTTGATATGCTCAACGGTGCACCCGGCATTTACTCTGCGCGTTACGCGGGTGAAGATGCTAGCGATGAAGAGAATTTACAGAAATTATTGACAGATTTAAGGCATCAAAATAATGATAATCGGAAAGCACGCTTCTGGTGCGCGTTGGCTTTCGTACAGCACGGTGGTGATCCTACGCCGGTGATAATCCAAAAAGGCTGGGAAGGTGAAATCATTGATGAAGTGAGAGGCCAAGGTGGCTTTGGCTATGACCCTATCTTTTATTTGCCCTCACATGGTTGTACTTCTGCAGAACTGAGCCCTGAAGAAAAAAACAAAATATCACATAGAGGTCAAGCTTTGCAAGCCTTCCTAGAACAACTTAAAGACTGATCCTCTTGTTGCAATTACCGACAATTTCACTCTACATTCACTACCCTTGGTGCGTTAAAAAATGCCCATATTGCGACTTTAATTCTCATGAAGGTGTGCCAGATGGCGCCTATGTTGAGGCTTTGCTCGTAGACTTAAAGCAGGATTTGCCTTATCTGCAAGGTCGATCCATTCATTCTATTTTTATAGGTGGCGGCACCCCCAGTTTGCTTGGTGGTGACGAGCTTGAGCGTTTGATGCAAGGACTTTATCAAAACCTAAGCATTGATAAAGATGCAGAAATTACCCTAGAGACCAATCCTGGCACATTTGAAATTGATAAATTTGTGCGCTTCAGAGGCGCAGGGATTAATCGACTGTCCATTGGTGTGCAATCATTTAACGATCAACATTTACGCCAATTGGGTAGGATTCACTCATCTGATGAAGCTACACAAGCCATTGTAAAAGCCAAAGCGGTGGGGTTTGACAATTTCAATATTGACTTGATGCATGGCCTTGAAGGTCAAACCCTGAAGCAATGTCTGAGTGATGTCGAGAGGGCATTGTCATTTGACTCAACCCATATTTCTTTTTATCAGCTTACCTTGGAGCCCAACACTTTATTTGCCAAATTCCCGCCTAAATTGCCAGACGATGAGGATATTTGGGCAATGGGCGCAAAAGGGTCGGCTCTGATAGAGAGTCATGGACATCAGCAATATGAGATTTCGGCTTACGGACAAATCCCATCGAAGCACAATATGAATTATTGGCAATTTGGCGATTATTTAGGCATTGGTGCGGGCGCTCATGGTAAGATAACGGACAGCAATACTCAAACAATATTTCGCACATTAAAGCCCAAATCACCTAAAGAATACATGACCAAACATCAGGGCAGCGACCTTGATTTGCCGGTTAAAATTATTGAAAATCCCACCTTTGAATTTATGCTTAATGCACTGAGATTAAAACAGGGCTTTGATTTGGCATTGTTTGAGTCGAGAACGGGTAATTCATGTGATATGCTTAGCGAAAAGCTACAAAGTGCTTGCGACTTAGGCTTATTGAGTGTTGAAAGTAATTGGGTTAAACCAACTGCTAAAGGTTTTAATTTTGTGAATGATTTACAGGAAATGTTTTTATGAAACTGTTAAGTCTTTCTTTGCTATTTTTGTTACTTTCTGCTTGTAGTACTGGTGATACTGGAGCGAAGGATGTTGCCACAGGAAAAGCCATATTTGAAGCCAACTGCGTTGTTTGTCATGGTAATAAGGCGAGTGGCCTCGTGAAGAATTGGAAAGAAAAAGGCGCTAATGGGAAATATCCTGCACCGCCGCTCGATGGTTCAGCGCATGCATGGCACCATTCTCCTGCGTTATTGCTTAAAACAATTAACGAGGGCGGCATTAAAATGGGTGGACAAATGCCAGCTTTTGCAAGCGCCTTAACTAATGATGAGAAGCAAGCGGTTCTTGACTATATTTTCAGTCTTTGGCCTGCGGAAATTAAAACAAAATACGATAAGAGGTTTAATTGATTATGAGCGGATTTTGGTCTTGTAAACATACATGGAAGCGCAGCGCTAACAACACCAAATGGTGTTTGATTGGTTGCTCAATTGGTGATTTTGGCACAATTGCATTAATGCAGGACAGTGGTTATTCGGTGATGTTTATCTTTGCTCTGGCGATGTTTAATGGCATTGTCACCAGCATTATTCTTGAAACTATGCTCTTGCTTCGTCAATCAATGACATTGAAGATTGCGTTTAAAACCGCAGTGGGGATGAGTTTAATTTCTATGATTTCGATGGAAGTGGCAATGAATTTGGTGGATTATCTTATCACTGGCGGCGCTGTGTTTATGTGGTGGATACTGCCAATTTCATTATTTTTTGGTTTTATTACACCATGGCCATATAACTATTGGCGCCTCAAAAAATTTGGTAAAGCTTGCCACTAACTGGTTTAACGGTTCAAAGCGTCATGAGGTAAAATGCTTGCTAGTTTTTCTTTAACAAAAAATCATGCAAACACACAATATTGCCAGCGTTCTGTCTGAATCTCTGCCATACATTCAAAAATTTCGTGGCAAAAAAATTGTCATTAAATATGGCGGTAACGCCATGGTCGATGAGGATTTAAAATCAAGTTTTGCCCGAGATATCGTCCTGATGAAATCGGTTGGCATGAATCCAATTGTTGTTCATGGCGGCGGCCCGCAGATTGGCAACACTTTGAAGAAAATTGGCAAAGAAAGTGAATTCATTGATGGTATGCGCGTTACCGATGCTGAGACGATGGACGTGGTGGAGATGGTTCTGGGTGGTTTGGTTAACAAAGAGATTGTTAATCTTATTCATCAGCATGGTGGTCGTTCGATTGGTTTGACTGGCAAAGATGGACATTTGATTTCTGCGAAGAAATTACGAAGCGCGGTGCAACCAACATCTGAAATTATTGATTTGGGTCATGTCGGCGAAGTTGATAAAGTCGATGCCTCGGTTATAGAGTTGTTATTGCAAGGGGATTTTATCCCGGTTATTGCGCCAATTGGTGTTGGCAAAGATAGCTTTTCCTACAATATTAACGCGGATTTAGTTGCTGGCGCGGTTGCGGAGGCACTGAATGCTGAAAAACTCATTTTATTGACAAATACAGTTGGCTTGTTAGGTGCGGAAGGCGAATTGTTGACAGGTCTTAATGCTGCAAAAGTGCGTGAGTTGATTGATGATGGCACCATTCACGGCGGTATGTTGCCTAAAATTGGTTGTGCCTTATCGGCGGTTGAATCGGGTGTTGATAGTGCGCATATTATCGATGGCCGTGTGCCACACGCGGTGTTACTTGAAGTGTTTACGGACAGCGGTGTAGGTACCTTGATTACTGCTGATGAGTAATTCTAATCGCGATACAATTGGTGTTTATGATTGCCAAGTTTTGGCGCATTACAAATTCGACGGCGAGCAATACATCATCACGCTGTCTTCTGCTGAAATCGCTAGTGAAACAAAGCCAGGGCAATTTGTCCATATCAGTGTTTCTGATGCATTGCCGATGCGCAGACCAATCTCAATAATGTCGGTTGATGTTGAAAATGAAACATTTGACCTCCTATACAAAAATGTGGGCGAAGGTACACGTCAGTTAGCCGAACGTAAAATCGGTGAGTTTTTGTCGGTCATTGGACCGATTGGCGTCGGTTTTGAGCTTACTGACAATAAACGACCGTTGCTTATCGGTGGTGGTGTCGGTATGCCACCAATGATTGCTATTGCTCAGCAATTGCAAAGCGATTCAAGCTATACGCCATTCACTATTTTAGGTTCTGAAGTGCCATTTCCTTTTGCTGACAAGGTGGCTGATAATGGCGTGAATTACGGCGGCGCAACGCACACCATGCCATTATTAGAAGATTGGGGCATTGAGTGTCGACTCGCTAGTTTGCAAAATTATGACGGTGTTTATCAAGGTTATGTCACTGATTTAGCAAGAGAATATTTAGAGACATTGTCAGTAGATGAGAAGAACCAAGTAGAGGTCTACTCTTGTGGTCCACACCCAATGTTAGAAGCCGTGGCTAAGCTAGCTAAAGAGCACAATTTGCCTTGCCAAGTTTCTTTAGAGGAGTTTATGGCATGTGCGGTTGGTGGCTGTGCAGGCTGCACGGTATTGGTGGCAACTGAAAATGGCCCAGCAATGAAACGCGTTTGTGTTGACGGCCCAGTCTTTGAGGCAAGCACTGTCTTCTAATGATTGCAGATAATCTCGCACAAGTTCAATCTCGAATAGATTCAGTCAGTCACAATCAAAGTGTTCAATTAATTGCAGTTAGCAAAACTCGCAGTGCTAATGAAATTCAAAGTGCTGTTGACGCTGGACAACAACATTTTGGCGAAAACTATCTTCAAGAGGCGCTTGAGAAGATAGACTCCCTTCAAGATCAAGACCTTATTTGGCATTTTATTGGTCCGATTCAGTCCAACAAAACGTCAAAAATAGCCGAGAATTTTGACTGGGTGCACAGCGTTGATCGAGTTAAAGTGGCCAAAAGACTGTGCGACCAAAGACTTGACTCACTGGCTAAATTGAATATATTACTGCAAGTGAATATCGATCAAGAATCAAGTAAATCTGGCTTTCTTTTGGATGAAGTTGCCTCAATTGTACCTCAAGTCGAAAATTTACCAAATATTTCCCTTCGAGGCTTTATGTGCATCCCCAGTCAAGCGCATCCTGCCCAAAGTTTTGCTGAAATGGCTAATTTACTGGCCGAGTATCCACAAATGGACACTTTGTCGATGGGAATGAGTCAAGATTTGGAATTAGCAGTTGAAAATGGTGCCACTTTCGTTCGAATCGGTACTGATATTTTTGGACCAAGAGTTTGCAAATAGCTGTATTCATTTTTTCTGATTTTTTCAACAACAAACTCGGCCTTCTGACGGCTTATAATGTAGCTTTATCAGTCGATCAGCGTGCAATGATTTTTCGATTGCACCACTAAATTGGAGAGTATTATTTTGAAAAAGTTCCTGAAAGCAAGGTTATTAACATTGTGTAGCTTGTTATTGCTTTCGGGTGCCTCAGTTGCAAATTATGATGGGGATCGCCTATTGGGTTACTGGTTTACAGAAGGTAATAGCGCCACAGTTGAAGTCTACCTTAAGGATGACCAGTACTTTGGAAGAATAGTAGCGTTAAAAGAATCCTTGTTTCCAGCGGGACACGAAAGCGGGCTAGAAGGTCAGCCCAAGGTTGATCGTAACAACCCAGATCCTGATAAACAGAGCCAAACTATTGTTGGGTTGAATATGTTGAGGGGTTTTGCTTATATGGGTAATAATAAATGGAAAAAAGGCAAAATTTATGACCCCGAGAATGGCAAAGATTACGATTGTAATATCAAGTTAAAAGACGACGGCAGTTTATCTGTTAGGGGTTACATAGGTCTATCATTGTTTGGGCGAACTACGATTTGGCGCAGAACAATCAAGCCATCATAGTAAACTAGACATAATGACGCCTGCTTTTAATAATAAAACAGCCTTTATCACTGGAGGGAGCCGCGGAATCGGCAGGACAATTGCTCTTAAGTTCGCCAAATATGGTGCCAATATTGTCATCAATTACTGCACCAATGATGAGGCTGCTGAGCATGTTGTCAGCGAGATTGAGGCGATGGGCGGCAAAGTCCTTGCGCTAAAGGGTGATATTGCCAGTAAAGATAGTGTGCATGCAATGCGTGATGAGGCACTAAAGATGTTCAAAAAGGTTGATATTTTGGTCAATAATGCCGGGATTAATCAAGACAATACTCTGCTAGATATGCATGAAGACGAGTGGGATCGAGTGTTGGACGTTAATCTTAAGGGTCCTTTTTTATGCTCGCAAGTGTTTGCAAAACTTATGGTTGAGAATGGCAGCGGCAAAATCATCAACATTTCTGCGATTACTGGTACCAAAGCTAGGCTCAATGCGCCCAATTATTGCTCATCCAAGGCGGGGCTTAATATGCTTACTAAGTGCATGGCACTTGAGCTCGCACCCAATGTGCAAGTAAATGGTATAGGTGTTGGTTTTATTGAGTCTAAATTGGTACGAGAGATTTACAGCCAAGAACAGATTGATGCAGCAAAGCAACTGACCCCGCTGAATAGAATGGGCACCAAAGAGGAAATTGCGCAGCTTGTACTCTATTTGGCATCAAGTGGATCGGATTACATGACCGGCCAAACCATCGCCTTTGATGGTGGAAAAATACTAAGCTAATAATCACTGGAGTTGAAAGAATGAAAGTTAAGTTGTTTATCACTGGCGGCACAATCGATAAGGTTTACAACCAATCGAGTGGTGGCGTAGAGTTTGAGAAAACGCATTTCCCAGAAATGCTCAATAGGGCAAGGTCGGAAATTGAGATAAACTCCGAATTGTTAATGCTTAAAGACAGCTTGGATATGGGCGATGACGACCGTGAACTTATTCTAAACAGCTGCCGGTCTTGTCAAGAAGATAGAATTTTGATTACCCATGGCACCGACACAATGTGCGAAACAGCGAGATTGTTGGGCGAAAAAGTTGAGAATAAAACAATTGTATTGTTTGGTGCAATGATCCCGTATACGGTTGGCAATTCGGATGCTTTATTTAATCTAGGTTGCGCGCTTGGCTCGGTGCAGTTACTTGAGACCGGCATTTATGTGGCTATGAATGGCAGAGTTCTGCCATTTAGCGACGTGCAAAAAAATAGGGACTTGGGTGTATTTCAACCACTAAGCCCCTAATTGATGACTTTCTAAGTTTGTTTACTTAGCGCTATCCATCATGTATTGGATAACAGACTTAAGTTCGTTATCCGAGCAGTCAGAACAGCCACCTTTTGGAGGCATTGCGCCTAAACCGGCAATGGCAACTTGAAGAACATCGTCAATACCACGCTCAATTCTTGGTGCCCAGTCAGCTAGAGAGCCAAACTTTGGTGCACCCATTGCGCCCGAACCATGACAGCCCTGACATCTACTGTATAGATCTGCACCTGAGCGTTCGACACCACCAGTTGACGCAACCGCGCTTTCAACGCTAACTTCACCTACTGGCTCAATGCGTTCTAGTGTTGCGCTGTCAGTTGTGGCTTCAGCAGTGTCATCACTAGAGCTGCTGAAATACATTGCTGCAATAAATATCATCACAATCAACCAGACTGCGATCATCAGCTTACTTGCGCCTTTTGAACCTTGACTCATTTTTCTTCCTTCATAATCAGATTAATTTCCGGCATATTATACATTTGGTTATAATGACTTGCACTCAAATCCTCCATAAATATGCTTAACATCAGTCTTCACCGTAGCTTCAATTTTCTCAAGATGAGCACTTGGTTCACAGCCATTGCCTCACTGCTATTATTGGCTATGGTGGCTTTTTTTGTTCTGTTCCCGCAAACGATGAAAGCGCCACTCGAAAGTAGGCTTTCTAATGCCACCGGTTTAAACGTCAGTATCGAGCGTTTAGCGTTAGAGTTTATCGATAACGAATTGTTGCTGGCTGCACATGGATTGACTGTTGGAACTCACGAACTAAACCCAATAGTGTTGATAGACACGCTTCGTTGGGATGTTAATATTTCTGCCCTCATTAAGGGTATTGAAATTCCTGGGCATATTGATATCGATGAGCTTATTGTAGACGCGACTGTTATTGAGTCTTATATGGCATTTATTGATACCGATGCAGTTTTCTCCACTAGTGGTCTATCTACTTTACTGGCATTAGAAACTTTGTCTATCGGAAAAACCATTGTTCTTGGAGAAAATGCCCATCAGCTTGCGCCTATTGAGCTTAAAAGAAACAAGCAAAAAATCACTTTTTCGATGGAAAATCAAGCGTTGATGACCAGTGTCGAAGCACCGAAAATTGGCAATACTGTGGACATTAAAACCAGCGTGGATGTCACTAGAGCTGTGGAAGACCAGGCAGCTATTTTCCCATTTACCATAAAGAATGTCGACTTTACTCTTTCCGCTCAGCTCAAAATCTTCTCTGAAAAAGGCAGTATGTTTCTTGAGTTTGAAAGCTATGTTGATCAGATTGATGTGGCTAAAATTCAGCAAAATATACCCGAGGCACTGGCAAACACAGAAAGTGCTATCTGGTTAAGTCAAACGTTGAACTCGGGCATGGTTAAAAATGCGATGTTTACTACGCGCTTTAATTTATCCGCAAAACAAGCTACACCAATAACAAAATTTAGCGCAGATCTAACTGATGCACAGTTAACAATGGATGCTAAATGGGCGCCAATTACGGATCTCAATGCCCGAGTTTCTTTTACTAATAATTACGTACAAATTACCGGTCGAAACGCCAAAGTTGGGGATATTGATATTAGTTATTTAAATATTTCAGCACATAATTTTGGCAAGGAAAATGCAAAAATAATAGCGTATGGCCGAATCAATTCAACCAGTGAGCAAGTTGCGGCATTTATTAACAATTCGCCAACCTCGGAGACCACAAAATACTTTATTGAGCAGTTTGAGCTTCAAGGGGGTATTTGGGGTGATGTTATCATCGAGGCGCCTTTTGATAAGAGTGCAGGTAAACAAGTTACGCTGGATTGCGAGATGTTTGTTACAGATAATCAGCTGAGTTTGTTTGAAGGGAGAATAAAGATTGATCACTATAACTCTCAAATTTCTTACCATAACAACATCCTTCAAACCAAGGGTAAAGGTGATATAGGCGGTGTGCCGTTTGACTTGTCAATTAATCCTGATGAGTGGATTGATGACAACCCCTCAATATTTAAAGTGGCGATGAAGCAAAAAGATGATGACCTCGAGGCCTTTATCAGCAAAGAGGGTGACAGTGAATGGCATGCACAGATTAATTCTAAAGATATTGAGGTGGGTGTGTACCTTTACCCTCACCCCAATGGCCCAGCATTTGTTGAGCTGCACGACCTAAGAATGGTTGACATTGACGAGATTAAAAGCCCGTGGAATTTTCTGCCAGGTGATTTCCCAAGTTTTCACTTAATCTCAAAAAATGCTGAAGTTAATGGCTCGAGTATTCCGAATTTTGAAGTAGATTTGGTTAGTAAAGAGCAGGTGATGCAAATTCAAAGCCTCCGGTTTGAAGACATTGGCGTCAGTGGTAAGGAGCTGATATTTAATGGTGATTGGATGGATGGTAAAACAATCCTTAGAGCGCAAGCCTCACACCATAATCTATCCGACTTTTTAGAAAGGTTTGGCATAGAAGAGCCTGTCAGTGGTGGTAAATTTACTACAGATATTCGTCTTTATTGTGATTGCGCACCGTGGGAGGTGTCGACCGCCCAGGTTAGTGGCTTTATCAAGGTGGATATTGAAGAGGGTGTATTTACCAACCAAGATCCGAGCTTCTTTAAGTTGCTATCGGTTGTCAATTTAGACTCAATTGCCAGCCGGATGAGGCTTGATAAAAGCGAGTTAAAGGAGCAAGGTTTCGCATACGATAGAATTAATGTCAAATTACTATTGGGCGATGCAAAGGCCAGTATTTATGACTTTCAAATTGAAAGTAAAGACAGTGAAATCGAATTATCAGGCTATGCGGACTTAATTAATAGGGATTATAATCTATTGGCGACCGTTAGGCCCTCCATAGCTGACAGTGTGCCTATGGCAACCTATCTTGCAGGTGGTGGACTCACCGGTCTGGGCGTATGGGCGGCAGATAAATTGCTATTTGGTGGTGCTATTATTGGCAAGTTGTTTAATGACGTTCTGGAGTTCAGATATACAATTACAGGTCCGTGGTCTGAGCCTATTATTCAATCCCAAGTTTTGGACTAATTCTTATGATTCAACAATTACTCGATGATCACAACATTAATCAGGAAGGTGTTTTTGATTTACTGACTTCGCTTTCTGAAACGGGTGCCGACTACGCTGATTTATATTTTCAGCACTCAGAAGCCGAGTCCTGGTTACTCGATGAAGGTATTGTAAAAGATGGCTCCTACCATATCAGCCACGGCGTTGGCGCACGTAGTGTTGTAGGTGATAAAACAGGCTTTTCTTATTCAGACAACCTTAATCTGAAAGCCATTCAAGGAGCTATTGACTTTGCTAAGGGTATTTCAGACACAAAACGCCTACAGCGGTCGAAAATCTTACAAGAGTCTTCTTCACGAGCAAAGTACCCAGCACTCAGCCCACTAGGGAGTTTGACGCCAGAGGAAAAAGTTGACGTACTCCGACAGATTGACGTCATTGCCAGAAAAGAGGGTAAAGTCAAACAAGTAAGTGCCTCACTTTCTGGCGCATATAGCGAAATCTTGATCGCCTCGACCGATGGTGTCTACCAGATGGACTGTCGCCCAATGGTGAGAGTCAGTGTTAGTGTTGTAGTAGAAAAAGATGGGCGAGTAGAGCAAGCTTCGAGTGGTGGAGGTGGCCGCTATGACTATCGCTATTTTGTAGATAATGGCTTTATTGAAACTTACACACAAGAGGCAGTAAGGATGGCTATGGTGGCACTTGAGTCAGAAGATGCGCCCGCAGGAAAAATGCCAGTTATTCTCGGCTCTGGCTGGCCTGGCGTTCTACTTCATGAGGCCATCGGCCACGGTCTTGAGGGGGATTTTAATCGTAAAGAAACTTCAGTTTTTAGCGGCAAAATTGGACAACAAGTTGCTAACGAAAAATGCACTATTGTTGATAATGGCACGATTGCCAATCGTCGAGGCAGTTTAACCATTGACGATGAAGGAACGCCGACACAAGAAACCGTGTTGATCCAAGACGGTGTTTTAAAAGGTTATATGTTTGATAAACTCAATGCCAGATTAATGGGAGAGTCCAGTACGGGCAATGCTCGCCGTGAATCTTATGCACATATTCCTATGCCGAGAATGACCAACACCTACATGCTTAGCGGCAAGGACAGCTTTGAGGATATGATTGCTTCGGTCGACGATGGTATTTATGCCAAGAATTTTGACGGCGGCCAAGTGGATATTACCAATGGCAAGTTTGTGTTTTCTGCCAATGAGGCTTATTTAATCAAAAACGGCAAAATCACCAAGCCGATTAAGGGGGCGACACTGATTGGTGCCGGCGACGAAGTACTGCACCAAATCTCCATGGTTGGAAACGATTTAAGGCTTGACCCAGGTATTGGTGTTTGTGGCAAAGAGGGTCAGAGTGTACCTGTTGGCGTGGGCCAGCCTAGCTTGAAGTTGGACTCTCTTACCGTTGGCGGCACCCAACTGGACGCTTAAGCTGACGTTTTCAGATGTTCAGGCGTTTTCGGCGCTAATTTTCTCGTTATTTTGCGATTAAGTTGATATAATATTCGCACCCTAATCTGAGCAAAAAAGTGTTAGAAAATTATTTACCAATCGCAGTATTTATCTTCCTAGGAATCGCATTTGGCGTTGGTTTAACCCTTATTGGTTATCTTCTCGGACCCAGCAAGCCAGACGAAGAGAAAAATTCACAATTCGAATGCGGATTTCCTGCGTTTGAAGACTCAAGAATGCATTTCAACGTTCGTTACTATCTTGTTGCTATTCTTTTCATTCTTTTTGATTTGGAAGTTGCATTCTTTATCCCTTGGGCTGTTGTGCAGGCCAAGTTAGGTTGGTTTGGTTTTATGGGTATGTCTATCTTCTTATTATTGCTCGTTGTTGGTTTTATTTTCGAGTGGAAGAAGGGCGCTTTAGAGTGGGAATAACAAGAGTTAACTATGGCTATTGAAGGTTTAATGAAAGAAGGGTTTGTTACCACTTCGCTCGACAAAGTAATTAATTGGGCGCGTACTGGCTCACTGTGGCCGATGACGTTTGGCCTGGCTTGTTGCGCTGTTGAAATGATGGAGGCGGGCTCTTCGCGCTACGATCTTGATCGCTTTGGTGTTGTTTTTAGGCCAACGCCTAGACAATCTGATTTGATGATTGTTGCCGGCACCCTCACCAACAAAATGGCACCTGCACTTCGTAAAGTGTATGACCAAATGCCAGAACCAAGATACGTGATTTCTATGGGCTCTTGCGCTAATGGTGGTGGCTATTACCATTATTCCTACGCTGTTGTTCGTGGCTGCGATCGAATCGTGCCAGTGGATGTGTATGTGCCAGGTTGTCCGCCGACTGCCGAAGCCCTTCTTTATGGCATCCTGCAGTTGCAAGATAAGATTCGTCGAACCAATACCATTGCCCGCACTTGATGATGAGCGAATTAAAACAACAATTAACCGATGTTTTTGGTGCTGAGGGCTTAACCGAGGCATACGGCGAACTGACGCTTACCATTGATAGTGGCGCTGTTGTTGATACCTGCAGCAAATTAAGAGACGATTTTAATTTCGAAATTTTGGTCGACCTAAGCGGTGTCGATTACCTAACTTACGGCGAGTCTGACTGGGATGGCAACGCCAGTTCGTCGGGTTATGGTCGTGGTCGCTCAGCGCAACAATCAGAAAAAACACAAAGCCACCGCTTTGCTGTTGTTTATCACATGCTCTCTGTTTCTGACAATAAGCGCCTTCGAGTTAAGGCGTTATTAGCAGGCGACAATTTAATGATTGAATCAGTCACTGGAATATGGAATTCAGCCGATTGGTACGAGAGAGAGACTTTCGACTTATTTGGTATTTTGTTTGAAAACCACACAGACTTGCGCAGAATTTTGACTGATTATGGTTTTGTGGGCCATCCTCTGAGAAAAGACTTCCCAATGATTGGTGAAGTGGAAATGCGCTACGACGAAGAATTGGGCAGAGTTGTTTACGAACCTGTGAGCATTGAGCCAAATATCAATGTTCCAAGGGTAATAAGGAAATAATTATGTCTGAAATGCGCAATTACACCCTTAACTTTGGGCCGCAACATCCTGCGGCACACGGCGTACTACGTCTTATTCTTGAAATGGACGGCGAAGTTGTCGAGCGCGCTGATCCACATATTGGCTTACTCCATCGTGGTACAGAAAAGCTAGCAGAATCAAAGCCTTATAATCAATCGATTGGTTATATGGACCGACTCGACTACGTCTCGATGATGTGTAACGAGCACGCTTATGTGATGGCGATTGAAACCATGCTTGAGCTAGAAATCCCAGAACGCGCACAATATATCCGTGTGATGTTTGACGAGATTACTCGTATTCTTAACCACTTGATGTGGCTTGGCACTCACGCTCTAGATGTTGGTGCAATGAGCGTTTTCTTATACGCATTTAGAGAGCGTGAAAAACTGATTGACTGCTATGAAGCTGTCAGTGGCTCGCGTATGCATGCAACTTATTATCGTCCGGGCGGTGTTTATCGTGATTTGCCAGACAAAATGCCGCAATATCTGGAGTCTAAATTACGGAGTGCCAAAGAACTTGAAGAGATGAACGCCAATCGTCAAGGCTCTTTGCTTGACTTTATTGCCGATTTTGCTGCCAATTTCCCTGACAGTATCGACCAATATTCGGGTCTTTTAACTGACAACAGAATTTGGAAGCAGCGACTGGTTAATATCGGTATTGTTACTCCAGAGCGCGCAATGCAGCTTGGCTTTACTGGCCCAATGCTTCGTGGCTCAGGCATTGAGTGGGATATTCGGAAAAACGAACCCTATTCGGTTTACGACAAGATGGAGTTTGATATTCCTGTCGGGGTTACTGGTGATAGCTATGACCGCTACTTGGTGCGTATGGAAGAGATGCGCCAGTCGAATCGTATTATTGAGCAGTGCATTACTTGGCTACGCGCCAATCCTGGTCCTGTTATGTCTGATGATCATAAGGTTTCGCCGCCAAAACGCACAGATATGAAGGACGATATGGAATCTCTCATTCATCACTTTAAATTATTTACAGAAGGTTACTGTTTGCCGGAAGGCGAGGTTTACTCTGCGATTGAGCATCCGAAGGGTGAGTTTGGTGTCTACCTTGTTTCTGATGGTGCTAATAAACCATACCGCGTCAAGATGCGCGCACCAGGTTTTGCCCATTTGGCATCGATGGATGAAATGTCACGCGGTCACATGCTCTCAGATGTGGTCACCATTATTGGCACACAAGACATTGTTTTTGGAGAGATAGACCGATGATAGGCTTCGTCTTTTTATTTAATACTGCGTTAAGCTTGATTTGCCCTCGGTCACATGGTTTTATCCATGTTTCCTTGATCAATTCTGCGCTTGCCTTGTCTGAAACAAAAATACTCGCCTCTCAAAATACAGCGGCTGAGAAAATTCTGGGTGTTGCACTATGATTTCAACTGAAGCAAAACAACAAATTGACACTTGGGTCGCCAAGTATCCAGTAGACAGAAAAAGCTCGGCTGTGATGGAGGCGTTAAAAATTGTTCAAACAGAAAATGGTGGTAGTTTGACCAGTGGCTTGATTCAAGCTGTCGCTGATTACTTGGATATGCCGGGTATTAGCGCACAAGAAGTGGCCACTTTTTACGAGAATTACAACCACAAACCAGTTGGTAAACATGTTATTCGTTTTTGTCATAATATTTCTTGCATGCTGAATGGTTCTGATGAACTTATCTCATATTTAGAGGCTAAGTTAGGTGTGAAAACTGGTGAGGTGAGCGAAGATGGCTTGGTTAGCGTTAAAAAAGTAGAGTGCTTAGGCGCTTGTGTGGGTGCGCCGATGTGTCAAATTGGCGACCAATACCATGAAAATTTAACACCTGAAAAAATTGATTCGATAGTGGAGAGTTTGAAGTGAACGAAGTTTGTTTCAAAAATATAGATAAAGAAAATCCATCGAGTTTGGCTACTTATGAAGCGACGGGTGGGTATGGCGTTTGGCGCAAAATTCTTCATGGTGAGTTATCACCAGAGGCAATTTTGGATGAGCTCAAAGCATCAGGCCTAAGAGGGCGTGGTGGCGCCGGCTTCCCAACGGGCCTCAAGTGGAGCTTTATGCCGCGCAATCAAGAGGGACAAAAATACGTCGTCTGTAATTCCGATGAAGGTGAGCCAGGCACTTGTAAAGATCGAGATATTTTAAGATTCAATCCGCATTCAGTGATTGAAGGCATGGCAATTGCCGGTTATGTAATGAACGCAACGGTTGGCTACAATTACATCCGTGGCGAATTCATGGAACCTTACTACCGCTTTGAAGAGGCCTTAAAAGAGGCGTACGATGCTGGCCTATTAGGCAAGGATATTGGCGATAGCGAAGTTAGCTTTGATTTGCATTCGCACCTAGGTGCTGGCGCCTACATTTGTGGTGAAGAGACTGCACTTTTAGAGTCAATCGAAGGCAAGAAAGGTCAGCCACGATTCAAGCCGCCTTTCCCGGCCAACGTTGGTCTTTTTGGTATGCCAACAACGATTAACAACACCGAAAGTTTTGCATCTGTGCCAGATATTTTGACCCGTGGCGGCCAATGGTTTGCAGATTTGGGTGTACCTAATTCTGGTGGTTGTAAATTATTCTCAGTGACTGGACATGTGACAAAGCCAGCGAATTTCGAAATCCCAATGGGTACACCATTTTCTGAGTTATTAGAAATGGCCGGTGGCCTGCGAAAAGGTAGAACATTAAAAGCAGTTATTCCAGGGGGTTCGTCAACGCCAATACTGCCTGCTGATGATGCAATGAAAATGACGATGGATTATGACGCCATCGAGCAAGCGGGCTCAATGCTGGGCGCGGGCTCAGTTATCGTTATGGATGACACAACCTGTATGGTTGCAGCGCTAACGCGATTAGCGCACTTTTATTACGATGAGTCTTGCGGCCAATGTACGCCTTGTAGGGAGGGTACGGGTTGGATGTATCGTGTATTAAAGCGCATCATGGATGGCCAAGGCAAGACTGAAGACCTTGATTTATTATTGAGCGTTCAAGACAAAATTATGGGCAACACAATTTGCGCATTGGGTGATGCGGCTGCAATGCCTGTTGAAAGCTTCATAAGACATTTTAGACACGAGTTTGAGTATTACATCAAACACGGTAAGAGCATGGTGGAAAACGATGGTTGATATTGAAATCGAAATTGACGGTAAAGTCGTGCATGGCCACTCAGGTGAGTCCATCATTGCGATTGCTGACCGAGAAGGCATTGACATTCCACGTTTTTGTTATCATAAAAAATTATCAGTTTCGGCAAACTGCCGTATGTGTCTGGTTGATGTAGAGGGCAACCCTAAGCCGCAGCCGGCATGCTCAACGCCAGCATCTGCAGGCATGAGAATTAATACCGACAATGAAAAAGCCAAAGCTTCGCAAAAAGCAGTAATGGAGTTCTTGCTCATTAACCATCCGCTTGATTGTCCAATTTGTGATCAAGGTGGTGAGTGTGAATTGCAAGACGTTGCGATGGAATATGGCTCTGACGTTTCTAAATTTAACGAAGGTAAGCGCATTGTTGCCGACAAAAGCATCGGTGCTCTAATTCAAACGGATATGACTCGTTGCATTCACTGTACGCGTTGTGTGCGTTTTGGCGCAGAAGTGGCAGGTGTTGTCGAGATGGGTGGTACCGGTCGTGGTGAAGACATGAAAATTGAGCCTTTTCTTGCTGAAGGCATTCAGTCGGAGCTTTCTGGCAATATGATTGATGTTTGCCCAGTGGGCGCATTAACTTCAAAGCCATTCCGTTATGAGGTTCGTTCGTGGCAAATGAATTCTTCACAAAGCGTTGCACGCCATGATTTGGTGGGCTCTAGTATCTTTACGCAAACACATAAAGGCAAGGTCAAGCGTGTTGTTGCTAGTGACAAAGACAGCGTTAATGAAACTTGGATCTCAGATAGAGATCGTTTTTCATACGAAGGCCTTACCAGTGAAAACCGCGCTTTAACACCTAAAGTAAAGGATAAGGGGCAGTGGCAAGAAGCCAGCTGGGAGGACGCCTTACAGGCGGCACTCAGTGGCATTCAAAACAGTGCTGCAAACATAGGTTCTTTGGCTTCAAACAACGCTACTCTTGAAGAGCTTTACTTGTTACAAAAACTAACTCGCGGCTTAGGCTCTGACAACTTAGACACTCGACTAGATGTTGCAAATCCAAGCAACGCAGGTGAATTAGAATCAAATATCTCTTTGCTAGAACTAGAAAAAGTTGATCATGTGCTGATTGTTAATTCTTATCTGCGTTTAGAACAGCCGATGATTAATCATCGCATCAGAAAGGCGACACTAAATGGTGCTAAGGTTACTGTTGTTAACGCAAAAGCATTTGATTTTAATTATCGTATTGATAGCGCCCTATTAAGTGCGCCACAGAATACTGTTGCAACGCTTTCAGGAATCTTGAAAGCCTTATTAGAGGCCAACTCTCAGGCGTTGCCAGATTGCTTAAAGAGCTCCAAAACCGAGCAATCACACATTGATATTGCCAACGTATTGTCTGCTGCTCAGAGTGCGGTGATCATCTTGGGCGAGCATGTCAACAGTAACCCATGTGCGGATCAAGTGGCTCAATTGGTGGCACAAATTGCAAAAGCTTCAGGCGCTAAAACGCTCAATGCCAGTAAAACTGGTAATGCGATAGCTGCCAACAAAGTGGGCTTCCAGCCTAACGACGGCATGAATGCAACAGAAATGCTTTCTGCAGACTTAAAGGCCTTTGTTTTATTGGATGTTTATCCGACATTTGACTGCATCAATCCACAGGGCGCAATCGAGAATTTAACTCGTGAAGATTGCTTTGTTGTTGCACTCAACAGTTTTGAAGATGAGGCGGTGTCAGATTTTGCTGATGTGATTCTACCAATTGCAAGTTTCTATGAAACTTCTGGTACGCACATCAATATCGATAACGTGGCGCAATCGTACAGTGCTTCGGTGAAGGCCGCAGGTGACTCTAAACCGGGCTGGAAAGTACTTAAAGTATTGGCTGATTTATTGGAGCTTCCGGGCTTTGACTATACTGATTCCACTCAAGTGGCTGATGATGCGCTTTCGCTAAAGCCTAACGCAGCAGTTAATGAAGTAGAAATAGTAACTGTTGAGGCGCCTAATGTTGCAACTATTTGGCAGTATACGCCGTACGTGACAGACGTGCTGACAAGGCATGCTGCCTCATTGCAACAAACTCAGATTGGCCAAGTTAGTGAAGCTGTAGTGAGCGAAGCGACTGCGAAGCTATTGGAACTATCCGCAGGTGACTTGTACAAAGGTATTCCAATCAATATTAACGAAACCGTTGCTGAAGGCTGTGTATTTGTTTACACAAACCAAGCAAGACAGCGATAGGGGCAAGAACAAATTATGTGGCAAGCATTTGTAGATCTTATTCATACACTGATACCGTGGTTTGACGGCGGCCTAGCTGATGTTGTTATTATCCTTATTAAAGGTGTAGCTCTAATTCTGCCGCTCATCATTATGATGGCGTACATGACTTACGCTGAGCGTAAAGTTATTGGCTATATGCAACTTCGTATTGGTCCGAATCGTGTTGGTCCATTGGGCCTATTGCAGCCATTTGCAGACGTTTTCAAGATGATGTTTAAGGAGATTATCTTTCCTTCTAAAGCGAATATTTATTTATTTATCTTGGCGCCAATCTTGGCATTTGTGCCGGCCGTTGCTATTTGGGCAGTAATCCCAATGGGTGATGGTTTCTACATTACCAATCTTGATGTAAGCTTACTCTACGTACTGGCTATCGGCTCGGTGGGTGTTTACGGCATCATTTTGGCAGGCTGGGCATCCAACTCCAAATACCCTTTATTGGGCGCACTTCGTAGTGCCTCAATGCTGGTCTCTTACGAAATTGTGATTGGCTTTGTCGTGGTGACTGTTGTTATGGCGGCAAGCTCGGTTAATCTTAATGAAATTGTTGCTAGCCAATCTGGTGGTATTTGGAATTGGTTTTGGATTCCACTATTCCCAATGATGATTGTTTTCTGGATTTCAGCTTTGGCCGAAACCAACCGCGCGCCATTCGACGTGGTAGAGGGTGAATCAGAAATTGTTGGTGGCACTCATGTTGAGTATTCGGGTATGTGTTTTGCGCTATTCTTTATGGCTGAATACATCAATATGATTATGATGGCGGCGCTTGCAGTGCTAATGTTTTTTGGTGGTTGGCATTCGCCGTTTGAAGGTGTGCCATACTTAGAAGGGTTGTTTGCCTTTGTGCCAGACATTTTTTGGCTTTTGGCGAAAATGAGCTTCTTCCTATTCTTGTATTTGTGGATTAGGGCAACATTCCCAAGATATCGGTATGACCAGATTATGCGCTTATGCTGGAAAGTGTTTTTACCACTAACTATTATTTGGATTTTTGCTGTGGCTTTGATGACGCAGCTTGAAATCGGCCCTTGGTTCTAATAGAGGATATTTGATGATTAAAAAAGCAAAAAAACTCGTTAAAGACTTTGGATTAAGCGAGATCCGTGCTGGCATGAAAATCACTGCCAAGCAGCTTGTCGCTGACAAAATTACGGTGCAATTCCCGGAAGAGCGAACGCCAATTTCACCAAGATTTAGAGGGCTGCACGCTCTGCGTCGCTATCCAAACGGCGAAGAGCGCTGTATTGCTTGTAAACTTTGTGAAGCGGTTTGTCCGGCCAATGCAATTACCATTGAATCAGAAATGAGAGAAGATGGCACGCGCCGCACAACACAATACGACATCGACTTATTTAAGTGTATTTTTTGTGGTTTTTGTGAAGAGGCTTGTCCAGTCGACGCCATTGTGGAAACGCATATCTTTGATTATGCATTTGAATCAAGAGAAGGCAGCATTATTGACAAGAAAGGATTGTTGGCGATTGGCGATGAAAATGAGAAAGCGATTAGTCAAGCTCGACTTGAAGATTCGAAGTATAAGTAGAGTTTAATTATGGAATTTACATCAATACTATTTTATGTTTTTGGACTCTCATTTGTTGCCAGTGCAGCTTTGATGGTGACAGCAAGAAACACAATGAAGGCGGCAATGCTTTTAATATTGGCGTTTTTTAGTGCGGCAAGCATTTGGTTGTTGCTAGAGGCTGAATTTTTGGCGGTGACGCTGATTTTGGTCTACGTTGGTGCGGTGATGGTGCTGTTCTTGTTTGTTATCAAGATGCTTGATGTCGATCAATCAACTTTGCGTGCGAAATTTACCAAATACCTACCGCTTGGCGTTGTTGTTGCTGCAATTGTTATTGCGCAAATGGCGTTGGTTCTTAGTGCTGGCCAGTTTGGCTTGGACGTTGTTGCTGAGCCAGCAAGACACGCTGCTGATTACAGCAATATCACTGAACTTGCCAATATGTTATACACCGCTTATGTTTATCCATTCGAATTAGCAGCGATCCTGTTATTGATTGCGATTATTGCTGCAATTACATTGGTGCACCGCAAAGGCTCTAGAAGTAAAAAGCAAAATGTTGCAGAGCAAGTGAGCGTACAAGCAAAAGATAGAATGAGACTTGTGTCTATCCCTTCTGGCAAGCGCAAGGAGTCAAAATGATTGCTCTATCGGACTACCTTATTTTAAGTGCCATTGTTTTTTGCATTGGCTTGGCGGGCATTTTCATTAACAGAACCAACATCATTATGTTGCTGATGTGTGTTGAGTTGATTTTGGCGGCAGTTAATACCAACTTCATTGCTTTCTCGTATTACGGTAATGATGTTGCAGGACAAATTTTTGTCTTCTTTATTTTGACGGTTGCAGCAGCAGAAGTAGCTATCGGCTTGGCGATTCTAACGCTGATGTATAGAAATCGTGGTTCGATTGATGTTGACGTCACCAACAGTTTGAAGGGTTAAACGAAGTTTATGGAAAATATTTATTTAACGCTTGCCCTTGCGCCACTTATTGGCTCGATTATTGTTGGACTGGCAGGCAATCGCTTGGGTCGTACACTGTCGCACACAATTACCATTTTGGGTGTCGCTGTTTCGACTGTCTTGGCGCTTTATGTGTTTAATTACCATGTGCTAGAAGGCGGTGAAATATTTAATCAGAACCTCTACACTTGGATGCAAATCGGTGAGCTGAATATCAGTGTCGGTTTCTTGGTTGATAATCTAACCTCGGTAATGTTGGTGATTGTCTCATTCGTCTCTTTGATGGTGCATATTTACACCATTGGCTATATGCACGACGACGATGGTTACACCAAGTTCTTCAGTTATATCTCGCTGTTTACTTTTGCGATGTTTATGCTGGTGATGTCAAATAACTTCATGCAGTTATTCTTCGGCTGGGAAGCAGTAGGCCTAGTGTCTTACTTATTGATCGGCTTCTGGCACGGCAAAGAATCTGCGGTTGAGGCCAACCTCAAAGCTTTTATCGTTAACCGCGTCGGTGACTTTGGCTTCTTACTCGGTATTGCATTGTTATTGATGTTCTTTGGCACACTGGATTATGCTGAAACATTTGCTTTAGCTGATCAAGTTAATGGACAAACAATCTTTGGCGACATGTCGGTGATTACTGTTATTTGCCTGTTGTTATTTGTTGGCGCTATGGGTAAATCAGCACAAGTGCCACTGCACGTGTGGTTACCTGGCTCTATGGAAGGCCCTACACCGATTTCAGCATTGATTCACGCAGCAACAATGGTAACTGCTGGCATCTTTATGGTGTCGCGCATGTCACCAATTTTCGAACTCAGCGACGTGGCTTTGACAGTGGTTATGGTGATTGGTGCCATTACAGCACTCTTTATGGGTCTTCTGGGTATTGTGCAAAACGACATTAAGCGCGTTGTTGCTTACTCCACACTTTCGCAACTGGGTTATATGACCGTTGCCTTAGGCGTGAGCGCCTATTCAGTAGCTATTTTCCATCTGATGACACACGCATTCTTTAAAGCCTTATTGTTCCTCGCAGCAGGCTCGGTGATTGTCGCCATGCATCATGAACAAGACATTCGCAAGATGGGTAATTTGCGCAAGAAAATGCCGATTACTTACATTACTTCATTAGTGGGCACGTTGGCTTTGATTGGCTTTCCGGGTTTTGCTGGCTTCTTCTCGAAAGACATGATTATCGAGGCGGTACACTTCTCCAATTTGCCATTTGCAGAATGGGTGTATTACGCGGTTGTTGCTGGCGTATTTATTACCGCTTTGTACTCTTTCCGTATGTTCTTCTTGGTTTTCCATGGTGAGTCGCGCGTTGATCACCACACCGAAGAACATCTCCATGAAACTGCGCCATCGATTACCGTACCGCTTATTATGTTGGCAATACCATCAGCAATTATTGGTTACTTTACCATTGAACCAATGCTATTTACAGGCTGGCTGGATAATGCCATTGCGATTGATGCGACCAAGCACGTATCCCTTGCCTCACTGAAAGAAGAATTTCATTCGGCGATGGGCTTGATTACCCATTCTGTAATGACGCTACCGTTCTGGATGATGGTTGGCGGTGTTGCTACGGCTTGGTTGTTCTCGCTTCATCGTAGGCAGTGGGCAGATGCCATTCAAAAGCGCTTCCACCGTGTAAATTACGTGCTTGAATCGTTATATGGCTTTGACCGTTTCAACGAAATCGTTTTCGTTCGTGGCTCTAGAAAGTTAGGTAATTTGTTGTGGCGTGTTTCTGACATGGCGATTATCGATCAGTTTATGGTTAACGGCAGTGCAAGATTCGCACGCTTTGTTGGCTCGGTTATCCGTCCAGTGCAGACTGGCTATTTATATCATTACGCCTTCTTTATGATTATTGGCTTAATGCTTGTTTTAACTTGGGTGCTGGTTTCAGGCGACAACCCACTCATTCAGCTAGGATCATAGTATGGAATCGTTACTCAGTATATTGATTTGGCTGCCAGTATTAGGCGGTGGCTTGGTTCTAGCGATTGGCAATAAGCGTAGCGAGATCGCAAAATGGGCGAGTGTGGTAATTTCTGTCGTGGTGTTCGCACTATCGCTGACTCTTTGGACAGGATTTGACACCTCAACGTCTGCCATGCAGTTTGTTGAAAATAGCCCTTGGATTACACAATTTAACATTAACTACCACATTGGTATTGATGGCATTTCAATGCCACTCATTATCCTCACGACTTTCTCAACCATTTTGGTGATTATTGCTGGCTGGGAAGTGATTAAAAACAGGCCGGCTGAATATATGGCGGCCTTCCTCATGATGGAGGGTGTCATCATTGGTGTATTCTCGTCAATGGATGCGATTCTATTCTACGTATTCTGGGAGGCTTCTCTTATTCCGATGCTGCTTATTGTGGGTATTTGGGGTGGTCAAAATCGTGTTTATGCAGCGGTTAAGTTCTTCCTCTACACATTCCTTGGCTCGGTATTCATGTTGGTGTCTCTCATTTACATGTACAACGA
>Ga0105352_1000253_pt1 | contig 32790 bp, 30 predicted proteins | sample EN8Hudsemesocosm_FD_83507 | JGI IMG/M metagenome (GOLD analysis project Ga0105352, IMG submission 83507) | Methane-oxidizing microbial communities from mesocosms in the Hudson Canyon - EN8B Hudson Canyon | ecosystem: Environmental > Aquatic > Marine > Cold seeps | place: Hudson Canyon...
AATTGAAGTGTAAAAGTCCACACCAGACCTTTTCAAGCGGTTGCTAGATCACAAGAAACAGTCGAGCCTTATATGTTATCCAGTCCAGTGCAATTTCTAAAATCCATATGGATTATTATTCGTTTTGAATTTAGTCGCGTATTCCTCAGTACAAGAGGATGGATGTATTTATTCACCTTCGGTTTAGTTTGGTACTTTGTACTCAATTACTTGGTACTCAATATTTCAACGTTAATGGCCCAGGATGTTGGCTGGCCAGTTCCCGAATTGACTAGCTATTGGCAAGTGGCTTTATACCTCTTCCCAGCATTGTGTTTAGTGATTACGGCGAATCAAACGTGTTCTGATCGGAGCCGGGGAACTCTTCGTTTTTTGGTGCTTCGCACTGATCGTGACAGTATCTTTTTTGGCAGATTTATTTCTCAGATGTTAATTCAAATGGTGCTAATCGTGGTAACAGCTGTAACCACATTAATTGCCGCCGTGATGCATGATGGTTCGGTAATGGGGGCAGGATTAGGGAGTGCAGCCATCATTGTGACGAATCTATTTATTGTATTGATTCCGATTACCGCGATGATGTCTTTGTTATCTTTGACGGTGAATTCCACACGACAGGTAATGGTGCTCGCGATTTTAATTTGGGTCTCAGCATCAGCAATCATTCAAGGCATTAGTCACTACTTTCCTTTTTTCGAAGTCTTTGACCTGATTATTCCAGGAAGGCAATTGTCCGAGTTGTCAGATTTACCACAAGCAGAAACTTTATCGCTGGCCTACGTACCGTTATTACAAGGTTTAGCGTTACTGGTTGCTGGTCGTTTCGTTATGCAGAGGGCTTCATTATGAGTGGCATTATTCATTGCGAGAATTTATCCAAACGCTATGGCTCTAATCTAGCCTTAGATAATGTGAGTTTCGAATTGGAGTCCGGTTCACCTATTGCTTTGGTGGGACCAAATGGTGCGGGTAAGACAACACTCTTTAGTATTCTCTGTGGTTACTTACACCCTAGCTCCGGTAATGTTTCTTTGTTAGGGCATAAGCCTGGGTCATCAAAATTATTTGGTCAAGTGTCTGCATTGCCTCAAGACGCACAATTAGATCCGTCTTTTGCAATACATGAGCAGCTGAGTTTCTACGCTCGACTGCAGGGCTATGGTGGTAAAGCGGCTAAAATTGAGGCAAGCCGAGTGCTTGAATTGATGCAGCTGACAGAAACGATGACAAGTTTACCTAGCAGCTTGAGTCATGGGATGCGCAAGCGTGTAGCGATTGCTCAAGCGCTTATTGGGAAACCTAAGTTGGTGTTTCTTGATGAGCCAACCGCCGGTTTAGATCCGGCGAATGCTCGGAATATAAGACAACAAATCTCTTCCCTTTCCGACTCAACAACATTCATTATCAGCTCTCATAATTTGCAGGAGCTGGAGCGACTTTGTGAAACTGTATTGTTATTGGAGCGAGGCCAGCTGCAGCAACAAACCCATATAACGATAAACACAAAAACTGAATGGGACTTCTTGACGGTGTTAATGACAACCTCTAAAGATCAAGAGGTTCAGGCCACGTTAGAGAGTTTAGGTAGTGTGGAGTCTATCGCCAGCAAAAATAAGAATGAATTTGTTCTTAAGTATAATCATGAAAAAAACCCTGACCTCGATCAACAATTATTAAAGATGCTTGCAGACAAAGGCTGGTCATATCGTCAAATAACGCGAGGTAAAACATTAGAAGATCAGTTGTTTTCCTCTTGATACCCGTATTTTTCTCTAAAGTAGAGACGAAGGGTTTGTCATGCACTAGCCCAGAAAAGCTTTGGGTTATGATACGCTGGCTGATAGTTTTAGCCAATGTGGTGCACCGCCAGAATGTGGTGCACTTCAAAATTGAATCTGGCTATAGGTAAACTTTAATCAATGCGCGTAATATGGAAGTTGGCCAATGTTAATGTCGGATCTTGTCGATGCGTACCTAACAGGATATCAGTGTCGGTTACTTCACTGGTCAATTCAGAAATCGCAACATGGGGTAAAGATTCCTGATTTAAAGAATCAAACCGAGTGCCATCATCGCTACCGGCATCATAAACTTTTAGCCCTACTGTGACTTGATCAATCCAACTTCCATTCACTCTAAGCGGCAAACTATTAACGGCAACAAACCAGTCAGGACTTGGGGCGACCATGGAGACTAAGCTAAGCAACGAAAAATCAGCTGTAATATCAAACTCTAAACTAACCTGCGTAGATGAAAGCCCTATCCCCCCTCCAATTATGAGGTTTTGACTTTTTCCAGCCAGTATTTGCTCGTTTATTTCCTCATATAATGGATAAATAGAACCAACTTCCGCCATTCGTTGTACCCCAAAGCTAGCAGATGTTCCCAGTTTCCAAAATTCACCTTGAGTGTTATGTGTACTCCCCACCAACTGAGAAAAATGACGTAGTGAAGGGTAATTGGTTGCAAAGGTAGAAGCAGTCCAAGGTGTACTAAACGTCACTCGATAACGCGCTGAAAAGGATTTCGATTTGGGTACTTGACCAGTATTATGATTGTTTTGACCAAATTTAGGCCAAACTGAATTAGCAAGCCCACCACTAGTACTATTGATACTATATAAAATTCGATCGTGCGAGCCGATGTAAATGCTTCCGTCAGGCGCAATAGCAGGGGATGAAATTACGATATCAGTGGTTGAAAAAACCCACTTTTGACTGCCATCCGGATTAATCGCATAAACATTATTGTCAAAAGAGCCTACAATAATCGTCCCGTCATCAGCGATAGCGGGTGTTGATTTCACCCTGTCACCCGCGTCAAAAATCCATTTTTGGATACCGCTTGGGGATATTGCAAAAACATTACCATCAGAAGTTCCAAGGTAAATGGTACCGTCAACAGCAACCGCTGTGGATGAATTTTCTATGCCGTTAGTGAAAAATGACCATTGCTGGCTACCATCAGGATTAATCGCATAAAGATTACCGTCATCAGAACTTACATAAATAGCCCCTTTTGTCGATATTGCAGCCGGGGAATTAACATCACCACCCGTGGCAAATGACCAGAGCAGGCTGCCGTCGGGATTGAGCGCATACAAACTATGGTCAGCTGAGCCAATATAGATAGTGCCGTCTGACGCGATTGCCGCAGAAGCGTTAACATCGTCGCCGGTCAAAAATGACCATTTTAGGTTTCCGTTAGGGTTAACCGCATACAATTTATTGTCTTCTGAGCCAATATAAATAGTGCCGTCAGGCGCTATGGTCGCAGAAGAATTAACATCGCCACTAGTGGCATATATCCATCGCTGACTGCCGTCAGGGTTAACCGCATACAAATTGTTGTCATCAGAGCCGACATAAATAGTGCCAAGAGCTCCAATCGACGGTGAGGAGTTTATTATGCCGCCCGTTGCAAAAACCCACTTCTGACTCCCATCAGGATTAATAGCATAAAGTTTTGAATCACTGGCTCCCAAATAAATAGTGCCATCAGCGCCAATGGCCGCAGAAGTAGTCAAAATACCATCGGTTATAAACGCCCACTTTTGGTTGTCAGAGGTGACACATTCATCAGGTCGTATAATCACACCAATTCCAACAATTGACTCTAGCGTAGACAAATTAATACAAAAAATAGCATCGTTGCCCAACAGATTAATTGATGTTGCATTAACCAAATTAAATAATGTAGTGATATTACTTAATTGATTAGATGCAATATTCAATGACTTGATCAGGGCCAGGCTCATCAGTTCAGTAATTTCAAAAATTTGATTATTGTCCAAATCCAGGTCTACTAGCGATACCAGACTTGCTAAAGGAGATATATCGATAATCTGATTGGATGCTAAATTTAGTGTCTTTAAATTCGTTAGTTTTTCTAACCCTGTCAAATCACTAATATTGGCACGACTACAATCTAGTGAAGTCATTTCTCTGCTCAATACCCAAGCGTTTTCAGAGGCATGATTGAGCACGCAACTGTTTAGCTTACTGTCATTAAACACGATGCTGGTTAACAATACGCTGTCGGCAGGCGTTATGGTGATTCTAACCGTATCAGTTGTTGAGCCGCCTTCATTATCGGTAGCGGAAAATTTAAAAACTATCGTCTCAATACTGCTTACGCTTGGCGCCGTAAATGATGCAATAGCTTCATCAGCTGTAAACAATGGCACCGTTATCCCCGATTCTTGAGTCCATTGATAATGAGTTATACTTCCATCACGATCTGTACCAGAACCAGTAAGAGTTACTAGGGTTTGTTCATTGACTAGTTGATCAGATCCAGCATTCGCGGTTGGCGCAAAGTTGGCCCCATTAAGTTCTTTTTCTGTAGCGCTATCTTTACCGCAACCTTGTAGGAATAATGCCAACATAAATATGGTGACTAATTGATATAAAAAAACTTTGATCATTCCTCAACCTACAATTTTAAATAGTTAAGAACGTATTATACCTAATCATAGTTTCAATCTTATTTCGGAGTTATCACAATTTAATAACAAATCTAGTGGCACTTTATTGTTCAACAACAAAACAAAGAGACCTTCAGCGGGCGCTATGATTGGATTATACGGCTTAGACGAAGTCAGAAAATCACTTACGTTTTTGTTTGGTATTTACGAACATACTGGCTTACATAATTTTGTTGGTTTAGGGTTAAACCTAGAGAATTAAAACCTATATTTTCAATTGATAAAGCAATTGTGTTAAACGATATAATTTTCATTCATTTCTAGGTGCTGAAACTCAAGTACGGTATAAATAATGCCGTTAATTAAACATGATGGAAGTAAATCATTGGATATTATAATTTCACAAGGAACTGTGCTTAGTTTTTCAATCTATGCAATATTGATCGTTAGCTTTATCACCACAAAGCCCTGCCAACAGATAAAAACAAGCCTTTTTCTTCTATCTCTTTTGCTACTGATAGCAGCTTCATTCAAACTAATTGAACCTTACGCACTGCTATATATCGTCGCTTTATTCGTTTCTGCATTTGTACATATCGGCTCTCGAGGTGCAACAACAAAGAAACTAGCACTCCTTTTTCTCTCAGGGCTAGCGCTCACATTTAGCCTTCATATCATTCCTGGCTTTAACAATGAATTACTCTTTTCGACTAAACATTTTGGCGCATCAGACTTACCTTTCAAGCTCTATGCAAACTTAGATAAAGCACTCGCGGGCTTTGCGATACTAATCGCTATTGGACAAAACTTAAAATGGAATGTGTCTTTAAAAACATCCTATTTAATTCTTTACACAACACTCTTATTTTTTTCGTTATGCCTACTTATCGGCGCAAAGTTAGACCCAAAACTAGGAGAGTTAACTGTCGCTTTTATCTTCTTTAATTTATTGGTCACTTGCATCGCAGAAGAAGCTTTTTTTAGATTGGTGATTCAAAATGGAATTCATAATTTAAGCAAAGGCTTTATGAAAGGCTGGCTTGCTGTTTTTATCACGGCGGTTATTTTTATGCTTGCACATTTTCACACAGGAGTCGGGGCAGAAAAGCGGCTCCTGTTAATTTTTATCGCTGGGCTTTTATATGGCGGTATTTACTTAAAAAGTAAAAGTTTTGGCAGCGCCGTGATCGCCCACTTCATCATTAACATTATTTACTTTAGCTTTTTTGCTTTCCCCGCCACATTCAACTGACCTCCGCCTAGAATTACTTAGCAGGCAACCAACCGCCCGCGACCTGAATCGGACGCGGGTTATCCCCGTCAGATATCCAAATGACAGCTGCTTGTCGATAGCCATCATATTGATGGGTATCAGGTCGCTTTAGATTAACCTGCCAATCAGCGCCTGATTGAATTAAATGGCTATCTTGATAGCCCACCACCACAAAATCATGCTTCAAATCGCGACCACGATTTTCACCGCCTTTAACAGGAATAACGATATCAAAGGCTAAAATGGCCACATGGACTTTGGGGCTGGCCTTTAATGCGTCCGCTTTCTTAAAGGGTGAAAAATTAACCCGCACATTCTGCTCATTTAATTCTACGTTAATCAGACCTGTATTTTTAACTGAATCAATCTTCGGCAATGAGCGACCGCGAAACCAGCCATTCCAGCCTTTACCATCCACAACAAAGCCTGGCGTGGCAACGTTCTGAGTATGTCCATAACGTTCATACTTTCGCTGTCTTAGACTAAACAAAGGTGAAGCAAAAGGGTCGCGCCAGCCAAGGTAATCCCAATAATCGACATGAAAGGCAACTGGAAATAACTGTGTCCACAAACGTTTATCGTTAGATAGCTTACTAAACCAACGCTCTGCTGGCGGGCAACTACTGCAACCTTCGGAGGTATATAGCTCAACTAACGCAGCCGCCTCAGTAGGACTTTCAAAAGTAATCGTTTTCGCATTCACACTATGAGTCACCGCGAGTACACCTAAAACCAAATTAAGTTTTAAGAACAACTTTACGAAAGTACTTTCTTTTACTGACCTTAAACAGAACATCACTAAGCCCTTAATTGATCTAAGTATTAATCTAATGACTTATACTAATAATTTTCCCCTTAAAAATGATCACAAAAAGATCACAATTTTGTATGCTTTTATTCGCTTTGCTCAGCAACGACAAGAAAACGTGCATTACCTCCGGGCGTCAGTGCATCAAAAGGATAACAGGTCACAAGTATTAAGCTGCCACTAGGTACTTGACCATCAGGCTGAACATCTGATTTTTCTTCCAACCAAAAGTACCGCTGATCAACAACAACGTGGTCGCTAACGGTATAAACGAAATCCCCTTCTGAGGTTGTTAATTCAATACGGTCTCCATGCTTAATATCTTTAAGAAACTTGAAGTGGGTATCACGATGCCCACTAATAACGGTATTACCATCGGTGCCAGGAAACGCACTGGCTTCGGTGTAACCAGGAGAAAATGCCAATACTCGGCCACTATCACCTGACAATACGATCCGACTAATTCCCAAACGGGGAACCGTTAATTCAGCTACCGGCCAAGTATCAGCCCATGGCCAAGGGCGAACATTCTGTTGGCCATCCAACGTTCTTTGCCAAGACTGCTCCAACAACACTTGCGCTAACCAGGCCTTTGCATATATTTTACCTGCGCTCCCAATATTCCAGATGGCACACATCACCGTAATGATAATAACGACCATGAACAGTCTACGAACAAGACGCATCAGGCGCGCAAACATTCAGCTCTCCTTTGTAGCCAGTTAAAACCAAACCCGAGTAAAAGCGCCACGAACAACAGTTCAAAACCCATTAATAACCGATACTCCCCATCGGTTGCAGTTTGCGCTAATCGTATGCCTTGCTTTTGAACTTTTGACTGCCCTACCCAACCTTTTGGCCGGTTAGCAGGAATCCGATCGGTCTTTAACACACCACCTGCGCGATTATCTGAAAATTTATAAGCTTCCCCCTTTTCCACATCAGGCGTCACCTCCACGGCAACCAAACTCGTAAATTTACTCACTTGGTGATGCGCAACGGCAAGGTCAATAATTTCCTTTTTTATCTTCTGTTTTTTATCTTCATGCGATTGAGCACTTTCATTATCATCAGCTTTTACGCCACCACGCTCATCGTACATAGCCTGCAATGCCGAAATTTTTCTGCGCATCCATTCAACCGCTACACCATCGTGTTGAACGGAATGATCCAAAGGCACACGAAGCTGTGAAGGAACGCCTCCCAATCTGCCACTCAAGGCTGCCATTTCAGGAAATTTACTTGCCTTGAAAGCCACATAAACAGGCTCCCCAAGGTAAAGGTCTGGCAAAGGCTGTTGAGGCAAGATCATTGCCGATAAGTCGTTGAGATCAAGTTTTAAATCAGTCAACGCGGGAGATTCTAGCTGACGCAGCAAATAGTTTATTTTTTGGTTCACTTCATCAGGCTTACTCACATATGTAAATGTGCCTCTACCGGCTCGTGCCGCTTTGCGCATAAAGTAACCATTAGGAGCCGAACCAATACCCACGGTAAATAGACGGCTTCGGCCAAGATTATGGCGTATCTCTGAAAACAATTCCGCTTCATTACTGACGGCACCATCGGTAATAAAGACGACCTGTCGTAAACGCTCTGGGTCGTCAGCACCACGCAGCGCCAAACGTAATGCAGGGCGCATATCAGTCCCGCCATCGGCCTGTTCATCCAGAATTTTTCGACGAGCAAAATTCAAATTATCAGGTGTCGCCGCCTGACTGTGAGAGAACAGCTTCCACGCCCGAGTATTGAACCAGACGATATTAAAGCTGTCTTCTGGCTTAAGCTTGCTAAGCGCTTTCAAAACAGAGGCTCGCGCCTGCGAAATCGATTCACCCTGCATACTGCCTGACACATCAAGCACCAGAACCAATTCTCGCGGCATACTTATTTTTGTGCCGTGCTCAGGTTGCGGAGGCATCACCATCAACAAACCATAAGACTCACCTTTGACATCTTCGCGCAACACGCGAACCATCGGTTTATCGGATGATTTTAGCCCCCAAGACAAAACAAAGTCACGATTTGAGAATTGAGCCACGCCATCCACCGTGACCTTATAATGTTCTTCACTCAACTTCTTTGTGGTAAAAGCGTGACTCGAACTTGCCAAAGCTTCAATCGGAAAACCCGCCTTGAGATCGACCTCAATCGTGACAGGATTTCCCGGTACGTCCTGCTCCTTTCTTATCACATTAACGGGTTCAACATAGCTTGATTCAAGTCTGGTTCTGGGTGGCGTAAACTTAGGGGTATTCACCATGGGAAAACGCAAAGCAAAGCGTTGACCTTTATAATCGAGTACTTGCTGATACTCAAATTCGACTACTATCATCTCTCCAGGGCCAATGTTGGCGACAGAGGTCGTAAAAACATTTGTTCGATGATGATTCAGTAAGCTCGTTTTTTTTCCTGCCTCACGCGCTTTCTGATAGATACGTTTTGCCGCTTGTTTTTCATGAATTTGACCTTCGATCACTCGCTTACCGACGACCATTCGTAAACGATCAACAACCGCTTGCTCAGGCAAAGGAAAGGTATAAATACCTTCTGACCAAAACTGCGAAGGGTTGCGAAACGCCTGTCGCACCTTAGCGCGCAATATAGGCCCAGAAATACTCATGGAGACATTCGTCTCCAGCGTTGTTGCATCGTGTTTTTCTGTACCGTCATTACTTTTCAGCCACAACGAACTGTAAGGTGCATTGCTATCAGAATTATGCGCTGAAACAGCATCAACTAATTCAGGTTCTACACCGGCAAATACTGATTCTGACATCAACCAGAGTATCAGCAGCAGTATAAAAATAGATGTGTTCGTGAAAAATTCAGTAATAGTTTGGTGTGAACGCATATTAACCATGGGTATTATGTCTTCGTCATGCTCAGTATTTCTGATCAGACAAGGCATTAGTTGTTTTGTTTTTTCCTGCCGTCCCATAAAATATTTCATAAGAACTCCTGCAATTCTAAAATGAACAGCCACCGGCACATGGCCGGTAACTATTTTTGGTTAGTCTCTTCAAACCGAGGTTCACGTGATACGAGTTAGGGTAAACGGCCCGTATTTTCTTGAATAGGAAGCTCGACTTGCAGCTCATCCTCAACTGTCAGATAACACTCTCTAAACTGGTGCTGACTTGCAGGGCGATCTAGCAGTGCACCTCCTTGCTTCGACACCTCTGCCCGTGAAAACGGTGCCACCAATTGAGGGTCGAGCATCCACAGTTTCAGCAGCAAGTCTTCGTCAATGGCAATAAAACACTTCACAAAGAGACCTCCCCAATGCTCGCGATAGGCTGCATTTCCTGATCACTAATACTCAGTTCTATCGAAACACGACGATCAAGCACATAATCACCTGAGGCATTAGCCAAATCACTCCTCAATGCCAGAGACTCAGCCTCGCCAATCGCTTGAGTGGTCACTCGACTCGCATCAACCCCCTGCTCCAACAACGTCTCTTTGATGCCATTTACACGAGCCTGAGCCAGAGCCGTGTTAAAATCAGCCGCCCCACGCTGATCGGTATAGCCTTTCAATAAGACATGAAGATTAGGGTGTGATTTGAGAAATTTCGTCAAACTATTTAAACGCGCTTCGGCATAAGTAGGCACATCCGACTCACCATTGCGGAAGTAAACCTCTTGAGCATAATGCTCAATCACCCCCTGCAAAGCGGTATTGTTCTGTGGACCATCACCATCGGGTACTTGCATCATTAAATTTGCCAGTTGTGCAGACTGCTGGGCATTTGAGCGATTTAGGTCTGATACCTCTTTTTTTGCTTTAAGTAGCGTTGATTTGCTTTGATACAGCTCTGTTTGAGTTTTTCCAAGTACCTGCTCATTCTGCTCAAGTTCGAGCAAACTTTGATCCAGCGCATGGTCTTTATCTTGCCCCCAACCTATCGACCCACCTAAGGTTGCACCCAACGCAGCCCCTGGCGGACCGGCTATCACGGCACCTATCACCGACCCAATGCCTACGCCCCAATAAGTGCCCGCATTATCCGCTTCATAATCTGTTGATTCTGTTTCTGCACTTGCAGCTTGGGCCAGGCTCAATGCCAAAACAGCCACACCGAGTTTGTTCAATTTCATCGTATTTTTTTTCATCATCGTCTCCACTTGAGACACCCTGCGTCACATTCCATCGTGATATCACTGCACACCATGTACAGCGTTCCGTTCTTCACTGGATATCTATGGGACTATTCAATCAATTTCAGACATACAAGTAATGGAGCCGACATGGAGCGCAATGGACAAAATCTGCAGGGAATAGTGCTGTATGGAGATAAAATGGAGAAACCGTTTTCTCACATTTATTTATGCAAAACTAAGCTATAGTAACGCCCGTATACTTAAAGACATGAAAGCGCTAAAGCGCCTGGAAACACCTTTATGACCTACAAAATCACCATCGTTGAAGATGACATTGACCAACAGCAAAATTATGCCGATGCGCTTCAACGTAGAGGTTTCGAAACCCAGTGTTTTTCAAGGGTTGAAGAAGCGCTGACAGGCATCACAAATGATCGCCCCGATTTAGTATTACTAGATGTCGTACTCGGTGATGACCCCGATGGCGGCTTTACTATCTGCCGTAAATTATTGGACCGCGGTGATAATATTCCAATCATATTCCTCAGCGACCGCTCCGATGAAATAGATCAGGTTTTCGGTCTGCGCTTAGGCGCTTGGGATTATCAGACCAAACCAATATCTCTCGCCCTGCTAGCCGAACGGATCAAGGGTCTGCTACGCATTCATCATGCACGTAGCGCAGACAATGAGACCGCACCTCACTATGAAAACGCAGGTCTATCTTTAGATGAAGCTAAGTCATTTGCCTCTTGGCACGAAAAAACCTTACCATTAACACTGACGGAGTTTCGATTACTCACCGCGATCGTAAAAGCAGGCCCCGAAGGAGTCGATTACAGTAGTTTGTGCGAAAGCACCATGCAACGAATGGTCACTAACGGCACGATTAACAGTCACATTAAAAATATCCGTAAGAAATTCAACGCCCTCGACCACACATTTCAGTGTATTCGAAATAAACCCGGCTTCGGCTATCGCTGGGAGAAGTATTAATGCCTCGTTTCGGCATCAAAACCCAAATCACACTCCTCTGTTTAGGCCTGCTGTCCATTATTCTATTAGTGGGGCTAAACTATTGGGACGACATCCGTAAAACAACGCTGACTGCACAAGCCAGAATTCAGGCAATCGAAGCTAAAGCAATCGCCATCACCCTACTTGCGACACAACAAAACATCCGCGAGCTGCTTGCTGCTAATGAAGACAGTGAATTACAAAAACACGCACTTAGCGCCCCGACCATCAAACAACCTATTCGTTTGGATGGACTTTTTGGCGATTGGCCATTACAAGCCAACGCTCCGCCGCGTTTCAACCTCAACCACTCTGTCTGGCTTGCTGTTCCTGACTCCCCTAGTGAAACTGCCTTTTCACTGCGTCTGGCTCAGTCTTCACAGCACCTCTATGCCGCCATCGATGTGCGAGATAGCAAGGTCGTGTTACGCAAGCCTTCACACTTACGTTTAGACTACAACGATCATATCCAGCTCACATATCATGATGAAACCGGCGCGCTTCGAAGGGTCATTTTACCCGCTGAGCAAGAAGGTGCTTTGGCAAGCTATTACACCGACAGGCATTGGCAATATGGACGCGATGTAAATCCATCCTCTCCCAAGCATCAAAACAACCAAAACATTGCGAGCCATAAAACGGGTATTCAAGGCTATTGGCACAAAACAACGGAAGGCTACGCCCTTGAATTCAGAATCCCCATTACTCAACTAGACACCGTTCAATCACAAATTCATTTCGCCATCGTCGATGTCGATGATAACCCGGCCTACGGACCACAAGCCATTGTGGCTAGCCTTCCCAAAAACCTAGAGGACAAATTAAACCCTGTCGCTTTACATGCCCGCGAATTACAACGCGTTATCGATCAACTAAAAAGCACTTATGCCCGTTTATGGATTTACGACAGTCGTGGCCGAGAATGGGCCTTTGCCGAACGTGACCCACAGGCTGAAATTGCCCCCACAGCCTTCGACAGTCAATGCGTTAGAGATGCCTTAAAAGGGAAAATAAAACCCTTACACCATATGAATGACACAGATGGCAAGCTCAATAGATTACTCGTCTGCTACCCAATTATTGAGTATGGTGAAACGCTTGGCGTTGTCGTCATTGATGAGTCAGCACACCATGTGCTGGAACAAGAGGAAGCGCGCGTTAGAGTCATCGCCATCAAGGTTGGCAGTGCCATCTCCCTGCTATTGTTAGTGCTACTTACCTACGCCTTCACCCTCGTTCGTCGCATTTCCCGATTGAGTGAAGAGTCCAGTAAATCAATCGACTTACACGGCAGAATTGAACGCACTACTATTAACGCCAGCCGCAATTTTCCAGATGAAATAGGCGACCTGTCTCGCAATATCACAACCCTTCTGGAAAAACAGCACTCCTACATGAACTTTTTAGAACGTATCCCACAAACACTCCGTCATGAAATTTCAAACCCACTCAATAAACTACGCACCTCTTTAGAAAACCTGCTCGACCATCAACCGCACCTCGCAAACGATAATTACATTCGTAAAATAGATTCAGGTATTGACCAAATCAGCCGCATCACCCTACATTTAACCGAGGCCGCTAGCCTTGAAAGCGCTATAAAAGAAGAACAGCTAATCAAAACAGACCTCATCACCTTTCTTGATGGCTACCTCTCTGTATGGGATGAGCAAATAAGCTGCACGCCATGGGACAAAAACCCCGCCTTCATTTTGGGTGACAGTAGCCGACTAGAGCAGTTATTCGACAAACTCCTCGACAACGCCATCAGCTTTTGTTCTAAAACCGGCAAAGTGCTCGTGCATGTTGAACGACACACCGACCGGATCGCAGTCATTATTGAAAACGACGGCCCAACATTGCCTGCCGAAAGTACCGCTGGATTATTTTCGCCCATGGTCTCTACTCGCTCTAGTGGCTCAAGCATTCATCTTGGCTTAGGTCTGCATATTGCCAAATTGATTAGCGACCAACACAACGCATTATTAGTCGGCAAAAACCGTGAGGATAACAGCGGGGTGATTTTCTCTGTTGAGTTTGACCTGATTCAAGAGCACTAATGGGGTTAACATTTAAACTAAACGTTGATCAAATAGACCTAAGCATGGGATATCTACAGACCAACTCAAAAGAGCTGCTGACAAAGCCATGTATTCAATAAAAATTCGGGGGAAAATAATATTGCCTTTGTAACAATTATATACATGACAGGCGTTATTAATCTGGAAATTGTTTCGACATAAACACAGCACTCAATCCATGAACGAATGTACTAATCAGCACGGTTAATACAATTACAGACAACAATTTTTCATAACCAGAGACACCAAGTTCACTAATAACGATAAGCATATATAAAATTGAAGCAATGCCTCTTGGCCCGAACCAGCCTATAAATAATTTGCTATACAAATTCAACTCAGTCCCCATTAAAGACAACATGACTGGAATAATTCGAATAACGGTCAAACTTAGAAAGGTATAAATCAAGGAAGTTATATCCCAATAGGGATAAAAACGATGTATAGATAGACCTAGAAGAAAAAATATAATCAGTGACAAGAGCTGACCTTGTGCTTCACCAAACTCCTGAATTCGTTCTCTTACAATATGTATTTTTGTGCCCAGCATAAGTCCCGCAAAAAATGCGGCGATAAAGCCATTACCATGGAACATCTCAGCGAATGAGTACGCTAATATAGCCAATGCAATGGCCGCTAAGTGATGAAATATTGCCCCCATCCAACCGTGATTGGTTGCGTAATCAATCATTTTTCCACCAACATGACCAACAAACGCCCCCATTAACGGACCAATGGTTAATTGTTCCACCATAAATATCGGCCAATAACCATCCCCCGCTAAAGCGGAACCGCCACTCGCTAGCACGGCAATACATAACAATATGGGCGGTAAAGATAATCCATCATTCAAGCCACTTTCAATACTAATTGATTCCTTAATTCGCTCAGGAACATTTTTACTCTTTATCACTGCTTGCCCTAATGCAGCGTCCGTAGGCGAGAGGATTAAAGCCAGCATGGCTAAGGCCCAAATGTTGTAGCCTGGAAATAAAAAATAGGCAACCACTGTACCCAGAACCATGGTAAGTGGTAGTCCGATCAACAGCAGTCTCGCGGGAATGCCGGCTAAGACCTTCGCTAATTCAGAAAATTTAATCAGTGACGCGTCAACAAACAAAATGATAATTAACGTGACTTCAGCCACCGTTTGTACAATACCAGTATTGAGCTGAACATTGATGAGACTCAAGGCCATCGGGCTAACAAGCATACCAATGCCTAAAAAAAACATTGGTCCGCTTATAGGGGAGCGTTCAGAAAGATTCGAAAATAATCCAAACATCAAGATGAGAAGTGCAATCGTTATTAGGGCAACATGATTGTGCATGTCTACCTCCCTTCATTGACTTTACTTTATATTAGTCTTGATCATTAAATTAGCAACGAAAATAAAAGCCAAAATATTTCCAGGGTATTGGCTTTGGAACTCAGAATCCATTGCAACAATTTAGTAAATATTCCCTCGCCAATCAGCTTCCAACACCCAAATGACAAGGTCGTTATCAATTATTTCATATACAATTCGAAAGTCACCGATTCTGTAGCGAAACCGATTAACAAAGCCTTGCATTGTTTTAATGTTAGGACCTGATTTTGGATTTATTTCAAGATTCTTCATTTTACTATAAACCCTTTTTCTCATTACCGGATCTATCTTTTTAAAAGATTTTTCTGCTTTTTTAGAGAATCGAACTGTATACATCAAGGCTTCTCCTTCATAAGATCCGCTAGTGTTTTTAGCTCCTTTATATTTTTCGTTTTAAGTTTTTCAATAGTAATATCAGTTCTCTCTTTAAGAGATTTCTCAAGTTCCTTGTGATAATTTTGCTTGTCCTTTTGCAATGTTACTCTCCCATTAAGTCATCTAAAGATGGTGCATCCTTGTTATATTCCTCATATTCCTGAGAATCAATTTCATTCTCTCTCTCTCTTATTTTTTTTAGAAGAAAATCGTAAACTTTCGGCTGAATAATTACACCTACGATGTCCCCTTTTTGATTTTCAATGATGATATCCTCTCCCTCTAAAGGGTCTGGATTTAGAACTTTTCCAAGTAATTCTTTTGGTATCTCTCGATCTTTAATTTTCATACATTCTCCATATGTAAATTGAATTGGTGCTAACGTTTAACGATGAAGCCAAAAGGATAGCAGTTTTTTAGTACATTTTAGAAAGAATAGCAGCACACAAGCATGCTACTTTTGATTTGCCTGGTAAAGCTATCGACGCCTCGTTTTATGGATAAGCCTCCACTATATCAATTGATGCTCCAGTGCTTTTAACTGCTTTTTCTAAATCAGCAATCGTTCTTGGAATAAATTGACTACTATCGCCAAAAGCTGCCTGAGCTAATGATTTACCTAACGCTTCTGAGGTAAAGCCACCAGAAACTTTTGTAAACGTGTAATAAACATCCATGTGATACCCTTCAGTATATGGCTGCAAGCATACAAAAAATGTTGTATTTTCTGCCCCATCAAAATCATCCTGAGTCATCCCTGTAAAAGGAGAGTTCTCACATTTAGGTATTCTTAAACCACTCCCCTGCGCAGCCATTAATGCACCTAAATTGGAATTAGCAAACGGATTAACCACCTGAAAACGATTTGGCTTTTCAGGCAGTGGGTACGGTGGAATATTATTAGAGAAAACAGTTTTATCAGAATTTTCTTGTAATGCTGACTTTAAATTACGAGATACGTCACTTAAACTTGGAGCGCCTTTTATATCATAAATTCGATAACCTTCTGTCACTTCTTTCGTAGGCCTTAAAGATGCGCAAGATGAAACCAAGCTTGCCGACATAGCTAGCAGACCTATTGTTTTTAACATTCCCATTTATTTCTCCATTTTAGTATTAGCGTCATTGCTATTATGATTTACTTTAATCGATTATTAGACAACCCGTACTTTACGAAATTATATAGGTCCGTATTAGCCGGTTTTCCAAAGAGAAGGGTGACATTTTTAAACAGGATATAAGGTTTGCGACACTCAAGAATCTCATTCCTATTAAAGGCCGGATTCAAAGGAGTAAAAACAACTTGTGTAAAAGTTGTTTAATTGGTTTATAAGCCGATAAAGACAAGCCAATACAGTTCATTGTTAATGATTATGTAAGCAAATGCGCCAACATTACACATAGGATGGTTTGTGCCAATATTGTCTCTTGAGTTATTAACCCCCAGACACAAGAAAGCCCCGCTAAATACGAGGCTAATCTTAGTGTATATCCTTATTGCTAATCCTTTAGCCTGTTTCCTTATCCCTGCTACTCATTCCTTATGAGTAGAAGTCCATTTGTTATCATCCTTAATGGCCAAATCCTTATTGGCTGATCCTTATCCCTGCTGTCCTAGCGATGAAGCGTATATTAGAGATTTCATATTAAAAAAAATACAGGTGATGACTGAAGCTTGCGTGAGATATCTCTCACATTGTAATTTAATACGCTTTGAATACGCCTTCTTAACTATTTTAGTCTTAAAGGCGTAGATGTGAAGGTAGTCAAAGGTAACAAGGGGAAATGATTATTTTGTTGGATAGAAGTGACTTTAGTGGTCTTTATTGGTTGATCCAGCAATTTTATCCATGAGCGCAAACATCACACCCGAAACGACAAAAACAAGATGAATCGATATTTTTAAAATCAGCGCATTAGATTGATCATCAGTTAATGTATCAGGTAGATTCATAAAGGTTTTAAGTAGATCAATCGCTGAAATAGCAACAATGGCACCAATTACTTTTAGCTTTAAACCTGAAAAGTCGATCTTTCCCATCCAACCAGGCCGGTCTTCATGACCCGTTACTTGAATTTTTGAAACAAAAATTTCATATCCACTAAAAATAATCATTAATAGCAAACTGCCCACTAACGACATATCAACTAATGCTAATATCCCTACAATGATATCGCTTTCAGAAGCCACAAGCACTTCCGTAGTCATATGCCAAAGCTCTTGCCCAAACTTTATCAATAACAAAATAATACTAAACACTAAACCTAAATAAAAAGGAGCTAATAACCAGCGGCTTCTAAAGATAGTTGATTCAATTGCATTTTCGATCAGATTTGACATAAAATTCTCAGATAAAGACCACGGTTTAACCATAAAAAACGCGCTAATTTTACGCATTTTACATAGGCACTTCAAACCAGAATCACACGGACTGATAACTTCAATACTATTTTTCTGGTGGTATGTGTACGAAATGAACCCCCAATACTTCACATTGGGTGCTTATGCCTAATTTTGTTTCTTGAGATTTATTAAGCCCCAGACACAAGAAAGCCCCGCTAAATACGAGGCTAATCTTAGTGTATATCCTTATTGCTAATCCTTTAGCTTGTTTCCTTACCCCTGCTACTCATTCCTTATGAGTAGAAGTCCTTTTGTTATCATCCTTAATGGCCAATTCCTTACTGGCTGATCCTTATCCCTGCTACTCATTCCTTATGAGTAGAGTCCATTTGTTATCATCCTTAATGGCCAAATCCTTATTGGCTGATCCTTATCCCTGCTGTCCTAGCGATGAAGCGTATATTAGAGACTTCATATTAAAAAAAATACAGGTGATGACTGAAGCTTGCGTGAGATATCTCTCACATTGTAAATAACACTAGTGACTCATCACTTAAACGGTAGCCATCTTACCAACCATCACCTCATCAACAGCTTCTACCGTATCAGATATTGTTAATCTAGAGATCACCTTAAGAATTATCTGAACCACTTAGACGAAAAAATCCTACGACTGTTTGTAAATCCGTTGATTGCGCTTGCATTTCTTCGGCTGTGGCAGCTAGCTCTTCTGAGCTCGAAGCATTTTGTTGTGTCACATTATCTAACTGCTGCATGGATAACGTTATTTGACCAACCCCACTCGATTGTTCTTCAGAGGCTGCGGTAATTTCCTGAACTAACTCAGCAGTCTTGGTAATATCCGGTACCATTTTCTTGAGCAAACTCCCTGCAGTTTCTGCCACTTTTACACTGTCAGCCGTAAGGCCACTTATTTCTGCTGCAGCAACTTGGCTTCTTTCTGCAAGCTTTCGTACTTCGGCAGCAACAACAGCGAATCCTTTACCGTGAGCTCCAGCTCTAGCAGCTTCAATCGCGGCATTCAATGCCAGCATGTTCGTTTGATATGCAATATCTTCAATGATGGTAATTTTTTCAGCGATTTGAGACATCGCTTGCACAGTTTTCTCTACCGCATCACCACCATTTGAAGCAGCGCCAGCGGACTCACTTGCAATAGAGTCTGTCAACTGCGAGTTCTCGCTGTTTTGGCTAATTGATGCGCCCATTTCTTCAATCGCTGCACTCGTTTCTTCGACACTAGCAGCTTGTTGAGAAGCACCACTACTCAAAGCATTAGCTGTACTACTAACCTGAGACGCTGCCGATGATATTTGGTCTGAATTGCCTTTAATCTGTTGCACCACTTCAATTAATTTTTTTTGCATCGTACTCATTGAAGCCGATAAACTACTATTACCACTCTTATCATCTATTGCGACCTTAACACTTAAATTACCATTCGAAATTTCACGCGCTAACTCAGATAATTGTGAAGGTTCCCCTCCTAACCGCAGCCTCAAAAAATATCCTACATAGTAAATAAGTGACAAAGTAGCGACGACTAACACAATAAGGGAAATGAAAAATAAATTTTGCCAGAAGCCCGCTTGAGTACGTGCATTATTAATTTGGGCTTCTACTCGATCAAAAAATAAGGAATTAAACTGAGCTATTGCTCCAGCAATATTACCCAAAAAGCGAAAATACTCAGCATCAAATAATCTCAAGGCTTGTGCATCAAGAGCTTTGGTTTTATTTGAGAGGTACCCCTCTCCATAACCAAATGTCTTAGCATGTGCATCCGCGGCATCCATTACTTCAACTTCAATGACCACTAGACCATCGGACTCTGCTTTTGACTGAAGTAACTGTTTCTCCTCTTCTTCTGTCAGCTGCATATTTTTGACTTTTTCAGCGAATGCTAATACCGTTCCATCAGGGCGCGCAACCTTACCGGCCGCTTTATCAAGCACATAAAAATAGGCATCTCGCCATTTTTTTTCACCCGTTACAGTATATAACCGAACATAATTTGTTAAGTCAGATGAGTCTGTTTCCATTTCTTCGGGTAGTAAGAATGCCTCATTTTGATATTCAAATGCGCTAGTTTCAAGCTGTGTAGCACCTCTATATTGTTGATAAACCGTCCCGGTGATCAAAGCTAGAACTACCACAACCAGGTTAGTGATCATAAACAACTTTTTTATAGTCATGAGCTTAACTCCGGAAATAATTAACGTATAAAAACAACCGATATTTTAGCTTTACCATAGACTCTTACTATCTCCTTTTAACCAGAAGATGCTTTACCAAATATAGTTTAGTTTTTGATCAATGTCACATTCAAAAGCCACCATACTATGAAAGTATTTATAGGCGAGGCCACTTTTCATCCCCTTTAGTAGGTACTAGCTATTAGCTTGAGGAATTTCATTGGTTCACTTGTTTACAAAGGCAACCACAAGAATAATAATGTCGACCAATAAAAACAGGAATAAAATTATGATTCACATTTTCATACTGTTGTTCATGCTTTCATCAACGGCTCAAGCAGGCAATAAAACCGATGACAGCGAGATCAATGCTTCGTACCAAAAAGAAGTCTGCACGCTTGTGCTTAGAAAGTTAAAATCTTCCTTTGAAAGTTTAAGAACTGGAAAAATAACCGATAGCAAAACGGCAAAAGTTGCTAATTTATTGCAGTCATACCGATTATTAAATTGTGCAGATGAAAAGAAACTTTTTGACGTACTGGCTTGTACCAATTCTCAAGTAATGTTTTTTGATGATTGCCGAAAGTTACGTTTGTAAAAAACAACATTTCAACTCGCAGCTTACCTGCGAGGTAGGTGTTATCGCAATCTATTAAACGTCTCCCCTTTTATAACGCTTTGGTGTTGTTCCGGTCCAACGCTTGAAAGCACGTAAAAAACTTGCCGATTCGGCATAACCTAAAACATCGGCTAATTCATTCACCGATATATTCTTTTGAGATAACATATCCAAGCATCGGTTTCTTTTATGCTCATCTAGTAAGGTGCGATAACTCGTTTTCGCTTCATCGAGTTTACGGCGGTAGGTTCGTTCACTTACCCCAAACATATTGGCAACTTCCGGTACGGTGGGGTAATGCGCACCGTAGCCTTCGATAATTTGTTGTGTTTGAGCAACAACATCCTCAGCATCGGGGTAGAACTTTCTTAACAGTTCATAAGCTTGAACCTTATATAATTGATGCGCTAGATGATTACCATATTTTTGTTTTAGGTTTAAAATCGCTCTTGGCAAACGAATCCAGTTATAAGCTTGGTCAAATTGTAAGTCAAAATCAATGTATTGTTGATAGGCATTTAATGTTCGCCCCGTGGGTTTTTCTCTCACTGTACCAGCCCCCATAAAATAGTCTTTCGGCTGCTCTATCAGCTCTCGTACAAAAATATACGTTCCCATTAAATCTCGATCAGCAATAAACTGTTTAAGTTTGGGGCTTGCCTCTGGCAGGGTGTATCGAAGCTCTATGAAGTCTTGGTCAATGTGAAGTGTCATATGAGAAAATAATAAGGATAACGATTGAAACTGCACCCCTATTTTAAGTGTTTCTAAAAATGTAGGCGCAGACATTAATAACATAGCGTAGGTGCCGTACGAGGTAAACGTGACTTGATTACCGACCTTTATTCCGAGTATTGGATCATCTAGCATTTCAATTGCTTCAGATACAATATCCAGCTCTAGATCTTGATCAATCACGGCTGCACCGCTCATTTTCGCTAATGACAAACCACGACGCCTCAGTAGCTCTTCAGGGTCTTTCCCTTGCTCTTCGATTACTTTAAATAAAGGAATTAACCCGAGAATAGACTGTTTTTTTTGGACTTTCTGAGATTGAAACATCGCTTTGCCTACTGACTTATCCATACACCTTTATGGGCATAAAAGTATCTTCAAAAGTCAGTATGACCGTAAATATCAATTTTTGACAGAATTCATCCTATATTTCATGACCGCCGGTCATTATTGTATACCTACCACTCTGGTTTATTAAAAATAAGAGGTTGAAACAAGAGCATGATGAATGAACAAATTGAATCATTAGATGTACTAATTGTAGGGGCAGGTATTTCTGGCCTGGGCATGTGCTACAACTTAAAGAAAAAACGTGCACATACCTCTTTTGCCGTTATTGAAGGCCGTGAAAACATTGGCGGTACTTGGGATTTATTTAAATACCCTGGTATTCGGTCTGATTCTGATATGTATACCTTTGCCTACTCATTTAAACCTTGGACCGAGAAAGAATATATCGGTTCTGCTGAGCGGATTAATAACTACCTGAATGAAATGGTACGCGAAGAAACCTTAGACCAGTACATACGTTTCCAACAAAAAGTCACTGCAGCCAACTGGGACTCAAACCAAAACCATTGGCTAGTAACGATCACGCGGCAAGATGGCTCAACTTACAAGATTGCTGCGAAGTTTTTAAGCTGTTGTAGCGGTTACTACAATTACGAGCAAGGCTATTTACCAAAATTTGAAGGTTATGCAGACTACAAAGGTATCATTGCCCACCCTCAACATTGGCCAGAAAATTTAGATTATAGCGGCAAGCACGTAATCGTCATTGGGAGCGGTGCCACCGCTGTAACCGTGGTGCCAGCCATGGCAAAGAAAGCGGCGCATGTGACCATGGTACAACGATCACCCAGCTATATTTTTTCACGCCCAGCTTCCGATGTATTATTTCGCGTACTGTCACGTATCTTACCCGCAGGTATTACCAACCGCATCATGCGTGCAAAATATGCCACCTTACAACAACTAAATTTTGTATTATCAAAACGCTTTCCAGACTTCATGCGTAAGCTAGTACGCAATATGAACAAAAAAGACTTAGCAGGCGCAGCAGACGTTGATGTACATTTCAAGCCTAACTATAAGCCTTGGGATCAACGTATGGCCTTAGTACCCGACGCCGATTTATTCAACTCAGTCAGGTCAGGTAAAACGACGATCGTAACCGATCATATTGATCGCTTTACTGAAACTGGAATTTTGATGAAGTCGGGTGAGAAAATTGATGCCGATATCATCGTGCCAGCAACCGGTTTAGATGTTCAACTTTGGGGAAAAATGAACCTAAGTGTTGATGGAAATCCTGTTGAAGGTAATACCCTCACTAACTACAAAGGCATGATGTTTAGTCAAGTGCCTAACTTTGTATGGGTCTTTGGTTATACCAACGCGTCATGGACATTAAAGGCAGAATTAACCTATGACTATGTATGCCGTTTACTAGAGCACATGGAACAAAATGGCTATCAAAGCGTTCACCCTCATCAAGAACCAAATGCCAAACGAGTAAGGATGCTTGATTTAGAATCAGGTTACGTTCAACGAGCGCTGGACCGCATACCAAGCCAAGGCACAGAATTCCCGTGGTGCAATAAAGACCTTTATTTTAAAGATGTATTTGCGATTAAACATAGCAAGCTCGTCGACGACGTTTTGCGCTTTGATGATAATGACTCACTCGCAGGTTTCCACAAACCCTCAGCCGAAAAGTCGACTCAAACCTCGGAACAAACGTCAGAACTAAAGTCGAAGAAAGTAGACTCCAATAAAAAAACTAAACCAAAATCTAAACAAAATTCAATTGCATAGGAGGCCATAAATATGGATTCAACATCATCAAACAACTTGCCTCCCGTCGTCATTATTCATGGCATGTGGAGCACGCCTGATACGCTAATAGAGATTAAACAATCGTTTGAGAGTGAAGGTTATCTCACCCACACACCTCGCTTGCCGTTGCACTTCCCTAAAAATAAACTAGATGCTAGGCAACGTAAGGAATTGGCAAGATTAAGCATTCAAGACTACTTACAATCTCTCGAGCAGTTTATGGAAACGCTAGACCAGCCTCCTATTTTAGTGGGGCACTCCATGGGAGGATTATTAGCACAATTGATTGCCGCCAAATACCCATGCCAAAAATTGATACTAATTTCTCCTGCGCCGCCAGCGGGTATCAATGGTTGGTGCTGGTCAGTTATACGTACTTTTGGTCATAACCTACTAAAGTTCCCATTGTGGCGCTCAACGACCAACTTACTACTCAAAAATATTCGCTATGGCATCGCTAATTCACAAAATGCGGCAGTGCACCGTGAAATATCTCAGAATGCCACCTTTGAGTCTGGCCTAGCATCGTGGCAAATTTCGATGTGGTTTTTATTTAGACACCCGCCTACCAAAATACAATACGCCAAAATTCAGTGCCCAGTGCTCATCATAAGTGGCACAGAAGACAAAATCACACCACTTAAAACACAACTTAAACTTGCCCAGAATTATACAAATAGAGCCACAGTAAAGGTAATTCCAGATGCATGCCATTGGACGATAGGAGGCAGTCATTTCCCTAAAATAAAACAAACTTTATTCTCATGGCTGAGTCAGCAAACTGATGTGCCGGTGACCATTAATAAAAATCATAATTTAGCAGCTCAAGTTGCTTAAAAAAGCCCCTGATTATCTTCGGTCAAAAACAGTAGTGGTTCTTCGTGGTTAACCATTACTGTCTGCTCAGTTTCAGGAAAGCAAGCTAAGGGTACGTTTAGCTTGCTTTCTCCATAAGGAAATTACAATCACTAAGACCAGCCCCATAACCAGGCCATAAAGATGAGCTTCTTCAGCGATAGGGCCAGAAATGATTTGCGATATCAAAGCACTTTCTTCCGTACTTTCACCCGCGCCTTGCTCCAAAATAACTTTCGTTATCACTAAGAAAGAGCCAATAAAACGTATAGCAGGAGGGTAGTTATTGTCGCTTACTAGCCCTAAAATAAACAGACTATAAAGACTGCCTGACAAGCCCACATACCATTGCAAATGCGGACTTAACGCCAACATCATCAGCGAGATAGCAAGCACAACAAACAACCAAAGCCCTAGAATATGATAAGATGACGAAAGCGGTTTAAACAGCACCAGCAATAACCCTAGGAACACGCCATTCAAGCCCAAATGCACCCAACCTAAGTGATCCAGATGCCCACTAACCAAACGCCACCACTCTCCTGCCATAATTGCTGTGCGCTGGTATCGGAAATCAATACCAGTGAGCATTTCAACGCACTCGATTACCACCGCAGGCAACATCAGCGCAAGCCATATAAGCAAAGGCCTTTGCCAGCAGGCTTCAGATAAAAATTTATACAACATGGCGAAACTGCCAACAACAACGAATTTTATGTTTTGTACTCATGGCGAAACACGCCGCTTTCTGACAAATGACTTTGTAATCTGTATACCACCAGAAAAATCAGCACTCGATTCACTAAAGCCTGTTCCGACAGACATATTCAATCGCCAGCCTTTAGGTAATCGCCAACTAAAGGAACCGGAAACATTTTGAATCACTTCGCTTTGATCACTTGAAGCTTGCTTGGTGTAATAACTCACTCCTACACTATGAAATTTGCTCAATACATAAGATGTACTTAGTGATGTATACCAGCGGTTGTTATAATCGGTATCGTCGCTTTGTCCCATAATTTGGTAGCCTAAACGACCATGATAAATCCAACGCCCCGATCGCCAAAAACCACCCGAATATAAGCTATAGTCGAACTCGCCCGAGCTTAGATTATCATCTTCGCTAGCTGTCGGAACCTTAATATTAAAGCCCGCATATAAACGCGACGCGGCAAGATTAAGCCCTGAGAATTCATATTGCGCTCCAAGTCGTAAATCACCAAAACCCCAACGCCTTCTTTCTATCTGACTAACAGTAAAATCACTTTCAAGACCATCACCGGCAGTAATAACACTGGCTGGCCCAGTGATATAAATATAAGGCAACTGAGCACTCAGGCTTAAGTCATCTCGGCTGTACTTAAGCCGAAGAGGTATACTCGTAATTTCAGTATCTTTATCTTCACTGTATTTCCCTTGACTGAAATATATACCGGAGCCAAAGGACAGTTTTTCTCTAATAAACTTACGGCTCAAGCGCTTTGGAATATTGAGAGAACTATTTGATTGACGGTGAGTGCTATCTTTCTTCAAACCAGAAGATTGATCAGCCACACTCACAAATGGAACAAACCACAAAATCACAAGCAATGTGCTGAAGAGCAAAGAAATATTGGGTTTATACATCGGGATTTGAAGCATTAGTAACTACTTGTTTTTGATCTTGAATGGGTTATCAAACATGATATCAAGATTAGTATCAATATTTAAAAAATCTACTCTTTTAAAAATACTAACGACTTCCGGCATTTTACGGCAACGGTCTGTCTTAACGCGTTCAATTTCTAGCATTGTCACTTCATTTCCGGCACGAACCTTTACCTCAAAGTCTTTAGCTTTGGTGCAACCGGTGCTTCTTACCTCAAACTGAATACCCGTTTTTGTCAGCAAGACAGCATACAAAGGCTCTCGATAATTTGTTTGTGATGCCACACTCGAACAAGCAGAAATCATCCCACATAGACTTAAGACGATCACTTTAACTCGTTTCATAATAATTCCTCTCTTTGAAGCGACCCAAAATAACGTATGACACCTCTGTTCAGAGGCGTCATAGCGTAACCCTTATTTATGTTTACCTAAGCCTACTTTCGACGAAGTCTTAAACTAATACCAAATAAAGCAAGTAACCCTAGTAATAAACCATCTGTACTACCTGCACCACCAATTTCATCAGCAATCTCAGACACTGTAAGCTCACTAATTGGTTTTTCTGAACCATCATTCAACTCATCATTGTCATCCGCGTTCGAAGCAAAATTCAGCTTAGAGATCGACGCACTCGCTTCGGCAGTGTTTGCAACAGTTTTTTGGTATACCCAACTTATTTGGTGCTCACCCTCACTTAGCTCCGTTGTGTGTACATTCGTGTTTGCCCTGCTCGAACGGTCACCAGATACAGTTTTCACAACTTCACCATCAACCATAAATACTAAGCTGTTTTCCGCTGCATCGTCAGTGAGCGCCATATCAAAGCTCAAGATACCTGGGCCTTCAATCTCGGTCATCAACATCGAGCTATCTTTTTCTGCCACTTCATTCACAGCAAGTACAAATCCCCCTTCTTCGGCGTCATCGCTCCACTCGTTACCCTCGAAAAACCAATCGTTATCGGATAAGTCATCATTTTCGAAGCCACCTTCACCACCGAAGTCATCTTCACCATCGAAGCCATCTTCACCACCGAAGCCATCTTCACCACCGAAGTCATCTTCACCACCGAAGCTATCTTCACCACCGAAGTCATCTTCACCACCGAAATCCAACTCGCTCATAACAAGACCGAAAAGTTCAAGCTCTATATTGGTATTCTCTTCGTCAGTCGTTGCAATATTGAGCGTCGCTTCATGTTCCTCATCATCATTGGCGCTAAATCCAAGTGTAATCTCGCATTCCTCATCCTTTTTTAAGGTGACCGAGTCACAAGCATTTTCGATCACACTAAAAATTTGGCTATCATCTAAACTAATACCTTGAACCGTCACATCAGCGTCAGTGTCGTTGTACATCACAATCACTTCTTCCGCAGTTTCATTAACACCAGGCGCTAGAAAACCAACATAAGCAGGCAGTCCAAATGCAAGCGCCTGCTCTTCAAAATCAAACCATTCTTCACCTTGTCCGTATTCTTCAGACCAATCATCATCAAACTCCATGTCGCTGGAATCATCCCCGATCTCATAATCTTCACCCTCTTTGGCTTGATGAACAGGCACCTCACCGGCCTTCACTTGTGAAATCCATTCCAAATAATTCGGCACTTTGGTATATACACCGGGGTAGTCGGCTTGAGCACATCCCTCTCCAAAACTCGCTATGCCAGCCTGAAACCAATCACTGTCTTTTTGATAGACCAAAGGCCCGCCGCTATCACCTTGGCAGGAGTCTTTACCCCCTTCAGGTAAACCAGCACATAACATATTGTCTGTAATTTCAATGCCGGCATTTGCATAACTAGCTTTACACGATTCCTGACTAACAAGAGGTACTTGCACTTCTTGTAATATGTTTGGAAAGTCTTCACCGTCTGATAATAAATTACCCCATCCCATCACAGTTAAAGGACTGCTTAACGACAATCCATTTATTAGACTAGCATCGGCGAGTTTGATCGGTGACTTATTGGTCGGCTTTACCAATTCCAAAATAGCGATGTCGTGGTCGTCATTGTAATCCTGATGCATGTAAATATTTTTAACCGCTAACTTTTCTTCGTGGGCACTGTCCTGTTTTAAATCAAACTCACTGATCACGACTTGAATATCTTCTGCTCGTTCTTCCTCAATACAATGTGCAGCTGTCAGAACGTAAGTTTCACCAATCAAGCTAGCACCACAAAAATGCTGACTTTCGGCCTTATTTTGTACAGACACGATCCAAGGGTATGTGTTTGGTGTAGCGTCACTCCCCCCAACAATTCGCATGCCTAAAGTAGAGGCGCTCGCTTGACTTGCAAGTAATGCCGCACTAATCGCGCTGGTTAGCGCGATTTTTGTAAATCGTTGGCTTGGTGTTGCCTTGTTAATACCTGAGTTATCGATGCGGGTATTTTTCATAATCATGCTCTCCGATAAATAGCTTTAAGTCGTGGGATTTTTTCCCACTCACGCCATTTAAGATATATGGGAATTTTTCCCACGTCCAGCAAATATTCCATTTTAGAGTAAAAAGTGAGCATAAATCACAGAAGCGAAAAAATAATGGGAAAATATCCCACAATGAGATAGCATAGGTTTTATGTCTTCAAATAGTTCGTTACCAACAAACCCATCACAGCCACCTAAGGCACTGATAATAGCCCTCAAAAAAGTGCTTCGACCGTTGGTGCGCCTGCTACTTTCATTTCAAATAACCCTGCCCTACCTGATTGAATTACTTAAAGAAATTTATGTTGATGTTGCAGAAAAAGACTTTCGTTTAGACGATAAGAAACAAACAGACACGCGCATCAGTTTACTCACCGGCGTACACCGTAAAGACACACGCCGCCTGAGAAGTCAGGAAAAATATAATGAACAATCCCCCCCCGCAGTTAGTGTAGGTGTGCAGTTAGTCTCAAGGTGGATTTCTGACCAAAGCTACCTAAATACCGAAGGCAAACCTAGACCACTCGCTCTGAAAGTCGCTCCCAATAGTGAAGAGCCTGGCTTTGAACACTTGGTTCAATCAGTATGCAAACAAGATATGCGCGCCCGAGTTGTATTAGATGAATGGTTAAGGCTAGGTATTGCCAATGTCTCCGATGACAATTGGGTAGAACTCAATACCCATGCATTTATTCCTTCTTCTGGTCTAGAAGAAAAAGCATTTTACTTAGGGATGAATATTTCGGACCATCTGGAAGCCGCCAGCCAAAACTTACTAGAGAATAAGCCGCCCTTTCTCGAACGGTGTGTTTATTACGATGGTTTGAATGATCAGGCAATTAAAGAATTAAAAACTGATGCTGAAGAACAAGGCATGGCCTTGCTAAAAGCTTTGAATAAAAAAGCACAAGCGCTGAAAGCTCAAGACCAGAACCCAAACAAAGAGAACCAGCACGAAGAAACTAAAAAGCCACTACAAAGAATGAACTTTGGTCTTTACTTCTTTTCGCAACCGGGAGAGACAAGTGATAAGGACCAATAAGCGCTCTCTTCTATACGTCTTAATTGCCTTATTGCTCATTGGTTGCGCCAGTAGCCAACAACCTGCTCGTATCGCCCAAAGTTTACCAGGTGGAATCGGCGGTACCGGTATTGTTAGTGAAGAAGATACGGTTAATCGCGAGGGTATTGGCGGTACGGGTAAAACCATTGACGAAGGAATCGGCGGCACGGGCAAAATGGCTTACAGTCGCAGCGACGAAGGTGAAGGCGGAATCGGCGGCACCGGGATTGTTGGTACTATTACAGCCTTTGGTAGCATTTGGGTAGATCAGGCACATGTACATTTTGATAACAGTGTGCCAATTACCATCAACCAACAAGCAGCAACTGCGGGTGAACTACAACTTGGCCAAGTAGTGGCAGTTATTTCTCAAGAGCTCGATTCGCAAGCTGAGCAGCCGGAATTCCAAGCACAATCTATTGATATTATTCATGAGGTTGTTGGGCCTGTAAGCAAGATATCTGCCTCCGACAGGTTCATCGAAGTGATGCAGCAGCCGATACAGCTCGCTGATAATGCCGTGCTGTTCGATCATACAAATGGCACAACAATAACGCTCGACCAACTAACTTTAGATAATAACATTGAAGTCAGTGGCTTACGCCAAACTAGTGGCCACATCATTGCTAGTAGAATCGATATTCTGCCGAATATTGAGCAAGTACAATTAATTGGTGAATTAAGCCAGACCGAACATGGCCAATGGTTCATTAGCAAACAAGAAGTTGTTATCGATGAGCTTCTATTGATTGATGATTTAAACCAACGAGTTCTGATCAGCGGTCAATTAGAAGACGGCATCATGATTGCCGAAACGATTGGTATCGATTCTGTCGAATCCATATTAGACCAAGTCACTGAAGTCATTTATGAAGGCAACCTATTCGATTTAGGTGACGAAGGTTTCCATGACCCTAGCGATTTGATTTTCAATTTAGACTCATCATCAGAGCAATTTTATGAACAAGGTAGTTTTGATTCTGGAGAGGTTTATGACGAAGAAGAATTTGAACATGAAGCTTTCGAAGACGAGCCCTATGAAGGTGGAGGCTGGCAAAGCGAGGATTATTACGAGTACTTTGAAATTGAAGGCTATGAAGCAGAGCTTGGTGATGAGCTAATCGACGAAGACATCAACTATGAAGAACTCGAGCTTGAAGATTATGAACCAGAAGAATATGAAAACTATGAAGACGATTAAAATATATCAGCTCAACGGCTAAACTTAACCAAATATAAAGGGATAATTGACGTAGTTTGAACGTTGAGTGAATTATCACATTTAAGAAAAAGTGAGCCACTTTTTAATGTGACGCATATTAAGTGCAACGCTTCGGTCGCAATAAACTCAAATGTAAGTAAGTCTGCATTTACGGACTGAAAATTCCTAAATTTAACGTCTTGTTGTTTAAACCGATTAAGCTATCTAGGTAAACTAAAGAGTGCCTGTACGGAACGGCACTCTTTAGAAATTCATTAATATCTAGTAAAACTAACCTTCATCCCACTCCAACCAGCTGAAACTATGAACGAAAGTGTCAAAGCTATACGTTATTTGTTCAACAGCGACTACATAACAGGTCGTACTCTGGTCATCGATGGTGAGCGTTACTAAGTATAAATCAAACTCTTAATCGAGGAATAATTCCAGTCGAAATATTGTTCAAAAGAATATATTGCTATGGCACAACCTAAAGAAATGCTTGAAAAAATAAGGGAGCATGAATTTACTCCCCTGATTCGTTCTTAACGCATTCCAAGAACCCCCATTAACTTTGAATCTTTTGGCGGGCAGTTGCCAGCTTTTGACTTAATTGCTAAATCTTTATTACGCAATTCATTGCAAACCATCGCGACTCTTTTAGGGGTCCAAATTGCACGATGTGAAAACCACATTCTGGTTAACATATTAAGCTTTTTATTCGCTCCTCCCGCATTTAGAACCCGAGCTACAATCCCTGAACAATTCTTACGTATCAGCTGATAACTGGCATCTGGCTTATCGCGAGTTTTATGCCAACATTCTCTCATTGCAGCGACATTCAAACCATACAGTTCATAAACAACATGAGGCTCTGAACCTTCAGCAGCGACATCTTTGTAAACTCCTGGCATAGGTGCAGCCGTTAATCTATTCGTTAACGATCCATCACCCTCTGGCCACCAGCTAACATAATTCGTATTGTAATGAACATTATCCGCTCCCATCGAGGTCTCAAGTGCATTAGGCATTAGCCCAGTAGGAGAATTGGGATCAAAAGACAACTCAAACCTCTTCCCTACTTCATAATTACCGATATACATTGACGCATGCCCTACACAATCACCGTGAGGGTACCAGATAAAAATAGTTGCACTTGGCAAGCCTTGTGGCATAAATAATTCCTTATTTTTATATAAATAATTAAAAAGCACTTTCTTCTTGAGAATTAACCAAAAGTTCAACAGTTAATCATCAATCCAAAAAGCTTTACTCCCTTTACAAGATCTTGGTTACCCTAATAATAGGCCGTAAAAAACTTTAGCCACAAAGGTGATCCATCACTTATTTCTTAAAATTTTACGGATACGCATCTACAAGGTTCAGTAGCCCCGACCATGTAAATTTAAAGCGCTATAAGATTTACCCAACAATTTAGATAATTGCAGAAATTCAAAATGTATCGACATTTTGCCTCCTGCTTATTTTTATTAATTATCTGCAAAAATATATTCTATCCAGTAAATTACGTCAACATCAATTTCATATCACTGGAAAACTGCCCCTTAGCAGTCTTATGTTCGAAACAATAATATATTGGCCAGCATGAACTATAAATCATTGCTGGCCAGATATTTTTCAGCGTACGGGACCCTAGCTATTGATGCACAGTTAGCAAATATCAAAATGACGATAACTAACACGATATAAAAAACATAAGGAAAAAAAAGGGCTAAAATCTCAAATAAGTAAACGGGTAAAAGTAATTTAAATAATAAAAAAATTGTAGAGAGGCGCTTATTAAAGGCCTGTTATATGAGAGAGGGGTACTCAGCTTTTTGGTACGCGGAGCACACCCTAAAAAAACACATCAATGACGCTTAAATTAAGCCGTCTATTAAGAGCTAAGCGTTCTTTCACACAGCTAACAAACCGCGAAAATTGAAGTCGACAAGTTAAAGATTAAAAGTGTAGTGTGAAAGCTTATAAGTATTGAAGCTGGCCAGTATAGTAATTGATTGTTTTTTGAAATAAGAAAATGGTGCCCGGGGCCGGAATCGAACCGGCACGTCCCGAAGGACGACAGATTTTAAGTCTGT
>Ga0105352_1000284_pt1 | contig 31107 bp, 43 predicted proteins | sample EN8Hudsemesocosm_FD_83507 | JGI IMG/M metagenome (GOLD analysis project Ga0105352, IMG submission 83507) | Methane-oxidizing microbial communities from mesocosms in the Hudson Canyon - EN8B Hudson Canyon | ecosystem: Environmental > Aquatic > Marine > Cold seeps | place: Hudson Canyon...
CAACACGAATAATACATTAAAATGAAGATTTAAACGAAATTTTGATTCTTTGGAGGGATGTTCTAAATATTATGGTGCGGCTGGCAGGATTCGAACCTGCGACCACCTGGTTCGAAGCCAGATCTTAAATGATAAAAAAATCCAATCAATTCATTTGTTTATCAAATATCGCTGTCCCACAGAACGGCGCACATCTTAAAAGAAAACAATTTAAAGATCAAGAACTTAATATTTAGTGTGGGACAGGAAAATGCTCGATAAATACACAGTGATTAAAAAGAGACTACTTGGGCTAACTGCCTTTAATAGCTTGGTAATTCAGGGATTCGAACGCCAGAACACGCCCCGCGCTCAGACGCATACACGCGCAAACACTCACTTTCTTAATTTCGTTAACGCCCTCAAACGCGTCAAAACGCCCTCAAAAATACACGAAAAATACACCGTTTTGAATGCGGGGTGTTTAGCGTGAGCATTGAGTTATTAAATGTAGATTGCATGGAATACATGAAATCGTGCGCAGACAATTCTTTTGACCTCGCGATCGTGGACCCTCCTTATGGTCACGGAAACAATTTAATTGTCAAAGGTAATACACGATCCAAGATTGCGACTGCAGGTCAATTCAAACCTTATGATAATTCTAAGTCTCCCGATCGCGAATATTTCATTGAGCTAATGAGGGTTTCAAAAAATCAAATTATATGGGGCGCTAACCACTTCGCCGGTAAATTTGATTCTTCAAGTTCAGCCTGGCTTGTTTGGGATAAACACACCACTGGTGATTTTGCAGATTGCGAGCTCGCGTTTTCTTCTTTCGGTACCGCTTGCAGAAAGTTTGATTATATGTGGAACGGAATGCACCAAGGTTCTGCAGGTGGCAACGTAAAGCTAAATGAAAAACGGATACACGCCACTCAAAAGCCGGTCAAATTATATCAGTGGCTTTTACAAAATTACGGTACCAAACGCGATCGCATTCTCGATACTCACCTTGGTTCTGGATCCAGCGCGATCGCGGCACATTATGAAGGCTTCGAATTTGTTGGTTGTGAGATCGATGAAGATATTTTCCGTGATGCAAAGCATCGGTTCATAAATCAAACCAAACAAATCGATATGTTTGCACCTAACCCATTATTGGAGGCAATAGCATGAGTAGCGGTTTCGGTATCAATTCAAAGCCTAAAGCAACAAGTGACGCGTACAGAAATTCACCTTACTGGGATAAAAAGGAAGAACCTAAAATGCCTAAATTTTTAACTGTGGTTTATACAATCCATGATGAAGAAGCATTTCGTAAAGAGAAAGATTCTATAAACGAAAAATTCAAATCTTCAAAAGGTGAGCCCTGGGCAATTACAGCAATGAGTCTTGACCATGAAATACAGCGACTTCATTGGATAGAAGAAGCCTTAAATAGCGATGACATACATAAAGCAAATGAGGCGATTGGAAGAGTCAATATTGGTGACGTTAAGTCACTGGATGAATTATAAGTTTAACCCCTTACCTACCCTAAATGATGAAACTTTAGTGCCACCCCCATTAAAGTTTCTATCAAAACTAACTAACCAGGATAAGAAAATGAAAGCAACTATAGGCCCAACAGGTCAACTAAGTTTAAAGCCCGAAAGTGATATTGAAAATTACGCCCTATCGAAATGGTTTGATGATTGGGAGGAAAAAAAGGTGTGCTTAAACGTAGAACTTATTCATCCAAATTGCCCAAATGCTAAGACGGTTAGAAACGTAAAAGCTAACTGAATATCTTAAATGTCGATTGGAGAACTAGAGAATGAATGACTTAATAATAACTTATTGGGCTCGTGAGATTGGCGAATCAGATTGGTTCACCTGTACTTTATCAGAGTATAAATACTACAACTTGTCACCAGAACACGACACGAGAACATCAACCAAATTGTAATTTTGTCGAACAATCACTATAAGGATTTACCATGAAAACATCAGGAAATTATTTCAAAATAACCATAGATGGCAACCTTGTTATGGGGGCAGACTACAAAGAACGTAGCGAGATTAAAAAATCTGTACGCGAGCATACCGCCTACAGTCGAGTTAAAAAGACTCAATTCAAAACAGAAAAGGCAGCTAAAAAGACCTTGAATACCATTCCGGCTGACATTCGAAAATGGCTTATTGTGTGTGAAGGTTTTGACATAATAAGTTTTTAATTAATTGCTTGTCGCATAGGAGTGACTTGAAAATGAAGATTCTAAATAAAACTGAGCTAGATGAATGGTTCAATCAAGCAAGAAAAGACGGTCATAGTTTGACGGCAATTAAAGGAATTATTGAGGGTGCTACTTATGACGATGGCGACCCAGTTATAGTCCCTATGAATACAGCGTGGCGAAATGTTCAGACGGGTGAAGAGTTCGCTATACGTTACCAAATTTAATATTTGTCGTATTAGCGTTTTAATTTAAGGGGTAAATTATGGCTACAATATTTGAAATCGTTGATAAATTAAGAGCGGGTCAAGAGGTAATAATACCGTCTAATTTTGCGTTTACTTTTATGCAACAAATTGAAGTTCACAGTGACAAAATAGGAATGTTAAGCCCTGCCTGCGTTGTTACAAAAAACAAGAAGGCTTATCTGAACTTAACGAAATAATTTGTCGTTTTTTAGAGCTGTTTGTAATTTTGATTTTACGGCTTCATATTTTAATGTAGCATTAAAGCCATGCTTGTTTTGAGATTAAACTGATTTTCTACGATTACGCTGGGTACTATGAAAGTAAAAATATTCAATAAAGAGACTGGACCTATTATATCGAATTTTTTGATGGAAGCTGGATCATTGATCTTTCCGTTACTCTTTGCTTGTGCAATGACCTATTATCTTTTCGCTGATGGAACACTTGCATTAAAAGATACATCAGCTCTTCTGATGGTCATTGTTTACTCGTTCGCAGAAGCATTCTGGGGGCTGGTTTCAAACTCTCACCATAAAAAATTGTTTTTCCGCTTAGTCAAGTTGGCGCTGTTTTCGTATGTAATAATCGTTGTATTTGCGATTGAATATAAATCAGCTGGACTGTTGTACGGCGTAGATAATACATCGCATGATCCACTTGATGCGCTTTATTTCTCGATAGTCACCTGGACAACTTTGGGTTATGGAGACTTTCAACCTACTGAAGCAATACGTTTCTTTGCAGCAATTGAAGCGTTGCTTGGTACATTGCTTATGCCACTATGCTTAGCGTCAGTGCTCTTCGCAGCACAAAGGAAATATAGCTCTAATGGTAAGCAGGATTAGATGAATCACCCGTATCGAAATATGAAGGCGTACAAGGCTAAAGTTTTTGTCCTTTTTACTATTTGGCTTTAACCTACAAGGAATACTATGAAATACCTAGTTAGAGGCTCTGAAAGCGTTGAACGTGTTGCGTTATTACTGAAGTTCACGCGGATTAATAGCGAACCACAAATTGACGGCATCAATGATTTTTTGTGCAAAGGTGCGCCACTAGATATTGCGGCGGGGTCAAATGGCATTGAAAAGCCAAACCTAAGCAGGGCTTTATCAATTCTTGATGAAAAGGCGGGGATTTATGAAGCGCTGAAAGAAGAAGAAGGGGTTTATAAATCAGTTAAGTGATAATAATTACTTACTATTTCTCAAGAAATCATGAACAGTAACTAGACTAATGCTATTAACAAATACCCAATAATCGATGACAAAGTTATCTTTAAAGCAATTATCCAATAACCGGTATGATACAAATGTTCCGATGCCTCTGGTTTCATCCCTCTACGGTAGTAATGCGTGATAGCCTGGTAAACTAAAAATACAAAAATTAAAGCTAACGGTGCAGCCATTACCATATCTACAGTAGATAACAGAGTTTTGTTTGAGCTATCTGATTTGAATGTAAAGTTAAACGCGCTCCATAAAGATATTAACAAAAATCCGAGCCAAACTTTTGACTTAGACTTAATTGTTTCAATAGTGCTTACATTGCTTTCGATTTTATTTTCTTGGGCAATAAATGAGTCTTTCACATATTGAAAACGATCCAACTCTATTTGTTTGACGTCATCACTAATTATATTTTCGTTATGCAGTGACAAAATAAGAGACTTTATATAAGCAATGATCCCCACCGCATTATTCGAAGCATGCTCCTTACCATCTATATTTTGCATTCTTTGAATCGATGTTAATTCCCTTTTTAACTGGCAGATTAAACGCATGCCATCTTGGTTATCAACCTTGCTCAACTCCGTTATCGTTGTTAATGAGTCTTGTTTAGCTGTGTGATGCTTGTGCGTGTGAATAGAATACTTTAAATAATAGTACGCTTGTCGAGCCATGAAAAACTGAGTGGCATTATCGAGGCCAAAGTTATTTTTAACGTGTTCAATTTTTGTAACTCCATTAGGAGAGACTTCAAATTTTAGTGAACTAGAAAACAATGTAAGATTATCAACATTCACCTTCCCGGATGTTATTTCTTCCAGTTGTTTGAACTGTTTTTGTCTATCATTTTTTTGATTTTTTATATCGTGACACAAGGAATGAACATTCATTGCGTATATTTTTTTCTTATCCATAGACTCGGCGGACAAGGGATATATCAATATATGTCCTCGAAGGCTACGGTCATCCATTGAGACTGACTCATTTACTTCGGCGGTAACGAACACTCTGAACTTACCGCTGCCTTTCGGATGTTTTTTAGAGTCTTGCCAGTCAACTTTTGATTGTAGTACAACTCTTCGATGATGAGAGTCTTCAATGCTAGAGCAAGAGAAATTTTCTTCTATCCAATTCTTGTCTTTTGATTTTTTGTCAGTGAAGCCTCCAACAATCCCTGCTCGCATGAGGCCGAAGTCTAAATGACCATTAACGCAAGGAATCCATCCAATGTACTTCGTGCTGTCCATACAAATCCTAGAGCAAAAAACTCTATAATTGAGAGTTTTTTAGGGACTAAATTATACTAAACGACTATACCAAGCGGCAGAGTTTCTTGAGTCACCTATCACGCCAGTTTTATCTGCATTTAGAACCATCCCATGACTCAATCCAGAACCACGAGCGTATTGACCAGCCTTATTAAGTTGTTTCTCTTTTTTATGCATTTTAAATTTTCTAAACGCATACATAATTTGAAGTAAGGCATATATAAAAAATACTGAAGCTATAAAATATGTGAATAGATCCATCTTAATATCCTTTCGATAAGGTCATATTAGTGATTGTTTTTGTTTTTTGATTCTTTCACTACATTAATTTTTCGCTACATTAAAGCAAAATAGAAACACTTTCAACCTACTGGATAGGTATCCAGCAACCGTTAAGGGTCTATGATTTTCACTCAACTACTAATATAAATTAAACCAAAATACTGAAAAATCCAATTTAATTTCAATTAATATGCGAATTGACACAATATTTCACATGTTCATCGCAATCATATACCCTGCCCGATAAATCAATCAAAGGGAATTTAATTATGTACAAAGGATTAGTAATCGCTCGCAAGCCCTCCCCTAACCAAAATGAAATTTTGATGTCTTTCAAAGACTCTCAAGGTGAAACCATCGAAATCAAACAGACAATTACTGACGTCTGTGGCGGCACAGTACGCATGAGAATAGAAGCGCCTGATAGTGTCACCATCATAAGAACAGAGCTTATAGAATAAGCCCTGAAATCAGTTAAGTGATAATTATTTATTATCGTAAACTACCAACGCCCCAAAAAGCAGACGTTCCAATTAATTCGGTCGCCGTCATCCCTCCTGTAAAGAGGGTTTTTGACGGGTCTTGGGCATAAGCGGTATTTCTTGCACACACTAAAGAGCCGCCATTTATAGATGTTGCGGCTACTATGCTCATAAAACTCATATTGGAAAGCGAATCTCTTATTAGGTAAATATTCCCGTAATCATTCACCGCTAAACCGTTATTATTCGCCCCAAAATTAAACATAAAACCAGAGCCGTTCTCATCTAGAAAATCTATTTCGTCAACATTTGCCTCTTGTCTAATATATAGTTTTGTTGTGATACTTCCTGCACTACCCATAGAGTAAGGCACTGCTCTTGAACCTGTAACAGCTATTGAGACATCATAGCGCAAGTCCATGTATAAGATGCCGGTAGTGCTTTGTCTGGTGGTTGTACTTGAAACCAGTTCATAGTTATCTTCAGGGTCATCTGGTATTAGTTGTGAAGCGGTTGATCCCGCGTATTCATAATGACTAAATGTATTGCCCGCAATTTCATATTCAAAAAGATAATCCCAATTTGACCAAGTAAGATCAAATGACTTTGAAATAGTCACCTTTACCCGCGCTTGAACAATAACATCATCTTTATAATCCATTGCAAAAGCAATATTACCCGCCTTGGTCATATTGTCAGCTTCGCCAGTATTTACAATAAACTCAAGCGTGAAGGTATCTAAAGACATAACCGTATCTACAATATTAGCCCTAAATCGTACTGCTTGGCGCAAGGGTTCGGTTGTATTTGGCCCGTCATATTGAACACTAACCGCCGCCGTCCCTGCTCCATTAAAAAACCAATCATTACGCCATGCACTCGAACTACCAACAATTGATAAATCAAGTACGCCCATCAGAGTCCAAACGCGAGTAGTAACGTCTGCTAGTTCATTCGCTAAAGTGCGATAAATTTTATCATCGACGCCAATCACATAAAGATAATCTACATCAGCAATATCTTGAATTGCAGCCCCCAATACATTGACGGGTGCTAATGCAAAGAACACTCCATTTTTAAAGATATCAGGTAGGCGCACCAGCTCTAATTGCTCGCCATTATCAGGGCTATTTTTAGCCTCACTTGGTGTGTGGAAATATCGACCATTACCACCTTTCCACGCCAAGTGAAGTGTTGGTTTGCCGTCAACATAACGCCCACGCCAGTTAAGATTCATTATTCCCATTGTGGTTGAATCCGTGGTGCCTCTAATCCCCCAACTATTTCCAGAAGAAACAGCTTCGTAATCAGTGTTCTGAGCTTTAATTATGAAATCATACTCGCAAGGTAAAGGGTTGCTTTCAAACCCTATAACTTTGGGCGTTTCCCAATCCTGACCTTCAAAAGCTATAACCACCCTGTCACCGTCCGCGAACACATCGCCATCACAACAATAATATTCAATTGGAACATTTGATAAGGTGGTTGACTGATTCACATCTAAGTTTTGCTCTTTACTTATTGACGCATCAAGATTTACGTCACAAAAGTCACCGTTCTTGCTTGTTATTTCACCCAATCTAAACGTTGGTTTATATTTTTGCCAAGCGGGAAATATGGCTTTGTTTACATAACAATTAGCGGGCGTTGAAGCGATTGAAGGTGTTATTTTCCCGTGAATAGCTGGATTGTATGCCGCATATAACCCAACACATCCAGCGGGGTAAATTAAAACTCCTTTATCATGATCACCATCAATTTCAATTGTTCCAACATCGCCTGTTAATTCGTCCGAAAAGTCAGCGCACCATGCCGTCATTGACTTGGAAGCATTGACATTATTTTGAAGGTAGGTTTTTTCTTTTTTGTAGCTATCAATCTGTAAGTTTGTTCTGTTTATTTTTGAAATAACTATTTGGTAAGAAGGTGAAAGCTTTGCGATGCTGGTTGTGATTGCTGTCAGTGCGGGTAAATCTTCCGCGTTTCCGATTGCCTGGTTTAATTCAGCATTTAACGCATCAATTTTTGATTTGATGGTGTTTTTTTCTGATATTAATGTGGGTAAATAAGCATTAAGCCCATCGATGGCGCCAGTTAATCCAATAATTTTATTTGTTACGGCGGTAATGTCGTATTGAAAATCTATTTGATATTGGCCGCCGCCCATGTTGTTCGTGATTGTCGCCTTTCCCATCAGCTTGAAAGCTCCATTATTTGATAAGTTGCCGAAACAATATAGCTAATCGTATCAACTACAGTATCAACACCATTAAATGATAGCGTGTCACCTGGTTCAATATCATTTGAAATCGGAAACCTAAATGATGTATTAGAATAATACGAACAGTTTTCAAGAGTGACTGATTTTGGTGATGAATTTGTGGTTTGTTGAGACCCTGATAAGGTCAGAGAATTACCAGAAGCGCCCCCGTTATCAATTCGAGAATCATCATACCAAACGCGCATAAACTCACTTGAAACGCCATCAACAACGCGCCGTATAATCAAAGAGCCTTGAGGTCTAAGCGCTATTTCTTCCTGATAAATAGCGCCGTTTGGAATAACTATTGATAAATAAGAATCACGACCTGAACGTGAGCGCCCATTGAAAGATGAAATGGGTAACATGAGAGCTGGAAGGCCCAAACCTCCCTGCACTAGCTCAGCCGTATATCTGATAGATTGAATCAATGATCTATCTATATCTGCGATAATTTCAGGTAAAACAATTTCAGCATCGGCTCCAATCAATTTTATTGGATCACCGCTGTCATATAATGCTACAACCTCCGCATCAGAAAGACCTCTATCCCATATTGAAAGTTCGTCAAGAATCCCGTTTAAATCGGATTTCATTAAACGGGTAGCGCCAAGAGAACCAAACAGCCCATCCGTTGTGTAAGGTTTAAATGGACTGGTTGTGGAAGGGACTACTCCATGCTTACTTCCAAGCACAAAATAATTAGCTACACCATCATGAACCGATATAACAAAATCAACCCAAGCATTGCGTATTGGAACGCTACTGATGGTTAAATCATGATCGCCAATTATTGGCTCAACTTTACTGTCTGTTCCAACAGCTTCAAAAACGTTATATGTGTTTAGAACAAAATGATTATTTCCCGTCCAATCATACGAATCTTGCGGAGTTATACCGATCGATAGTAATTCACTTGCCCAACCTTGACCTAGTACCGCCTCGGCTTGCGTATAAAATCTGACTCTTATTGTGTAGTCAGTTAGCGAGAACGCCGCATTTCTCCCAGCAACAGGAAATTTCGCGAAAATCATATCATCGCGCGCGGCTATGCCGAAAGCTGAAGTATCTAAGCCCTTTCCTAATGGCGTGGGAACAATTGCAGAATTAACAGAGTGACCGCTCGGGTTGATCGCCTCACCATGCCAATCGCCCGCCTGATCTGTAAATTGATTACCTTCGTAATCTTCAAAAATCCAGTGGTGTATTAGCCCGTCTGCAAGCGCGGCGGCTTTATCTGCATAAATCCCCATTAGTAGCTCACCTTTTCTTTAATTGTGAGGGATAGCGTTAATTTGCCGCTTGCGATCGATAGCGCCCCTGGTGAAGCAGTGAAAACTCCTTGCTTGGTGGCGACTGTTATTGTCGTTTCATATTCGGTCATAAATCTAAAACGATTCACCAATGCTTCACTTGGATCATCAACAATAATGCTCCAAGCAACATCACCCCAGTTAAATCCAAGGTCCTCAATTGAAGCGCCACCATCTAGCGTTTTTACTCTTGAAACTCTTCGCGCCATGTTGCCAAAAGAACTATCACTTGAAGCCTGGAACAAGCTTGCGCCTTCAACATTGAAAACCGCGCTACAGATCGAAACCGTATTCATTTTATGCCCCTAATAACAGTGATAAACCTTCTTCATTCGCTCTTACTTGAGCATAAGACATCACCTCATTGAATATCATTTCAAGTGCAGGCGTAAGCCCTTCAGCTGACACTTTTAAAACTGAATCGCCTGAGGAAATCGCTTTCACTTTTGCTCTAATTAATTTGATTTGTTCTTCTGCCATTTTTGCTTGTATATCTATTAGTCTTACCCTATTTTTGTTTTCTTGTTCTATTTGCTGGGTAATTCCAAGTTTGTCGAATTTGCTTGCATCATTAAACGTCCCCCATAATTCACCAATTAGACTTCCTGTACTTTCTATAGATGAGCCTAATGAATCAATAATAGCGACGGCTGTTTTTGTGTCAGATTCAAGTTGCGCAATATTTAAAGACACACTCGCTTCAATATTTGCAATACGTTCATCAGAAGCTAATTCAAGAAGCTTTAATTGGTATTCTTCAGTTTGTTTAAGGGCTTCTTTTGTTTTTTCGACTTGTGTGTCTAGCGCTTTAGAGCTTGAATCCATTGCGCCCGACCATGAATTAATTTTGCCGGTTGCCTGGTCGTATTCAATTGAAAGGTTTTTGCTGTTCTTTGCTAGTTCAATTGTTGATTCAGCCGCTTTTTCTACCGCATCACCACCAAGGGCAATCGCTTTATTAACTTCAGCTAAAGCCCCCGCGTTTTTTTCTTGCGAGTCTGCAGAACTTTCAAGCGCTTCACCATATTCAGATTGAGCGCTTTTAGCTTTCAGCATTTCATCAGTTTGTTTTTGCAACGCTTCAATATTTAAGCTTTTAGCTTTTACGTTTAGTTTTTCCGTGACATTTGCCGATACCTGAGCGGCTTCAAGGTCTTGAGTTGCGTCAACGCTCTTTTGCATTTCTTTTGAAAACTGGTCTATTAAGTCTGAAGATTCAGGCCCAAACCAATCATAAATTTTACTTCCTATTGAAGCGCCCGCAAATAATTCAAATAGCGCACTAATGCCAGCGCCAACACCCGCACCAAAACCACCCGCTCCAAATACAGCAAGACCCACCAATCCAGTTTTTCCAGCAACACCGGCCAAAGTGGAAAGCCCACCTAAATTAGCAGAAAGAAGCCCCAACCCTTTCGCACCGGCTAGGGTAGCTAAACCACCACCAACGGCGGTCAATCCAGTGCCGAGCGCCCCCATTGCAGGTAATAACGTATTAACTACAGTTGATAGGCCAAGGAAGCCGCCGACAGATTTCTTTTCTTCTTCTGTCAGTTCTTTAAACGTACCAATGCCCGTATTGATTAAATCAAAAAGAGGTTCAAGCCCATCAATAATTCCCGTACTGACATTGATCAACGCTGTGAAGGCATCAACCACGGTTTGAAGTGCGCTTTCTAAACCTTCAACGGTTGTTAAATCAATATCACCAAAGATAGCCGCAAACGCTTCCCCCAGCTCTAAACCTAGATCATCAAAAGCAACGACCATACCCGATAGGTCGAGCCCATCGAGGGCGGCGGGTAAATTTTCCGCCATGATGTTGAATTTTGTTTCTATGTTCTTAAATACGTTTTCAAGCTGCCCGATGATTTCAGAAAATGCGCCGTCATCTAGTTTTATTTCAGAACCTAACCCTTTAAACATTTCAGACATTGCTATAACAATGCCTTGCGTTTCGTCGGTTAAATTATCCCCAAAATTTATAAAAGCTGAAGTAACATTGTTTTTTAGTGTCTGCCCTAATTTATCTAAATCAGCTTCTAATTCTTTGGCCGCAACCCCTGTATCACCAGCGTTGTTTTTCATTGACAACATAGCATCAGTAAATTCATCAGCCGCATTACCTGTTAACGGTAAAACCGCTTTTAATGCTTCTTGGCTTCCGAACAATAGTGCCATTTGTTCAACATTTCCGCCGGTTGCTTGTTTGACATCTTCAAGCACTCCCGCCAAACCTTTTGACTCAAGAGCTGTCGCATTAAATTCTAACCCTAGTTCAGCTGCTAATTCTCCCGCCTGCTTTGATGGCTTTATGAGGTTATTTAATGTGGCGGCTAACGCTGTTACCGCTTCTTTTGTAGATATACCCGCGCCCGCTGTGATTGCTGCGATTGCTGCGCCAAGTACATCAAAAGATAAACCAGCTTGAGAAGCTAGGGGCGCAACCTTGCCAATACTGTCTGCTAATTCTGGCAGTGTAGTTTGGCCTTTTTGAACCGTTGTAAAAAATATATCTGAATAAGCTTCAGCGTCTTCCATCGTGCCGCCAAAGGCGTTTATTGTCGAAACTAGCGCTTTTGTTGTTATATCTAAATCGGCACGGCCCGCAATAGAAAGCTGTTCAGCTTGCGAGATTAGATCAATTGAATCTTTATAGTCCACGCCCGCCGAAATAGCGTTGTAAGTCGCGCCGGTTATTTCTTCAAATGATGCGCTTGAAGCTTCCGCATACTTTTGAATTTTATCTTTAAAATCACCGAGGCTTTCCGCTGGTTCACCGATTAAGGTGGCGATTTCAGCAAATGAAGTACCGAAACTATTAGATACACTTATTCCATAAGCTGTTAAACCAATCGCCGCCGCAACTAATGCCGCATCAAGCTTTAAAATGCCACCCGTAATATCTGCAAGCGGTCCGGTAACACTACCAACACTACTTTCTAATGATTGAAGGTTTTTCCCAACCGACGAAACAGCCGAGCCGGTCTTATCAATACCACCAAAAATAATATCAATCGTTTTTTGCTTATCGGCCATTTGTATTTAGTCCAGGCATTAAAAAGCCCGCTAAATAGCAGGCATAAAAAAACCCGCTCAATGGCGGGTTTAGGATAATTACTTAATTCAACTACAATTTGTTTTTACTTGGAGCTTCCACGTTTCGATTGCGTCTTCTGCTTCAGCTCTTTCATATTGTTTATATCCACGCTTTCTGAGCTGTGAAAGCTTTAATTTCTTTTGAGCAAGTAGGTTTTTGGCAAATTTACAAGCTTCACCAGGTGCGGTTGAAACAGGTTTTCGTTTTTTGGTGGTAGCTGCGCTATATCTATATTCTGCGGTTATTCTAGCTTTTGTTGAATCTGAAACCATTGAGCCGGTTTGTTGTTTTCGAATCTTTACCGTTTCGGCTTTATTCATATTCGCCGGCCGATCTCCAAAATGGACGTTACCGTTTTCATCGGTCCACTTATAAACACCTGCCGCCATCATGAGCGGCAAAAGAACTAAACAAATTATTATTTTTTTCATGATTTCTTATCCCTGAATTATTAATTTCCTTTTTACCTTATCAGCTTTGGCCTTTCCTTTTATAGTATCGTGACCATAAATTAGTCTCGATTTCAGTCATATACCCCTCTGGGATAATGTCAGGCCGTATTTGAAATAGAAAAGCATTCTTCACATCACAGAGCGCTAAACTAGCCTGAACATCTGCTAACTTCCAGAGGGCTGCAGCTTTACTTCTGCTTGCTGCCCTAAGCCGGTCAATTCCAAAATTTTGTTTGCTATCTGGCTAAATTCAATGGGGAAAGTATCACCCATTTTCACCACATCAGATAAATCAAGCTTTGGTTCAACTACTCCCATTACTACATGAGCATGACGTTTTGCGAGTAATTCAGGCACATTATCTGAAATGCCAACCCCTTCAAGAAGTACCGCTACTTTCTCTTTGCTTGAGCCTCCGGCAAGTTGTGTGATCATGTTAGATGCAATTTTTGCTTTTTTAATTTGGCTTTCTTCATCTGCTTTAGCAATATCTAACGCGGTTAAACCACGAACTTTTATTTTCCCATCACCCAAGCCCACTTTTTTGAAAGCGTCGAGAGTCATTACAGACTCTCGCGGCTTGAAGGTTGTTTGTCTGAAACCTTCTAAATTAAACATTAGGCGCTAACCTCTTGCCCTTCAGCGCTTGAAGAAATCGTACAAGATGCTTGAATTTCATCACCAGCAGGGAAGGTTCTTGAAATACCTAGCTTACCCTGGCACAAAATATGGCCAACTTTGTTTTTGTCAGGGTAAAATCTAAAGAATAAGTTTTCATTCTTCAATTTTACAATCGCGTCATTAATACCGTCTTCCAGGTATGAAGTGAACGACCCTTGACCCAATGAACTTGAACTAGTGCCAAGCGTTGACCCGTAAATTTGCGTTGAACTAACAGAGTGTGAGGTTTCAGGAGCTACAAAATCAGCAGCCTTGGGAACGTCGGCAAAACTTGGTGAAGCGTAAGAAGCTGAAACACCTTTTGCCACGCCAGCCGTATGAATGCCAGCTAGCGCATCATTGAATTTTACTTTGCCAGCTAAGTAATCGATTTCAAATAGTGGCGAATCATAGCGCTCTTGATGCAAGCCAACCACTTGTTTTATTTCTGATGCTTCAACAGCCGCCGAAGTAATCGAAGTTAAACGCACTTGCGCAATTTCAATGGACCCAACAGGAATATAAGCAGGGCCACCCGCCGCGCCTCTTGTTTCTGTGAACGCTGTTGAAGCCGTACCAGAAACAACCGCCACCGCGCCCGCACTTGTTACTGTAATTGAATTAATGCGGTGCGTGTTAGTCGTTGCGCCCCGTTCACATGTTAAATCTGTATCAGCCCCCACGTTTTTCAAGTCACCGCCGATATAGGCAGTTAAAGCCGCCGCATCAACAAGGTCATTAGTCCCACTTACCGCATTAATAACAAGCCCGCCGGTCACTAGACCATCAGGACGAACAACAGGCTCAAAACCTGAACGTCTTGAAAATAGCGATGCGCTAGAATCAAATGTTGTTTTGTCACCTGAATCAGTTAAAGAAGACATAGCGCTAACATTTTGCCCGCCTTCGTATTGCAGTTTTGCATTTTCAGCATTAGACATTTTTAAAGCTCCAATAATTAAAAAGCCCGCTGAATAGCAGGCATAAAAAAACCCGCTCAAGTGGGGGTTTCTGTGGTTTGCCTTTCGGCGGGTTAGGTGGCGACTGTGAAAGGGTCCCCGATTTTAAATTGATAGGTAACATTGAAGACGGCATAAACTTCTATTTCTTGTGCGCCGTCTTCAGGGTAAATAAATTCGCTTTCAACATATTCAATGGATCGACAAAGCCCACCGAGTGTATTGTCTTCACTGGTAGCCGCTTGAATAAGTTCGCCTAGCATCGCGTTAGCCTGGGAACTTAGAATGGGATAAGTTGCTTTATTAACTTTTGCTAGATACTCAACCGGTACCGGCAAAACAGACTCCATAGTCCCGTAGGCTGTTTTGCTTGCTTCTTCGCCATTATCCCAAACACTTTTAGCGGGTAAGTCACTGTCACCGTCTAACTTAACGCACCGCTCCGCCCCTATCTTTAATACAAAGGCTTTTAGAATTTGTTCTCGTACTGTGTCAGCCATTAAAAGCCCCTTAAAACTGCGTCTAGTTCTTTTTCTGAAACAACGGCCAAGTAATCAACTAATTCCGTATCCACTTCATCACGAACATCACTAAAAATTTGTGAAATAGAAGGACCATAAAGAACTTTGAATTTGTTTGTCTTAGGGTCTCGCATCGCTATTGCATCGACCTTGCCGCCATTTTTGGTGTTTAATGTTGTTAGAAAAGCGTCACGACTTAGCGCCTTAGATTTTCCTGTCTTTTTTATTTTCACCATAAATTCGCCATTTTCATTATTTCCGGTTACGAAATTTATGATGAGCAACCCCTTAGAGATTGCATACAGCCTTGCTTTTAGGTTTTTCCAGCTTGCTTTGTCGTCCTTAAGTTTTGATTTAATATATTTAGCTTTTAATGCCGTTTGTTTTCTTATTTTTTTAGATGATAGAGTTCGACCTTTAGAAACTGTTTTGTTTAAAGCTCTTGATAAAACTTTAGGCGCATTTGTACTGACGCCTTTAAGCATCAATTTAGTTTCACCGAGTTGAACTTTATCAATACTAGCTTTCATTTATATGCCATCTTGAAATGTGACCATCATTAGAAATCTGGCCATCAAAAACAAACTTTCCATCATCAGTTTCAAGAGTATGCCCACGCTTAGCATCTGGAACCTCGCTGACAAAAACCTCAACTTCATGGCGGCGGGCAGTTCCCTGAGTGTCGAAGCCTCCAAATTGCTCAACATTCAGATCGATTTTTACCTGTACTTTGCATTTATTGTCATAGATGGCAAAGCCATCACCCAACAATTTCATACAAACCGCATCCATGCGGTTTACAAGTTTTCTAAAATTAGGCACTAGAAAGAGCCGTTAAGCCGAACATTTACAGTTGTGTCACCATTACCTGCAGCAACAGTAAAAGCACCGATTAGAGTGTTTGCTGTTGATGTGGTTGTGACTTCACGAGCTGTATCATCCCAATAAGCTTTAGCGCCTTGTGCTGGCGTATCTGTTGTTTTCTTCTTTAAATCGAAAACACCACATACATCAAATTCACCAGAAGCACCGGTAAGACAATCAGTGCCGGCAACGCCAAAGATAGAACCGACTAAAGAGCCTTGACCACTTAGCAAATCGTATGGGGCTACTAGGGTTAAAGTGTTACCTAGTTGGATAAAGTTTTTCATTGGTAGAACTCCAAATTTTTCATTAGCAATAAAAAAGGAAGCTTTGCCGCTTCCTTTTTAAGTTTTGTTAAATGTTGTTTTGATTAAACGCCAGCGTTTTTATGAATACCACGGTGGTCAATAGCACCGGCACCGAAATCTAAGCGCGCTTTGATCTTGATACCATCCACATCAAAGCCTTGCTGTGTTTCGATATAAATACCTTCTTCACCAGCCAAGTATGCGTATTCGATTGTATCTATTCGCATTGGCTCAGCTGCCAAGTACCAGGCAGTTTCACTGTTATCATCAAGGCGAGGCTCGACAATTAGCGTTAAACTATTAGCAAAAACATTAACGTCACCCGTTGTATGAGCAGTTAAAGCGGTTAAAATCTTTTGCGCGGCGGTTTCAAGTGCTGCAGGAACAATCAAAAATTTTGCTTCAAGATTTAAAGGACGTTTTGTATTAACGCCAGTTTGACGACGGAAGTTTTTACGCGCTTCACTAAGAGTTGTTTCACTTAATGCGCCTGGTGTTCCCAAGTTCTTATGTGAAGCATGAAAAAGTTTTACATTATCAGACATGTTTGCGTTGGCAGTTATAAGCCCCCATACAGTGCTGTTTTCCACTTCAGCAGCAGAAGCACCGAAAGCCTGAGGTATGCGAGTAAATGCATCCATATCATCATTAATGAGAGTTTGACGCGTTAAGGCAATAATCTTACCTGTAGTTGCCAGTTTGTAACTTTCACGACCTTCACCTAAAGTACCGTATTTGAACTCACCCTTTTCATTTACCTTTTCAAGCTCTGGCGCTTCACCTAATTGAGCTCGGTAAATATCCTTAAAGTTTGTAGCGGTTGTTTGGCGACAAAACGGCATAAACGTTTTAGGCGCCGCTTCATACCCTGCTCGTAATGTCTGGTTGGTAACATCAGCCAAAATTGCAGGAAAATCACTGGTAGAGTGCATTGCCTTCGCTGCTAACTCGTTTGGAGACAAACCACGCGCCGAAATACCGGTGCTTTCAATCATTGAGCGCGCTAATTCCATCAGCGTCATACCGCGGAAATCTGAACCGCCAGAACTTAACTTGATACCTGAAGGGTTAGAGCGATTAAGGATCGCGTTTGTAATACTGGCTTTGATTGCCGTCATATCATGCTCAACACGAATATGAGAGCTTGGGTTAAACGCCGCGTCACGTTTTGCTACAGCATCTAAAGCTTCACTACGTGCTGCATCCGCAGTAATACCGCGGCTAATCATGCTGTTGACAGCTTTAATATCAATCTTTGCTTTAGCGCCAATATCTTGAATGTCAGTTACTCGCATACGCTCTTTAGCAACGGCTTCATCTGCAAGCGCTTTAGCGTCAATCGTAGCTTGTTCTTTTTCGGCTTTTGCTTTAGCTTCAGCCGCTCTCTTTTCTTCTTCAGTCATGATTTCATTTTCCTTTAGGGAAGTTTGCGCGGGCTGTGCCGCCTTTTGAATTGAAGCCATGCTTTTACGCATAGCTTCGGGAACGTTTGAAAAGCTTTCTAAATCTATTGAGGCAGCTGCCTCCATTGCGTCCGTGATTTCGTCAATGAATCCCATCTCCAAGGCGTCTTTGGCGTTTATCCATGTATCATTGCGAAGCATTTCTTTAAGTTCATCTTCTGAACCCTTAAAGCGCTTCATGTAAATACCTAAAGTGCTTTCTTCAAATCCATCTAGGTTTTCAGCCATGCGACGCATATCGTCAGCGTTTCCGCTTACGTTATTCCACGGCTTGTGAATCATCAGCCAAGAATTGGAAGGCATGCGGATTACATCGCCAGCCATCGCAATGACGGAAGCCATCGAAGCCGCTAAGCCATCGATATAAATCGTAATGCTTGCTGTTGATTGAACTAGTCGGTTATAGATTGCTAAACCTTCAAGAATCAAACCGCCGCCCGAATGAATGCGAACGATAATTTCATCCTTGTTCAAATACTCTAATTGACGAACCACACTTTCAGCGTCGAGCTCGTCCCACCAGCTTCCAATTTCACCATACAAAAGTAGTTCGCCCGCACCACTGATGCTGTTCTTTGCGGTTTTGCTTGAACTGCCGCCGCCAATACTATTTTTTGCTGCCATAATCTTCGTCATCGTCTTCGCTCTCTATTTGGAATTGACCGCCATTAGTGGTTCGCCTGGCGTCGCTATCTAATACGATGCCTTTGTTATCAAATTCTTTATTGTCTCTTTCGATTTCAGCTCGCAACGCTTCAGGGTCATAACCATTTTCTCGAACAGTTTCAGACCATGATTTAAGGCCACCCCGTATTGCTTTAATCTGCGCGGGTATTTCGCTTTTTTGGTCGATCATTTCACGGCGTGGGGGCGTCCATTCAAAACTAACGCCTCGCATGTCATGGCCGGCCATTTCACAAGCTTCAATAAACCAGCGCTCAACCACTCTTAATCCTTGAGGAATAAGCATGTTCCACCGCCACCGTTCGATATTTCGACCAAACTCAACAAAACCTATTTTCCCGCTCGAAAAACTAGTTCCTTTAAGGTTTCCGGTTAATGCTTCGTATGTAATGCCATAAGACATTGCAATTGCATGCTGCTCTGTTGAAACAAATTCAGCGTGACCCGAAACAGAAGGGGGAGAATTAAATTCAACACTTTTACCAGACCCTAATTGTGGAAACATGCCAGGCTCTAAACGGTCGGGCAAAACATCACCTTTCGTTCCGTCGCCTTCCAAATCTGTAATAATTCCCACTAAACAGGCGGCTATTTTTTGCTGTTCAATTCTTGCGTCCTGAAAATCATCAAGCCCTTTCATTCGCATAAAAGCGGAAACACCTGCAGGAATGCCGCGAACTTGCCCGGGGCGAGTCACTTCATAGATGTGGGCGACTTGATCGCTAGAAACAAACTTAGATGAAAGCGAAGACATTCCCCTTTCCCCTGGGTGAGTGTCATGCAACCAAAGCCCTTCTTTGTTATTGCTTGAACCAAATTGAACACCCTGAATAATCTTTTTACCTTCACCCAAAAGTCCTTCTTTTGTGTGATCAATAAAATCACCTTCAAGAACGCGGATTTTAAGAGGCACTGCTAAAGCTGAATCATTTACGAACTGTCGAAGTAATAAAGCTTCACCGCCTTCAGATTGAGCGCGAATAACCAAAGCCTGAATGCCAAAAAGATTATGTACGCCATCAGCATCACATTGATGGATAAAGGCTTGCATCAAGCGCTGAGCGTTTGCTTGTCGTTTTTTATTTTCACATCTTGCAGCTGGTATAATTCCACCACCCACTACGTTTGAAACTCTTGCTTCAATTGCTCGATGTGCGTAAGGGTTGTTTCTGACCATTTCACGCGAGCGACCACGTAATGTAATTAGTGAGGCTCTGGTTTCTGTGTTTGCGCTTGAATCTGAGCCACGAAACCAAGTGTTCCTTCTTCCTTTGCCTGCAGCGTCATAACTATTTTTTGCATTGATCGCATCAGACTTAAAGCGGGCTTGATCTCTAGCTAAACCTTTTTGCGGGGCAAAGTAAGAAATGACTTTGTCGATCGCGTTTCGCTTACTCATTGGCAGCCCCTGTCATAACCTGGCATAGCGACATTTGCACCGCTTGTACCGCTGATTTCTCTTTTCAATTCGTTAATAAGCGCTTTCATTTCACGCAGGCTTCTATAGGTCACCTCACGATCAGAATATTTAACGTTTGTGACCCCTTCGTAATAGGCGTCTTCAAGTACTTTAAGTCTGCTATTTGCTTCGGACATTAATTTAATTCCAGTATGAAGAGGTACGGCGTGTGGATTCTTCTTTATCCACCGTTGCTGTATATAGTGTTTCGTGTTCTAGCTCTGAGAGGTTCACGCCAAAGTTTTCTTGGCATACTCGGATGCCCGCCAAGTTATAAACAGATGTATCAAAAGGTTCGTTTCGCCTGCCCCCCGCATCCCAAACTATTACCCACCGCCCCTTCACTAATTTTCTTTTGCGCTTTTCATTCGTTAAGTGTTGGAAATAGGTTTCATCAAAATCATCTGATACTGGGTAATGACAATAGCCTTCACCTGGTTCAAAAATCTGCAGTCGGTTTTGTATAATTTCTTTGGCCGTATCTGTACCTATCATGGTCAGATAAACGCCGTTCTTATTCTTTTTTCTAGGAAAGGTTTTAATCGGTTTGCCTGGTTGCGAATACCCTTTTATTGGAATAAAACGCCGTAAGCCATGCTTCTTACTAAAGTTGTAAACTTCATCCGTGTAATGACCACCCGAATCAATCATACAAAGCTTTATATCAACCAAGTGGCCGCTTGGTGTTTTGAATTGGCGCTTTAACCGTTTAGCAAGTAAGTCCCATATTTCAGAGCGGGCAAGATCGCCAAATAATCGTTCATAGCTGATACGATAGGATTCTTCACCCTTGACCCAAGCAACTACTTCAATTTCAAATCGATCATCTTGTGTATCAACAGCCGCTGTTAAAACGCAATGATCAACTGGGATTTCTGCGCGGTAATGTTCCCGCCGTTTATATAAAATATCGTGGTCTAATTTTTCGCCTTCATCTTCTACCCAAGTTTCACCAAGCGTTGTATTAACGAAAGACTTCAATTTTTCCCTAGTTCGTTTAGCCTTTAGCCAATCTTTTACTATTCGAGTCCATGGCGAAAAATGCGAATGTATCGCCCAGTTATACCAAGCGAGTGATATAGGGGTTGCCGCTGGGTTACCTTCTAAATCAAAAAAGGTCATACCATCGCGTGTTATTAATCCTTCGTCGCTTTCCCAATATCCTTTTTCATCAGCCTCAAGATAATCAGCGTATTCAAAAGTTGCGGCGCAATGTTTACAGCCGTAATAAACTGTATTTGGCTGTTCCTCTTCAGGTAATGATTCGTTCCATTTAAGTCCATGCTCTAAATCCTTAGCCCCAAAAACTAGAATTTGAGATTCATTACAGTGCGGGCATGGAATAAACCGTTTGAAGTTATGTGAAGCTTCAGCCGCCGCTTCTTGTATCTGACACTCACCTTCAATCGTTGGCGTTGAGCCTCGTATTGATTTACGAAAAGCAGAACCTTCAAGCCGCTTATCGCCAATAAATGTGGGTGAACCTTCCTTTTCAACATCTTTATCAAACTTCGAGAGTTCATCATAGATCGCTACATCAACAGATTTTTCACGGTAATTTTTAGCGGCCTTTCCACCTTTTAAATGGAGTTGTCTTTGATTAGTAAAAACCTTGCAATCAAGTGTGTTGTTTTTATGCTTGATCCCTAGCCAGGGGAAAATATCTCTTAAGGCTCCAACATCTCGAATCATTGGGTCGATGTGTTGCTTCGAAAAATCATCTCTTGAACCGTCATCAGGCTGCCAGGCAATGACGTTCCTTTTTTTATGGTGTATAAAATAATTTATTGAAGCGGCAAGTAATTTTGTATACCCAACCCTTGCCGACTTAACCCAATTAACTTCGTCTATCTCGTCGTTACCCATCGAGTTTAAGATGGCTATTTGATAAGGCACTGTTTTCCATTTGCCTTCAATGTATGAAGACTCTGGCGACATGTAGAAATGTGCGTCTGCGTGTTCAACAGCCGTCATAGGTGGCGGTCGATATAATACGTTTAAGCCTTCTCGAATGGCGGCTTTAAACTTTCCCCTCTGATTCGTTGATAACATCGTCTATCGCCTGATCAATGAATTCATCAAGCTTCGCGGCCTCGTTTGAATGTTTAACTATTTCAGAGCTTACGGAGTCAATAATTCGTTGCTCAAGTTGAGGGTGTTTTCGCTTGATAGTGAGAGGCAAAGCGTTAAGTATTCCGGTTACCTGGTTAAGAACCTTCGCCAAAACATCACGACCAAAATCAGTTGGAATATATCGACCTTCCATAACTTCATTTTTCATTTCTTGCATATCAGCTTGAGCTTTCACAAGGCGGGCGCGTTCCTGATCTAAATCTATTTCGTCAGGGTCCGCTTCCGGTTCGCTAGACCGCTTTGACATAGCTCTTAAATAGTAAATGTATGACTTTCGACAATCATCTAAATCAGAGCCTCCATTTCCCTTAGAGCTAGGTAACACACCGTCTTTGATCAGGTTTCTAATTTGCCTTTCTGACAAATCAAGATGCTCGCCTACTTCTTTTTGGGTTGCCATTTATTACCTTTTCAAACCGGAACCGGAAACGGGTTTTGAGCCTTGTCGTATATAGTGAAAACGCGAGCATCTGCGCACCCTTGACTGAGGGTTTGCGGGGAGAACCTATAGCCCCGCCCCCTATTGGTGCACTGCCCAAATTAATCAAAGCTCACCGCATTCAATGAGCATTGAGCGGTTAATCGTTCGGCCAAGGCTTGTGTCTATTCTGTTTGTGATTGTGTACGTTGTGCCGTCAACACCACCTGACAACATGACCCCAGTTACTAAGCCGGTGTTCGTTTCTGCACTGCCTGTCAATCCGTCTTCAACAATCCAAGCGGAAGCCGTCACCGTTTCAGCATCTTGCAACCACCCCGACCAATCACAACCATAATCAAGAACAGAATCAGGGTCTTTTGGTGTTGGTGCTGTAGGGATAGTTTTGCCGTCATGATAGAAAAGCATATTAAGCCGCCGTATCTCCGCCAACATTGACGGTCATTGAATCATTACTGTAAGCACTAGCCGCCGCGCTTACTGTTCGTCTAATCCAAATAGCTTTATGCTCACCTGGTGGAATATCACCAATAGATAAGCCTGCACCCTGATTAGCAGGGGCGCTAAAGCTAACCGCACTAGGCGCAGTTGATTCATCAGCAACCGTTTGCTCTGTAGTGTTCACCGCGCCCGAACCTAGCCCAATATCAGCATTAGTATCAGCACTCGGAGTGTTCGCGCTAATCCATGCCGCGGCATCTGTTAAGGTTAGTGAACCGTGAGTGTTCTTAACATAGATACAGCGATACTCTATATCACCCGCACTTGTTTCAGCACTTGATACAACATCAAACAAATTATGAAGCGTTGCTGTTGTGATCTCTTCAGAGCTAATGACCCCACCTAATGACGCATCAACATCAGCATTCGCCGCGCCGCCCGATAGATAGAATTTAATATCAGTTGTGATAATTGGCATGGTGTTTTCCTTTATTCCAGGTATAAAAAAACCCGCTCAATTGGCGGGCTTAGCTGTTCAGTAAATTGATTGATTATTGAAGTATTTTCATGATTCTGTTTTCAGGCATAACAACCATCATATTGATAGGTATACGCGCCTGGTCTGATTGGATCGACCAATTGAACTGAACACCTTTTGAAGTGGTTGCGATTGAATCCCAACTTAAATCAAGGCTTGATATTGCGCCGCTAGATAGCGCCCAATTCGCTTGAACTTCGTTCGCAATCGCTATTGATAGATCCCAACGTAAATCAGTCGATATGCCAACCGATTCCAATAGATCCCATTGAGCGGCTAACTGGCTATTAATCTTTCCGATTAAATCCCAATTGATTTGAATGTTATTAGAGACACTTAACAGTGAAGAAAGTAGGTTCCAATCTAATTGAATGACTGAATTTATATTTTCGTTTAAATTCCATTCCAACCCTAAGTTTTGGCCTATTTGAGTCAATAGGTTCCAACGTAAGTTAGAGCCGCTGATAGCCCCTTGAAGCATTGACCAATCAAGACTATACGAATTGCTAACTTGCTCTAATAAATTCCAGTCTATAGCCGCTGAATTGCTCACCGTCGATAATGCAGCCAACAGGCTCCAATCTATGGAAGCTGAAGAACTTAAACCTTTAATCATCGACCATTCAAAAGCCGAACTATTAACAATCGAGTGTAATAAATCCCACTCAATAAGTGTGGTGTTAGAAATCTGGTTTAATACATTCCAATCAATTTTGGACGAATTATTAACAGCCGCTAAAGCCGACCAATTAGAAACCAAAGAATTGCTAACATTACCAGTAAATGGAACTGTTTTTGAAACAGAATCAACCGCAAACTGAAATGGTACACCCGTACCCCCACTACAATACCCAACGATCCCTATTTTAAATCGCGTCCCTGACGGCCCAATTGCCCAAGGGTTGGGAACTTGACCGTCAGTCCTAATGTACGTCCAAGCCGAGCCGCCTATATTTCTGTAACTAAATCGAACAACGCCATTATCCTCTATTTCAACACGCATATCGCAATGAGTAGATCCAACACCAATGGCGTTCTGACCTTCATCATCTATAGAAGATGATCCATTAATTGTGCCTTTCGTTTCAATCGTGTACTGGTGTGTGCCTCCGCGATGCCCAGCGATGGCAAACATAGAAGTGCGAACTTCCGTATCGTCAACGTGAATCAATGGGCCTGATAGCGTAAGCTGATTTGGATCGAATACAACATTGGTAAGAGGGTCTTCACCTATAGGGCTAATACCTATCCCAAGAAATATATATTCATCAGTCACACCAAGCTGAGGAACTTCTACAGTTTGATAGTCAAAACGACCTTGATCCGTGGTATACCAAAGACTTTCATCACCAATGACCTCACCTTGAAAAAAACCGTTGACGCGGCCAACATTTTGAACCTCACCTTGAGAATTATCATACAACTCCCAGTGTGAGCCTAATGCGCCAGTACCATCAAACGTATCATTTGTAAAAGATGTATCAATATAAAAGTTAATATCAAATGTTGTTGTTGATACGTAAGCTGTACTTGTATTAGCCATTGCGGCTGCAGGGGTGGTTACCCTGATTGATTCAACTGCCGTTATGTCATAAGCAGGAGCAGCAGCAAGAGTAATTGTAACAACTGAATCAGAAGTTCTGACAACCGAACTAACAGCCATCTTATCGCGTACTTCAGTATTCCAGCCTGCTACTTCAACCCCATCACTGGTAATACCGTCTATTATTGCTTGACGTATTGCGTCGTTGAATGCACCACCAGAAACCCACGTATCTCCATTCAGCGTCACTGTTAAGGTTTCACCACCTGTGACAATTGCTGTTTCAATTTTACTCGGAGTAGATGTTAACGCACCGCTTATAGTCGTTGATACTTCCCCAGCTTCAACAATGTTTAATAGTTGTACGCCGTTAAACATCAGGAATGGACCTGAGTCGTTATTCATAGTAATAACGATTTCATTATTTACATCAGGTTCAATCTGTAAGAATGTTGCAAATGCCCCATTTATATTGCCTGAACTGTTAACGGTTTGTGCTGTACCATTAACATCAATATTTATGATCTCTTGTCCATTAGCAGCTATACAGTTGTATATATTAAGATCAACAGCAGTAACACTAGAAGGGAACCCAAAGGTAAGAGTGCGAGGACTTCCCGCCCCAATGAAGTAGGAACCTTCATCGTTTATAGCCGTCGAGACCGCTGTACTAGGTGATGATACTTCCCTACCTAAATTATAAGCAGCAATTGTATGGCTAAGTGTTGCAGATATGCCAGTTGAAGCCCCAGCAGGATAATCAATCATATCGGCGGTTATGAGTCCCGCTGCATGGCCTGAGTACTCGTTTACATTGCCCCCACCACCCCAGACGGTAGAATTAAAAAAGTTTAAGACTGTATTATTAATCGCCACTGCTAATTAATCTCAAATTTACAAGTTGCTGAGCATGTCCAATCTTGACCACCAAAGGCGGGCGGTTTTGGAAGTTGGATAGAAGGCAACTCAACCAAAGTAATTATTGGTTGGCTTTTATCCCCCTCTTGTCCATCCGTTGTTACGGTTGAAATGATACTTAAATATTTACCCGCTTCCGTAAATTCAAAGGTTTGGGTTAATGTGTCGCCCCCTTCAACTTCTAAAATTTGATAAGGTTCAACTGCGTTATCTTTATAAATATAAATTTTATAGCCTTGAATATCTTCAGAAGCCAAAGCGCTGCCATCTTCGCGCAATAAGGGTTTATCATAGCTATACGTGTAATCAGGATAGTCGCCCGCTGCTTGAGCTGTTACAGGCGTGAAAGCCCCAAACATCACCATTGAAAACGCAAACAATGGAATCAATACACTATTCATAAAATATTTACTTTTCATTTCTTCCCCGTAACCGCTAATAAAATGTCATCTAACCGCTTATTTATTTGAGAAGCGTTAGACCTCATTTCCTTTCTGAATTCTGAAGCAGATGCTTCGTGCTCAATTCTGCCTACTGTATTTCGTTCTAGGTTGTCGACTCTCTTATCCAGGCTGTCAACACGCTTGACGTGTCGGCCAAAAATCCAAGTCACAACCGCCCAAACTCCACCCACAATCATGCTGCCAACAGCTAGTATTTCAGGAAAGTACTTGGCAACTAATGACGCATCACTCATGGCTTCTCTTCTTATATAGAATTAATAAAAATGAAATGACACCAGAAACAATAGACGCTATTGCTTGGTCTTCTGTCTGCGTTAATGCAAGGCCCGTTGAAGCAGTAAGAATTGCTGCGCCTGATGTTTTAGTTTTAGCGGTTTCAGCCACAAACTTTTTAGGATCACTGAATAACTCAGTAACACCGTTAATGATCGGACCAATTAGGGGGATTAATAAAGGGCTCATATTTTCACCTTTCGAGTTATTGCCTTAGTGGGTTTAATAAAACCTTGGATTAAGTTGGATATGTGGAGAGTCTTGGAATTCTTTCCAAAGGTGGCCGCATTGAATTTGAACACCTAGCGAAACCGCTTCAGTTAAAAAAGTCTGAACAATAGGACCGTAATATTTTGAACCCCACTGAGCCTTTCCATTCATGTAAGCGAAAATATCAATGGCGTGGCCATAGCCGGTGTTATCGTTTATGAAGTGCTGAGAGTGAAGCGTTGTTGTTTTTCTATTGCGATAAAGTTTCACCTGGCGGGCGTAATCTCTAACCCCTTCTGAAACTCCAAAATCAATTCTTGTCTTATCGATTACGCGATTAACAAGCCTTACTAAGTCAGGGTGAACACCTACAAGATGGCTTTTTGATTTACCGGATAGCTCGAACATTTGAATCACCTCAAATTTCAGGCATAAAAAAACCCCGAGTCCGTAAAGATTCGAGGTTTTTCTAAAAAGGGAGCTGTGAAAGTCACCTAACACCAGCTTACTGAATCGTGCCTTATTCTGGCAGAAAGCGCAATAGCTTCTTATTTAGTTTTTGAAACGTAAAGTTCAACATTTTTACTTCGACTTGAATGTCGCCTATCAGGTCATTGAAAAACTATAATTGGACGGCTCAGGTTCGCACTAAGCAGACGCCCAACGGGAGAGATTAATTCAGGATAATTCAGTCAATTTGTAACGCTTTTATAAACGGCGCGCGGCTTTTTGCGCGTCCAGTGGAGGCCGCTTTTTGGCCGGAACGATGTTTAATAAACTTGTTATGTGCCTACTCATCTGGCTTGCTATTTGATAAGACATAACCAGCAACCGTACCTAAAAGTGCTGCTAATGTTTCAGTTTGAAACTCTGTAACTACAGCTAAAATAAGTAAGGTTGGCACAAACAGTACGACCCCAATTGCTTTGAGGCTATTGGGGCCAAAACCTTGGTTTTTTGCTTTCAGGCGCTTATAAACAATATTAAGCCCATAAATCATACAAAGTAACGCGCCGATTACTGCTACGACATGAAGCCAAGTTGTTTGAATTTCATTATCCATTGATACTCTTCCTTACACGAATTAGATCTAGAGATACTGCGCCTCTAACTGCTCAAGGTCATTTTTAATTGAGCTGAGCATTTCAAATATTTTTGAGCTTTGGTCCGTTTTTTGGGCGTTTTCATCCGGATTGCTTGAATCAAATTCATTTGCAAGCCCTAAAAATCCGTGCCTTAACCTATTTGCACGGATTGTCCAATTTAGGTCAGTTTTAGTAACCAGACTATCAAGATACTGACATGCTTGAACAAGCTCAACCAAGTAATGTTCAGTGTTCTTGCGACTGTTCGGTGCTGTGCTTATTGTTCGTTCATACGCCTCGATTAGACGCGGTTCTGTTGTAGTCGGTCTAGGCGTCGCTGATGCAACGAAATACGCCATCCAATTTGACTCAACATTTTGGCAAGCGATTTTTGATTTCCAAATAAACTCAATGTATTTCCCGTAGGTTATTTGTTTCTTCCAAGTAGCAACACCTGATAAAGCCGCTGCTGCTGTTAAAATTGCACCCACGCCACTCGTAAGATTCCCTATACCACCCAAAACCGTTAAAGCCGATGAGTCATCATCTGATATCAAGATAGAAACCAGAATTAAGAGTAGCGTCAACGTAATGATTAGCAGAAATACAATCGTGAAATTTTCCACAAATATTTTTATATTTCGATCTACCATTTCCTCTCGCCTAGTTATTGCCAATTCTGAGCCTCGATAAGCACATAACGCCTGCGTTTGCAGAGAGGAGTCTTTTTCTCCGAATCTGCAACACGCGATGGTTAGCCAATTTTAAGACAGTCTTCTAAACGCTGCCCATAATACTCTCTTGCTTTTTTATTGAGCTTTGCTCCAGACCATGCCAACAATTTTACAATTGCCGGTTTGGGATGGCGTAAAGCGACTTCGAGAGCTCCAATACCGTGTTCATTTGTAGCTGTAACATCAACACCATTTTCTATAAGCCATTTCAATGTGTGTTCATTACCGTTATTAATAGCTGTAACTAGCGCAGACCCATACTTCGGATCTTGATAGTTTATATCACCACCCTCTGCTATGCGCTCTTTTACAAGCTCGATATTATTAGATCGAACTGCAAAAATAACTTTTTGATGTAATGTAATATTCATATTTTTGAGTGGCTAACGCCCACAGTTACAGCGAAATGGGGCGGCAGCTGCTTTGCGGGTCTTTTGCAAAGCGGATGACGCGCCATTTCGTCTGCAACCTGTGATTGTTAAATTTTTCTTGTTCATACAACTGTTGCCCAGCCAATGTGCGAACTCATTCTGAGGTTGATGACGTTACCTGAAGTAAAGCAGCCCTGCAGATCTTTTGGCGTGCTGCCAAACAGAATCGCCTCTCCAGTATTTCCAGGATGGAGTAATTCGACCACTCTCAGTTCACCCCAGAATTGTCGTTCGTTAGTGGATAGAAACATTTCAGGTCGAAACCGTTCTTCAGGTGATAATGGCGTGGTGCGACCACCATCCTCCGTTGCACGAAGTTTTAGCAGAACTCGTACTGGTGGATCTATGCTCACAAACTCCGAATCTTTCATGAAATTTAACGCCGCGTTAACCGGAGTAGTAATGATGGCGGCTTTTTTGCGTGTTTTTGCGAAAAAGATGACAGCATTACGGAGTCCGTGTTGAACGCTTGGTTATGCGACCTTTTGATGTACATATTTATTTATAACCCTTTCATGCCTTACTGGTATTGCTAGCTCGCCATCATAATTTTTGAAAGAAAGCATGATTCGTTTTTGTAACCTATATCTTGTAATTTCATTTATTACTAGTTCTTGCCATGGAATATAAACACTTGGAAACAGGAAGGATGTAGACAAACTTTTGATATACACCCCGTTTTCATCAAAGTTTATGTTGAACAAATTCCATGATTTCCATTTCTTATTTTGTTCACGATAAAAAAATCTTTCTGCTGATCTGTTGGTGTTTGGAAAATCAGATTTTGGACCTTTAAAAATAAATTCTTCCCGCATTATTTTCCAGAAGCCGGTTCGCCCTTCCCGCCAAAAGCATATTGGAATTATAATCATTCCAAATGCCCAGATTATTAAAAAGTAGTCTTTAAATTCCATATTTATATCGCATAACGCCCGGCTCACCGAGCAAATTTTTGATGGCGGCTTTTGTGCGTTTCTTTGCACAAAAGGTGACAGCGGAAATTTGTCCGGTGCAGCCGCTGGTTAAGTGTTACTTATTTATGGCCTCTATTAACTCAAGAGTGAGCTGATGAGATTCGTAGCTAGTGTGCAACCCCAAAACAATTTTAGACACAAAATAATAGATGTAGAAGCTAAGACATAACCATATTTTATATGGTTTCTTAATTGGTTTTATTTTATGCCTAAAAGGCACATGCATGACTGGTGGTGGGTATTGCTTATACTTATTGGTTTGAACAGCTATGTAAATAGCAACAATAGTTAGGAAAAAGAACACTATTGTGCCGAATACAGCCCCAATCAAATAGCGCTGATCAATCTCTATCATTTGTTCAATTGGTGTGCCCGTAATTGGGAAAATCGTATTTAGATTTTGACCAAACAACGCAACTAAAAGGCCCGAAATAATGAGGCCGTAAAAATATATTTTTCCTTTTAGTGTTGCTTCTCGATATACGTTCATATTCTCACTTAACGCCTGCTAGCAGAGGCAAACGCAGTTTGTCCGCTGGCTAGCTTTGTTACACGTTGCTTATTATTGAAAGACACTACCATCACCCGCTTGCGCTGATATTTCACCATATTGAAGTTGGCCTTCACTTAAAGTGTATGGCATTAAAACAACAATGGAATAATTAGACTCATGGTCTAATGCGATAGCTATAGCATCTGAAGGTTCGCCGTTAGCTAATTGAACCCTTACATCATAAACAAGCGCTGTAGCTTTATATTCGTTGTTTTTTGCGGCAGTTTGAAAAGCTTTTTGCAGCATATCGATAACTTCTGAAGATGGTGGGTGTTCATTACCATCATAGGCAGCAACACTAATAATTTGACCATCTGGTGTCATAGCTCCGCCGTAAGGGAAAAACTCCCCATGTTCGGTTAAAAGTTTTTCTGCAAGCGGTAAGACCGCATCCATTAGTTCTTGTGATTCTTCTTTACCTTCTTGCACATTCTCTCCGAAGCAATAAGTTGCAAATACTAACAATACTATGGCGATGGTTCGTTTAATCATGACGTGTAACGCTTAGCACAACGGCGGAATAATTTGGCGGGGCTTTTTGCGTTTCTTTGCAAAAACCGCGACAGATTATGGAGTCCGTTGGTACTTTTTGTTAGATACTTAAATGACAAAGTTGATGAC